>Ga0316613_10000272_pt1 | contig 52126 bp, 51 predicted proteins | sample OWC_soil_day10_C_2_FD_207647 | JGI IMG/M metagenome (GOLD analysis project Ga0316613, IMG submission 207647) | Wetland soil microbial communities from Old Woman Creek delta, Ohio, United States - OWC_soil_day10_CT_b | ecosystem: Environmental > Terrestrial > Soil > Wetlands | place: USA: Ohio...
GGGGATTTGCCTCAGGCCTCGCTGCACCCGCCAACACCGCCATTCAGGCGAGCCGGGCCGGCTCGGACGCCGGCTTCGTGCTGGCGTCGTCAGAATCGATGAACAACGGCGCGCTGCTCGTGCTGGCGCCGATCGTCGCGAGTTGGATCGGAGGTGGGGACACCGCGAGCACCGCCATACTGCTGGGCGTCTGTTCGCTTACCGCTCTCGGTGTCAATCTCGCCGACCGAAGGTCCCGAGCGGGCGCGCTTCCATGCAAGGCAAGTTAGGAGATGGCTGAACTTGATGCGGTGCAGCGCATTGGGCGCACGTAAGCAGACTCGCCATGGCCTTCATCGACAGCTTCGATGATGCAGTGGTACTGAAGAAATATACTCGAATCAACGTTTACTTCAGGCAGGTGTTCAGGCGGATGCGTTCGCCAAACAGCGGGCAAATTCGCGCAGATCGTGCAGGTAATCACCAAATATTTCTCGGTCAAGAACAACGGGAGAGCCTACCGCCCAACGAGTACAAGCATCACCAACGCCAGAAATGCGATTAGCCGCCGTCTGATTGAAGTTCACCAAACCGTGCGAAACAATATTTCTAATCGAAAATATTTCGACAACTGCAGACTTCGAACATTTCATTCTCGACCAAGACCAACCTAAAGATTCTAAAATTTTCGTCGCCCAGTGCTCTACGTTGTATTTCTTTATATAATCCTCTGCAGCATTACTAACCGGTAGAGAAGCATCTAGACCGGGGAAGTTGCTGTGATCCAGCCCTTTTGTGGCAACTAGATACTCAATTACATTTCTCCCATGCTCCTCAACAAGACCAATGTAAGACATAAGTAACATTGAATACAATATATGATAACTGTTTAGTCCGTTGATGTAATCGACGAGATCACACTCAAATCTCGTTTTCCCGCTCGGGTCTATTATCTTTATTTCATTGGGATTCAGGACTGGCAGGGAGGTCCACCTAGCGCGCTCTGCTGCAAGAGCCGTCTCAGACACGATCCAGAAGCGCGTCAACTCTCCCCAGCGGTCCCAAATCGGAAATCTTACCCACATGATCGAATTCCAGTATCGACTCGGAAGCGTAGCCTATGTACGGTACGTTAACGTGATGAAATGAACACCAAGATTTCTCGACTTTGCTGAGCAGTTAGTGTCATAGGCGTGCGCTGGGTTCAGTCGGATGAGCTTTTCGAGCTTACTTGAGACTCGATATCGCGCGACAACTCCCTCAGGAAGCGATCCCCGGTCGCGAGTCGCCGCCCCAGCGTTTGCAGGAAGCTCTCGAAGCGCTCTGCGCCTTTCGCCCTCGCCGATGCCTGCGCGCTGTCGGGCAATGGCGGTGTGATGGTCAACCAGAAGCGGATGAACAGCGAGAGCGTCTCTCCGACGATGGCGAGGTCTTCGTCGAGCCCATCGATCTGGCGGCCTATCCGGTCCATGCGGCGGGCGAACACGGCCTCCAGTCGCTCGGACGCATCCGCCGACAGGAAGGAGGCGACGGCGGCTTCAATGACGGCGGATTTGGAGATGTTGCGACGGAGCGCCAGCGCCTCGACCTTCTTCAGGAGGTCGGGGTCGAAATAGACATTCATGCGGGTCTTGGTCTGCATGGCCATCCTCACAAGTCGAGGCCATCGGCCGGGTCCATCGTCGCCTGCCGAGCATTCGATGTGACCTGCTCGCGCAAACGGCTGGCCCGGGCGGCGTCCACATCGGGATCGTCATCGAGAACATCGAACTCGCTGAGGGGCGATCGTTCGGGCGGCGCGACCTCCTCATGCTCAGGCAATTCCGGCTCACGGCGAATGCCTGCATTGGCCGGATAGACGCTCACGCCATTCCCGTTGCCCGATGCAGCTCCAGCCGATGCCGCCGGGATCGCCAGCGCCGACCAATCATCCGCGGACTGCGCCGCCGCTGTCGTCGCCTTCGGCGGCGGCAGGATGCGTTCCTTGAAACGAGCATCCTCGTAATAGCGCGCCTTCTTTGCTCGTACCGGCGGCACGCCCGCGACCAGCAGCAGTTCGTCCGTGGGCGGAAGCTGCATCACCTCGCCGGGCGTCAACAGCGGCCGCGCCGTCTCCTGCCGCGACACCATGAGATGGCCGAGCCAGGGCGACAGCCGGTGCCCGGCATAGTTGGTGGAATCGCGCATCTCGGTCGCGGTACCGAGCGCATCGGAGACCCGCTTGGCGGTGCGCTCGTCATTGGTGGCGAAGGCGACGCGCACATGGCAATTGTCGAGCACGCTGTTGTTCGCGCCGTAAGCTTTCTCGATCTGATTGAGGCTTTGGGCGATCAGGAAACTCTTGATGCCGTAGCCCGCCATGAAGGCCAAAGCCGACTCGAAGAAGTCGAGCCGGCCGAGCGCGGGAAACTCGTCCAGCATCAGCAGGAGCCGATGCCGGTTGGCGGAGGTCTTCAGGTCTTCGGTGAGACGCCGCCCGACCTGATTGAGGAGGAGGCGGATCAGCGGCTTGGTGCGGTTGATGTCGGAGGGCGGGACCACGAGATAGAGGCTGACAGGTTTCACCCCCGTCACCAGATCGGCGATGCGCCAGTCGCAGCGCGCCGTCACCTTCGCCACCACGGGGTCGCGGTACAGGCCGAGGAACGACATTGCGGTGGAGAGCACGCCGGATCGCTCGTTGTCGGACTTGTTCAACAACTCGCGCGCCGAGGATGCGATAACCGGATGCACTCCGGCTTCGGCGAGATGCCGCGTGTTCATCATGGCGCGCAGCGTCGCTTCTACGGGGCGTTTCGGATCGGAGAGGAAGTTGGCGACGCCGGCTAGCGTCTTGTCAGGTTCGGCATAAAGGACGTGCAGGATCGCGCCGACCAGCAGTGAATGGCTAGTCTTTTCCCAGTGGTTGCGCTTCTCGAGCGCACCTTCGGGGTCGACGAGGATGTCGGCGATGTTCTGCACGTCGCGGACTTCCTTGTCGCCGCGCCGCACCTCCAGCAGGGGATTATAGGCCGAGGACGCCGGATCGGTCGGATCGAACAGCAGCACGCGGCCGTGCCGTTCGCGGAAACCGGCAGTCAGGCCCCAGTTCTCGCCCTTGATGTCGTGGATGATCGTGCTGCCCGGCCAGGTCAGAAGCGTCGGCACCACAAGCCCGACGCCTTTGCCAGACCGCGTCGGGGCGAAGCACAGCACGTGCTCGGGACCGTCATGGCGCAGATAGTCGCCGTCGAGCCGGCCGAGCAGGACGCCATCGGGGTCGAGCAATCCGGCAGCGCGGATTTCCTCCGGCTCCGCCCATCGCGCCGATCCGTAGGTCGCGACGTTCTTCGCCTCTCGCGCCCGGATCACCGACAGGGTTATGGCGACGAAGATCGAGATGAAGCCGCCTGATACGGCGATGCAAGCGCCTTCAATGAAGATCGACGGCGCGTAAGCGTCGTAGCAATACCACCACCAGAAGAAGATCGGCGGGTTATAGACCGGCCAGTCCGCCACCTCGAACCAGGGCGCACCGAGTTGGGCCTGAAAGCCGAGCCGCCACGCAGTCCACTCGGTCGCACACCAGATGGCGGTGAGCACGATCATGAGAACGATGGCAACTTGTCCCCACAGGACGCGGCTTCCTGACATAGGGGCTCCAATCGGTAAAAGAGACGGAGCCGATCAGAGAATAGGCGTGCCAGCCAGAAGCAACAGCAAATCCGCTGTGTCGCATCATCGGATACCATGGCGAAGAAAAAGGACGCTCAGTGCCACGCTGATCGCGCCTCGGTCACCGCCTGTTCCAGTATTTTGCGATAGCCGGTCTTCGTCATCCAGCGAGCACGATTGAGATGGCTTTGCCAGCAGAGCCGCGTGCGTTCCCCTTCAGTGCCGGGATCACGATGCAGCACGATACGAGCCACTTCAGTCCAGTCCGACCCATCCGTCTCAGCATCGAGCAGTCGCAGATACGTGACGAAGTGTCGTTCGTCGTAGACCGTGATCTCTGGCCCACTGGGAGCGAGATCATCGACATCGGGATCGAGTTCGGGGCGTATCCGCATCGGATGGCCCTCCTTTCGACAGTACAGCGGCCCGCAAGGAATAGTTCAACAGCTCTTCAATTTTGAGACAAACAGCTTGGTGAACCACGGCTCTTTGCGGCAGCGGGCTGGAATGCATCGTTTGGCTGAGCGGATCTATAGCACGTTTCAGCACGAATCGGAATGATCGTTCCTGGAACGATCATTCCGACGCAGGCTCTCATTTCGCCATGGATCTCAAGGAGGTTATGGCGGTCAATCTGCGTCGGCTGCGCCATGACAAGCAAATGACGCAGGAAGAGCTGGCCGACCAGTCCGGCCTGAGCGCGCGCTATATTGGCGCGATCGAGCGCGCCGACGTTTCCGCCAGCGTCACGGTTCTTGGGCAGATTGCTGAGGCGCTTGGCATTGAGCCGGGTGAGCTTGTGAAGGAATCAGCCAGATCGCGCTGATTTGCTCATCTCGGTAGCAAGATCGAGCAGATGCATGAGGGCCGGACCGCGATTGTGCGGCGACCAGACCGCGCTGAATCTCGCTCGATCCGACTCATCGGCGATAGGCCGGAACACGACGCCGGGAAACGGGACGTGAGAAGCAGCTTCGCTCGTCAACGTGATCCCCTCGCCGACTGCAACCATGTGCATCAACGTGTCTCGCCCCACATCGCACCGACGAATGTGTGGCGACTTCTCTCGTTCGACGAGTCTGCGAACGATATGGTCCATGACTTGGGAGCCGGCTCCGCCTTGTCGGACGAGGAAGGTATCCGGGGCAAGATCACGCCACACGAGACGCTCAGCGCTCGCCAACGGATGGTCCTTTGGCAGCACGACCATCAATGCTTCCGACCATAGCTGCCGTGAATGGCAGTCGGGTACCTCTACGGCCCCAACCACGAAGGCGATATCGAGCTTGGCCTCGCGGACCTGACGTATGATCTCATCGGAACGTCCCTCGAAGATATCGAGTTCGATCTCCGGATGCTCGTCTCGATACCGGCGGCGCAGATCGGCCAGAAAGCCCGAAGCGATCGAAGACAGGAGCCCGATCGACAGATGACCGATCGCACCGTTCAGAACCGCCCCAGCCGTCTTGATCGCAAGATCGAGATGGCTGATCCCCGCGGCAACTTCCGTAATGAAACTGCGGCCTGCGTCGGTCAGACGGACGCCACGGTGGCGGCGCTCGAACAGAACAACACCGAGATCCTCCTCCAACGTCTTGATCCTGGTGCTCACGCTCGACTGGCTGACGCCGAGAGCATTCGCCGCGTGCCTGAAATTCAGATACTCGGCCACGGACAGCGTCTGGATGAGAGACGCGAGAGGGATTCGGCCGCCAAGGAGCGAGCGCCTCACTAACTCAAATCGCCCGTCTGCCGGTACTCGCCTACGCATCGCACAACCCTCTCGCGGAGCGTCGGCTAGAGATCGCAGGACGGATTGAGCACCGCGATCGCCTCGAAAGCAGCCTGTATGCCGCTTTCTTTGTGCGCTTCGCTGATGGCGAGGCCTTCAGCCGCGATCACATCGAACTTTGTTACGCCGATGAACGCGAACATCGAACGAAGATAGGATTCTGCGTGTTCGGACGAAGCGAGGGAAGCGCCTCGTCGGTATTGGCCACCCCGCGCCACAGTGAGGATTACCCGCTTGTTAAGCGCCAATCCTTCTGAGCCGCTCTCGGCATAGCGAAATGTCTTGCCCGCTATCACAATCCGGTCGATCCATGCTTTTAGCTGGCTCGAAATGGATAGATTATAGAAAGCGACACCGATGACGATGACATCCGCATTGATGAACTCTTCCAGAAGCGTTTCGCCAAACGAGACCTCTTCCATCATGGCCTGGGAAGCCGCCAGATGGTCGCCGGTCAGATGTGGAACAGGAACCGCAACCACATCACGATAGACTATTTCAGCCGCCGGATTGTATTCTTTAAATCGCTGGACGGTGGCTCTGGACAGCATACGGCTTACTGACTTCTCACCGAGAATGCTGGAATCGATATGAAGCAGGTTCATGGCTGATCTTTCTTGAATCGTCGGCGTGAAGTTTACGCTGTCACGAGTTGGCCGGTGGCTTCACGCCAAGCGTCTGCAACTGCATCACAATCAGGCCGAGCAAGATCAGGCCGAGACCGGCAAGACGGGACAACGAGACGGGCTTTTGCGGGAGTCCAACGAGGCCCCATTGGTCGATGACGATCGACGCCAGCATCTGCCCGGCGATGGCCGCCGTGATGAAGCCAGCGGCACCGAGCTTTGGCGCAAGCAGCAGCGCGCCGGTGATATAGACAACGCCAACGATGCCGCCGATCCATATCCAGCGGGGGGCATGCGCGACAGCGAAAAGCGTTGGCGCTTCCACTTTCGCCAGCGCCATCACGGGCAGGATGCAGGCGAAGCTAACGCAAAGGGATACGACCGTAGCCCAAAGAGGATGGCCGAGCGTCCGTCCAAGGACCGCGTTGCTCCCGGCTTGAAACGGAACAACCGCGCCGGTGACGATAGCGGCGAGAATCAGAAACAGCGAGTTGGTTTGCATGGTGAGCCTCCAGACTCACCAGATGCAATATCCGCTTTATAAATGGAAATTCCGATGTAATATCTTCGATATGCATGATGTGAATATGCTTCGCGGTGTCGACCTTAACCTGTTGGTGGTCCTGGAAGCTCTACTGTCAGAGCGGCATGTGTCGCGCACTGCCTCCCGGCTGAACATGAGCCAGCCGGCCGTTAGCCACGCGCTCGCGCGTCTACGGCATCTGTTCGGTGACTCCCTCCTGATCCGCCGCGATGGCCAACTCGTGCCGAGCACCAGGGCGCTTGAAATCGCTCCCGCGCTAACCGAAGCCTTACGACAGATACGTGAGGTTCTCGGAACTGGAGGTTTCGATCCTGCCAGGGAGAAACGGACATTCCACCTTGCAATGTCGGATTATGGCTCTGCTGTAATTCTCCCAAGCCTGATGAAAATGCTGCGCCTTGAAGCGCCGAAGTTCGACTTGGTGGTAACCCAATCCAGCCGGGAATCGATGCTCCGACAGGTGCTGGATGGGGACTGCGATCTGGCCTTGGGTGTGTTTCCCGATCTTCCGGAACGGATCGAAGCTGCGCAGCTTTTCCTAGAGCACTTCGCGTGCCTCGCGGATCGGGAGGGATTGGAGAGCCATGACTGTCTCGACATTGGAACCTATCTTACCCGACCACATGTGCTCGTTGCGATGAAGGGTGAAGCAAACACTGAGATCGAATCAGCCTTGCATGCTTGCGGTCACTCTCGCCGCATCGCCGTTACGCTACCGCATTGGGGGACCGCGGCACGGCTAATCCATGGGACAGACCTCGTTTTGACCGTGGCCCGGAAAGCCCTTGCACCCTATGAGCACGATCCGAATCTTGTCGTCTTCGAGCCGCCGTTCTCGATATCGCCATTTCCCTTCGTTCAGGTCTGGCACGAACGGCGCGGCAGCGATCCTGCTCATCTATGGCTCCGCAAAGCCATCGCAAGCGTCTCAATGTCTGTGTAGAATTGTTGTACCTTCACAGCGCTATTCCCCTTTGCGGCCCCAATTGCCACGACACCGATCCGCCACGGACGATGCCCGAGACTTCGCGACCAAGCTGGCGGTCGATGACCGGCCGCCACGGGACAAGGGTGAACTCGTGAGACTTCTCGACGATCGCGAACTTGCCGCTCGATAGCTGCACCGCTCCGGTGAAGGTGCCGCTTACGGTCTCGCCATCGGCGGCAGCCCGGAACGGCAGGGCCTTCTTCGCTGCCATCTCCTCGCCGACACGGGCAACCTCGCGCTCTTGAAGCGTAGCGATCAGGTTGCGCCGATAGACAATGCGGCCGTCGGACTGACGGACAGTATCACCCCGCTCGATCAGCGTCTCGCGCCGCTGCTCCATCGCCTCGCGCACTTGCCCGCCAAATCCTGCCACCGACAGGTCGGACGCGCCCGCGCCGACCAGCCGTCGGTCCAGCCAGGTCGGCCCCTCGGCGCCGATCTGCTTCTCAAGATCGAAGGTCGAGAGGATACGGATATTGGCGCGGGCATTTCGGCCGGCGTCATGAGCGACGGCCTGCGCCTGGAAGTCGTCGGGGATGCGCCACTGATCGGCGTCGATCCGCTCCGCGATCCCGGCGCGGCGCAACGCCTCCAGCCGCCGGACATGGGACTCTACGAAGGCCTCATAGTCGCCGTTCGGCACGCGCCCATCGAACTGCGCCTGTTCCAGATGGCGACTTGGCCGATAAATGCCATCCTCGGCAACACCGGCGATGGCGCGATCGGAGGGGCGGCCAGCGCTGTCTGGCGGCCCGATCTCGATGACACTGCCGATACGGGCGCCCTCGACGCGGGCCGGATCGAAGCCGGAGACATGATGCGTCCGTCCGTCGATGCCATCGACGACGAGGGTCAGGTTCTCGCCCAACTCATCGGAGAGATGTTTGTCGATGACGCGGCCTATGATCGGCGTGGCGGGCGCGGCGTCATGAATCTGGAAACTCATCGGATCGCGTTCGAAGCCCTCGGCCCGGAGCGCTGTCTGCATGGTGCGGATGATGTCGCCGCGCTCGCCCATCTCGCGCAGCGTCGGATCCAGCCGTTCGCTCAATTCCCAGACGCCCGGTGCGTGCTCGGTGGCAAGGCCCACGTCGCCCAGTTTGCCGAGACGGCGTAGCCGCATTGTCCGGTCAGACTGGCCGCGCAGATCGCCCGGTTCATATCGGAGGTCAAGCAACCGGTCTTCGGCCTCGGCGATCATCGCCCGGTCGATGCGGGTGAGCCGATCTTGATCGATCTCCGCCATGAGCTTGCGACGCTGCTCGATCTCGGTGACGGGACCGAGTTCCAGCGTAGCCAGTTCGCTCGCCCGCTCACGGATGCCATTGGCGAGATAGTCGCCATTGATGACGAGGTCCTCGCCGAGCGCATCGCGACCGTTGACGATGACATGCACATGGGGATGGCCGGTATTGTGATGATTGACCGCGACCCAATCAAGCTTGGTGCCGAGGTCGGTTTCGACCTGCGCCATCAGTTCGCGGGTATAACCGGTCAGATCGGCAAGATCGGCGGCATCCTCCGGCGAGACGATGAAACGGAACTGGTGGCGATCGTCCTTGCCGCGATCGAGGAAGGCATCGCCATCGGCGCGATCCTGTTCCGCTGAATAGAGCCGGCCGCGCTCGCCGTCGCGGGCAGTTCCGTCGCGCTGGATATAGCGCAGATGAGCGGCAGCCTTGCCGTTCTTGCCCGCCCCCCGGACGGAACGGGATTTGACAACGACGCGGCGGCTGCCGGGCTGGCGGTGACTCCAGCCGTTCGACAGGTTGCGAGCGCGCACGAAGGCCGCGCCGCGCCCGCGCTGCACGCCTCGGCCGGAGGCGACAATACTCGTACCGTTGGCAGCGCGACCGGGACCGCTGCTCTTGGCCGATCGGCTTCGGCCAGACGCGGCCTGCTGCAGGCGCGTGTTCTTCCGAACCTTGCTGAGGAAGCTCTTTGCCTGTCCGGCCTTCGGTGCATCGGAGCGGACACGGCCGGGCCTCGGCCGGAAACGGTTATCGTCATCGCCGTTCATGGCCGCTCCGCCCGAAACTGCCGGTTTCGGCGACGAGTGCCGCGAAAAGCCCGGCGGCTGCTAGCTTTGCCGCGCCTCGCGGCACTATGGTGGCCCGGAGGCGTGCCACCCAAAACAGTGTGCAGACAAGGGCTTGCCCTGCGGATTGGACCCATGGGGTGCCGTCCGCTTTAATCTTGCCCTCCTCCCTCTGTCGCGTTTGCACCTCTCCTGCGAACGAAGAAGACTCTTGCCAGCCCCTCCCCTGCACACTGCAACCTCCCACTGGTCCGGCCCGGTCACGATGCTCATGGCTGTTGTCCCGTGCCAGCTCGCGCGACAAACAAACCGCCGGACTGCGGCACGATGGCGGAGACGTCGCGCACGGTGGTGGTCACAGGAGCATCGGTCAACGAGCGCTCGTTCTGCAAAGAATCGGTATCCCGAGTGCGTTCTGACCACGCCATGAAGAGCGGCGCACGGGTCCATAGAAGTACGTCGGATGGCGCAATCGCTGTGTTGTCGGCGATGCCGGTACCGTCGAGGTTCGGTGCGATGGCATCGAGATAAGCACGGGTTTCCGCCGGAAGGGGACGGCCCTTCAGCGATGCCTCATAGCGGCTGGAACCGGCATTGTAGGCGGCGATCCAGCCGGGCGATCCATAGCGGTCGCAGAGTTCGCGGATATAGGCCGCGCCGGCGACGATGTTGTCGTGCGGATCGTATGGATCGCCGCCAAGGCGATAGCGAATGCGGATTTCTGCCCATGTGTCGGGCATGATCTGCATCAGTCCGACAGCGCCCTTCGGTGAAAGCGCCCGGGGATCACCGTCGCTCTCGGCGCGCATGACCGCGCGTATCCAGGCGGTGGGAAGCTCAAAACGCTGCGCCGCCTCGGCGATGAAGGCGGCATATGGGGCGTCCTTTGCAGGCGAGGCAAAGGGATTGTCCGCTGCCAGAGCGGAGCAGTTCGGCGGCACGACGCTCGGCAACAGGATAAGCACCATCGTCGCGACGCACAAGCTCGCTCGCCGTTTGGGTTGGGCGGTCATGGAAGGCTCCGGATCTTTCTGGAATCGCGAACCGATAACAGGCTCAATGCCCGTGGTCAGCTGCCTGAACGGCGGACAATCCGCCGTCTCTCGTCCAAATCGGCGTCATGGCGCCGAGGATCGCCTCGGCGGACAGCACGCCGAAATACCGCCCGTCCAGGCTGTCGGGGACGTCGGCATTGAGGAGAAAAACCTCGCCGCCAGCAAGCCGATGGCAGCCACTCCAGGTCGGCAGGTCCCGGCCCAATCGATCGTACTCGAGCGCCGTCGCGATGTCCTTGCCGTCGATGGCGATGACGGTGCCAGTTCGGCAGATCGTCTGCCCGGAAAAGGCGGCGACATATTTCAGGAGCGGCACCTTGCGTGGCAGGTAATTGCGATCGGCAAGGTATCGGGCGATCGGCTCGGGTGGCGCGACGGCGACTAGGTCGCCAACATCAGGAGCGTCGATCTTGTGTAGGCGGTAGAGTCCAACGGGAATGCTCGCCGAAGCGTTCCAGATCAGGCGCGGCGTGACCGACACGAAGTTCAACGCCGTGAAGGTGACGACGGAGAAATGCGTCACCATGACATAGCCGAAGCGGGTCATGGGGTCTTCCTCCCCGCAAGAGGAAACGTTGCATCCGGCTCGTTCGGACGGTCGGGATCGACCTTCCGACGCAGCAGCCAGGCGCGATGCTGGTCAACCGTGTAGGCGCGCGGCTCGTGCCCAGTAGCGAGCCGATTGTGGATGTGTCGCCAGTGGTCGAGCGAGACGTCGGCCGGGTCGATGTCGAGCGCCTCGATCGCGTCGATGAGTTTCAGCACGCGCTCAACCTTCGGCCAACTGTCGACCTTCAGCAGGATGTCGCCACCGGGACGGACGAAGGGCAGCGTCTGGTAAGGTTCGCCGGCAGACACCGCCCGCACGACATCCATCCGGGACACGACCGTGCCGAAATCGTTCGACGCCCATCGGACGAAGGCGAAGATGCTGCCGGAGGCGAAGCTGACGAGACGTCGGCGACGGTCGAGGATCTGATCGTGGACGGGATGGCCGAAGCGGATCCAGTGCTCGATCCTCTTCTCGATCCAGGTCAGTTCGACCTGGGTCAGGCGCGGCGTCCTCGGCTCTTTCGGCGGCAGGATGATGTCGCCGGACCGCGGCGGCGGTGCGGAGGAATGGTCCGTCATGGGGCATCTCCAGGGTCTTCAGGGAATTCGCGCGCGAGCAGGTCACGCAACATGTCGGCGACCGTGACACCACACTGGAAGGCGGCAATCTTGATGCGGCCGCGCAGGGTCGGCGTTACATCGATGGTCAACCGGGCGGTGAAGCCGGTACTCTCGGAAGCGCGAGTCGACGATGCCTCGGCCGCTTTGACCCAGCTCTCGGGGTCGGCGGGCCGGGAAGCGAAACCGTGCTTTGGGGGCTTGGCGTTCATGGCACCGCCCTCGCAACATCAAGGCGGCTGATCTCGTCCGCGAGCGCTGTGACTTCCCGCGCTGCCGGGCTTTCCTCGTCGATCTCGAAGACGAGGCGACCGGACTGCGCCGCGTCGGCGAAGGCGACGCGCTGGCCGATCCGGGCCGACAAAAGCGGCGGATCGTGGTCGGCAAGCGTCTCGGCTGTCTCGCGGGCAATGACGGTGCGGGCGCCGCAGCGGTTCAGGACGAAGCGGGCGACAAGATCGGGGCGATAGATCTTCGCCTCACGGATCAGAGCCAGCATCTCGGCCGAGGCCCAGCCGTCGAAGGGCGACGGCTGCACCGGGATCAGCACTAGGTCGCTGGCGAGCAGCGCCGAACGCATCAGACCGGCGACACGCGGCGGACCGTCGATGACGATGTGATCGGCATCGCGAGCCAGTTCCGGCGCTTCGCGGTGCAGCGTGTCACGGGCAAGGCCCACGACGCCGAAGCTTCGAGAGCCGCTGTCGCGAGCCCGTTGCTCGGACCAATCGAGCGCCGAGCCTTGCGGATCGGCATCGACGAGCGTGACCCGCTTTCCCTGCCGAGCCCATTCGCCAGCAAGATGCAGCGCCAGTGTCGTCTTGCCGACGCCCCCCTTCTGGTTGAGGAGAGCGACGATCATGGCACGCGCTCCACCGGCGTGACGGCACTATGCGGTGACTGGTCTCGCGCCTCAAAAAAAGAGTTAGATTCTGAGTTAGAAGAGTTAGGCGGCGGATTTTGCACAACGGACCAAAGGCTTAACTGCGATCCGTGCGCCTGATGTGCCGATAGGGCTGCGCCCGATGTGCCGATACCCGTTGCGCCTGATGTGCCGATGAGTTCCACAGCTCTATCCACAGGCACTGTGGACGACACACTGCGGGGTTCGGCGGGCAAGATGCGCAGACGCTCGGGGCCGTCGTCGCGTTCGATCGCCAGACGGTATCCCGGCAGGGGCTGGCGGGCCGCGATGTGGCGCAGGTCGAGCGCGAAATCGGAGATGCGCGCGAGGCTGCCGGATTTCTCATGGAGATGGTGGATTTCGAATAGCCAGCCATGTGGCTGCCGGCCGGCGTGCTTGCGGGCGACGCGATAGAGCCAACGCTCGATTCCGCCGGTCAGCCGGAAATAGTCCGGGTCGATGGCGAGGACGAGCGAACGGTCGACGACGCCGTTGTAGAACCATTCGGGTAGGACGAACTCCATACCCTCGACGCGGCCGTCCCGCGTCGCCATCTCCTCCCACTCGTTGATCCACGAGAACTGCCGGCGCCGCCAATGAGCGCCGTTGCGGATGGTCGTGGCGACAACGGTCGACTGCAGCCGCGCCAGCGACGCCTTCAGCAGCACGTATTGCCGATTGCCGGTCTCGCGGCCGATGCCGCGCAGCAACTGGTAGGGCGTGAAACGGATGAACCGCGACGTCCTGAGCCCATGGTTCTCAGCAGCGACTATCTGGGAGGCGGCCCAGATCAACACGTCGGCATCCCAGATGGTCGCCATGCCGTGCTCGGGCATGCCGAGCACCTGCACTTCAACGTCGGCCGCCTTGTAAAGGATGGGGCGAACACGCGGCGTCTTCGACAAGGAGAAGAACGGTCGTTCCATCAGATCGCGTTGGTCGCGTGGTCCGGCATCGCCGGTCGCGACAACGAAGGGATCGAGGCGCTGGCGCTCGCCACCGCGAGCGATCCTGCGCGGGTCGGAGCGGGTGTTCTCGCGCATCAACGTGCTCCCCGCTCGGCCGGCGTCAACGGGCGCGCTGGAAAGACGCGGCCGACATTGACGTCAGAGGTCGATTTGCGCGCGCCGATCGCCGTCCATTCCTGAAGATCTTCGATGGCGTAGACGACCCGTCCGCCGATCTTGCGATAGGTCGGACCGGTGCCATAGGTGCGGTGTTTCTCGAGGGTTCGGATCGAGATGCCTAGGAAACGGGCGGCATCGGGCGTGCGCAAGAAACGGGGCGGCAGCCCCGTCTTGGGGTCGATCATGGTCGTACCTCCGGTGGGTGATCGGCCGCTGCGGCGTGGTGCAGCGGGTCATGGCGAACCCTGGCGGAGGATCGACGAGTTGCAGCGTGCCGGATTTGAGGAGGCCCGTTTGCGGCACCCCGCCGCGCGAGGTCACGGCAAATCCAAGGCATGGAAAGCCGGACTGGAAGTCAGCGTCGGCGCGGCGGGCGGAGGGGATAGTGGAGGAGCGAACGATAATCACCGCGCATGTAGCGGAGGCCGTCAGCGACGAGACGGCGTGTGCGGTTCTTCAGTTCGCTGTGTTCCCAGTCGCTCTTAGTGTGGCCGCGAAAGCCGAGCAGCGCTTCGGCGATGGTGCGATAGCTGGCGCCCGCGAGATGCGCGTCGAGCGCCCGCAGAATCAAAATATGACGATCGCGCGTCTGCTGCGGCAAGGGGCGAACCCATGGACCGGCGGGACGCCCGTTGACTGCTCTCCAGAAGCGCAACACAGCTTCCGCCCTCAGCTCGAAAAAGGCATCGAGTGGCAGGAGAACAGCATAGGATACGGCGCGTTTGGGAGGTGCGGCATCGAGCCAAACACGATGCTCGTGGTCGAAGGCTTGCCAGTGACCATGCCAGACAGCATTCTCGTCGAGCACCTCGACTAGCCCGGATAACTCGGGCAAGGCGAGCGGCATTGCGAGGCTGTCATCCGTCGATGCAACTGACGGACGAAGCTCGAAGGCATCAGGCTGGAGCTTTGATGCCCAGAAGACCGCTGCACGGTCAGCCGGCAGGTTTGGGTCGGCCGGGAAATCGCAACCCCCAGCGCTCGCTGAAGGCGGCTTTTGCGTCCGAACTTGATTGCGAAAGCGCGACGACGCGCTGGTAATCTCGACGGTAGTCCTCGTCTCGGCGCAGATATTCCCAGGCAAAGCCGGAAGCTGAGATGCTTCGGGCGTGGGCATAGGCCGCCGGCGAGCGCCAATCGGTACTTGGCATGGCGTCACCTCGTCTACGATCTGCCTACTGTGAGATGCAGGCCGACGTAAGGTGAGCAACTATCAGTTTAATGAGGAGCCGGCGTTTCCAGATACGTTGATCGCGCAACGCGATCACTCACCAAATGTCCGATCGAAGATTGTCCTTGACCGCGAGCCGGCCCGATGAGCCGCTTTGTTTTCGCCAAGCGGAAACCAGCCAATCCGCAAAGTAGGATCAGCGCGAATTCTGGCCTGCGTCTTTCATGAAAAGCGCAAAGGCCCTGAAACCGGATTGACGGCTCCACGGCTTCGTGACGCTCAGGCGGTTCTCAGGCGCTGTATGCCTCCGGGCAACATCCACCAAACGAGATTGGCGCGCGCATTTCGGTCGAAGCCCCAATTGGCATATGTTTGTTTGCTGCCCTTCGTTCGCCATACCGGCCAAGGAGCCTTCGGCGACCTGGAATAAGGCAGATTTACTGCCAACGGAGTGAGAAGTCCCGGCCATTCCGGCCGGGACCTTGCTCGGGGTGTCAGTCGCCCCGGCGCCCGTTGGGGCGGGACCAGATCAGCGAGTAGGTCTCGCCGTCCTCGTCGTCCACGAGGTTGGCGTAGATCGGGGCGTTGAAGCTCGGGTCGTCGAGCTTGAGACCCAGATAGGGACGGTCCTCGTTGGCGGAGCGCTTGGACCAGGCCGCCCCGATCTCGGCTCGGCCGACCAGCACGCGGTGGCTGGGGGCGTTCTCGCCGGTGGAGCGCAGGTCGGGGACGATGCGCACGCCCCTGGCCTGGACGCTGAGGGTGATGATGTCGCCGGTGAATTCGTTCGAGCCGGTCTTCTTGAAGGTGCCGATGGTCGCCATTTTCAAATCTCTGTTTTCCGTTTTCGAGCCCGCTCCATGCGGCCTCGATGGCGATCGAAAGGCCGGAGGCGACCGACGCCGCACCCGAGGGGCCGAAGCGTCAGCGGAGGACGGTGTGAGAGGGCTTTGTTGTCTCGCGAGGAATGCGAACCCGTTCGCAGGGGAAGAAAGTCATGACGCGCCGTTGCGGCATAGGTGGTCGAGGCGAAGCCGGCCTTCGGCCAGATCAGCCCATTGAAGAGGCCGTTTGGAGCGATCGCTGAACGGAGGCAGGACGGAGATGATGGCGGTGCCTCGCTCCCGGCACAGGAGACACGAACGAACCATTACTGGCATCGTCTTCCCTACCGGTAGGCTTGGATGTGCATCGACCTCGCCCCATCATCTACCCGGAACGCTCACCGCTGCATCACGGCGGTTTTGACGGGACCTGGCAGGCCACGGGTTCTGGCCACTCCACGAGGACCGCGCGTCTCAGGTTCAGCCTCGTTCCGATGTCATCGCCTCTCAGCCACCGCCTCGACGACAAGGCTGGTACGCACGCCGCCGATTCTGGTTCTCCAGCGAACAGCGGAAGATGGTCAGTTGCGAGCGAGGTCCCGGCTGGAGTGGTCGGCAGTCGCCACGCCTGCAACCCGAAAGAACGCCGTGATGCCGACCGCGATCGCGCCGATGATGGAGAAGACAATCTGCCACGTCTCGGACGGCATGGTGTGCTTCACGATGCCGTGGACGGCGTGGTAGCCGGCGATGGTCGCTGGTGCGACGAAGACGACTGCGATCGCCAGCTTCGCCCACATCGGGCGCACCATCAGAAGCAGGAACTGGCCGACGCCCAACGTGAGGCCGCCGGCGACCACACCGACGACAATGGCGCCGAGCCAGCCTGCGCCGGAGTGATAGGCCCAGACGCCAGCGCTGATGCCAGCGAAGAGCGGCAGCGCGAAGACGGCCAGCATAAACAGCAGCCAGCAGAAAAAGCCGATGGCCGCGACGCTGATGAGAATGCCGAGAAAGATCATGGTGGTGCCTTCCCACGAGAAAAGCTCTGAGGGGCGCGCCATCCACCACCACCGCGGCGCGAAGCAGAACATAGCAAGAAAATAGGATCGCCGGGAGTGAAAACCGGCAAGGTTTCCGCCCCGGCCGTGACGATCTTCGCCCCGTCATGGGGCGAAGGGATCGATTTCGTCGACGATGGTGTCGTCGGTGCCGTCGTATTCGGCCGGGGGCATCACCGAGAGGGTGCCGTCGCCGGCGCGGAAGATGACGATGGCGACCTTCAGCGTGGTGGCAAGGCTAAAGGCGAAGGCGTGTGCGTCGGTGAGGGACATCGATCCGGCTCCTGCTCGAGCGAGGACCATCCCCCGCTGACAGGCGCCCGAAGTGTCCGGCCGAGGGCCGCAATCACCGCGAAGGTGAAGCCGAAGCGGCGGCACGCGTTCCGCGTAGTCCGACCCTTCACGGGTTGATGGCGGCTCTCGGCTGGTCCAAGGATCAGCGTCAATGAAGCGGGGGTGTTCTCAGATCGAAGCTGGAGTTGGTATTGTCGATCCCGGACTCGGCGTGTGTAGAAACCTGCTACCGGCGGCGCATGAGGGCCAATCGATCGTGACTCGGGCGGAGACGGCGTGCATGACCTATGAAGAGTACAACGCGTTCTGCGGTGCACTGCCGGCAACGAGCTATGTGGTCCAGTGGGGTGGATCGCATGTCTGGAAGGTCGGCGGGAAGGTCTTCGCGATCGGCGGATGGCAGGGTGACGAACCGGGCTTCACCTTCAAAGTGAGCGACATCGCCTACGAGATACTCAAGGAGCAGCCGGGACTGCGTCCCGCGCCTTATCTTGCGTCCCGGGGAATGAAGTGGATCCAGCACTTCGCCAAGCCCGGCCTCGATGACGATGCGTTGCGCGACTATATCCGTGCGTCGCACTCCATCGTCTCGAAGGGGGTGTCGAAGAAGAAGCGGATAGAGCTTGGGCTGGCTGCGCCGTAGTGGCGGCGCTCACGCGCCGCCCGAGCCGAACCGGTAGACCGGAATGCCGAGCTTCTTGGCCTTGTCGGCGAGGTTGTCCTGGATGCCTGTGCCGGGGAAGACGATGACGCCGATCGGCAGGACGGCCAGCATTGCGTCATTGCGCTTGAACGGTGCCGCCTTGGCGTGCTTGCCCCAGTCGGGCTTGAAGGCGACCTGCGGCACCTTGCGATGATCGGCCCAACGGGCGGCGATCTTCTCGGCGCCCTTCGGCGAACCGCCGTGCAACAGCACCATGTCGGGATGCTTGGCATGGACCTGATCGAGCTTGGCCCAGATGAGGTTGTGGTCGGTGCCGTCGCCGCCGGAGAAGGCGATCTTCGGCCCGGCGGGCAACAGGATCTCGGTCTCGGCGCGGCGCTTGGCGGCAAGAAAATCGCGACTGTCGATCATCGCGGCGGTCATGTTGCGGTGGTTGACCATCGAGCCGGTGCGCGGACGCCAGCTTGAGCCAGTGTGACGCTCGAAGTGATCGGCGGCCTGGTCGCGCATCAGTTCGAAGGCGTTGCGGCGTTCGATCAGCGTCTGGCCCTCGGCGGTCAGGCGTTCAAGTTCAACCGATTTCACCTCGCTGCCGTCCTGTTCGTGCTGGCTGTGGCGCTGCGCCTGTTCGTTGTCGTCCAGTTCGCCTTCGATCCGGTCGGTGGCGCGGTGAAAGAGATTGACGGTCGACCACAGGAGATCGTCGAGGTCTGGCTCGAGGCGGGTGTCGGCCAGTGTCGAGATCAGGGCGTCGAAGATGTCGGCGATAGCACCGGCGACATGGTTGCCTTCGGGAAGTGGCCGGGGATCGGGTTCATCCTCAAAGGGACGGTAGCCGTAGAGCTGAAGCTCCTGCAGAACGTGGTCGGTTGAAGAAGAGCCGTGATGAGGCTCAAAGTCATCGTGCTCGCTCATGGGATGCTCCATCGGATGGACCGCGACCGTCGCGGCCTTCATGGCGACAAAGCCCACGGCCGAGACGGCCTTGCACCCCAAAGCAAAGCGTCGGGGCCGGAGCGCCAGCGGAGGATGGCAGAGGCCGGCTATTTTGCCTCGCGATGGAAAGCGGCCCAAAGGCCGCGCCGGAAAATAGCCGGCCGCCGCCATTGCCGGGCCGACCCGGCCGTGGGCCAATCGCCCTCTCGAAGGCCGAGGCGCGGTCCTTTCCAATGCTGGTGCATCCAGGCGGGCATGACAACGGCGCACCGTCACCGCCCTTCTCGCGTCCGGTCACGCTGCCTGCATCATGAAGCGTGCGACATCCTGTGGGGCGAGTTGAACCCGGATGTTGGCCCGAAGGGCGTCGATGCCAAGGTGGCGGAGATCCTCGTTGAAGTCCCCGAGCTTGGGCGACAACGCGATCGCCTCGATGCCAGCCGCGCTTGCCCGTTCGATCAAGCTGTCCCGCGCGCCATCGCCGGCCGGATCGTTGTCGCGGATGATGTAGAGGCGGCGCAACGTATCGGGGAACAGGATGGCGGCGAGATGGGCTGCGGAAAGAGCGGCCGCCATCGCCATGCTGGACGTGGCTTCGTGAACCGACAGAACGCTTTCGATGCCTTCGCCTGCCGCCATGACCTCACAGGACAAACCGAAGCGAACAGCGTTGCCGAGGAGATCGCCCATTGCCTTCCGCTGCGTGTCAATCGGTGCCTTGTCGGAACCGTCGTGTGCGAGCCAGGTGCGATGCGCGCCGGTGATTCTGCCGTCGAGATCGGTGACGGCGGCGATCATCGCCGGCCAGATTTCAGTCGGGCGGTGCTCGTCGGGCCGATAATAGCAGCGGGGATGAAAGCGGAGGTTTCCGGTTGCGTGCAAAGACACAATGCCGCGATGGCGCAGATACGCCTCTACGAGCGTGCCGCCGATTGGCCGCGCCATGGCGAACAGCCGCCGTGCCGCTTCTGCCGAACCTGACGGCGCTGATGTGCTGCGGTGCCGCCTCGATGTCGGCTCCGGTTCAGGATGCGGCAAGCTGAGGAAGCGCCTGGCCTCTTCCACGACATCGGCGAAGTCGACGAGGCCGAGGGATTCCTGGATCACGTCGAGCAAATCGCCATGTTCGCCGGTGGCGGCGTCGGTCCATTTGCCGGCTGGACCTTTGGACGAGTCCTTCAACCGCACGAACATCGAGCGGCCGGGCGTGTTGCGCACATCGCCAACCTGCCAGTAGTTGCCCTGTCTGCGGCCGGCGTTGAGATAGTGTCGGCAAACCGTCTCGGCGTGGTCGGCAAGACGACGTGCCAGATCATGTGGACTCTCCACCATAATGCACTTCCAAAAGAAAAGGCCCGCCATTGCTGACGGGCCAGTGGTCGCGGGGGTTCCTGGGTTGGGTTACTCGGCCGCCAGCGCTTGGTGCACTTCGTCGGCCAAGTCATCATTCTCCAAAGTGTCGTCTTCGCCCATGGCCCATTCACCGCCGCTTGCCACCGTTTCCACGGCAGACGAGTCCGCAACCGGGATGCGCAACTGTTCCGGCAGCCAGCCGGTGTCAGCCAGCAGGCGTTCCGCCTCCTTGGCCATGTCACCCTTCTTCATGTGGTCGATGAACTGCGCGGCCCGTTCGCCGGCCCCCTCGCGGACAGCTTGAAGGATGCGCGCCTTGGTGACGCGGCCGAGATAGTTGCCAACGGTTGGCCGCCAGCCGGCCTCCACCATGTCGAGTTTGGTCGCCCGCGCCAGCCGGTCGGCCTGCGACAGACGCACCTTCAGCCCATGCTCACTGACGCCGGAGCCGCCGTAGGGGTTCGGTCGTTCATAGAGCGCGTTGATCCCATAGCTGACGCAATGGGCGAGCAACTCCATGCGGTTGTCGTCGTCGAGCGTGACGAGCCAATTCCACAAGGCGTCATCATCGGCTGGAATGGCGTCGCACCAGCGTTCGTGCCGATCGGCGACGGACTTCGCCGAGGAACTGTCCTTCAACTCCTCGGCCTGGGCGGAGAAATAGACGTGACGGACATTGGCCTCGAGCGCGCCCGTCGCCGGGCGGTGCAGGAAGGTGTCCGACACCAGCTTGTGCAGCAGGGCCGTCATGGCGACATGCGGATGGTTCGCCACCGCGTCCCGCAGCGCCAATGTGCGATGCGCGGTCAGCTCGGCGACGAGTCGATCGGGCAGCGGTCTGATGCCATCGTCTTCCTCGTCGTCGGGCTGCGCAGACTGGTCGTCGATGGTGATGACGGCGCGCGGGATGGCGGGAGCGGCGGATTCGACGGTCTCGCCATCCACTGTGTCCTGCATGTTGTCACCCTCGGGCTCCACCGGCCGTTCGTCCTCGGGACGGACATAACCGCGGTCAACCGACAGCGAACCATCGGCATCGATAGTGACGAAGGCGCCAGCGATGGCGATCTCGGCCGGGTCGTAGCGGACGGGCCGTTTGTCGAGCGCTTCCATCGCCGTCTCGATCTCGCCGAGACGCTGATCGACGTCCTCCGGCAGCTCTTCGGCGCTCTCGTATTCCTCGGACAGGCGGTTGTATTCGGCCTGCAAGGCGTCGCGCGTCGCCTGTTCCTCTTCGGTCATGTCGAGCGGCGTGCTGGCAAGGGCGCGCAGGCCGTGGGTAACGCCGTAGGGGATGCTGACGGCGGTCTCGACCCATTTCCAGCCCTCAATGGCGATCTCGTCGGCGATCGTCTTCAGCTTCTCGGCGACCAGGCGGTCGAGCAGACCGACATCCTGCAGCCAACCGCCATCGTCGGACTGGAACAGGTCACGCAGCACGATGCCACCGGCAGCTTCATAATCGTCGATGCCAACAAAGACAGCGCGCTTGTCGGAGGCGCGGGCCGTGGTCTCCGTCAACATGCGCCGGATCTGCCACGGCTCCTTCTGCCAGCCATTGCCGATCGTCTCCCAGACCTGTTCCTGGCGGTCGTGATCCGGCGAGACAGTGAAGGCCATCAGCATTTCCAGCGTCATGCCGTCTTCGGCATAGATGTCGAGCAGCTTGGGCGAGACGGAAGCAAGGCGCAGGCGCTGCTTCACGACGTTGACGCCGATGAAGAAGGCGGCGGCGATCGCTTCCTCGGTCATGCCTTTGTCGCGCATGGCCTGAAACGCCCGGAACTGGTCGAGGGGATGTAACGGTGTGCGCTCGATGTTCTCGGAGAGCGATACCTCATCGACCAGGATGTCGCTCGCCGCATCGCCGACGACACAGGGCACGGGCGTTGTCTTGGCGAGACGCTTCTGCCTGGCAAGCAGCTCCAGCGCGCGGTAACGACGGCCACCAGCGGGCACCTCGAACATGCCGGTCTCCTTACCCTCGGCGTCGAGGACGGGCCGGACGTGCAGGGACTGAATGAGGCCTCGCCGGGCGATGGATTCGGCCAACTCCTCGATCGAGACACCGGCCTTCACGCGCCGGACATTCGACTGGCTGAGCACCAACTTGTTGAAGGGGATGTCGCGCGACGATGCGAGGGTGATCTTCTGAACGGCGGTTGCCATGGAACTTACTCCGTGACGGACGCCGAGAGCCTCTCTCTCGAACCAAATCCGTCACGAAGCGAAGCGCCGCCCTCTTCCTCTGAGGACGGCGCCACGGAAACGGAGAAACGGAAAGACACGGATGCGCCGAACCGGAGATGCAGAGAGCCGCATCTCCGGTTCGGAGGATTTCAGGCAGCGCGATCGAGCAACTTCTTCGCCTTCGCCTCCATGTCGAGACGGGCGTCCTGGTGCGACTTGTCGCGGGCGACGGCGGTGATCCCCTGCACAAAATCAAAGATGCTGGTCGGCGGATGTCCCTCCTCGGCGAGCACGGTGTCGATGATCTTCGCCGTCTCGGACTTGGAGAAGCCGCGCCGACGCAGGAAGTCGCTGCGGTCCTCATTGGTCTTCGCTACGATCCGCGCACGCGCCGCCTTGATGCTGTTGACGAAGGGCATCGGCGAAGAGTTGGCGAAGTTGAGCAGCGCCGGTGCCGCCTCATGGGCGAAACGCGAGGCGGCGTATTTCGAGTGGCGGATGGTGATCTCCTCGAAATCCTCGACGCCCCAGAGATTGCGATTCTGGCACACGGCGCGGAGATAGAAGCTTGCCAAGCCGAGCGTCTTGGCGCCGACCTCGGAGTTCCAGCAATAGAAGCCTCGAAAGAAGAGATCGGGCGAGCCGTCCGGTAGACGACCGGCCTCAATGGGATTGAGGTCGTCAACCAGGAACAGGAATACGTCGCGATCGCTGGCATAGAGCGTCGTCGTATCCTGGGTGATGTCGACGCAGGGATTGTAGATGCCAGTCGACCAGTCGAGGACGCCAGGGATCTTCCACCGCGTGTCGCCGGTGCCGTTGCCGGCGATGTGCTGCACGGCCTCGACTAGTTCGTGGTCGTAGATGCGGCCGTAGTCCGGACCGGTGACGGCGCGCAGTTCGACCCGACCATCGTCGGTTTCGAGTGTCTTGATCTGCTCACCGCGATCGGTGCTGAGGCCATACTGCAGATTGATGCCGGCGAGTGCAGCCGGGAGCTGACGTAGATAGGCGGCCGGTGCACCGACCTGGCTCGCGAGCTGGCCAAAACTCCAATGCGTCGGTGCGACCGGTGCGTCCGATCCCGGCAGGATCAGGGACAGGCGCTCTGGATCGGCGCGACTCGCCTCGACATGGATCAGCGCGGTCTCGACCAAGCGGGTCCGGCTGCGCTCCGTTCGGGCGCGGACCGAATGGGCGAGCTCAGTCAGGGACAGGTAACGCTCGTCGGCCGGGCGGGAGAACCATTCGGACGACACCCGCCCGATGCGCTTACCACGACTGATATCGACCTTATAGCCGCCACTCATGTCGCGACGGGCATCAAGAACCTGCATGTTCATGGGGTCAAACTCCATGACGGGCGCCGGAGATCCTCTCTCCAGCCCTTACCCGTCACGGAAATCCGGTCCGGACTCTCACTCTCGATGGGCGTTGCGGGATCTCACCGCAGAAAGGGGACGGCCGAGACAAGACGCGGCCGTAAGGGAAGGTTTTCCCTCATCAGCCGTAATCCCGCAAAAACGGATTTGGGGATTTAAGAACTTGCGCTCCGACGGCATCAACTTACGTGAGCAGGAGATGCCACGTCTGTATTCGGGGCAACATTGATCGGCATGAGGTATGCAATGGTGTAGATGTCGACGTCGTTTTGGCTAACGCAGGTTGGAATGCTGTTCTGGTTGGCAACGGTAGACAGAGAATGAATACGTACGGTCCCGCAGATCGAGACTGGCTGTGATGCTGATATGAGTGCGAGGCGGTGTAGACCGAACGCAGGTCGTCTTCGCGTTTGTAGGTAGCCTTACGCGGCACCCGATAACCTCAGCTACCTATGCCGCTCGGTTGACCTACCGAGGAAACGGGGGATCAGTTCTGTCTGGGCGCTTGCCAAACTTGCGCAGACTATTAGCTTGTCACAATAATTGAATCATCCGAAGCGCGGGGGCGGAGGTATGGTAGACACGCTAATCGGGCTTTCATCTGGCGACAATCTAAAGTCAATCGCCTTACTTCGAGCGAAAACTGTTGATGAAAAGACGATCAGCGGGAATTCAGCTGAAAGTCTGGAACTGAAATTAGCTGGAGAGGAAGCTGATGGTTGGCGGGTACTGAAGCGGAACAAGCACTCTATTCGGGTAGGACGAGAAAAATCGGTCGATCGTCAACTTGAGGATGACGTTTGGTCTCTTCTCTACAAGATGGGGTTTACGGAACTCAGCGCCGACCGCAACTTTCGCGTCCAACTCAATGACAAAGCCCCTGCACGTCAATTAGACGTTTTCGCAAAGGATGATGAGACAGTCTTCATTGTCGAATGCACGCATTCCCAAGAGACCGGCACCAAGTCGGTTAAGGCGTTGCTCGACAAAATCGCGGCAATCCGGGAGGACGTGGTCAAAGCAGTCCACAGCCACTATGGCCGAGATCCGAAGCTAAAGGTAAAATTCGCCATTGCGACCCGCAATATCGACTGGCGTGCTGCGGATAGAGCGCGGGCAGAGGCCGCCGGCGTCCCGATCATAACCGAAGACGACCTCGCCTACTTCCAGCGCCTTACTGACATCCTCAAGACAGCTGCGCGCTATCAATTCCTCGGCCGGTATTTCAAGGGCGAGAAGGTTGAGGGTCTTCGGACCAAGGTGCCGGCAACACGTGGGCGCGTTGGAAAGACAATCTTCTACAACTTCCTGATTTCGCCCCATGATCTCCTACGGATTGCCTACATCAGCCACATGGCGAAGGTGTCGAACTCCGATCTCGACACCTACCAGCGCATGGTAAAATCCACCCGGCTTAAGGCTATCGGTAAGTACATCGACGACGGCGGGACGTTTCCGACCAATATCGTCGTGAATATCAAGCTTGGTCTAAACTTTGACGTCACCGAGAACTTCGGAGAAACGGCGACGGGAACGCTAAACCTGCCTGGTCAATATGGGTCTGCCTGGATAATTGACGGACAACACCGTCTATACGGCTATGCCTATGCCAGACGAGACGCAAAGGAAGATCGCTCGGTCGTGTCGGTCCTCGCTTACGAAAACATGCCGACCCGCGACGAGATCCAGATGTTCGTCGACATTAACACTCAGCAAGTGAAAGTCTCCAGAAACCTCGTGAACGAGATCGTATCTAGCCTGGATATTGATCACGAGGATCCCAAGCGTCGTCTCGAGGCTTTGTGCGCCCGTGTGTCGCTTCGGCTGGACAGCCTCAGGGGGTCTCCGTTCAAAGACCGCATCCTGACTGTTGCGCAGGACAAGGACTATGTCCGATGCCTGACTCTGACATCTCTGGCTGATGGCATTGCTGAAAACAACCTCCTCGGAACCATCCATAAGGTTGGCAAGGGCGCGACCGTGACTTTGCAGCCCGGGCCGTTAGCCGAGGTAAGTGCAACACCCCTTCTCACGTTGGATAAAGCAAGCCAGACCCTGGCCGCCTATTTCAATCTCTTCGCGGGAGCGCTGTCGGAGCATTGGGCGTTGGGGGATGCGAAAGGTGGTTATCTTTGCACCAATCTCGGCCTTCGCGCGCTAATGCAGTTATTTAGGAAACTCATTTTATTTGTAGAGCGCGATGGGACTCGTACCGTCAGCCTTGAACCTGCCGAAATCATTGAACGAGTTGCGCCGCTGGTCGCGCCAATCGTCGAGTATTTCCGGCGGGCCGACACTGCCGACGTTGCTCGGTTTAGAAACCGCGGCAGCTCTCTGCTCAGTGTTAGCCAAAACTGCTTGCAGTTAATGGCTATCATCTACGAAGCAGTACCCAGCTTTGATTTGAAAGAGGTTCGGGAATATCTCGAAAGCCAGGATGCTGAAGGGACTAAGCAAGCAAAGGACATGATCGATGAGATCAACCGCATTTTGTTTAGTGACGTCCTGGCGACGCTCAAGGCAAAATACGGCGAAGCAAAGGACGCATGGTGGGTGCAGGGCGTCCCGAAGACCGTCAGGAATGACTGCGATCGTAACTACAATGAAAACAACGGCGAGCTTGAACGTTGGCGCTATTTGTTTTTTGTGAACTATGCAGACATAGTTTTGTACGGCGACAACTGGGAACACTTCAAAGATTACTACAATTTCTATGGGAAGGGCGCGAAGGCAACGCTTGTCCGCTGGATCGGAAAGGTCAATAGGGCAAGAACGGTAACCCATCACGCTGAAAAGGGACCTCTGTCAAAGGACCAAGTCGCTTTTGTTGCTCGGGTCCACGAGCTTGTAAAAATCCATATTGAGGGCAAGGTGCCGGTGGATCCGAAGCAGCGCTATCTCACGGAAGAGGCTGCTGCGGTGTTGGACGCCGTCGCTTGATCATTTGACGGCTTGAACTTGCAGCCACTGTCTGCCAAAAATGCAGCATAGCGCTGCAATTTGGTTAGGGAGTCGCTGTCATCGCACACATCGTTTTCTCCTGCCTGAAGGGCGTTTCGGCACATCGACCTGTGTTGCTTGGTTTCGCCCCGGCGAACCTGCTTTACGCCCATAGCTTTGCCGACATACTGAATGAGGACACAGGTGAAGGCTATCAGCGTCCCTTCAATGCTCGTCATAGCCAAGATTTTCGGCGCTACATCAAACAGGACAACAGCTCGACGATACCGCTGACGCTCAATCTGCGCCCTCCTCATGAGAACCGTTGGACCGTGAGAGACGTCGGCCTTGCTGCCGAGCTTGTGATCGAGCCTGACGCGGGAAAGGTTATGGCGCAGGTGGACTGCCAGCACCGGCTCGGTCACCTTGCTGATCTGCCGATCGTTTTGCCGTTCATGTGTTTCCTCGGCCTATCCCGGCGTGAGGAAATGGAAGTATTCAACATCATTAACAGCAAGGCGAAAGGCCTGAGTCGTAGCCTGCTGGACTATCATGAAGCTCAGTTCGCGGGTGACCTAGCAGCCGAACGGCCAGAGCTCTTCATCGCGCTTCACCTCAACAATTCGGAGGCCTCTCCGTGGCGGAGGCGGCTCAATCTCGGCGGAAACACGACATCGGGACTCAAGCGGGTCGCTTCCTTGCGCATGATGCAGCAGGCAGCGCATGATTTCTTGCGAGCGACCCGCATCCTCAAGGACATGTCGGTCGAGGCGGCAACTCTGACAGTCGAGAGATTTTGGCAGGCTGTCGCCGAGACGCTTCCCGACGCGTGGGCCGACCCTCGCCGGCACGTGCTGACAAAAGGCATAGGCGTCTACGCGCTCACACGGATTGCCTCGGACATCTACCTGGAGAGCCGGGACGCGCGGTGTGTCTGCGACAGCCGAAACTTTGCGGCTGTACTCTCGGAATTTGTGGACCGGATCGACTGGACCAACGACGGCTCACTGAAGGGGTATGGCGGGCAAGGCGGCGTTAAGGCCGCAATAGAATACATCCGGGAGGTTCGCCGCCGGACAAAATACAAGGTGGTCAGTGGCTAACAAGAACATCCTATTGATCGAGCCGGGCTACAAGAACAAGTATCCTCCTTTAGGCTTGATGAAAATCGCTCAGTATCACGGGCCGCGTGGTAAGCGGGATCGTGTGCGCTTCATCAAGGGTGAAGATCGCACAGTCCTGTCTGAAGCATGGGACCGGATTTATGTTACTACCCTGTTTTCGTTCGAATATCCCAAAATTGCCCAGACGATTGACTTCGCCTTGGAAGTCGCCAATGGGCAAGCCGACAAGGTGTTCGTGGGAGGAATCGCAGCATCCCTGATGCACAGCCGATTTCTGACCGAACGCCGCTGGCACGGTGTTCGATTCATCAAGGGTCTTCTGTCCCAGCCACCTGCTGTGGCGTTGCAGCTGGATGAATTCTCTGAAGAATTTTACGCTGATGACAACTATGGTCAACCTATCGAAGACCTGGTTCCAGACTATAATATACTTAATCAGGTGGAGTATAAATACTCTGTCCGGGACGCATATTTCGCCTACACCTCTCGGGGTTGCATTCGAAAGTGCCATTTCTGTGGCGTTCCTAAGCTTGAGGGTGCACAACGCGACACTGAATCGCTCACCGGCCTCGTCCGTGCCATCGAGGATTTGTACGGTCCGAAAAAGGATCTGATCCTCATGGATAACAATGTTGTCGCCTCGCCGCGCTTCAAGGAAATCATCGCCGAGATTAGGGACCTTGGATTCACGCCTGGAGCAAAGCTGCTCCGTCCAGGATCTCGGGTGGCCGTGCAGCGGCGGGTGGACTTCAATCAAGGTGTCGATGCCCGGATTCTCTGCAAGGATCCTATGTACCTGCGTGAGCTCGCCACGATCTGCCTTAAGCCGCTCCGGATCGCGTTTGATCATTTGGGCGTGAAGAAGCCGTATGAACAAGCTGTGCGCTACGCGGCCGAGTACGGTCTCACCGAACTATCGAACTATATGCTGTATAACTTTCACGATGGGCCTCAGGATTTGTTCGAGCGTATGCGCTTGAACGTGACGCTGAACGAGGAGCTTGGCGTCAGAATTTGGTCGTTCCCGATGCGATATCAGCCCACAGACCGCCCAGACCGCGGGCACGTCGGCGAAAAATGGTCGCGCTACCAGCTCCGATCGATGCAAATCATTCTTCAGGCGACCCACGGAATCGTCAGCGGGGAGCCGACGTTCTTCAAGCGGGCATACGGCGACACCTTCGCCGACTACGAACGCATTCTCCTGTTGCCGCATGACTTCATCTTCAACCGCGATTGGTACGAACGCTTCGACCCTGAACAACGCCTCGACGCCTATCGCGCAGAATTCTCGCGGCTAGATGCAGCTGAGCGCGGCGAACTCATCGAGCTCCTTTCGTCGTGTGATCCGCGAGAGTTCTCGCTTCTTGCAGAGCGGGCGACTACCTCAGCCCTGAAGCGGGTCCTCCGCTTCTACGTCCCGCTACCTAAAGAGGAGCTCTACGCTATCTGGACGAAACAGAAGGAGCTGACACGGGGTGAAATGACTGCCGACATGGGGCTCGCCGAAGACGAGCGCGTCGAAGACGCCGGTCTCGACCACGATGATGAGCCTACACTCCCATTTTCGACCGGCAGGTCCAAGGCTCGCAAGAGGGTCGCAGCATGAGCATTACCAGCGCCGCGAACACCCGTTCGGCCCTGCAGAGCCGGGAACTGGACGGGGTCGAATCCCACGAGATTCACGATATCGTTGTTGGGAAGGACGTACTCGAGCTTGTGTCAAGCGCGATGTACGTCGACCCAATGACAGTTTATCGCGAGTACGTTCAGAACGCGGCTGACGCGATCGATGCTGCGCGCGCCGAGGGAATTCTGACACCGGAAGAGTCCGGACGCGTCGACATCTCCGTGGCCCCTGAAACGCGAACCGTTCGGATCCGAGATAACGGATCCGGCATCGCGTTTTCCGAATTTGGACGCCGGCTAACTGCGCTGGGTGGCAGTGTTAAGCGCGGTACAGCAGCACGCGGGTTCAGGGGCGTAGGCCGCTTGGCCGGCTTGGGCTACGCGCAGGAACTGATCTTTCGTTCTCGCGCCGCTGGTGAGGAGAAAGTGTCTCAGCTTCGGTGGGACTGCCGACGGTTGAAGGCTGCGCTTCGGGAGGCAGACGCGGATGCTGGCGTCGAAGATCTTATCCGGAGCGTGATCCAGCTTGAGCGAGTCAATATGGCGGATGCCCCGACTCACTTCTTTGAAGTGGAGTTGAGGGGCATGGTGCGTCTCCGAAACGATCGGCTTATGAGCCCATCAGCGATCGAGGACTACCTCAGCCAAGTGGCGCCCGTGCCCTTTTCACCGTCATTCCGTTTTGCGGACGAAATCACGGATGCCCTGCGCGACGTCGTCCATCTCGGCTCTCTTGAAATTCGGATTGAGGGTTCTAATGCGCCCATCTACCGCCCCTATCGCAACTGTTTCTCTTTCGACGACAAGCCGGACATCACCTTCGACGAGCTAGACCTCATCAGAATCCCCGGGATCGACGGCAATCTGGCTGCCATCGCTTGGGTCGTACACCACGATTACGAAGGCGCGGTGCCAACCGCCACGCTGGCAAAGGGCCTAAGGCTTCGATCCGGGAATGTGCAGGTTGGGGACCATACTTTGCTTGAGGAGTTGTTCCCTGAGCCACGTTTTAATGTTTGGTCGGTCGGCGAAGTCCACGTCATTGACACGCGGATCGTGCCCAATGGTCGTCGCGATCAGTTCGAGCAGAACGCGCATTACAATAACTTGACCAATCAATTGGCCCCCATGGCGCGCGATATCGCGCGCCGGTGTCGGACGAGTTCGGTTCGGCGCAAATGGCAACGGGAATTTGAGCTTCAAGCCGAATCTGTGGAAGGGACTATCGAGGTTATCTCGCAAGGGGGCGTCGGCAAGTCGGAACGGGAGCGACTGGCGCTGGTGGCAGAACAAGGGCTCATGCAGCTGTCGAAAATCGACAGCATGGACATCTTAGCTGAGACAGCCTCGGCAAGGAGCGGCCTAGTAGGCCAATTGAAGTCGACCTTGAGTCTGGTGATGAAGGACGAGGGTACAATCTCTTCGCCACTCATGCGCTTATCGGAGGACGAACGAAAGACATACGAAAGCTTTTTCGAGCTAATATATCAATGCTCAGTCAACCGCGCGGCCGCTAAGGCCCTGATCGATCGGATCATGATGCGGCTAGGCTAAACTCTGGGGGGAGTGCTACGTGACAAGCTCTTATGGTCTCGACGGGACGGAAGCGGCTGTCTTGTGATTCAAGCTGACCGGAAGCCTCTTCTGACAATCCCCAACCACACGGAAGGGTCGGCCGTGTTCATGGCTCGCCTTGCCGCGCTCATCACGGCGGCTGGCACCCATATCTATGTCGACACGTCATTTCTGATGTGGATGACGAAGATCGGCTCTGAATCGCGGCGGCAGCTGATCTCATGGCTCCAAACGAACTGCAATGGTCGGGTGCATGTGCCGATCTGGGCTGCACACGAATACCTCAAGCATCATGTCGCCGGCACGATCGCTAACGAGTTGGCGGAAAAAACCAGTGAGGTCGCCGATCTCGTCGGGCGCACATACTCCTATTTTCGACCGTTCATCGACGAGCCTTACGGCGAAGGCGCAGAAGATCCTGCGGCGATAAGAGCCGCCACGCGCGCGGCTCTAAACGCCCTAGAGCGCCTCGTAAGTACAAGTCGTCAATGGCATAAATCCTACCAGAAGCATGCAAATGAGGTGATCGCTTTCATCAACGACACGAGTCCAGAAACGACGACGATTTATGACTACTTTCCTCAACTCGGTACCCTTGGCGCGGGAAGATTTGTGGGTTCTATTCCGCCCGGTTTCCAAGACCGGCGCAAGAAGGGTGCTTCGGCCGATGGAGACGCCAATTCCTCAGAGGATGGGCTCGCCGGGAGCAATCGCTACGGAGATCTCGTCTTCTGGAAGGAACTGCTGGATCATGCGAGGCTAGCTGGCGCCGCCGCGGTCATCGTATTGACCAATGACCGAAAGAACGACTGGCATCTCGGCCGCAGCCATACGGTCGATATCGACGCCAGCCTCCTAGCGCTCAGGAAAACCTGGAAGCCGGTCCCTCGGACCCACCCTATGTTGGTCGTTGAAGCGAAGCAGGCGGCAAATATCGATCAGGTGGAGCTCCTTGATAGCCCATATCTTGCCGCTTTGCTGCGCGGCGTTGCTGAAAACGAAGTACGTGCATTCGCGGATGTGGCTATCATCCCGGATGGACCCGAGGCCGAAACAGAGCGCGCTCGGCGGGCCAAGACTATAGAGGAGCGACTTTCCGCCGACGCAATGAAGATTGTCACTGCGGCGGCTGAAAATGGTTATTTATTTCCTGACGGCGCTGTCGTGTCGAACTCGCCTGCGGCATTCCGGCGTGCGCTCTTTGAAAGTCGAACTGCTGTAGGCGAGCGCGGCGAAGCGTTATTAGAAGAGGTCCGGGCCAGCGTGGAAGCGCGCCAACCGCTTCGAGACATTATCACACAGGACAAGTTGGACGGACTCGATCATAAGGAACTGACGCGTATTGCTCGCGAACTGCATGATCGGGTTGTACGAGCTGAGCCGGGTTTTGGCGAAGCGCTGACTGACATGCTTTCACTCTTGGATATTCTGCCAGAGAACACCGCTGGCTGTTTCTATCTCGGTTTTCTATCCTCAATGTACCTTGAGCGCGAGACGAACGCCTCTCGGCTACCACCTGTCAGTCCCGTGGCTCAGCTGCTGTTTGCCAGTCAGGCCAAACCCTATGCCGCCAATGCCGTGGCAAATGTGCGAAGGCGCCTCGCCGACAATGATCGGACACCGCTTTATCTTCCCAGCGTAGATCTCCCACCCGTTTCCGCTGTTCTTGACATCGAATCAGACAGCCCTGGGCTGGATCAACTCCGAAGCCTTCGCATTGCTGGCGTGGAAGTACTGACCGCGGCGCAGCAGGATGAGGCCTTGCGATTGTCGACGCTATTTGATCTGGACCGATCCATCAGCGGCGATGCAATCGTCCGGAAGGCCTGTGAGCTCTTTGCACTGCCGACGGAGCAGATCGAGCTTCCCGACGCGTTCGCTCAAACCTATAGCCTCACGGAGACCATCGGCTTCAAGCGGCCTGTCGACGTAGCAATTCCGAAGGAGCAGTCCGTTGCCGGATAATCGAACGTCAGTCCCCTTTGATCCGTTCTTCGGCGGATTCGTCCTTGAGACGCTCACAATTGGCATGTACGGCGAGGCGCGCAATGCTATTCGCGAGTATATCCAGAATGGCTTCGACTCCGTTCAGCGCGCGATAGACGAATTGAAGATTCTTCCCGCTGGTGGCGGGCTAATCGAGATTGAACTCGCCGCTGACCGCAAGAGTCTCACGATCCGGGACAACGGCGCTGGATTGTCGGTGAAGCAGGCAGCGACAATACTCACCCGGGTCGGAGCGTCGGGCAAGAGCCACCGGCATAATGCCGGATTTCGAGGGATCGGCCGGCTCGCCGGCATCGTGTTCAGCAACACAGTAACCTTCACGACGAAGGCGAAGGGTGAGCGCGAGCAAACGACGGTGGTCTTCAAGGCCAAAGCCATGCGGGCAGCCATGGCCCCTGGTAAGGGCAGCACGAAGTCAGTGCAAGATCTTATGAGGGAGAGTGTTGACGCCTACAGAACTCCTCATAAGGATGCCCAGAAGCACTTCTTCGAGGTCAGCCTTGATGGGTTCACCGATCCGCCCGACGAGTGCTTGTCGGCGACCGAGATGTACGACTTTGTCAGCCAGGTTGCGCCCGTTCCTTATCCTGCTGACTTTCCATATCGGGTGCAGTTAGCGGCGGCGGCAGGCGAAGCTGGCATCCCGATCGAGGAAGTGCGGATCACTATCAAAGATGGTGAGGGACGGCCCAAACCAGTCACAAAACGGTACACGGACGAGTACGATTTCGAGTCCGGCACAGTTGCGCTCAACAATTGTGAAATCTACAGGTCGCCCACCCATAGGTGGTGGGCTTGGGTTGGAAAGAAGGACGAGTCGGGCGCATACACGGATACGCGTGTGAGCGGTCTGCGGGTCCGCGTGCGCAACATCCAAATCGACGGAACAGCTATCGTTCGAGACGTCTTTCGCGACCATGCGAAGTCGCACGTGCGGTTCCAGGATTACTTTCTCGGTGAGATATTTGTGGAGCCAAGTGCGCTTGTTCCGAATGCACGCCGTGACGGGTTTGAAGAGGACGCGGCTTGGAAGAGGGTCAGGATTGAACTGGCTAAGGTAGTTAAGGAACTCGGCAAGGAAGCCTATGCTGTATCAAAGCAAGGCCAGCTTTCTGTGGAAGCTCAGAAGACGAACCTTCAAACCTCAAAGAAGGAGTTGAAAGCTCTTCAGCGTACAAATTTTGCGGATGCGGACCGTGCGATCAAGTTGTCAAAGAACATTACCACTTACCAAAGCAGGATCGCCAAGGGTGTCTTAGGGGCAGATATGGAAACCGCCGCCGAGCTTCAGGCGATTGGCTCGGCTTTGAGCGACATCAAGCTCGAGGCCCTTTCTCACGTTGGCGGTGCCGCTGCGGCAGTTGATCGGGAAAAGGTGCAACAGGAAGCCCGGGATGAGTTCCTGCAGGAGATCTTGGCCGTTCTGGAGGAAGCGCTTTCGCCCGACTGTTTCGCAAAAGCGCAGGAGGCGCTCCTGGCCGAATTCGGCGAGGAATGAGCCCAGCGACGATAGCTCTCCTCGACCTCGAGCGTCACCGACAAGGCATTTGGCGTGAAGCCGTTCACGCCAGACCTTTCCAGGCGCGTCCGCCCCGGTCGAGCGTGAGGTAGATCAAAGCCAACATGGCATCGATCCCGCCTTTGTCGATCTCCATCGCAAGACATCCCTGAACTTGAGCGGTCCCTTTTCCACGCCATGGCAGCCTATTCGCCGCACGGCTGCGCTCGGCCTATTTTCCTGTCTCCCCTTTTGGGTCTCGATGACTCCGCCGACTTCCAAGCACGGAACCACGAGACAATGACGCCCAAACGGGACAGGATCAGGCTCAAGTTCTGCCCTTCCGCCAACGGCGGAAGACCGGAGACGGAGTCCCTGGTCATTGCCGACGAAGCAGTCCTTGCCCTCGCACGACTGATCGGCCGCCAGATGGCGCGCGAGCAGTTCGAACGCGCAGTTAGGCGAGAACGCAGAACGCGCAAGAAGCGAGCAGTGAATGATGATGCGTGACTCTGCCATTACAGAGCCGAACTACAAGAGTAGTTTAGGCATCCTCACCTATGAGATGCCTGTCATGCCTCGGGTCGATTCCCTCGAATTTCAGCACAACTTCGGCGCGTTTCTGCGCCAAGCGCAGCACGAAACAGTCGAGATCACCCGGCACGGCCGCCGCGAATTTGTGTTGATGTCGGCTGATCACTACGACTGGCTGAAAGCTGCCGCACAGCGAACCGACCTTACGGCGAATGCCGCTGATGTCGTTGTCGACGCCTTGGAGCAGGCCGAGATGGACCCGGAGCATGCCGTCCTCAACAATCTGCTGAAGTAGACGAAGGATATGATGCTCCCTGACCCAAAGCTCGGCCTTGTCATCCGCTCGGGGCTACTTCTGGACACGCGAGGCCGCCACCGGCCGGGATCAGGACAAGGATCGTCCGACCTACCCCGCCGCTGCGACCGATGCTCTGCCCCGGCTCGCCCTCTGAAAGAGCGAGGATTGTCGCGCCAGATCAGAACCGGCGAATCGTCGTAGGTTGTATCGCTGAATCGGACGTGTCGCCCGGCGAGGATTTTGCTGCCGGCATATTGGTGCAATCGACTTGAGACCTTTTTGGTCTCATGATATGGATAGGCAAATGAGGATCATCGCCCGCCGCACCCTGCGGGAATTTGTCGAAACCCTTGCCGGGCAAAAGGATCAGCCGGCCGTCAAGGCCGCGCTCGAAGCCTGGTTCGATGAAGTGAGCAAGGCGGCCTGGGCGAGCACCGCCGATGTGAAGCGGCTCTATGCGACGGCGAGCATCGTCAGCGCCGAGCGGATCGTCTTCAATATCAAGGGTAATGATTATCGCCTCATCGTGTCGGTCGATTTCGAGAAGGCTATCGTCTGGATCAAATGGATCGGCACGCACAAGGCTTACGACAAGATCGACGTGACGGAGGTGGATCATGATGGCTGAGTTGAAGCCAATCCGCAACGAAGCGGATTACGAGGCCGCGCTGGCCGAGGTGGAACGCCTTTGGGGTGCCAGAAACGGCACCCCGGAGGGCGACCGCCTCGACGTGCTGGCGACGCTGATCGACGTCTACGAGGCGAAGCATCATCCGATCGATCCGCCCGACCCGGTTGAGGCAATCCGATTCCGCATGGAACAGCAGGGGCTCTCCCGCAGGGACCTGGAACCGATGATCGGCCCCCGCAACCGCGTGGCCGATGTTCTGAACCGCAAACGCGGCCTGTCAATCGAGATGATCCGGCAACTGCACGAACGGCTCGGCATTTCGGCCGAGGTGCTGATCCGTCCGAGCCGGTTCGACAAGGTTGCCTGAAGGGAGTTCTGCCATGACCCGCGTCGCGCTTTATGCCCGTTATTCCTCCGACAATCAGCGCGACGCGTCGATCGAGGACCAGTTCCGCATCTGCCGCGAGCAGGCGAAGCGCGAGGGTTGGCAGGTGGTCGGCGCCTACAAGGACGCCGGCATCTCCGGATCGAGCATGATCCTGCGGCCCGGCATCCAGATGCTGTTGCAGGACGCCCAGGCGGGGCAGTTCGACATCGTGCTGGCCGAAGCGCTCGATCGCGTCAGCCGCGACCAGGCCGACATCGCCACGCTGTTCAAGCATCTGAAGTTCGCCGGCGTGCCGATCGTAACCCTGGCCGAGGGCGAGATTTCCGAACTGCATGTCGGCCTGAAGGGCACGATGAACGCGCTCTTCCTCAAAGACCTCGCACAGAAGACGCATCGGGGGTTGCGCGGTCGCGTCGAGGATGGCAAATCCGGAGGTGGCCTCTGCTTCGGCTACAAGGTCGTCAAGCAGATGGACGAACGGGGTGAACTCGTCCGAGGCGACCGCGAGATCGACCAAGCGGAGGCCAACGTCGTGCGCCGTATCTGCCGCGACTATGCCGCCGGGATCAGCCCGCACGCTATTGCCAAGGCGCTGAATGGGGAAGGCATCGCCGGCCCGGAAGGACGCCCGTGGAACGACACGACAATCCACGGTCATGCGAAACGTGGAACGGGTATTCTCAACAACCAACTCTACATCGGCCGCCTGATCTGGAACCGACTGCGCTATCTGAAAGACCCGTCGACCGGCAAACGCGTCTCGCGGCTGAACCCGGAATCCGAGTGGATCATGACCGAGGTTCCGCACCTGCGCATCCTCGACAACGATCTCTGGCAGGCCGTCAAGGCGCGTCAGACCGAGACCTCGGAGAGGTACGCCAGTGTTGGCGAGGGCGTGCGCCGGCATCATCAAGAAAATCGGTTGAACGGCACTCACCGACCGAAGACGCTGCTGTCGGGTCTGATCTTCTGCGGCTGCTGTGGCGGCCCCTTCTCGATCCGCAGCGCGGACCGTTTTGCCTGCTCGACGCACGGCACCAAGGGCACCTGCTCCAACAACCGCACCATCCCACGTGAGGAACTGGAGAACCGGGTTCTCGCCGGGCTGAAGCATCGACTGATGGCACCGGAGGCTGCTGAAGTGGCGATGCGCGCCTATGCCGAGGAGATGAACCGGCTGAACCGCGAGCGCCGCTCGAACGGCGATGCGTGGCGGGTGGAACTGGCCAAGGTCGAGAAGCAGATCGGACAAATCGTCGAGGCAATCGCCGACGGCATGTACCACCCGTCGATGAAGGGGAAGATGACGGCTCTCGAAGCCCGCAAGGTCGAACTGACCTCCTTGCTCACCGACGTTCCGGCCGACGTGCCGGATCTGCTGCCGAGTGCATCGGCGATCTACGCCAAAAAGGTCGCTCGACTAACTGACGCGTTGAACCAGCCTGACGAGCGTGCGGAAGCGGCCGAGGCGCTGCGGACGCTGATCGAGAAGATCGTGCTGACGCCTGGCCCGAAGCGGGGCGAGATCGACGCGATGCTGTATGGAGAGTTGGGCACGATCCTGAACTGGATCGACCGACAAGACATTGGCAAAGCTGATAAAAAGACAAAACCCGCAGCTTTCGCTGCGGGTTTGTCGGTCTCAATGGTTGCGGGGGCAGGATTTGAACCTGCGGCCTTCAGGTTATGAGCCTGACGAGCTACCGGGCTGCTCCACCCCGCGTCAAGCGCCGTTTCTTGCGGCGACGGGCGGTATATAGCGGCTCATCGGCGAAAGGGAAACCCCTTGCCGGCTTTTTTTTGGCAATTTGCATCAAACGGTAAAAAGCCCTCCCGAAAAGGCCGAGAAAAGCGCGGATTTCAGCGTTGATGCGCAAGAGATAAATTATGAGGATCGGGAAAAATCAATCCTCCCATCGGCCGCTGCGCCTCCCTTCCTTGAAGGATCGATGATCATGGAAGGGGGCATTGGCTTCGGCCTTGCACCTCGTGTCACCTGCCGGTCGCTCCTCGCGACACAGCCTGAAGCGGAATTTCGAATCGGGTTCGCCTGCCCAAACTCGACGTTCCCCCTGGGGAAAGACTAAGCCGGCACTCGTCAATCCTCTCCCGTCTCGGGGCAACCTTTGGCGAGCACATCCCGCAGCGCCGCAGCAATTTCGTCAGCGATCGAGCCGGGACCGGCAATCCGTCCAGCCTCGCCGTGCATCCAGGCGGCGAGCGACGCCGCCTCGAAGGCCGGGCGGCCGGCGGCCAGGAGACCGCCGATGATGCCGGCCAGCACATCACCCGAACCGGCAGTGGCAAGCGTCGCCGTGCCGTTCTCGTTGATCGCGGCACGCCCGTCGGGATGAGCGATCACCGTATCCGGCCCTTTCAGCAGCACGACGGCGCTGGACTGCGCAGCCGCCGCGCGGGCGCGGTCGAGCTTCGAGCCGCCGATATCCGGAAAGAGGCGCCTGAACTCGCCCTCGTGCGGTGTGAGCACGACGCCGGCTTTGTGCGCCTTTATCAGTGCAAACGCCTCATCCCGACGGCGCGAAGCCTGGGTGATGGCATCGGCATCCAGCACCAGCGCCATATCACCTTCGAGCGCGGCCCGGATGGCCGCCCAGATATCATCGCCAAGGCCAAGCCCCGGTCCCAATACCGCCGCGCGAAGGCGCGGCTCGCCGAGAAGTTCGGTGAGTGCCGCCATGTCGGCGACCGGTCTGACGACGAAAGCTGCGCGCCAGGCGGCAACCGTGGCGACGGCGTCCGGAGGCGCCGCGACGGTAACGATGCCGGCCCCGATCCGGAGCGCCGCCTCGGCAGCAAGGCGGGCTGCGCCACAGGATACAAGCGGCCCCGATGCCACGAGCGCCGCCCCTCGACTGTATTTGTGGCTGTCGACAGCGGCGCTCGGCCAGTATTCCGCCCAGAGCGCCGGGCCGTTGGCGACCGCCGTCGGGGCAATCTCTGCCAGCACTTCCGGCCCGATACCAATTTGAGCGAGACGCAGACGGCCGCAATGTGTGCGCCCAGGGAGCAGGAGATGCCCGGGCTTGCGGCGAAAGAAAGTGACGGTCTCGTCGGCGATGATGGCCGCCCCCCGCACTTCGCCGGTGCGACCATCGATTCCGCTGGGAAGATCGACGGCGTAGATGCGGGCACCCTCGGCACCGGCGGCATTGACGGCGGCGATAAGTTCGGCATCGCGGCCGGAGACGTCGCGGATCAGGCCGGCACCGTAGAGTGCGTCGACAATCACCGTTGCGCCATCAAACAGATCGGGTGTCGCCGGCAGCGTCTCGCCGCGCCAGGTTCTCTCGGCGGCGCCGGCGTCCCCTTTGAGATCGCGAGCGGTCATTCCCTCGGGCAGGGCGAGCGCCACGCGCACGATGAAGCCGCGTTGCTTCAGGACCCGGGCAATGACGAAGCCGTCGCCACCATTATTGCCCATGCCGCAGAGCACAACGGCGCGTGTCCCCTGGCTGAAACGGGCGCAGATGACGTCGGCGACGGCATAACCTGCGTTCTCCATCGGCCGTTCGCCGGAAACGCCGCTCGCGATGGTCAGAGCATCAGCGCGGCCCATTTCGGCCGGGGTGAGCAGCAGTTCGCCACGCATCCGGTTCCCTCCTCGGCATGTCAAGCCCGGAGCCCTGTCCGGGGCGGGTCGCTTCCCGTCTACACCCTTGGGCGAAAAGCGACAAATGTCGTGTCGAACTGAATTGAAATCGCCATTTCAGCGGTCTCAAACCGTTGAAGATCCACTTAACGACATGCCTCCTTGCCCATTCAGCACCCAACTGCACAAGATTTAGGCCGCGTCCTTGGGCAATTCCCGATATCTTCCCCGCTCCTGGACGGATGACCGCCTCATTTTTCGCCAGGAACCGGCGCAGTGCCGAACTGGCACGTGGGATGCTTGAGAGCGTGCGTCTCGGTCGGCGCAGGATGGAAAATCGCCTCGCGCGGGGCGCCAGGAGCAACGGAGACAAGGGGTCGATGAAAAAAATCGAGGCTATCATTAAGCCCTTCAAGCTGGACGAGGTGAAGGAAGCACTGCAGGAAGTGGGGCTTCAGGGTATCACCGTGACCGAAGCCAAGGGCTTCGGCCGGCAGAAGGGCCATACCGAGCTCTATCGGGGCGCCGAGTATGTTGTCGACTTCCTGCCAAAGGTGAAGATCGAAGTCGTCATGACCGACGACATGGTCGCCAAGGCCGTCGATGCGATCCGCAACGCGGCGCAGACTGGTCGCATTGGTGACGGTAAAATCTTCGTCTCACCGGTGGAGGATGCTATTCGCATCCGAACTGGCGAATCCGGCAACGACGCAATCTGACGCCGAGCCGGCGCGCGGTCACAAGGTGACGGCGGGCCGCCGGCGAGGATGATCCAGGGAGATTGGTGCGCTCAACCGGCCATACGTTTGGCCAGGGGGCGCTCCGTGCAAGACCAGAAAACCCGAAAGGAAGGGCAAATGACCACTGGTGCTGACGTTCTAAAAATGATCAAGGACAACGACGTCAAGTACGTTGACCTGCGCTTTACCGACCCGCGCGGCAAGTGGCAGCACGTGACGTTCGACATCGGCCTCGTCGATGAGGACATGCTCGAGAACGGCACCGCCTTCGACGGTTCGTCGATCGCCGGCTGGAAGGCCATCAACGAATCCGACATGACGCTGATCCTTGATCCGGAAACGGCTTTCATCGATCCGTTCTTCGCTCAGACCACCCTGGTCATCGTCTGCGACATCGTCGACCCCGCCTCCGGCCAGTCCTACAGCCGCGACCCGCGCTCGATCGCCAAGAAGGCTGAGGCCTACGTTGCTTCGCTCGGCATCGGCGACACCGTGTTCTTCGGCCCGGAAGCCGAGTTCTTCGTGTTCGATGACGTCCGCTTCTCGGCGACGCCCTACAACACCGGTTTCAAACTCGACATGGTCGAGCTGCCGACCAATGGCGACACCGAATACGAGTCGGGCAACCTCGGCCATCGCGTCCGCACCAAGGGCGGCTATTTCCCGGTGCCGCCGATCGACAGCCTGCAGGACATGCGTTCCGAGATGCTGTCGGCCATGGCCGAGATGGGCGTCGTCGTCGAGAAGCATCACCATGAGGTGGCCTCTGCCCAGCACGAGCTCGGCATGAAGTTCTCGACGCTGACCCGCATGGCCGACCATCTGCAGATCTACAAGTACGCGATCCATCAGGTCGCCCATGCCTATGGCAAGTCGGCCACCTTCATGCCGAAGCCGGTGTTCGGCGACAACGGCTCGGGCATGCACGTCCACCAGTCGATCTGGAAAGACGGCAAGCCGGTGTTCGCTGGCAACCAGTACAACGACCTCAGCGAAACCTGCCTCTACTACATCGGCGGCATCCTGAAGCACGCCAAGGCGATCAACGCCTTCTCCAACCCGTCGACCAACAGCTACAAGCGTCTGGTGCCGGGCTACGAGGCGCCGGTTCTGCTCGCCTACTCGGCGCGTAACCGTTCGGCTTCCTGCCGTATCCCCTACACGACGAACCCGAAGGCCAAGCGCGTCGAGACCCGCTTCCCGGATCCGGCCGCCAACCCCTATCTCTGCTTCGTCGCGCTGCTGATGGCCGGCCTCGATGGTATCAAGAACAAGATCCATCCGGGCGAAGCCATGGACAAGAACCTCTACGACCTGCCGCCGGAAGAGCTCAAGTCCATCCCGACCGTCTGCGGTTCGCTGCGCGAAGCCCTGGCCTCGCTCGATGCCGACCGCGACTTCCTCAAGGCCGGTGGCGTCATGGATGACGACTTCATCGACAGCTGGATCGAGCTGAAGATGGAAGAGAACATGCGCTACGAGATGACGCCGCATCCGATCGAGTTCGACATGTACTACTCGGTCTGAGGCACGTCCTTGGACAGACCGGACGCCTTGAGGCGTCCGGTTTTGATGAGCCGCTCCGCCGCGAGGCTGGGGCGGCTTTTTCATTGCGGCATGGGGGATAGCCGGCCGGCTGCGGCTTCCCGCCAAGCCGTCAAGCGCCTATGATCATTCGACTTTGCAACGGGAGATCAGAACATGCCCGACAAGCCCCCCATTGGTCCTTCGACGCGGCTCTGCATGTCGTTGGCCGGCCGGCCGGGAAAGTTCGGCTCGCGTTTCCATAACCGGCTCTATGAACTCATCGGGCTCGACTACATCTACAAAGCCTTCACTACCAAGGACTTGCCGGCGGCGATCGGCGGCGTCCGGGCGCTCGGCATCCGTGGCTGCGCCATTTCGATGCCGTTCAAGGAGGCGGTCATCCCACTGCTCGATCATATCGAGGGGTCGGCGGCGGCCATCGACAGCGTCAATACCATCGTCAACGACGACGGTTGGTTGACCGGCTACAACACGGACTACAGCGCCGTGCTCGATCTGCTCGATCATGCGGAAATCGCGCCTTCGACGCCCTTCCTGCTCGCCGGCGCCGGCGGCATGGCCAAGGCGGTGGCTGCGGCACTGCGCAACCGTGGTCACCGCTCCGGCGTCATCATTGCCCGCAATGACGTGACCGGTCGGGCCCTCGCAGACCTCTACGGCTTTGACTGGGCCGGGACGGCCGAAGGATTGACGGCGCCGCTGATTATCAATGCCACCCCCATCGGCATGGCCGGCGGCATCGAGGCGGACACCCTCGCCTTCCCACCCGACGCAATCGAGGCGGCTGAAACGGTGTTCGACGTGGTGGCGTTGCCGATCGAGACGCCGCTGATGCGAGCGGCGCAAGAAGCCGGTCGCAAATGCATCTCTGGCGCCGATGTCGCCGTGCTGCAGGCGATCGAGCAGTTCGTGCTTTATACCGGCGTCCACCCCAGCGAGGAGCAGGTGAAGGACGCCGCGGTTTTTGCACGGAGCGCCTGAGCGGTCAGCTGTAGCAGGCCCGCTCCACCTTGCCGATCGCCTTCGACGATCCCTTCAGTTGGAAGGTCGCAGCCGGTAGCGTGCCGGTCTTGTCGGTCACGGTTAGCGGACCCTCCGACTTCAGGATCCGGACAAGCTCACTATCACGCCGTGGCGTCGCCGCCATGACGCCATCCATTGCTTCGTAGTGGAGGGTGACTTCGGCGCTGAGCAGGCCGCTCGAGAAAACGAAGGGGGCCTTGTAATTCATGTCGCCGTGGGGCGGAAAGTCGTCGCCGACAGCAGGCACCAAGCGCAAGCCGATCTTGTCCTCGCCGCCGCAGGTGATCAGCAGGACATCATCAGGCCGATCGGATGAGCAAATCGACGCCGTCATCGTCGGCCCACCCTCGTCCTGTTCGATGCTGGCTTTCCAAGCCCCGCAGTCGCCGGCCAGTGCCGGCGTCGCCAAGGCGAAGGCGAGCGCCGCTACACAATGGATTCTCATGAGCCCTCCCCATCAGGTCTGGCATCAGGCACCCTGCCCGCACCGCCGGCAAGCGCGACTTCAGTATCAGCCGTAGCGGCGTGCCGCCTCGACGGCGAGCCCCGTGCCGACAGAACCGAACACGTTGCCGGTGACGACGCGCGCTTCTGGAACTGATGCCAGAATGGCAGTGCGCACGTGTTCGAGCCGCGTGGAACCGCCGGTCAGGAACACCGCGTCGATGTCGCTGGCCTCAACGCCAGCCGCCGCCAGGCAGGTATCGACGCGGGCGCCGATGCGGCTGGCAAGCTCGCCGGTGTGGCGGACGAGGTCGGCATGGTCGATGTGGGTAGACAGGTCTCTTTCCAACCAGTCGAAGGAAATAGTGACCGCGCCCTGCTCGGCAACGGCGATCTTGGCCGCCTCCACCTCGATGGCAAGGGTGTGACCGCGCTCATCATCGACCACGCGCATGAGACGGTGGATGAGGTGTGGCTCCGCCGCGCGCTTCTCGAGATCGACGAGTTCACGGTGAATGCGCGGCTCGTAGAGGCGGTTGATTGCCGACCATGTCGAGAGGTCATGGTAGTAGACCGAGGGCACGTCGAGTTCACCACGGGCGAGTTTGGAGCGGAAGCCGAGCAGCGGCATCACCGTGCCGAGGCTGAGGTGGCGGTCGAAGTCGGTGCCGCCGATGCGAACACCATCGTTGGCCAACACGTCGGAGGCGCGCTCGGCCTTCTTTGCCCGCTCCGGCCCAAGGCGGACGATCGAGAAGTCGGAGGTGCCACCACCGATGTCGGCGATCAGCGCCAGTTCCTCATGGGATAGCTGCTGCTCGTAATCGAGGCTGGCCGCGATCGGCTCATACTGGAACGAAATCTCCTCAAAGCCGAGATCTCGGGCGATGGCAAGCAATGTCGCCTCGGCCAGACGATCGGCTTCGGCATTGCCGTCGACGAAATGCACCGGCCGGCCGTGCACGAGATGGGTAAGCGGCGCGCCAGCCGCCGCCTCGCCCCGCCTTTTCACTTCCGCCAGGTAGCGCTTCAGCACGTCGCGAAACTTGACGCGGCTCTTGCCGACCAGCGTCGTTTCCTCCATCAGTGCCGAGCCGAGCACGGATTTCAGCGCACGCATCAATCGGCCGTGCTCGCCCCCGACATAGGCGGCGATGGCGGCGCGACCGATCGAGATCGAACCATCCTGATGGTAGAAAATGGCGCTCGGCAGCGTATCCTCGCCGCCCTCGAGACGCACCATCTCGGCCCGACTGTCTGTGACGACGCCGAGCGTGGTATTGGACGTGCCGAAATCGAGGCCTGCCGCCGCCATGACCGCTCTCCGAATATGTGGGGGCGGTTTCCCTAGCGCTTCACGGCGACGATTGCCAGCTGCAAAATCAGGCGAGTAGAACGACGAGTGCTGTCAGGGAGAGCAGCACCAGCACGGCGGGCAGCGCGAAGATGCCGCCGGTGAGCGGCGGCTCGGCCGCCACCTCCCGAAGATAGCGCCGCATGCCGCCAAGGCGATGGCCAGCAACGAAGGCGTGGGTGTGGACGGCTCCGAGTTCTCGGAGCACGGCATCTTGATACTGGTTTCGACGCATGACAAACCACCAATGAACATTCCGGAGCTTGCCGCCGCCAGGGTTAAGAACGCCTCAACGGCGTCGACGGCATCAGGATCATCGGTGCGCGCACTGGAACACATGTAGAACAAGATTGGCGCTTCCCTTGCCGGCGTGGCAAACTGCGGAGCGCGCGAATCAGCTCCGCCCTTCCCGGCGGACGGCGGAATGACCGGGTTGCCGGTCAATGGACGAAGACGGAACGCATGGAAAAGGACGACCTGTTCGGAACACTCCCCCCGCCGGCGACGGCGATCCCGGTGGCGGCGCCTGCTCGCGCGCCCAAAGCGGCACGCACCCGCGTTGAAGTCCCCACGCCGACGGAAGCGGTCTATGACGCGTCGACCATCGAGGTTCTGGAGGGGCTCGAACCGGTGCGCCGGCGCCCCGGCATGTATATCGGCGGCACCGACGACAAGGCGATGCATCACCTGTTCGCCGAGGTGATGGACAATTCGATGGACGAGGCGGTCGCCGGCCACGCCTCATGGATCGAAGTGCGGCTCGATGCCGACGGCTTCCTCACCGTCAACGACAACGGCCGTGGCATCCCGGTCGACCCGCATCCGAAGTTTCCCGGCAAGTCGGCGCTGGAAGTGATCCTTTGCACGCTGCACGCCGGCGGCAAGTTCGACAGCAAGGTCTATGAGACCTCCGGCGGCCTGCATGGTGTCGGCGTTTCGGTGGTCAATGCCCTGTCCGAGTGGCTCGACGTCGAGGTGGCGCGCGGTCGCCAGCTCTACAAGCAGAGCTTCTCGCGCGGCATTCCCCAAGGCGGTTTGCAGCGCCTCGGCGAAACCATGAACCGGCGCGGCACCAAGACGCGCTTCAAGCCGGACCCGCAGATCTTTGGAGAAGACGCCCGGTTCGAGCCGGCACGCATCTTCAAGATGGCTCGTTCGAAGGCCTATCTGTTCGGCGGCATCGAAATTCGCTGGTCTTGCGACCCGTCGCTGGTCGAGGGATCGAAGACGCCGGACGAAGCCGTGTTTCGCTTTCCGGGTGGCCTCAAGGACTTTCTCGCCGAGGCGTTGGAAGGGGAAAAGCGCGTCGCCGACGACCTTTTCGCCGGCCGTGTCGGAACCGGCGGCCATGGCACCGTCGAATGGGCCGTTTCCTGGTTCGCCGGCGACGGCTTCGTCAACTCCTATTGCAACACCATCCCGACGCCGGATGGCGGCACGCATGAGCAAGGCCTGCGCCTCGCCCTCACGCGTTCGCTCAAAGCCTACGGTGAGATGGCCGGCAACAAGCGCGTGGCGCAGGTGATGCCCGAGGACGTGATGACCTCCGCCGGCGCCATGCTGTCGGTGTTCGTGCGCGAGCCGGAGTTCGTCGGCCAAACAAAAGACAAGCTCTCCACGGCCGAGGCCACCCGCATTGTCGAAACCGCGATTAAGGATGCCTTCGACCACTGGCTGACCGCTTCGCCCCAGCAAGCCGGTCGCCTGCTCGACTGGATCGTCGAGCGCGCCGACGAGCGTCTCCGCCGCCGCCAGGAGAAGGACGTTCTCCGCAAGAGCGCGGTGCGCAAGCTGCGCCTGCCCGGCAAGCTCGCCGACTGCACCCAGAACGCCGCGCAGGGATCCGAGCTGTTCATCGTCGAGGGCGACTCGGCCGGTGGCTCCGCCAAGCAGGCGCGCGACCGCGCCAGCCAGGCGGTGATGCCGCTGCGCGGCAAGATCCTCAACGTGGCGAGCGCCGGCCGCGACAAGGTGACGGCCAACCAACTGCTGTCCGACCTGTTGCAGGCGCTCGGCTGCGGCACCCGATCGCACTATCGCGAAGACGATCTCCGCTACGACAAGGTGATTGTGATGACCGACGCCGACGTCGACGGCGCCCACATCGCCTCGCTTCTGATCACCTTCTTCTATCGCGAGATGCCGCAGCTCATCCGTGGCGGCCACCTTTATCTGGCGGTACCGCCGCTCTACCGTCTCACCCACGGCGGCAAGACCATCTATGCGCGCGACGATGCCCACCGCGAAGAACTGCTGCGTACCACCTTCAAGAACAAGAAACCGGAGATCGGCCGTTTCAAGGGCCTCGGCGAAATGATGCCGTCGCAGCTCAAGGAAACCACCATGGACAAGAAGACGCGCACGCTGCTGCGCGTCGTGATGGTGGAAGATGAGGCGGAGCGGACGGCGGATTCGGTAGAACGGCTGATGGGCAACAAACCGGAAGGCCGTTTCCAGTTCATCCAGGAAAATGCCGAGTTCGCCGAGGATCTAGACATCTAGGATCATTGGTGAAATAACCGGCATCACCACTTGGAAGTTGCAGGCTGATGTATGTTGGACACGATGCAACAGATGGATTTCCCGAAGGGCATGTCGGCAATGAGACCGATCCGTATCGCCGTCCTGGTCGTGCTGGTGGCCATCATTTTGATGTTTCTCAACGGCAGCTGGTACGTCGTTCAGGAGACGGAGCGGGGTGTCCTCCTAAGAAACGGCGCGTTCGTCGCGACGGTCGAACCGGGGCTTCATTTCAAGCTGCCGATTTTCGAGAACGTTGTGAAGATCGACGTGACGCAGCGGGCAATTAAGTGGACCGGCGAAGATAGCTTGGAAGGCTATAGCCAGGATCAGCAACCGGCCAAATTGTCGGTGTCGGTCGTCTATCATGTACCGCCGGCTGAGGTGGACAAGGTTTATCGGCAATTCGCAGGCGTTGACGGTCTCGAAACCCGCTTGATCGCTCGCAAGTTGCCACAGGATCTCAAGACCGTGTTCGGCCGCTATACCGCCGCGTCGGTCATTCAAAATCGCGGCAAGTTTGCCACCGACGTCGAAGATGCCGCGCAGGCAGGAATTGTCGGACCTTTGGTGATTGACCAGGTCAACATAGAGGACATCATCTTTTCCGAAGCTTACGAGAATTCCGTGGAGCAGCGCATGCTGGCCGAGATCGAAGTGACCAAGCTGCGCCAGAACGCCGAACGCGAAAAAGTTCAGGCCGAAATCACCGTGACGCAAGCCAAGGCCAAGGCCGACAGCCAACTCGCCACGGCCACGGCGGCCGCGCAGGCCACCGCAATACAAGCCAAAGCCGACGCCGAGCGTATCCGCCTTAAAGGCGAGGCGGACGCTTTGGCGATCAGGGCGCGCGCCGAGGCCCTTAGCACCAATGGCGACATGATTATTCGCCTCAACAACTCCGAAAAATGGAGTGGGCAGTTGCCCGCCACCATGCTCCCAGGAGCAACTCTGCCTTTCGTTGAGGTAAAGTAAGACCATCTCAGCGGGGCGCTTGGTTTGGCAGCGGCTTCAAAGTAGAGCCGCTGGGCGAGCGATTTTGAGTGAAGGTATTGCCGATCGGAGGTTGGCGTGACCACCGATCAGTCATCGGCAGCCTCGATACGCCGCTGACTGCCGGCTTTGTGATCGCGTCCTTCTCGAGCCGCTTGCCATCTCCGCCCAGGAGAGACACGTAGAATTCCTTCCCCGCCAAGAAGATCGGCTGATCAATTGGCGTGCATTGATGCGATGGTTAGGTTCATCTCAAATCCGAACGGGCCGAAACGTGGCTTGAAAGCCTCCAGAACCGCTTCCCGGCTGTTCAAAGTAACAATAAACGCTCAATTCTGCAGGAATTGATTGACATACCGACGATTCCACATATGGTCTCCCACGATATCCGGGTCGTACAAAGTCGACCCGGAAGAGCGTGGATTCGCCTGCCTCAGGGTTAGAATCCCCAATCCAAGAGACCGCACACCACATGAATTTTTCTGATCTCGGACTGAGCGCCAGCGTAATGGCGGCCGTTGAAGCGGCTGGCTATACTGTTCCGACGCCGATCCAAGCGGAAGCCATTCCGCACGCCGTTGCCGGCCGTGACGTTATCGGTATCGCCCAGACGGGTACCGGCAAGACCGCCGCCTTCGTGCTGCCGATGCTGACGCTCCTCGAGAGCGGTCGCGCTCGTGCCCGCATGCCTCGTACGCTGATCCTCGAGCCGACGCGCGAACTCGCAGCGCAGGTCGAGGAGAATTTCGTCAAGTATTCGTTCAACAACAAGCTGAACATCGCCCTCTTGATCGGCGGCGTATCCTTCGACGATCAGGAGCGCAAGCTCGATCGCGGCGCCGACGTGCTGATCGCCACGCCTGGGCGGCTGCTCGATCATTTTGAGCGCGGCAAGCTGCTGCTCACCGGTGTCGAAATTCTGGTGATCGATGAAGCGGACCGGATGCTCGACATGGGGTTCATTCCCGATATCGAGCGCATCTGCAAGCTGGTCACCAAGAACCATCAGACGCTGTTCTTCTCGGCGACCATGCCGCCCGAGATCCAGATCCTGACCGAGAACTTCCTCAACAACCCGGTGCAGATCGAAGTCGCGAAGCCGGCGACCGCGGCGGCGACTGTGGCGCAGCGCCTCGTCGTTTCCGGCACCGAGGATTTCGAGAAGCGCGAGACGTTGCGCGCCCAGATCGCCGCTGCCGAAGACCTCAAGAACGCCATCGTGTTCTGCAACCGCAAGCGCGACGTGGCGGTGGTGTTCCGCAGCCTTGTCCGGCACGGCTTCAACGTCGGCGCCCTGCATGGCGACATGGACCAGCGCGCCCGCATGGCGACGCTCGACGCCTTCAAGAAGGGCACTCTGACGCTTCTGGTTGCTTCGGATGTCGCCGCCCGCGGCTTGGACATTCCCGATGTGAGCCACGTCTTCAATTACGATGTGCCGATCCATGCCGAGGACTATGTCCACCGCATCGGTCGTACCGGCCGAGCCGGCCGGAAGGGCACGGCTGTGATGCTGGTCACCCAGGACGACGAAAAGCATCTCTCCGCCATCGAGAAGCTGATTATCACCGACATCGAATGGATCGGCGATCCGATCGTTTTCGATCCGGAAGCGCGCAAGCGGTCACGCGGCCGCAAGACTGCCGAGGGCAAGGAGCCGCGTCGCTCTCGTGCCAAGGCAGATGGCGAAGAGGCTCGCGCGCCATCGCGCTCGCGTCGCACCCGCCAAGAGGCCGCGCCGTCTGAGCCGGTCGAGGCCTCGACCGAGGAGGCGCCACGCCAGAGTCGCAGCCGCGCTTCTCGGCCCGAACGGGAAGCACGGCCCGAACGCGAGGCAAGACCTGAACGCGAGGCAAGGCCCGAACGCGAGGCAAGACCTGAACGCGAGGCGAGGCCTGAACGCGAGGCGAGGCCTGAACGCGAGGCGAGGCCCGAAAGGGTGACCGAACGGCAGCAACCCGTCCGTGCCGGTGAGCGTCCGCGTTCCCAGCCCCGCCGTGATGTCGATGATGGCCCCGCCGTCGTCGGGCTCGGCGATCACGTGCCGGCCTTCCTGTTGCGGCCGGTACGCATCGCGAAGACGGCGAGCTGATCGGATATATCGTTTTTTTGTCGAGCGGCGGCCATTTCGGCCGCCGTTTTCGTTTGGTGCGATGTGGCAAATCGGGTCGGACGGTCGGAAAAATCGGCCGCCCCAGCCTTGGCAGTGACCGAAAAGCTAGGATTGTAGCGATCGCGTGCACCTTTGCTTAACGCTCAATTCATGCCTGCCGTTTATCAACGTGCAGACACGTGAGGGCGATGGGCGGAGACTATGACGCACCGGGAAGAGTTTCTGCGGACGATCGGCTACGGAGAAGCGGCCGTGGCGCAGCTGCGGCGAAACGAGAACGCGGCCTATCCCAGGAACTATGAACTCTGGTACAACTATTGTGCCGGATTCAACCATGCCCTCAATCGCGCGGTGAACGATATCCTGCGCAGCCAAGGCCGCATCGAGACGGCCGAGCTCAACGCCATCTATAACCAGTTCATCTCGCCGTCGCGCCTCTCCGATCGCATCGAGGATGTCGGTGGCCGCATCTCTGGCGAGATTGAAGGCGTCATGGCCGCGGTGAACAAGACGATGGCCGCCAATGCCACCTATGCCAGCGCCTTATCCGGAGCCTCGACGGAGTTGGGCGCCGGACCGGACCTTTCTCGACTACAAGGAATTGTCGGCGAGCTGCTTGTTGCGACGCGAGAGACGGAAAAGGTCAACCGCGAGCTGGAGGGCCAGCTCGCCGACAGCCAGCAGCAGATTTCCGAACTCAAGGAAAGCCTCGAGTCTCTGCGCTTCGAGACCCTCACTGACGAATTGACGACGCTGGGCAACCGCAAGTATTTCGACCAGTCGCTGGAACGGGCCGTTGCCAACGCGGCCGAGACAGACGGCATTCTGTCGTTGCTGATCAGCGACATCGACAATTTCAAGGCGTTTAATGACAGCTTCGGCCATCAGACTGGCGATCAGGTGCTGCGTCTGGTGGCGCTCTCGGTCAAGCAGGCGATCAAGGGGCATCATCTCGCCTGTCGCTATGGCGGCGAGGAATTCGCGATCATTCTGCCGAAGACCAACCTGACACGGGCCGAAGCCCTGGCCGAGCGCATCCGCGAGAGCGTCAAGGAGAAAGAACTCAAGAAGCGCTCCACCGGCGAGACGCTCGGCTTCGTCACCGTTTCGGTGGGGGTTGCGACCTTTCACCCAGGTGACACGGTCGTCTCGCTGATCGAACGAGCCGATACCGCCCTTTACCTTGCCAAGCGAGCCGGCCGCAATCGGGTTTGCACAGAGGTCATGCTCGCCGCCTCGATGGAAGAAGACGCCTAGATCCTCGTGCGTCCTGACGGACCACCGTACACGACAGTTAGAGTGAGAGCGGGATGAAGGGGTTAGATTGAAGATTCTTCGCCAAAAGGATCTTCGCAAATGACCGTCCTTCACTCCGCCCTCCTGATGACGCTATCGGCGCATTTTG
>Ga0316613_10000274_pt1 | contig 51535 bp, 44 predicted proteins | sample OWC_soil_day10_C_2_FD_207647 | JGI IMG/M metagenome (GOLD analysis project Ga0316613, IMG submission 207647) | Wetland soil microbial communities from Old Woman Creek delta, Ohio, United States - OWC_soil_day10_CT_b | ecosystem: Environmental > Terrestrial > Soil > Wetlands | place: USA: Ohio...
GAGTTGCCGTTGCACCCAAGCTGACCGAAATGGCTGCGCCGGAGGTGTTGCTCAGGATAACCGAGTCAGCAACGCCACCATTCGTGCCAGTACCGAGCGTAGCGGTGACACCAGTGCTGGCCGTCTTGGCATTGATGGCGGCTACGATGTTGGTGCCTTGTGCCGTTGCCGAACCACCGGCAGCAACTGCGCCGATTTGCACACCGTTAATGACGATATCGCCGGCTGCAACGGCTGTTTGCGCGGTGTTTGCTGCACCGACACGGAAGTTGCCGGATTGCGAAGCGGTGACACCAGTCAGCGCGGCCTGAGCGTTGATGGCATCGACCTTGGCCTTGCTTGTGGTGCCGGTGGTGCCGACGCCGATGCCGTTGATGGTCAGGCCGGTGCTGGCAGCGCTGGTGGGTGCGAACACGGTGGCGGCAACGGTCGAGCTGCCGACGACGTTCGAACGGGCATCAGAGATTTGCACGCCGATGGTCTGGTTTGCATTGGCGCCGATCTGGAAGTTGGCGTTGGAAAACGAACCGTCGAGCACGTTCTGACCGTTGAACTGGGTTTGGGTTGCGATGCGGTCGTATTCCTGGATCAGCTGCGTAACCTCGTTTTGCAGTGCAACACGGTCGCTCGAACTGTTGGAAGCGTTGGCGGACTGAACCGACAGCGTACGCATACGCTGCAGCAGATCGCCCGCCTGGCCGAGCGCACCTTCAGCGGTTTGCGCCAGCGAAATACCGTCGTTGGCGTTGCGGGTTGCCTGGGTCAGGCCGTTGATCTGGCTGGTCATCCTGTTGGCGATGGCCAGACCTGCCGCGTCGTCCTTTGCGCTGTTGATGCGCAAACCGGAAGACAGGCGCTGCAGGGACTGATTCAGCGAAGCCTGGGAAGTGTTCAGGTTACGCTGGGCGTTCAACGAAGCAACGTTGGAATTAATAACTTGTGCCATGGAAATTCTCCTTGAATTCTACGTTCCGATTGATTCAGGCTACTGGAGCCTTCGGCATTGGTGTGTTTGCTGACACAAACCGACCGCTGCTGACACATTTATCGGACGCGCTGCAAGAAAGTTTAATCGGTGTTTGTTTGCCAACCCTTGTTTCTTGTTCGCTTGTTAACTTGCCTGCATTTGTCTAATCGGCAGCTGGCGGAAAAACTTTAGGGTTGTGTTGACGGTGTTGGTGTTGGTTTGGTTGTGCGAAAAACGTTTATGAATCAATGTGTTGAAAATTTTTTGCGGTTGCGTGACTATTTTTTACAAATGTTGGTCTGTGAGTGCTGGCGGGGGCGGTTTTGACAAGCCTTATGCCGTTGCCACCCCGGTCAACCGATTGCTGGTCAGCCGGCAGCGGTGCTCGATGAGTTCGATAATCCGGGTCTATAACCCCAGTTGACCTTCGGTTCAGATGTGAAGATCATCCATATCGCAGCCGAGCGCGTCAGCCAGTTTTGACAGCAAATCGGAGGATGCGCGCGTTTTGCTATGCTCGATCATGGAAAGCATCTGCCGCGTGACACCGCACCGCGCAGCCAGCGCCTGAAGCGTAAGCGCACGGTATTCGCGCCACACACGCAACGGATGTTTCCCTGCCAAAAGCTTATCGGCTAATTCAGCCGGAAAGGTTTCCTGCCCTTGTGCCGCCTTTGCATCCGCCACATCCTGCAGATCTTCCAGCCGCGCCATCAGTGCGTTCCACTCGGCAATAGGCACAACAGCGAAAGTTGGTTTGCCATCAAGTTCAATAATTTGTGCACTCATTTGTATGCATCTCCCCTCGGTGCGATTTTCAATACCAGAAGCACCAGTTCACCATTGCGGATATCGCATATGGCGCGCCAATCCCCAACCCGCAGCCGCCAGAACGACGATCCTTGCATCGGCTTCCAGTCGCCTCTATATGTCGCTGGGTCGGTTGCAAGTGATTCCAGCTCTGAACGCATGCGCGTAGCAATGCCACGTGGCATTTTAATAAGTGCTTTCAGAGCCGGCTTGGCAAAACGGATGTTGAGCATAAGTTCATGTTAAGTATTGATGTCGATAGTGTCAAGTGATACTTAACTTTGTTGGTGGCGTTTTAGTGATCAGCGCCAATCGGTAGCCTAATGCGAATCCGCAGCCCGCCAGCATCACGATTGCTTAGCTGTAACTGCCCGCCATGCCGCAGGATGACGCGGTTGACGATTGCCAGTCCCAGCCCGGCGCCGTTGGCCTGGCTGCGGGCGGTGTCGAGGCGGGTGAAAGGGCGCAGCAGTTGTTCGATTTTTTCCGCCGGCACGCCCGGGCCGCGGTCGGTGATGTCTATCTGCACTTCTTCGCTTGTGGCGCGGCAGTCGAGTTCGATTTCGGTCAGGCCGGTTTGGGCGTTTTTGCCGTAGCGGTGGGCGTTTTCGAGCAGGTTGTCAAATACCCGCCGCAGGTCGGTGGCGTTGCCGTTGACGCTGATGTCGTTGCCAATGCTGACAGCAATGCGCACATCCGGCCAGCGTTCGGCCTTGCGCGCCGCTTCCGTCAGCAGCGTGGACAGGTCGACTGCGGTAAAGCTGGCCGGATCGGTCGGCTTGGCGTAGTCGAGGAACTGGCCGATGATGGCGTCCATCTGGGCGATGTCGGATTGCATTCCTTGCCGTTCTGCTTCGGACAGGCTGGCCAGTTCGATTTCCAGTTGCATCCGGGCCAGCGGCGTGCGCAGGTCGTGCGAGATGCCGGCGAGGATGATGGCGCGGTCGGTTTCGACCCGGTTCAAATCCTGCACCATCTGGTTGAAACTGCGGTTGGCTTCGATGATTTCGGTTGAGCCGGTTTCGGGCAGTGCTTCCGGCTGCTGCCCGCGGGCGATGGTTCGTGCTGCAAATGCCAGTTGCGCCAGCGGGTGGCTGATCAGGCGCGAGATGATGGCGGCGCCTGCCAGCGACAGCGCCAGCACGATCGCGGCCCAGCCGAGCCACTGCAGGCTGGATGCAAGCCGCATCCGGTCCTGATCGAGCACCAGCCAGTATTCATCGTCTTCCGCAATCTTGAAACTGACCCAGAAACCAGGATTGCTGTTGACTTTGATGGCGAACTTGGTGTCTTCACCCAGCTTGGCGCGTACGCTGGCTTGCAGCGTGGCCATCGCATTGTCTTCGGGCGGCGGTTCGATACGGTCGGTGCTTTCCAGCGGGTAGATGCGGATGCCTTCTTCGCTCGCCAGGTCGAACAGTAGTTCGCGCCGCAGTTCGGGGTCGGAGTGCGTTAACGCGGCGCGGGTGATGGTGACGGTGGAGATGACTTGTGACGCCAGTTGCTGCGCGCGCGGTTTGCGTTCCTGAATGCGAAAGCTGGTGATCCATGCGGCCATGCTGATGACGATCAGGAAGCCGAGCATGAAGAATGTGCGCCAGAAAAGCGCGCTTTTCAACCAGGGTAGCCGGTGTGAAGTCGGGGGCATCGGTGGTGACGCCGGGTGTTACTGTTTTTGGCCTTCGGGAATGAAGACGTAACCTAGTCCCCAGACCGTCTGGATATACAGCGGGTTGGCCGGGTCGGGTTCGATTAGCTTGCGCAGGCGCGAGATTTGCACGTCCAGGCTGCGGTCGTACACTTCGTATTCGCGGCCGCGTGCCAGACTCATCAGTTTTTCGCGCGACAGCGGCTGGCGCGCATGGCGGGCAAAGACTTTCAGCACCGAGAATTCGCCGGTGGTGAGCGAAACAGGCTCGCCGTTTTTCGTTAGTGTGCGCGTGCCGAGGTCGAGCGTGAATTCGCCAAAATTAAAGCTTTGCGGCGTTTCAGACGGCGCGCCGGGAACTTCATCCGGCCCGATGCGGCGCAGCACGGCGCTGATCCTGGCCACCAGTTCACGCGGGTTGAACGGCTTCGGCAGATAATCGTCGGCCCCCATTTCCAGTCCGATAATGCGATCCATGTCTTCGCCTTTGGCGGTGAGCATGATGATCGGTGTTTTGTCACCACCACCGCGCAGCCTGCGGCAGATGGAGAGGCCGTCTTCGCCAGGCAGCATGAGATCGAGCACCAGCAGGTCGAAACGCTCGCGCAGCCACAGCCGGTTCATGCTTTGCGCATTTTCGGCCACGACGACCTGAAAGCCCTGTTCGGTCAGGTAGCGGCGCAACAGATCGCGCAGACGGACGTCGTCGTCCACTACCAGGATTTTGGCGCCGTGATTGGCGTTGACGGCAGAGGTTTCGTTTGATGTGTTCATGCGCTTATGTTAGCTTTGGATGGTCGGCAGATAAATATCTGGTGGGGCAAACATTACAAACGGTTACAAACTTTACCACATGACCATTGGGAAGCCGCTGAAAGCGGATTACACTTTTATTTAGCATCCAATTGTTGCAATCGTCGTTCATCTGGCCATGAATCGGAACTTCAAGCTCTTACTGGCGTTTGTTCTGTCCGCGCTTTGCGTGGCGACGGCGTTCGCCTATACGGGCGGCCGGCAGTACCGGGAGCAGCCGCCAATGCGCCAGCGTCCGGCACCGGTGGTGCGGGATGTGCAGGGCGCTCGCGGGCAAGCTGTGCGGCCGATGCGCGCGGAGCCCTATCCGGCGCAGATGCAGCCACAGTCTGGGCGGCGGTTCACGCTGCCGCAGGGCGGTGGATACGAACGCAACGGCAAGGTGTATCCACAACCTTATGCTGGGCCAGGCGCGCAGCCGGCACCGATGATGCGGCGGCCGGACAGGTTGTCGCCGGAACAGCGCAGCACCTTGCGGCGCCAGATCAACGAAGCAAACCGCGTTATGCCGTATCCGCCGCGCTGACGGGCGGAAATTCCTGAGTAGCCAGCCTTGACCGCCAGCGCCGGACCGGCCGGTGCGCGGTCTTGCTGTCTGAAAATTGTTCAACGGTTTGCTCTCTCTCGCTTGGCTGTGGGGTATATGCCATAAATGACAAACTGGGCCACATATTTGCTGGATGTTTTTAAATACTGGTGGGAGTATATTTTTTGACCTTACTGACCGAAAAGTCATTTTGAGTCAGTTATTTTTGCCTTGCCGGCGCATGCCAGCGGGTTTGATGGTTAGCCACCGGTGGTGAGCGGGTAGCGTACATGTGCCTGATAGCGCGCGCGCTCACGGTATAATGGCGTGCTCAACAATTATCGCGAGATGCCATGCTGATTTTGCCCGGTTCCAATGCCTTGTCTTCTTTCCGCGCCGAACGTCTTTTGTCTGCGCTGCAAACCGTCGATGCTGGTGTGGCCAGCATCAGTGGCCGTTACCTGCATTTCATCGATGCCGGCGTGCTAAGCGAGGGCGAGGTGGTGCAGCTGGATGCGCTGCTGACTTATGGCGATGCGTTTGCCGGTGATGAACAGGGGATCGAATTCATCGTCATCCCGCGCTTTGGCACCATTTCGCCGTGGGCATCGAAAGCGACCGATATAGCGAAGAATTGCGGCCTGAGCCACGTGCGGCGCATCGAGCGCGGCGTGTCGTACCGCGTGCAACTGAAGAATGGTGCAGACACGCTGACCAATGGACAATTAGATGCGGCGCAATTTCAGGCGCTGGCGGCGCTGCTGCATGACCGCATGACCGAAGCGGTGCTGCGTTCGCGCGATGACGCCGCAGGCCTGTTTGTGGAACTGGAAGCGAAGCCGCTGGAATCGGTGGATGTGCTGGCTGGCGGCCGTGGCGCTCTGGAGAAAGCGAATACCGACCTTGGACTGGCATTGTCCGAAGATGAAATCGATTACCTGAACGATGCGTTTGCGAAGGCACAACGGAATCCGACCGACGTCGAACTGATGATGTTCGCGCAGGCCAACAGCGAACACTGCCGCCACAAGATTTTCAACGCCGACTGGACCATCGATGGCGAGGACAAGGATCGTTCGCTGTTTGCGATGATCAAGAACACGCACCAGTTGCAGCCGAAAGGCACCGTGGTCGCCTACAGCGACAACTCCTCCATCATCGAAGGCGCGGTCGTGTCGCGTTTCTATCCGCGCGGGGAAGGCCATCAGTATGCGGCCTCGGACGAACTGACGCATATCCTGATGAAGGTCGAAACGCACAATCATCCGACCGCGATTTCACCGTTTCCTGGCGCGTCAACCGGCGCCGGCGGTGAGATCCGCGACGAAGGCGCAACCGGCCGTGGCGCGAAGCCGAAGGCCGGGCTGACCGGCTTCACTGTCTCGAACCTGATGCTGCCGGGGGCGCAGCAGCCGTGGGAAAACGCGGCCGATGTGACCGCGCAAGGCAAGGCGGGAGGCGACGTTTACGGCAAGCCGGACCGGATCGCTTCGCCCTTGCAGATCATGATCGACGGCCCGATTGGCGGCGCGGCGTTCAACAATGAATTCGGACGGCCGAATCTGGCCGGCTATTTCCGCACGTACGAGCAGAACGTGGGCGGCACCGTGCGCGGTTACCACAAGCCGATCATGATTGCTGGTGGCATGGGCAACATTTCAGCGCAGCATACGCACAAGCATGAACTGCCGGCCGGCAGCCTCTTGATTCAGCTCGGCGGTCCGGGTATGCGCATCGGCATGGGCGGCGGCGCGGCCTCGTCGATGGCCACGGGCGCCAACACGGCCGACCTCGATTTCGATTCGGTGCAGCGCGGCAACCCGGAAATGGAGCGGCGCGCGCAGGAAGTGATCAACGCCTGCTGGGCGATGGGCAGCAACAACCCAATCCTGTCGATCCACGACGTTGGCGCGGGCGGGCTGTCGAATGCATTCCCCGAAATCACCAACGATGCCAAGCGCGGCGCGCTGTTCGATTTGCGTTGTGTGCCCCTGGAAGAAAGCGGGCTGGCACCAAAGGAAATCTGGAGCAATGAATCGCAGGAGCGTTACGTGCTTGGCATCGCGCCCGAAAGCCTGCCGCTGTTCAAGCAGTTGTGCGAGCGTGAGCGCTGCCCGTTCGCGGTGGTTGGCACCGCAACCGAAGAACGGCAACTGAAGGTGATCGACCCGCTGCACGACAATGCGCCGGTCGATATGCCGATGGACGTATTGCTGGGTAAGCCGCCGAAGATGCACCGCGAAGTGGCGCATGTGCGCCGTGATCTGCCGGCGATTGACCTGTCCGGTATCGACCTGAACGAAGCGGCTGAGCGCGTGCTGCGCCTGCCGACTGTGGGTGACAAATCATTCCTGATCACGATTGGTGACCGCTCGGTCGGCGCGATGACGGTGCGCGACCAGATGGTTGGCCCGTGGCAGGTGCCGGTGGCGGATTGCGCGGTCACCTCGATGAGTTTTGAAGGTTATCGCGGCGAAGCGATGGCTATGGGCGAGAGGACGCCGCTGGCGGTGATCGATGCCGCTGCTTCCGGCCGGATTGCGATCGGCGAAGCGATTACCAACATCGCAGCCGCGCCGATTAGTGATATTTCTGACATCAAACTGTCTGCCAACTGGATGGCCGCCTGCGGCCAGCCGGGCGAGGATGCGGCGCTGTTCGATACCGTGCGCACGGTCGGGATGGAACTGTGCCCGGCGCTGGGCATCAGCATTCCGGTCGGCAAGGATTCGCTGTCGATGCGCACCACCTGGAACGATGAAGGGCAGGACAAAGCGGTCACGTCGCCGGTATCGCTGATCGTGTCATCGTTCGCGCCGGCAACCGATATCCGCCGCGTGCTGACGCCGCAACTGCGCACCGATGCTGGCGATACCGAGCTGATCCTGATCGACCTCGGCCGAGGCAAGAACCGCCTTGGCGCCTCGGCCTTGGCGCAAGTGATGCAGCAACTGGGCAACGCCGTACCGGATGTGGATAGCGCCGACGATCTGAAAGGCCTGTTCGCTGCAGTGCAGCAATTGAACAGCGAAGGCAGGCTGCTGGCCTACCACGACCGTTCCGACGGCGGCCTGTTCGCGGCGCTGTGCGAAATGGCCTTCGCTGGTCGCACAGGCTTGAACATTGATCTGGATGCGCTGATTGCCGCCGATCAGACAGTGGGTACGTCGAACGACAAGGCGCTGCGCGTGCTGTTCGCGGAAGAACTGGGCGCGGTGCTGCAAGTGCGCGCGGCTGAGCGTGACGCGGTGCTGGCGGTGTTGCGAGCGCACCAGCTCGATGGCGCCAGCCACGTCATCGGCACAGTCAACGGCAGCGGCAAGATTGAATTCACCAGCAACGGCAGCGCCATCTTTTCACAACCGCGCACGGCGCTGCACCGGCTGTGGAGCGAAACCAGCTGGCGCATTGCGCGCTTGCGCGACAATCCGGCTTGCGCGGATAGCGAGTACAACCGTATTCTGGACGAGGCCGATCCTGGCATTTCGCCGAAAGTGCCGTTCGATATGCAGCAAGACATTGCCGCGCCTTACATTGCCAAGGGCGTGCGGCCGAAGGTGGCCATCCTGCGCGAGCAGGGCGTGAATTCGCATGTCGAAACCGCGTATGTGATGCACAAGGCCGGTTTCGATGCGGTGGACGTCCACATGAGCGATCTGATTGCCGGCCGTGCGAAGCTGGAAGACTTCACTGGCCTGATTGCGGTGGGCGGCTTCTCCTATGGCGACGTGCTGGGCGCCGGCGAAGGCTGGGCAAAAACGATTCTGTTCAATGGACAGATGAAAGACCAGTTTGCCGCTTTCTTTGCCCGCGGCGACAGTTTCGGTCTGGGTATTTGCAACGGCTGCCAGATGATGAGCAACCTGTCGCCAATCATCCCCGGAGCGGAACACTGGCCGAAATTCACGCGCAACAAGTCCGAACAATTTGAAGCGCGTTTTGCCATGGTTGAGGTGATGGATTCGCCGTCGATTTTCTTTGCTGGCATGTCCGGGTTGCAAACGCCGATTGTGGTCTCGCACGGCGAAGGCTTCGCCAACTTCTCGCAAAAAGGAGATATTGGCAAGGCGCTGGTGGCGATGCGCTATGTGGACAATCACGGTCAACCGACCGAAGTCTATCCATTGAACCCGAATGGTTCGCCAGGCGGCATTACCTCGGTGACGACTACCGATGGCCGTTTCACGGTCATGATGCCGCATGCCGAGCGGGTATTCCGTACGGTGCTTAATTCCTGGCATCCGGTGCAATGGGGGGAGGATTCGCCGTGGATGCGGATGTTCCGCAACGCGAGGAAGTGGGTTGGTTAGCTTTTGATTGACCAAATCAACGGCTGACGCTATCATCATGGTCTTTTCGCGGCATGGCTTGCTATGTTGCCGAGTGTGGAGACGTGGCCGAGTGGTCGAAGGCACTCCCCTGCTAAGGGAGCATACCCCAAAAGGGTATCGGAAGTTCGAATCTTCTCGTCTCCGCCAAGGATTTTCCTTTTCAAAAACAGCGGCTTAGGCCGCTGTTTTTGTTTCTGCGGGCGTTTTCGTGCCAGCAACCAGATTGTGCTTATTTGGGTACACCTTCTTGAGCACGGCTGTTAGGCGTGCATTTTCCGCCAGTTCGCGCTAGGCTGTGATTCCCCCTCGAATCGAATCAGTAAACCGCCATGAGTGATCGTTGCCGCCATTTTCTTGCCTTGCTGCTTTGTTTTGCCTCTGGCATGGCGTGGTCCGCTGGTGTGCAGGTGGCAGACAGTCCGCTGGCGCAGGCGCGCCAATTGGTGCTGGTGAGGGCGGCAGACTGGAGCAGCACGTCTGGCACCTTGCAATTGTTCCATCGGAGCGAAACATCGTTTGCCTGGCAGCCGTTTGGCGCGCCGGTCAAGGTCAGCTTGGGGCGTAACGGCCTTGCCTGGGGGCGCGGACGGCATGGTTCTCTTGCTGCGCAGGGGCCGGTGAAGCGGGAGGGAGATGGACGGGCGCCAGCGGGTGTGTTCGACCTCACGATGCTGTTCGGCTATCTTGAACCGCGCAGCCTTGCCGTCAGAACGGCCAGGATGCCTTACCTGGAAGCCACGCCGGATTTGCTGTGCGTTGATGATGCGGCGTCAAGCCGCTATAACCGGATCATTCATCGCAGCCAGCAAGGCGTTCAAGACTGGAAATCCCACGAAGACATGCTTCGCCCGGATGGCCTTTATGCGTGGGGCGCGTTTATTGCGCATAACACCGAACCGGCGCAGCCCGCGGCCGGTTCGTGCATTTTCCTGCATGTATGGGAAGCGGAAGGTGTGCCAACCTCCGGTTGCACTGCCGGCGCGGCAACCGATATCGCAAGGATATTTCTCTGGTTGGAGTCGAAAGCCAGTCCGGTGATCGTGCAACTTCCCGAGAGTGAATATACAAGCTTGCAGAAACAGTGGAATTTGCCGTAAGGATGAATTCTTGCTAACAAATCTACGGATTGTTTGATTTCTCGCATATAAAAACCGTCAAATATCACCACAATGGACTGGCCATGTTCATTGCGATGCGATTGCTGCTGATGCTGCCTGCGGCCTGAGGCATACAATGGCGCATTGTGTAATCCGCGCCAGCGGAAAGCTTGCTGGAACTGGCTTCTTGCCCGGTTAGCGAAGAGGTGTTTGATGGAACAGCCGGATACTGAAAAAAAGCGTGCAGGGTTCACGATTCCGCTTGCGGTATGGTTCTGGCTGGGGATTTTTTGGCTCAACCTGCTGGTATATGGTCTGGTGTATCAGCGTCTTCAGCAGAGCCGTCATTTGTACGAGCAACGCGCGGCCGTGACTGCGCAGAACATTGTTGGTTTGCTCGAACAAAGTGTCGCTGATTCCATCGAGAGGGTTGAACTGGGGGTGCTCAATGTTGTAGATGAAGCGGAAAAGCAGTTGTCGTCTGACGGCAGCATCAGCAAGCCATCGATTGAAGCCTATATTAACCGGCTTCATTCACGTTTCCCCGATCTGGAAGGAATCAGGATTACTGATGAGTCTGGTACGGTCAGATACGGCACCCATTCGTCTGGTAGAGCCGACGTCAGCATCGCAAATGACGATCATTTCATTTATCTGCGGACTCACCCTGATGCGGGCACCGTAATTTCCAAACCGAAATTCGGCAAGATTAGCAACAAATGGACCATCAAGGTGGTGCGGCGATACAACCGGCCGGGAGGTGCATTTGCTGGGGTGGTCAGCGGCATCATCGATGTAAATTATTATGCGGTGCAGTTTGCAGCGCTCAATGTTGGCGAGCATGGAACCGTTACCTTGCGCGATGGTGACATGGGCATCATCGTCCGCTATCCGGAGCCGGAAGCGGGCGGCAGCTCGGTTGGTAAAAGGAATATTTCGCAGCGATACCAGGACATGTTGCTAACCAGTCCTTACAAAGGCACTTTCATCGGGAAATCAACGAACGACGGCCGCCAAAGAACCGTTTCTTACCGGAGGCTGGGCAAATGGCCGCTGTTGGCGCAGGTGGCGCTGGCCGAGGATGACTATCTGGCCGAATGGCGCCATGAAACCAGCAACGTGTTGATGGCGGCAGCAGTGTTCTCGCTGTTTTCAATTCAGAGCGGTTTTCTTGGGTTGCGGTATTTGAGCAGCCGCAAGCGGACGATTGATGCGCTGGAAGAAAACCGAAACCTGTTTCGCACCTTTGCCGAAATGTCGGCTGACTGGTTCTGGGAGCAGGATGCGGAATACCGTTTCACGCATATTTCGGGCAAGGTGCGGGAATCCTTCGGCGTCAGCGAGGCCGGCATGGTTGGCAAACGGCGTCAGGATATTGCGATCGATATGGATTCTGCCAAGATGAGGGAGCATATGGCGCAGCTTGATGCCAGGCAGCCGTTCAAGGATTTCGAATATTCGTACCGGATGCCGACAACGGGCGAAATCCATGTCATTTCAGCCAGCGGAATTCCAGTGTTTGATGCCGATGGCCGTTTTCAGGGATATCGCGGCTTTGGGCGCGATGTGACGGAGAACAGGCGAAATGAAGAGCGTATCCGGCACATGGCGCAATACGACAGCCTGACGAATCTGCCCAACCGGGCGCTGTTTTATGATCGGCTTGAGCAGGCAATCATCATGGCGCGGCGCAATCATGCGCAATTTGCGCTGCTTTACCTTGATTTGGACAAGTTCAAGCCGGTTAACGATCGCTATGGGCATCATGCAGGTGATTTGCTGCTGCAGCAGGTTGCAGACAGAATCCGGATCAACTTGCGTGATTCGGATACCATCGCGCGCCTTGGGGGAGATGAATTTGCCGTTCTTTTGCAGCAGTTGGTGCATACTCAGGATGCCGAGGAAATCGCAGCCAAGCTGATTGCGGCGGTAGACCCGCCCTATACTCTGGAAAATGTCATGCAGCCGGTAACCATCGGGGTCAGTATTGGCGTGGCGATTTATCCGGATGATGCCAGCGACAAGGATGGCCTGATTCGTGCCGCCGATGCAGCGATGTATCTGGCCAAGCAGGTTTCCGGCAATACTTACCGTTGCTATGGCCGCCAGCCAGACTGGCCGAGTGAGCGTATTGTTTGAGTTGGAACAGCACGCAAGCGTTAAGGATGTTATTCTGCAAGCGGCGTATACCTAACGTCTGTGAACGGAGTCATCATGCCTTCTACTACTGTTAGCGTCACGATCACACAGCAGCACAACTTCCAGTTTCTGGTCGATTTTGGCGGCACGCTGCCGGCCATCCTTGCCGACGAACCGCCTCCGCTTGGGCAGGGCAGCGGGCCAGCGCCGACGCAATTATTGCTGGCGGCCGTAGCCAATTGTCTGTCTGCCAGCTTTTTCTTTGCCTTGGGCAAGTTCAAGCAGGATGCCGGCGGCATACGCACAACCGCGAATTGCGAAATCGGTCGCAACGAAAACAATCGCTTGCGGGTGCAGAATATCAGCGTGGAAATACGGATGGGCAAGGCCGGGGGCGAGATAGCCCACCTTGAGCGCGTGCTGGAGCAGTTTGAAAGTTTTTGCACTGTCACGCAAAGCATCCAGACGGGTGTGCCGGTCACGGTCGGTGTGTTCGATGGCAGCGGGATGCAATTGAAATGATGTGGCGTCAGGCGATGCCTGCCGGCGAGGGTGAGATGCTGCTTCAGCGGAAAAAAATTCAAACAGAGAATTTTCGCTGGCGGCTGATTATTGCGACAGCTTTGCTTAATCTGCTGGCATATGGTCTGGTTGCATGGACGTTGCACCAGAGTCGGCAGCATTACCATGAGCGCGCCGAAATGGCGTCGCAAAACATCGCGAAGCTGCTGGAGCAGAATATTGCCGATACGATTGAAAAAATCGAGATGAACCTGCATGCAGTCGTCGATGAAGTTGCGCGGCAGAGGGCTGCGGGGCGCGTTGACAATGCAGCACTGACGGCATTTCTGAAACGGCTGCATTCCCGCTCTTCGGGGATGTCCAGCATGAGGTTGGTGAATGCTGCGGGCATCATCACGCATGGCACTGGCAAAACGCTGGTGACAGAAGCCGATGTGACCGATCGCACCTATTTCCAGTTCCTGCGGAATCATGCCGATGCAGGCACCTATGTTTCCGGCCCTGTCCAGGGGCGCACCAGCGGTGAGTGGATTCTGATATTTTCAAGGAGGATCGCCAATTCAGACGGCAGTTTCGACGGCGTGGTCAACGGCACCATCGAACTGTCGCAATTGAAGTGGCTGTTTTCCGCAGTCAATGTGGGAGAAAGGGGCTCCATTTCATTGCGCAATGAAGCGCTCGGCGTGATTGCACGCTATCCGGAAATCGCGGTCGGCGCGAATCCATCTTCTCTGCGTTCACAATTGCCAGAGTTGGTGCAATTTGCCAGGGAAGGGCGTCATTCCGGTACCTTTATTGCAACATCATCGATCGATGGGGTCGAGCGCGTGATCTCGGTGCGCAAGATAGGCAGTTTCCCGCTGTATCTTGTGGTTGGGCTGGCGCCGAAGGATTACTTCGTTCGCTGGTGGCATTCGGTTGCATACAGCGTGGTGGCGCTGGTGCTTTTCTCGGTGGTGACCATTTATATGTCTTGGATGCTGTACCGCGGCTGGCGTGAACGCATGCTTCTGATTGCGCGCCTTGAACGGAACGAGCGGACGTTTCGCTCACTGGCGGAAATGTCGAGCGACTGGTTTTGGGAGCAGGACGAAAAGTTCCGTTTTATCGATGTGTCAGATGATATTGCCAGAAAGTTCGGGACGAGCCCGGAAAGCTTCCGCGGCAAGACGCGCTGGGATATCGGTATCGATAAGTCCGAGGAGGACTGGATTGCGCATCGTGTGCAACTGGATGCCCATCAGTCTTTACACGACTTCGAATACTGCTTCATCGACGATCAGGGTAAGCAGCGTTGTATCAGCGTTAGCGGTGAGCCGGTTTTTGATGATGAAGGTAAGTTCGTTGGCTACCACGGCGTGGGCAAGGATTTGACCGAGAAGAAGCAATACGAAGAGCGCATTCGGCAGATGGCGCAGTACGACAGCCTGACCGGCTTGCCGAACCGTGCGTTGTTCTATGATCGGCTGAAGCAGGCCATCAGCACTGCCAGGCGTGAGAGCAGTGAATTTGCTCTGTTGTACCTCGATCTCGACAAGTTCAAGCCGGTTAACGACAGGCACGGGCATGGTGCCGGCGATCAATTGCTGCAGATGGTGGCATTGCGGATTCGTGGCCTGCTGCGCGAATCTGATACGGTCGCCAGACTCGGTGGCGACGAGTTCGCGGTGCTGCTGCCAGTGATTGGCAAGCATGCGGATGCAGAGGATGTGGCGCAAAAAATCATTGAGGCTGTAACAGCTCCTTATGCGCTGGACGGCATCGATGAGGAAATCCGTATCGGTGTCAGTGTAGGTATCGCACTTTACCCGCAAGACAGTGCACAGAGCGACAGCTTGGTCAAGGCCGCCGATGCGGCGATGTACAAGTCCAAGCCGGCGGGAAATTGTTACTGTTTTTACGATGGTCAGACGAACTGCGCGGTGAGTCCTGCGCCTGACGAACAGGCGATCAATAACTGACCCGAAAGTAATTTTCGTTCAATAAGGCTAAAAAATATACTCCCGTCAGTATTTTTAAATGGCCAGTAAATACGAGGCCCATTCAATGTGTTTGGGGTAATACCCCCTAAAATTACATCAGGATGATGTCGTACTGGTCTTGTGGATAGCTGGTTTCGACCTGCAGTGATACCGGTTTCTTGATGAAGTCGGACAGCATCGCCATGTGCTGTGATTCGTCTTCGAGGAACATGTCGATTACCATCTGCGAGGCGAGGATGCGGAATTCGCGCGGGTTGAACTGTTTTGCCTCGCGCAGGATTTCGCGCAGAATTTCATAGCAGACGGTGCGCGCCGTCTTGACCTGTCCCTTGCCGCTGCAGGTTGGGCAGGCTTCGCACAGAATGTGCGACAGCGATTCGCGCGTGCGTTTGCGCGTCATCTCGACCAGCCCGAGCGCGGAGAACGAGCTGACCGATACCTTCGTACGGTCGGCCGCTAGCGCCTTGTTCAGCTCAGCCAGCACCACTTCACGGTGTTCGGCGCTGTCCATGTCAATGAAGTCCAGCACGATGATGCCGCCTAGGTTGCGCAGCCGTAGCTGGCGCGCGATCGCATGCGCGGCTTCGAGGTTGGTCTTGAAAATGGTGTCGTCGAAGTTGCGTCCGCCGACGAAGCCGCCGGTATTCACGTCGATGGTGGTCATCGCTTCGGTCTGATCGACGATCAGGTAGCCGCCAGATTTCAAGTCCACCCTGCGGCCCAGCGCCCGCTCGATTTCATCCTCGACGCTGTACAGGTCGAACAGCGGTCGTTCTCCAACGTAATGCTGTAGCAGGCCGAGAACCCCCGGCGTATAGGCTGCGGCGAACTCGCTCAGCATCTGGTAATTCTTGCGCGAATCGATCTGGATGCTGGCGGTCTTGTCATGCACGAAATCACGCAGCACGCGCTGCGCCAGGCTCAAATCCTGATACAGCAGGCAGGGAGCAGGGCGGGTTCTGGCCGCCTCGCTGATGTTTTGCCAGATTTTGCGCAGGTAATCGATGTCGGATTGCAATTCGGCATCGGTCGCTTCTTCGGCCATCGTGCGCACGATGTAGCCGCCTTTTTCATCTTGCGGCAGCAGGCTCTGCACCCGGTTGCGCAGCAACTCGCGCTCGGTTTCATCCTCGATTTTCTGCGAAATGCCGATATGCGCATCCTGTGGCAGATAGACCAGCATTCGCCCGGCAATCGAAATCTGCGTCGACAGCCGCGCGCCCTTGGTGCCGATCGGGTCCTTGATCACGCGCACCATTACGGTTTGCCCATCATGCAGGGTTTTTTCGATCGGGGTCGTCTGGCCGGCTGATGTGCCATTGTGAGAATTTGCTTCCCAGATGTCGGCCACATGCAGGAACGCGGCGCGTTCCAGTCCGATATCAATGAAGGCAGACTGCATGCCGGGCAGCACGCGCGCGACCTTGCCGAGGTAGATGTTGCCTGCCAGTCCGCGCATCAGTGTGCGCTCGACATGCAATTCCTGCACCACGCCTTGCTGGATCAGCGCAACGCGCGTTTCCTGCGGCGTGAAATTGATAAGGATGTCTTCGCTCATATCGTGTGGATGCCGGCTTGCCGCAGCAGATGCGCGGTTTCAAACAGCGGCAATCCCATGATACCGGAATAACTGCCATCAATGCGAGCGATAAAGGTGGCCGCCATGCCCTGAATGCCGTATCCGCCAGCCTTGTCGTAGGGTTCGCCGCTGGCGCAATAGGCGGCAATTGTTTCCTGAGAAAGGGGCGCGAAAGTCACCTCCGATATCTGCAGCACCTGAGACAGTCGCGCTTGGTGCGCCACCGCGATGCCGGTGATGACTTCGTGCGTGCGGCCTGACAGCGATTGCAGCATTTCAGTCGCTTCGGTGGCATTGGCCGGTTTGCCGAGGATCTTGCCATCAAGCACGACTGTGGTGTCGGCGGCCAGAATGGGGCGCGGCGGCAGGCTGCGCATCGTTAGCACATCCTGCGCGAACATCACCTTTTCACGGGTGACACGGGTTACATAATCGTGCGGCGCTTCCCCGGGAAGCACTTCTTCGCTCACGTCCGCTCCGCGTGGCGGGGTGCTGCGCAGCAACAGCAACTGGAATTTGACTCCAATTTGTCGCAATAGTTCGCGCCGGCGCGGGCTTTGCGATGCCAGATAAATCGTTTGTTCGGTTTTGTTCATGCATTAGACCCGGTGATACGGATGGTTTTGCGTGATCGACCAGGCACGGTACAGCTGTTCAGCCAGCAGCACGCGCACCATGCCGTGCGGCAGCGTCATGCTCGACAGGCGGAGCAGGCCATCCGCATTCGCCTTGAAGCCGGCATCCAGCCCGTCGGCGCCACCGATGACAATGGCGACATCGCGGCCATCTTGCTGCCATTGGGTGAATTGCTGAGACAGCTGCATCGTGGTCAAATCCTTGCCGCGCTCATCCAGTGCGATGATGCGCGCCCCTTTGGGCAGGGCGGCTTCGATGCGGCTGCGTTCCTGCTGCATCGCCGATTCCGCCGTCTTGCCGCCGGTGCGCTCGATTGGACGGATTTCCTTGAGCACGATGCGGCATTCCGGCGGCATCCGTTTGGCGTATTCGCCGAAAGCGGTATCGACCCAGGCCGGCATTTTGTGGCCGACAGCGACGATGACGAGTTGCATGTGGATGCGTTATTTCGCCTTGCTTTTGGCAGTGGCCTTTTGGGCCGGCGATGCTTTAGCGGGCGCTTTTTTTGCAGCCGCCTTTTGGGTTGCTGGTGCGGCAGTTTCTTCGCCGGTTTTCTTTTTGGCGACCGTTTTTTTCGCCGGTGCCTTGGCCGGCGCGGTTTCAGCCGTATCCGCCGCTTTTTTCACCACGCGTTTTTTGGGCGCGGCTTCTGCGGTTGCCTCGGCGGCTTTCTTCGTCGTGCGTTTTTTCGGCGCTTCCTCAGTTACTGGAACTTCTTTCGCTGCGGCCGTCTTGCGCGTGGTGCGTTTCTTCGGCGTTTCTTCAGCAGCGGCGGTTTCCTTGGCTGCCTTTTTAGCTGCCGGTTTTGCTTTCGGCTTGTCGTCGGCTGCTTTCTTGGGCAGGCGTTTGGCTGCCGTCAGGCTGATCGCCTTTTCGCCCCAGATTTCTTCCAGACGGTAGTAGGCTCGGATAGTCGGCTGCATGATGTGCACCACCATGTCGCCCAGGTCGACCAGCACCCATTCACCCGTATTTTCGCCTTCGATGCTGACCACCTTGCCGCCGGCTTCCTTGACCTGGTCGCGTACCGACGATGCAAGTGCGCGCGTCTGGCGGCCGGATGTGCCGGAGGCGATCGCGATGCGATCGAACATGCTGGTGAGGTTGGTGGTGTCGAACAGCTGAATGTCTTGCGCTTTTACGTCTTCGAGCGCATTGATGACGATTCTTTGCAGGGTCTGGATATCCATTTATTCCTTGTAAAGGTGAAATTGTTCGATATAGTCTAGCACTGACTTGGGCAACTGCGATGCCGGGCGTTCGCCGCGCTGCAGTGCCGCCCGCAGGGCTGTGGCGGAAATGTCGATCGCCAGGTCTTCATCAATGCGGGTCATGCCATGCGGAGTTTCCCTGATTCGTTCCAGCGTTCCCTTGCGGAGAGAAAACTCTCGTGCAACTTCCGGTGGCAGTGCGCCTGCATCCAACGCAAATCCGGGGCGTGCGGCGGCGCACAGGTGCGCCAGCTCGAACAGTTGCTGCCAGTCGCGCCAGGTGTTCAGCCGCTGCAACTGATCGGCGCCGAGCAGGAATACGATGGAAGTGTCGTCGCCCAGTTCGGCGCGCAGCGAGCGCAGCGTGTCGATGGTGTAGGTCGGGCCTGCGCGGCCGATTTCCTGCAAATCGAGCAGGAATGGCAGCGGCTGCGAGGCGAAGGCGCGCCGCACCATCTCGACCCGATGCCGCGCCGGTGTGGACAGGCTGCCCTTTTGCCACGGATTCCCGGCCGGGATGATGCGCAATTCGTCCGGATGCAGGCGTTGTGCAAAGTGAGCGGCGAGCGCCAGATGACCGTTATGCACCGGATCAAAACTGCCTCCGAGTATGGCGACGCAGCGCTGCATCGGCTCAAATCAGCCTTGATGATGCTTGATGGCGCGCCAGCCAATGTCGTGGCGGTATTGCGCTCCGTCGAAACGGATGGCATCAATCGCGTCATAGGCTGCGCGCTGCGCTACCTTGACGCTGTCGCCCAGTCCGACCACGCACAGCACGCGCCCGCCAGATGTTTGCAGCTTGCCGCCTTCGAGTGTTGTGCCGGCATGGAACGTGATGCAATTGTCGTTTTCCGCCGGAATGCCGGAGATGAGGTCGCCCTTGCGGGGCGTTTCCGGGTAATTCGCGGCAGCCATCACTACGCCGAGCGCGGTGCGCCTGTCCCATTGCAGCTCGACCGCATCGAGCGTGCCGACAACCGCGTGTTCGACCACGGACAGGAAATCGCTTTTCATGCGCGCCATGATCGGCTGCGTTTCCGGGTCGCCCATGCGGCAGTTGAATTCCAGTGTTTTCGGGTTGCCGCTAGCATCGATCATCAATCCCGCATACAGGAAACCGGTGTACGGGATGCCATCCTTGGCCATGCCCTGCACGGTCGGCGCGATGATTTCACGCATCACGCGCGCATGCAGTTCCGGCGTGACAATCGGCGCCGGAGAATACGCGCCCATGCCGCCGGTATTCGGGCCTTCGTCGTGATCTTTCAGGCGCTTGTGATCCTGGCTGGTGGCTAGCGGCAAGATGTGCTTGCCATCGACCATCACGATGAAGCTGGCTTCTTCTCCGGCAAGGAATTCCTCGATCACAACCCGAGCGCCAGCATCTCCCAGACGGTTGTCCGACAGCATCATGTCGATGGCTGCGTGCGCCTCATCTTCGGTCGTGGCCACGACCACGCCTTTGCCGGCGGCCAGGCCATCGGCCTTGATGACGATCGGCGCGCCTTCGCTGCGGACGTAATCGTGTGCTGCTTGCGCATCGGCAAAGGTGCGGTATTTCGCCGTCGGAATGCCGTGGCGCAGCATGAATGCCTTGGCGAAATCCTTCGAGCTTTCGAGCTGTGCCGCTTCCTTCGTCGGGCCGAAGATTTTCAATCCCCTGGTGCGGAACAGGTTGACGATGCCGGCGGCCAGCGGTGCTTCCGGGCCGACAATGGTCAGCTTGACCTGTTCGCGCTCGACGAAATCGGCTAGCGCAGCCGGATCGGTGAGCGCGATGTTTTTCATCCGCGCATCGCTGGCGGTACCGCCATTGCCTGGCGCGACGAACACCATCTGCACCCGTTGTGACTGGGCAATTTTCCATGCCAGTGCATGTTCACGGCCGCCGGAGCCGACTACCAGTATTTTCATAATGTCAAAAAGCAGAAGGGAAGTGGCAAATGGCCGCTTTGCGGGCCACACTGCGGGCAATGATGCGCCAGCTTGTGACGCATCATGTTATCAATCGTCAAAGCTGGCGCTGGTAAAGACTTCCTGCACGTCGTCGATGTTTTCCAGTGCATCGATCAGCTTCTGCATCCGCGCCGCATCGTCGCCGCTGAATTCGACTTCATTGTCCGGGCGCATGATGATTTCAGCCACTTCCGCCTTGAAGCCAGCCTTTTCCAGCGCTTCCTTGACGTTCGGGAAATCGTTCGGTGGGCACAGCACTTCAATGCCGCCATCGTCATCGGTGATCACGTCTTCGGCTCCGGCTTCAAGCGCCGCTTCCATCAGCTTGTCCTCATCGACGCCAGGGGCAAAATACAGCTGGCCGCAGTGCTTGAACATGAACGCGACCGAACCCTCGGTGCCCATGTTGCCGCCAAACTTGGAGAATGCATGGCGCACATCGGCGACCGTGCGCACGCGGTTGTCGGTCAGGCAATCGACGATGATCGCTGCGCCGTTGATGCCGTAGCCTTCGTAGCGTACTTCCTCGTAGTTTGCGCCTTCTAGGCCGCCGGTGCCGCGGGCGATTGCGCGCTGCACGTTGTCTTTCGGCATGTTGGCGTCGGCCGCCTTGTCGATCGCCAGACGCAGGCGCGGGTTCGCACTCGGGTCGCCGCCACCCATGCGCGCTGCAACCGTGATTTCCTTGATGACGCGGGTCCAGATTTTGCCCTTCTTTGCGTCAGATGCGGCCTTCTTGTGTTTGATATTGGCCCATTTGCTGTGTCCTGCCATAGGTCGATTCTTTCAAATATGGTTGGCAATGTAGGGAGCGGATTTTATCATACGGACACGCCTTCAAAACGACGACATGCTGCTGGCGGGCAGTGACATAAGGTATGTCCAGAGTTTATCGGCAACACGTGGGCGATGCAGGGCTGGCGCGTGTTTTATGGTGGTAATCAGGTTTGACTTGATATTTTGCAGTGCTGAAAATACACCGGGCAGTATATATTGTTCGGTGACATCATTTTAGAGCCAGATATGGAGCCGACTTTTCGCGCAGCAAATGATTGTGAAATGCCCCAGCAGGCGTGCGCGCATGAGTATCCGCGATTGCTGGCCGATATCGGTGGTACGAATGCCCGTTTTGCGCTGGAGATGCCTGGTCATCGGTTTGAGGCCGTAACGGTGCTGGCGACAAATTCGTATCACAGCATCAGCGAAGCGTTGCATGCCTATTTGTCACAACCAGTGGCCGTGGCTGCAGGTGCAAGGCAGGTGTGCCATGCTGCGTTTGCCGTTGCGCAGCCGGTCGATGGCGATCACGTGAAGCTGACCAACGCAGATTGGGCCTTCTCGATCGAAGCACTAAGAATTGAATTTAAACTGGACACCCTGCTGGTGGTGAATGATTTCACCGCGCTGGCGATGGCCTTGCCGCGGCTGACAGCGGAACAGAAACGGCAGGTCGGTTCCGGGCTGGAAAGAGGTGAGGCGCCGATTGCACTGCTCGGCGCGGGCACTGGGTTGGGGGTTTCCGGCCTGATGCCATCGCCGGGCGGATGGATACCGCTGCAAAGCGAAGGTGGGCACGCGAGCTTTGCGCCGGCAGACGAGCGCGAGGCCGGCATTCTGCATTTTGCCTGGCGCGAATATCCGCATGTGTCGGCCGAAAGGTTAATGTCCGGCATGGGGCTGGAACTGGTTTACCGCGCGCTGGCGCATCGGAATGGCCGAACGCCAGAGGCGCTGTCTGCGCCGGATATCACGCATCGTGCGCTGTCGGGCGAATGTGCGCTGTGCGACGAAACCATCGAAACCTTTTGCCTGATGCTGGGCACGATGGCCGGCAATCTGGCGCTGACGCTGGGAGCGAAAGGTGGCGTGTACATCGGTGGCGGCATCGTGCCGCGTCTGGGGACGCGTTTCGATGCATCTGGCTTTCGCCGCCGTTTCGAACAAAAGGGGCGTTATTCCGGCTATCTGGCGGCGATCCCGACTTTTGTCATCACTGCCGAGCATCCGGCATTTGCCGGCGTATCGTCGTTGCTGGCGGAAAAGATGGGCAGATCAGTCCTTGCCGCCCAAGCCTTTCGGTAACGGAAAAACCGTATTTTCTTCAACGCCTTCCAGCACGCGCACACCGGTTGCGCCGCATTGCTTGAGCCGTTCGATCACTTGCTGCACCAGGATTTCCGGCGCCGATGCGCCAGCAGTGACGCCAATTCGGCTCTTGCCTTCGACCCACGCCGGGTCGATTTGCGATGCATTATCGACCATATATGCGGTAGAGCCATTTTTTTCTGCGACTTCGCGCAGCCGGTTTGAATTCGAGCTGTTCGGACTGCCGACCACCAGCACCAGATCGACTTGCTGCACGAGAAATTTGACCGCTTCCTGACGGTTCGTGGTCGCATAGCAGATATCGGCTTTTTTCGGTTCAGCCACACGCGGGAAGCGGCGCTTGATGGCGGCGATGATTTCGGCAGAATCGGCCACCGAAAGCGTGGTTTGCGTCACATACGCCAGCATTTCTGGATTGTGCACGGCGAGCGTATCAACGTCTTGCACGGTTTGCACCAGATGCATGCCGGAATCGGCCTGACCCATCGTGCCTTCGACCTCAGGATGGCCGCGATGGCCGATCATGATGATTTCACGCCCTTCCTTGTGCATTTTCGCGACTTCCATGTGGACTTTTGTCACCAGTGGACAGGTGGCATCGAACACTTTCAGCCCTCGTTCCTCGGCTTTGGCGCGCACGGTTCGCGATACGCCATGAGCTGAGAAGATGACGGTGCTGCCTATGGGAACCTGGGCCAGTTCCTCGATGAAAATCGCGCCCTTGCCGCGCAGGTCATCGACCACGTATTTGTTGTGCACGATTTCATGCCGAACGTAAATCGGCGCGCCGAACAGTACCAGCGCGCGTTCGACCACTTCGATTGCGCGATGCACACCGGCGCAAAAGCCGCGCGGTTGCGCCAGCAGGATTTGTTTTTTCATGATTCTTGATGATATTTTTGCCATATGATATTGCTTGGCGTGCCATTCTACTTGACGTCGGGAATGGTTACACGAAGCATTCTGCAGCAATTCGTCCATTTTTAATTTTCACTGATTTCACTTTTGGCAATTACGGATTGGCCGCAGGACCAGCGCCCGCGGGAGCGCCTGATAGGCCAGGGGGCGGCTGCATTGTCCGATGCGGAGCTGCTGGCAATTTTTTTGCGGATTGGCGTCAGAGGGAAAAGCGCGGTCGACCTCGGCCGCGAGATGATTCGGCATTTCGGCTCGCTCAGCCGTCTGTTTTCAGCCAATTTGACCGAATTTTCCGCCATCAACGGATTGGGCGCGGCGAAATACGCGCAATTGCAGGCAATGCTCGAACTGGCGCGGCGGGCGCTGGCAGAAGAATTGCAGGAGGGCGATCTGATGTCGTCGCCCAACGCGGTCAGGCAATACCTGCGGTTGAAGTGGAATGGCGCGCAGCACGAATCGTTCGTCGTGCTGTTTCTGGATGTGAAGAACCGGCTGATTGCTGATGCCGAGCTGTTTCGCGGTACATTAACGCAAACCAGCGTTTATCCGCGCGAAGTGGTCAAGGCGGCGCTGGCGCATAATGCAGCCGCGCTGATCCTCGCGCACAACCATCCATCAGGAACGCCGGAGCCGAGCGCGGCAGATGTCGCGCTGACGCAAGCGCTGAAGCAGGCGCTTGCGCTGGTCGATGTGCGCGTGCTCGATCATCTGGTGGTCGCCGGCACGAAAATTTACTCATTTGCTGAACATGGCATCATCTGATTTGCTGCCTAGGCATGATGTTGCTGATAAGGCATTCTTGCCGCAGGTTGTCCAGTTCAGCTAAAATAGCAGACTTGACTTTTGGGAAAGGCGACAGTTTTCCCAGAATAACGAATTATTATTTATTGGATAAATTCAAATGGCAAACGTTGAAACCCTGGAAAAACTTGAACGCCGCATCACGATTTCTCTCCCGCGCAATGAGGTGCAGGCCGAAGTCGACAAGCGCCTGAAGGTGCGCGCTCGCACCGCAAAAGCGCCCGGCTTCCGTCCGGGCAAGGTGCCGATGAACATGGTGGTGGCTCAGTACGGCGCGCAGACCCACTCCGATGTGCTGCATGAAATGATTGGTGCGCAGTTCCATGCGAAGGCGATCGACAGTGACCTGCGCGTTGCCGGCTATCCGGCGATCAGCGCCAAAACGGAAGACGTGGCTGATGGCCATATCGCTTTCCATGCCACTTTCGAGGTCTACCCGGAAGTCAAGATTGGTGATTTGTCCGCAATCGAAATCGAAAAGGTAAAGACCGAAATCTCCGAGGAAGATGTCGATCGCACGATCGACGTGCTGCGGAAGGGCCAGGCTCACTTCCACGTCAAGGGCGAACAGGGTGAACACGGCGATGGCGGAGCAGTGCAGAGCGCACAGAACAATGACCGCGTGACGATTGATTTCGTTGGCACGATCGATGGCGTCGAATTCGATGGCGGCAAGGCAGAAGGTTATGCTTTCATTCTGGGCCACGGCCAGATGCTGCCGGAATTCGAAGCGGCGATTGTCGGCCTGAATGTTGGCGAATCGAAGAAATTCCCGCTGACTTTCCCGGAAGACTATCAGGGCAAGGATGTGGCTGGCAAAACGGCCGAATTTACCGTGACGCTGAAAAAGCTCGAATGGGCGCACATGCCGGAAGTGAACGCCGATTTCGCGAAATCGCTGGGTGTTGCCGATGGCGATGTGGCCAAACTGCGCCAGGACGTGCGCGACAATCTGGAGCGTGAAGCAAACAACCGCCTGCAGGCAAAGAACAAGAATGCGGTGATGGATGCATTGGTGAAGGTAGCCGAGTTCGACGTGCCGAAAGCACTGGTCGAGCAGGAAATCGACCATCTGGTTGAAATGACCAAGCAGAACATGGCGCAAAATGGCATGAATCCGAAAAACATGGCTTTGCCGCGTGAACTGTTCACCGCGCAGGCGGAGCGTCGTGTCCGTCTGGGCCTGATTCTCGGCGATCTGGTGAAAATCAACGAACTGAAAGCCTCGCCGGAGCAGGTGCGTGCCGAAGTCGAGCGTATTGCCAAGAGCTACCAGGATCCGCAAATGGTAATCGACTACTACTATGGCACCAAGGAGCGTATCGACGAAGTCGAAGCGCTGGTACTGGAGGAAAATGTGGTGAACTTCGTGCTGGGCAAGGCGAAGGTAACCGAAAAAGCTCTGCCGTTTACCGAAGTAATGGCGCAGAAACAGCAGTAATATTGGTGACAGGCTCGGGCCAACTGACCGCAACGCACTTCAGGGAGATAAAAGATGACGTTCAAGTTCCAGCAATCGGCACTCGATGCCAATATGCTCGGTATGGTGCCGATGGTGATCGAACAGAGCGGCCGTGGCGAGCGTGCGTTCGACATCTATTCCCGCTTGCTCAAGGAGCGCGTGATTTTCCTGGTTGGCCCGGTGACCGATCAAAGTGCCAACCTGATCGTGGCGCAGTTGCTGTTCCTTGAGAGTGAAAATCCGGACAAGGATATTTCGTTGTACATCAATTCGCCCGGCGGTTCGGTTTCGGCCGGCATGGCGATCTACGACACGATGCAGTTCATCAAGCCGGAAGTGTCGACGCTGTGCACCGGCCTGGCGGCATCGATGGGCGCATTCTTGCTGGCGGCGGGCGCGAAGGGCAAGCGTTTTTCATTGCCGAATTCGCGCATCATGATTCACCAGCCGTCTGGTGGTGCGCAAGGGCAGGCGACCGATATCGAAATTCAGGCGCGCGAAATCCTGTATCTGCGTGAAAGGCTGAACGGCATCCTGGCCGAGAAAACCGGACAGGCAATCGAACAGATTGCACGCGATACCGAGCGCGACAATTTCATGTCTGCCGACGATGCGGTCAAGTACGGTCTGATCGACAAGGTACTAACCAGCCGAGCCTGATTTTTTCATCTCACACAAGCACCCGGACGGTATCCGTTCGGGTGTTTTGCTTTGATGACCTGTGCGGCCGGCAGGTGCTTGTGTTATCTTGTCGGTGCGGTCTGCCGATTTGCGGCGGACATCGAATAAAAATTTCATAAATATCATTTCCGATGTCTACGAAGAAAATTACCGGTAGCGAAAAACTCCTGTACTGTTCGTTTTGCGGCAAAAGCCAGCACGAGGTGAAAAAGCTGATTGCTGGTCCGTCGGTTTACATTTGCGACGAGTGCATTGGCTTGTGCAATGACATCATTCGCGAAGAAACGGCGGGTGCTGAATTCGGCAAGGGGCAAGACAGCGATTTGCCCACGCCGCAGGAGATTTGCAACCTGCTCGATCAGTATGTGATCGGCCAGGACAAGGCCAAGCGCATCCTGTCGGTTGCGGTGTACAACCACTACAAACGGCTCAAGCATCATGGCAAGACGGATGATGTTGAATTGTCCAAGAGTAATATCCTGCTGGTCGGGCCAACCGGTTCCGGAAAAACGCTTCTGGCGCAGACGCTGGCGCGCATGCTGAACGTGCCGTTTGTGATTGCCGATGCCACTACGCTGACCGAAGCCGGTTACGTGGGTGAGGATGTCGAAAACATCATCCAGAAGCTACTGCAGAATTGCAATTACGAAGTGGACAAGGCGCAGCGCGGAATTGTTTACATCGACGAAATCGACAAGATTTCGCGCAAGGCGGACAACCCGTCGATCACGCGTGACGTGTCGGGTGAGGGCGTACAGCAGGCGCTGCTGAAGCTGATTGAGGGTACGATGGCGTCAATTCCGCCGCAAGGTGGGCGCAAGCATCCGAACCAGGATTTCATCCAGGTCGATACCACCAACATCATGTTCATTTGTGGCGGTGCGTTCGACGGGCTGGCGAAAGTCATTTCCGAGCGTTCGGCCAAAGGCGGCATCGGCTTCTCCGCCGTCGTCAAGAGCGAGGGCGAGCGCGTAGCGAGCGACATGCTGCTTGATGTCGAGCCGGAAGACCTGATCAAATTCGGCCTGATTCCGGAACTGGTCGGGCGTCTGCCGGTCGTTGCTGTATTGAACGACCTGACCGAGGAAGCGCTGATCCAGATTCTGCTGGAACCGAAGAACGCGCTGGTCAAGCAGTATTCGAAATTGCTGGAAATGGAAGGTGCAGAACTGGAAATCCGACCGGCGGCGCTGCATGCGATTGCGAAAAAGGCGCTGGCGCGCAAAACTGGTGCGCGTGGCCTGCGTTCCATCCTCGAAAACGTGTTGCTCGATGTGATGTATGACTTGCCGACGCAGCAGAACGTGAGCAAGGTGGTAATCGACGAGAACACCATCACTCAGGATGCCAAACCGCTGCTGATTTATCAGGAGCAGCAAAAAGCGGCCAGCTAACAGGCCTTTTTGTGCAAGAATTGGGGCAAACAATGGCGAAACAGGCAACTGGAGCGCTATTGTTTGCTCAAAACGGACGTTTAACGGAGTATTTTCACGATTTAATCAGCAAAAAACGCAATCGATGTGTTTTTTTAAAGGAATTTTGCGATTTGATGCAAAATTTTCCTGCATAACCTTGTTTTTTGGCCTTTCGTGCCGAAATTGATCTCAAGCATTCAGAAATAAGGGTATGCCATCATGACGACTACCACAATTACCGAACAAACGACGCTGTCGCTGTTGCCTCTGCGCGATGTCGTCGTTTTCCCGCACATGGTGATCCCGCTGTTTGTCGGGCGTCCTCGCTCGATCAAGGCGCTGGAAACCGCGATGGACATGGGCAAGACCATCATGCTGGCCGCGCAGAAGGCGGCAGCGAAGGATGAGCCGACCGCCAGCGATATCTATGAAATCGGCTGCGTGGCGAACATTTTGCAGATGCTCAAGCTGCCGGATGGCACCGTGAAGGTGCTGGTCGAAGGCGTGCAGCGCGCGCGCATCCTGCACATTTCCGATCTGGAAACGCATTTCATGGCGGATTTGCAGCCGGTCGAATCTATTGACGAGCAAGAGCCGGAAGCGGAGGCGATGCGGCGCGCAGTGGTGCAGCAGTTCGAGCAATACGTAAAGCTCAACAAGAAGATTCCGCCGGAAATCCTGTCGTCGCTGTCGGGCATCGACGAAGCCGGCCGGTTGGCCGATACGGTGGCAGCGCATCTGCCGCTGAAGCTCGAGCAGAAACAGGTGATTCTCGAATCGTTCGACGTGCCTCGCCGGCTGGAATATCTGCTTGGCCAGCTTGAAGGCGAGCTCGATATTTTGCAGGTCGAGAAGCGGATTCGTGGCCGGGTCAAGCGCCAGATGGAAAAATCGCAGCGCGAGTATTACCTGAACGAACAGGTGAAGGCGATCCAGAAGGAACTGGGCGAGGGCGACGAAGGTTCCGACATCGACGAAATCGAGAAAAAGATCACTGCCGCGAAAATGCCGAAGGAGGCACGCGACAAGGCGCAGGCCGAACTGAAAAAGCTCAAGCTGATGTCGCCGATGTCGGCCGAGGCGACGGTCGTGCGCAACTATATCGACACGCTGGTAAACCTGCCGTGGAAGAAAAAATCGAAGGTCAACAACGATCTCGCGCATGCGGAGACCGTGCTCGAAGGCGATCACTACGCGCTCGACAAGGTCAAGGAACGCATCCTCGAATATCTCGCGGTGCAGCAGCGTGTAGACAAGCTCAAGGCACCGATCCTGTGCTTCGTCGGCCCGCCGGGCGTTGGCAAGACGTCGCTGGGTCAGTCGATTGCACGAGCGACCAACCGCAAGTTCGTGCGCATGGCGCTGGGCGGAATGCGCGACGAAGCCGAGATTCGTGGTCATCGCCGCACCTATATCGGCTCAATGCCGGGCAAGATCCTGCAAAGCCTGTCGAAGGTCGGCGTGAGGAATCCGCTGTTCCTGCTGGATGAAGTGGACAAGATCGGCGCCGATTTCCGCGGCGATCCGTCGTCGGCGCTGCTGGAAGTGCTCGATCCGGAGCAGAACCACACGTTCTCTGATCATTACGTCGAGGTCGATTTCGATCTGTCCGATGTGATGTTCATCGCGACCTCGAACTCGCTCAACATTCCGGCGCCGTTGCTCGACCGGATGGAAGTGATCCGCCTGTCCGGCTACACCGAGGACGAGAAAGTGAACATCGCGCAGCAATACCTGCTGCCGAAGCAGATTAAGAACAACGGCCTGAAGGAAGGTGAAATCAACATCACCGAAGGCGCGCTGCGCGACATCGTGCGCTATTACACGCGTGAAGCCGGCGTGCGTTCGCTCGAGCGGGAAATTTCAAAGATTTGCCGCAAGGTGGTGAAGATGCTGCTGCTGAAGAAGCAGGAGCGCAAGGTCAACGTCACGCCGAAAAACATCGACAAGTTCCTCGGCGTGCGCCAGTTCGATTTTGGCGTGGCGGAAAAGGAAAACCAGGTCGGTCAGGTGGTCGGGCTGGCATGGACCGAAGTTGGTGGCGAACTGCTGACCATCGAATCGGCCTCGTTCCCGGGCAAGGGCAACATCATCCGCACCGGCACGCTGGGCGACGTGATGAAGGAATCGATCGAGGCGGCACGGACGGTTGTTCGCAGCCGTGCGAAAAAACTCGGCATCAAGGACGATGTGTTCGACAAGAGCGACATCCACATCCACGTGCCGGAAGGCGCGACGCCGAAGGATGGGCCATCCGCCGGCATCACGATGACGACCGCGATGGTGTCGGTGCTGACCGGCATTCCGGTGCGGGCCGATGTGGCGATGACGGGCGAAATCACGCTGCGCGGCGAAGTGCTGCCGATTGGCGGCCTGAAGGAAAAGTTGTTGGCAGCGCAGCGCGGCAACATCAAGACCGTGCTGATTCCGCAGGAAAACGTCAAGGATCTGGCCGAAATTCCTGACAACGTGAAAAACAAGCTGGAAATCATTCCGGTGCGTTGGATTGACAAGGTGCTGGAAGTTGCGCTGGAGCGTCAGCCGGAACCGCTGTCCGAAGCGGAACAGGTTGCCTCGGCAGTGGTGGCTGCGGCAGAGCCGCCGAAGGGTACTGGCGGTGTGCTGGCGCATTAAGCCGTGCTGATATGCCTCACCACAAAAAGGCGCCCCGCGGGGCGCTTTTTTGTTTGGCTTTGGCCTCGCACAAAGAGAGTTCAATCGGTTCCAATTCAACCATCAGTTGCTGTGCGGAGCATTCATTGTGTTGGAGTATATGGACAAAATGCGTAGCGGAGCCACATATTTTCTGGCTGTTTTTAAATACTACTGGGAGTATATTTTGGTATCTAATTGAATGAAAAGTCAGTTTCGGTCAGTTATTTAGGGGTGTTCATCTCTGGCGCGAGCACAGGCGGTTCAGCGCCGCACGCATCGCCGGCAGTAATTCGCACGCTGCCAAGCCAATCGGCCCGATGCCTTGTTGCACCAGATCGTCGGCCGCCTTGCCATGCAGCCAGGTGGCACCGAGCGCGGCCTCGCGTGCCGGCCAGCCTTGCGCCAGCAGCGCGCCGCAGATGCCGGCCAGCACGTCGCCGGTGCCGGCGGTGGCCAACGCCGGGTTGCCGGTGGGGTTGATGACCGTTTCCGCATCTGGCTGCGCAATCACGCTGCCGGAGCCTTTCAGGATGACGGTGGCGTTGAAACGCTGCGCCAGCCGCTGCGCCGCCTGCAAGCGGCTGGCCTGGATTTCCGCCGTCGACTGGTCGAGCAGCCGTGCTGCTTCGAGCGGATGCGGCGTCATCAGCGTGGCGCTCTTGCGGCGCGCAACTTTCTGCTGCAATCCGGGTTCGGCCGCGATCAGGTTCAGCGCATCCGCATCCAGCACGACAGGGTTGGGTGCATTCAGCGCTTGCGCCAGCAAATCGTGCGCATCGCGCGATTGCCCCAGCCCGGGGCCGACAACCAGCACCGAAGAACCGGCGTCGAACTGGCGCGCATCGCGCAGCATTAGTTCCGGCTGCGCGCTGTCAAATGCTGGTGCATGCTCGAGAAATACCGCATACACGCGACCTGCGCCGCAATAGAGCGCGGCGCGCGCGGCGAGGATGGGCGCGCCGGCCATGCCGCTGGCGCCACCAATGATGGCGATATTGCCGTAGCTGCCCTTGTGCGATGCGTGCCGCCGTGGCTTGAGTGCGGCGGCGAACAGTGAAACATCGTTCAGCTGCGCGCATGGCGGCGGATAATGTCGGGTGTCTATGTCGAGCGGCGCGACTGTGACCTGTCCGGCATGGTCGCGGCCATGCAACGTGTGCAGACCGGGTTTGTCACCAATGAAGGTGATGGTGTGGGTGGCGCGGATGGCGCTGCCGTCCTTGCTGCTGCCGGGCGAGCCGTCAGCGTTGGCGACCGTGCTGATGATTGCGCCAGTATCGGCATCTAGCCCGCTCGGGTTGTCCAGCGCCAGTACCGGGCAAGATTTCGCATTGACTGCTTCGACCAGCGCCTGCAGATCGCCGCTGATGGGTTTTGACAGGCCGATGCCGAACAGGCCGTCGACGATCAGTGCCCAGTCCTGCTGGCGCACCAGCGCGACCGCGGCAGCGCTTGCGCCGGCATCGAGCAAGCGCGCCGGGCTTTGTTGCGCGCGGCGCAAGGCTGTTCGCGCTTCATCTGATTGCCGTTCCGGTTGCGCATACAGCAGCACGGAAACGGCTGCATCGGCATGTGCCAGATGCGTGGCGACTTCGAGTGCATCGCCGCCATTGTTACCGGGGCCTGCGAGCACCAGCACTTGCGCCTGCCGGGGTTCGTTGCCCAGAATGCTGAGCGCGCAGTCGGCTGCCGCTTGTCCGGCGCGCTGCATCAGTGTGCCAGGTGGCAGTCCGGCTAGCGCCGCCTGTTCGACGGCGCGGATTTGAGCAACGGAATAGAGTGGATTCATGATGGCCTCGCTGGCGGGTATTTGCAGGTTAGGGCGATGGTTGATTGAATGTATGGTAATGCCTGACGATTTGGGTTAGAATAGCCGGTTCTTGAATTGCTGTTCAAGAAATAACTGTTATTAAAAATCGCGAATCTGGCCGAAAAGGGTGCCCCGGCAGCTTGCTGAGTGGTGACCGGCTGGATTCCAGACCTAACCCTGGAGATTATCATGTCCGTTACTATGCGTGAAATGCTGGAGGCTGGTGTTCATTTTGGTCACCAAACCCGTTTCTGGAACCCGAAGATGGCACCGTTCATTTTCGGTCATCGCAACCGTATCCATATCGTCAACCTGGAAAAGACGATGGGGATGTACCAGGAGGCGATGAAATATATCCGCCAACTGGCTGCTAATCGCGGCACCATCCTGATGGTCGGTACCAAGCGCCAGGCGCGCGAAATCATCGCCGGTGAAGCGAAGCGCGCAGGCATGCCGTATGTTGATCAGCGCTGGCTGGGTGGCATGCTGACCAACTTCAAGACGATCAAGACCTCGATCAAGCGTTTGAAAGACATGGAAGCCGCAATGGAAGACGGCACCGTGGACAAGATGAGCAAGAAAGAAGCGCTGATGTTTACGCGCGAAATGGCCAAGCTGGAGAAATCCATTGGCGGCATCAAGGATATGAACACCATTCCAGACGCAATCTTCGTGGTTGACGTCGGCTACCACAAGGGCGCTGTGACCGAGGCGGCCAAGCTCGGTATTCCGGTTATCGGCGTGGTCGATACCAACCATTCGCCGGAAGGTCTGGCCTATGTTATTCCGGGTAACGACGATTCGTCTAAGGCCATCACGCTGTATGCGCGCGGCGTTGCCGATGCGATTCTCGAAGGCCGTGCGAACGCGCTGACCGATGTGGTCGAGTCCATCAAGGGCGGCGACGAGTTTGTTGAAGTCAGCGACAAGTAATTGGTAGTCAGAGGTTTTTGGCTTTAAAACAGGGTGGCTTGGTCCGCCCTGTTTTTTAACATATCAAATCAGGAGAAAAAAATGGCGGCAATTACCGCAGCGATGGTAGGCGAACTGCGCGCGAAAACTGACGCGCCGATGATGGAGTGCAAGAAGGCATTGACCGAAGCTGATGGCGATATGGCCAAGGCGGAGGAAATTCTGCGTGTGAAGCTGGGCAGCAAGGCTTCCAAGGCGGCTGCGCGTGTTACCGCGGAAGGCGTGATCTCGGCCTACATTTCCGGCAATATTGGCGCGCTGTTGGAAGTGAATTGCGAAACTGACTTCGTGTCGAAGAATGATGATTTCATGGCGTTTACCAATGCCTGTGCCAAGTTGGTAGCAGAAAAGAATCCGGCTGACGTGGCTGCGCTGTCTGCGTTGCCGATGGATGGCAAGACGGTCGAAGAGGTGCGCGCCGCTTTGGTGGGCAAGATTGGTGAAAACATGTCGATCCGCCGTTTCTCGCGTTTCGAAACCAGCGCCAAGCTGGCATCGTACCTGCACGGTACGCGTATTGGCGTTGTGGTCGAGTTCGACGGTGTCGACGAGCAGGTCGGCAAGGATGTGGCAATGCACATTGCGGCAATGAAGCCGGTAGCGCTGTCTGCTGAGCAGGTGCCGGCAGAAATGATCGAGAAAGAGCGCTCGATCGCCGCACAGAAGGCTGCAGAGGATGCAGCGAAAGCCGAAGCCGAGGGCAAGAAGCCACAGCCGGCAGAAATCGTTGCCAAGCGCATCGATGGTTCGGTACAGAAGTACCTGAAGGAAGTGTCGCTGCTGAACCAGCCGTTCGTGAAAAACGACAAGCAATCGGTTGAGCAGATGCTCAAAGCGGCGAATGCCAGCGTTAAATCTTTCGCCATGTTCGTGGTTGGCGAGGGGATTGAAAAACGGCAGGATGACTTTGCCGCCGAGGTGGCGGCTCAGGTTGCTGCTGCAAAACAGGCATAAGCAATATGAAAACGGGCCGGAAGGCCCGTTTTTGCAGATTGTTTGCATGTGGGGCTATCCGTTTCGGGATGTTTCCATATCCAAACAGTTTGAGCCGAATGCTGGATATGTGCGCACAATTGCGTCAAAATAGCGCAAGTAAGTTGCGGATTCAGGCCAAAATGGTGCATGCACATTCAGCTGACAACAACGACAAGGACTCGGACATGACAGCCCCAGTTTACAAACGCATTCTTCTGAAGCTCTCCGGCGAAGCCTTGATGGGCGAAGACCAGTATGGCATCAACCGCTCGTCAATCGAGCGCATGGTGAGTGATGTCGCCGAAGTGGCGAAGATGGGCGTCGAAGTGGCGATCGTCATTGGCGGTGGCAATATTTTTCGCGGTGTCGCGCCTGGTGCACAGGGGATGGATCGGGCGACCGCCGATTACATGGGGATGCTGGCGACCGTGATGAATTCGCTTGCGCTGGCCGATGCGATGCGGCAGGCCGATTTGACCGCGCGCGTAATGTCGGCCATTAACGTCGAGCGCGTGGTCGAGCCCTATGTGCGGCCGAAGGCATTGCAATATCTCGAAGAAGGCAAGATTGTGGTGTTTGCTGCTGGTACCGGCAACCCGTTTTTCACGACCGATACCGCGGCGGCGCTACGCGGCTCCGAAATCGGCGCTGAAATCGTGCTTAAGGCAACCAAGGTCGATGGCGTTTACACCGCAGACCCAATGAAAGATGCGAGCGCCACACGCTATTCGACCATTTCGTTCGACGAGGCCATTAACCAGCACCTGGATGTGATGGATGCCACTGCATTTGCCTTGTGCCGCGACCAGAAGATGCCGGTCAAGGTATTTTCGATCACCAAGCCGGGCGCATTGAAGCGCGTCGTGATGGGTGAGGACGAGGGTACCCTGGTTTACGTGTAACGGTTGAAAGTTTCGTTGATTCCTGTGCGACTCGCGGTTGCGGGTCCGGGAGTGTTTTTGATAGGCACCGTGTTTTTATTCAATATTAGTGGAGAGCAGGATGACCATTGCTGATGTCAAGAATAATACCCAGCAGAGAATGAACAAGTCGATCGAGACGCTGAAAGCCGATTTGGCCAAAGTGCGTACCGGTCGTGCGCACACCGGGATTCTGGATCATGTGCAGGTCGATTATTACGGCACTCCGACCCCGCTCAACCAGGTGGCGAACGTGACGCTGCTTGATGCGCGCACGATTTCCGTTCAGCCGTGGGAAAAGAAGATGCTGTCGGCGATCGAAAAAGCCATTCGTGATTCCGACCTTGGTCTGAACCCGTCCAGCCAGGGCGATATCATCCGCGTGCCGACACCGCCGCTGACCGAGGAACGCCGCAAGGAAATGGTCAAGCTGGTCAAGGGCGAAGGCGAGGATGCAAAGATTGCGATCCGCAATATTCGCCGTGACGCCAATGAAGCATTGAAAAAGATGGTCAAGGACAAGGCTTGTTCCGAGGATGACGAGCGTCGCGCACAGGATGAAGTGCAGAAGCTGACGGACAAGTTCGTGGTCGATATCGATAAACTGGTCGGCGAAAAGGAAAAGGAAGTCATGACGGTTTGACTTTCACTTTTCGATATTGCCGGATTCGATGGCTGTCATCAGTTCAACCCAGGCGGTACCTGAAACGGGTGCCGTACCCCGACATATTGCCGTCATCATGGATGGCAATGGCCGTTGGGCGACCAAGCGAATGCTGCCGCGCGTTGCCGGCCATATCAAGGGGGTCGATGCTGTCAGGAGAATGGTTGAAGCTTGCGTGCGGCGCAGGGTCGAATTCCTGACGATATTTGCGTTTAGTTCCGAAAATTGGCGTCGGCCGGCGGAAGAAGTGTCGCTGTTGATGAGCCTTTTCATCACCTCACTTGAGCGTGAGGTGGCGAAACTGCACGCTAATGGCATCCGCTTCAGGGTGGTTGGCGATATCAGCCGCTTCGACGAAAAACTGCAGGCAATGATCGCGCATGCCGAGCGCATGACGGCCAATAATGAAAGACTCACGTTGACGATTTGCGCAAATTACGGTGGCCGTTGGGACGTCATGCAGGCGATCAACAAAATGGCGGAACTGCATCCGGGCAAAACCGATTTTTTGGAATCTGATCTGGCACCGCACCTGTCGCTGGCTTATGCGCCGGAACCCGATTTGTTCATCCGCACCGGCGGCGAGCAACGCATTTCGAATTTCCTTCTTTGGCAGCTTGCCTATACCGAACTGTATTTTACCGAGACCCACTGGCCGGATTTCGATGCTGCAGCACTGGATGCCGCTATTGCGTCATACCGGCAGCGAGAGCGGCGTTTCGGACGCACTGGCGATCAATTGGTCGCAAAATAATAATATGCCAATATTGATAAAACGCGTCATTACAGCACTGGTTCTGTTCGGCTCCCTGATGGCGTTGCTGTTTTCGGGCTATCCGCTGGCCTTCGAGGTGGTGCTAACGGTATTTTTCGCCCTGGCTTCGTGGGAGTGTTTCCGTCTGTTCGGCAATGCCTATCCTGTATGGAGCGCTTTGCTATGGACGCCGGTATTTCCATTGATTATCTACACGGCGGATCTGTCACGGGTGTCGATGTTTTTGAGCCTGTGCGTGATTCTCTGGTGCGTGCGGTTTGTGCCAACACTAAAGTTCAGCCTGCCGCCGATGAGCGGTATGTCGAACAAGCTGCTGGCGGGCATGTATGGCGCGGCGCTGCTGGCTTTTTTTATCGGCGTATATGAACTCTATCTGCATTCGCCGCTGTTCCTGCTGTCGATTATTTCGATCGTGATCATCGCCGATACCGGCGCGTATGCTTTCGGTTCGACCTTCGGCAAACACAAGCTGGCGCCAAAGATTTCGCCATCAAAAACCTGGGAAGGCGCGATCGGGGGCTGGTTTTCTGTGTTGGTCGTGTCGGTGATTTCCACCATGATTCCGGCTCTGGAAGATACGTTTGCAGTCAAGTTTCAGCAAAAACTGGGCTGGTTTGGCATGTTTGCCATTCTGACCGTGCTGGTTGCATGCAGCGTGGTGGGGGATCTGTTTGAATCGCGGCTGAAGCGGCGCGCTGGTGTGAAGGACAGCAGTAATCTGCTGCCTGGGCACGGCGGCGTACTGGATCGGATAGATGCGCTGGTGCCGGTATTGCCGCTAGCTAGCCTGCTTGATTTGTGGATATAGGCAGGATGCAGCGCATAACCATTCTTGGCGCGACCGGATCGATTGGAGTTTCGACGCTGGATGTGCTTGCGCGTCATCCGGATCGGTATTCCGTCTTTGCGCTGACAGCCAACAGCGATGTTGATACGCTGGCCGAGCAGTGCGAGCGTTTCCGGCCGCAGGTCGCTGTAGTTGGCAGCGCTGATGCCGCGCAGCATCTGCAAGGCATTTTGAGGCAAAAGGGAATCAGGACTGAAGTCGAGCATGGCAAACAGGCGCTGTGCGATGTTGCAGCTGCGCCGGAATGCGATGCGGTGATGGCGGCGATCGTTGGTTCCGCCGGCCTGATGTCGTCACTCGCTGCGGCAAGGGCCGGAAAAAAGGTGATGCTGGCGAACAAGGAAGCGCTGGTGATGTCCGGCCAGCTGTTCATTGATGCGGTATCCGCCAGCGGCGCAAGCCTGCTGCCGATCGACAGCGAACACAACGCAATTTTCCAGTGCCTGCCGTCTGGCTATCGGCGCTCCCCGCAGCAGCACGGTGTCGCCAAAATTTTGCTGACGGCGTCCGGTGGGCCGTTTTTCAACCGGCCGGCTGACACGCTCGATCTGGTGACGCCGGAAGAAGCCATTTCACATCCGAAGTGGGTGATGGGGCGCAAGATATCGGTCGACTCCGCCACGATGATGAACAAGGGGCTGGAAGTGATTGAGGCGCACTGGCTGTTTGGCGTGCCGGCGAACCAAATTGAGGTGGTGATTCACCCGCAAAGTGTAATTCATTCGATGGTATCTTACGTAGATGGTTCAGTGATTGCGCAACTGGGCAATCCAGACATGCGCGTACCGATTGCGCAGGCACTGGCCTACCCGGAACGGATCGACTCCGGTGTCGAACAGCTGGATTTGACAAAAATGGGCGATTTGCAGTTCAAACAACCCGATTCCATCCGTTTCCCTTGTCTGCAACTCGCGTATGATGCTTTGAACGCGGGCGGCACTGCACCGGCGATTCTGAACGCTGCCAATGAAGTGGCGGTGCAGGCGTTCCTCGAACGAAAAATTGGCTTTCCGATAATCGCAACTCTGATCAGGCAAGTGCTGGAGCAGGTGCCGGCAACGCACATTATTGCCGGCATCGAGCACCTTATTGAACAGGATCGCATTGCCCGGGAAGCGACCATAGAATTGATAAGCCGCCTGTAGCGCCATGATAATCATCCAGACCGCACTTGCCTTTTTGCTGGCCACTTGCCTGCTGGTTGTGGTGCACGAGCTTGGGCACTATCTGGTTGCACGTCTGTGTGACGTGAAAGTGCTGCGGTTTTCGTTGGGCGTCGGCAAGGTGCTGTATTCGCGCCGTTTCGGCAAGGATCAGACCGAATGGGCGATTTCTTTGCTGCCGATCGGCGGTTACGTGATGATGCTTGATGCGCGCGATCAGGATTTGAGCGAGCTGCCGCCGGAAGAACTCAAGCGCGAATTCCATAGCCAGAATGTCTGGAAACGCTTCGCGATCGTGCTGGCGGGGCCAGCTTCAAATTTCTTGCTGGGCATCATGTTCATGGCAGGCATCTATCTGCATGGCATTCAGGAACCTGCACCGAAGCTGCGTGCGGTGCAGGAAAACACGATTGTCTGGCAGGCCGGGTTGCGCGGCGGGGAACTGGTGACGGCCGTCAACGGTCAACCGGTGCGCATCTGGTCGGAGATGCGCTGGAAGATGCTCAAGTCGGTCATTGATGGCGAACCGATCCGTCTCGACGTGCAGGATGCATCGGCAGGTTCGCTGACACCGGCAATGACCCGCAGCGTGACGATACCGATCGATGGCTTGACGGTGACAGACATCGATAAGAATTTTTCGCGCGTGCTGGGCATTGAACTGGCTCGGCCAAAGGCGCAGATTGGCCCGGTTGCGCCAGACGGAGCGGCAATGAAGGCCGGACTGCGCGAGGGTGATGTTGTTTTGGCGGTCAATGGCCAGTCGATGCTCGATTCGCTGGCTTTTGTTGAACTGGTACGCGCATCGCCGGACAAAACACTGTCGCTCACCATCCTGCGCGGCCAGGAAAGGCTGGAGTTGCCGCTGACTCCCGTTGCGTACAAGGAAAAGGATGCGCAGATCGGCAAAATCATGGCAGACGTGCAGTTGCGGCCAGAAATGATATTTGCGCAGGATTCGTTGCCGCAAGCGGTTGTCCGCGGGGTGTCCAGAACATGGGAAACGATAAGCGTTTCATTTCGGATGATCGGACGGATGGTTCTGGGAGAGGTATCACTGAAAAGCATTTCCGGCCCGTTGACGATAGCCGATTACGCCGGCCAGACTGCGCGCATCGGTCTGGTCAGTTATCTGGGCTTTCTGGCATTCATCAGTATCAGCATTGGCGTAATGAATTTGCTGCCGATTCCTGTTCTGGATGGGGGGCTTTTGCTGTATTATTCGATGGAGATTCTGACCGGCCGTACGATTTCCGAGCGCGCCGGCAACATTGCGCAAAGGATTGGCCTTGGTTTGTTGATGACAATGATGGTCATCGCTCTCATCAATGATATTGTCCGCCTTGTTTTTTAGTTCACCGGCGATTGCATGGCAAGCTTGCTGACATGAATCGATAGCAAATGAAATCACATCTCGATAGACTGTTTCCTAACCCCTTTCGTCGTCATGCCATCGCTGCGGCTGCCTTTGCGCTCTGCTCTGGTTATGCGCTTGCGGTAGAACCATTCACGGTCAAGGATATCCGCGTCGAAGGCGTGCAGCGCACCGAGGCTGGCACCGTGTTCAGCTATCTGCCAGTGCGCGTCGGCGAAACCTTCAATGATGAAAAAGGCGCGGCTGCCATCCGGGCGTTGTACGCAACCGGGTTTTTCAAGGACGTACGGATCGAGGCTGAAGGCAGTGTGCTGGTGGTGTTCGTCGAAGAACGGCCGGCGGTCGCAACCATCGAATTTACCGGCATCAAGGAATTCGAGAAGGAAATGCTGATCAAGGCGCTGAAGGATATTGGCTTGGCCGAAGCCCGCATTTTCGACAAAGCGCTGGTTGACCGTGCCGAGCAGGAACTCAAGCGCCAGTATTTGTCTCGCAGTCTGTACAACGCGCAGGTCACGACGACGGTAACGCCGCTGGAGCGTAATCGCGTTTCCGTGAATTTCACCGTGGACGAAGGGGAGCCGGCGCGCATTCGAAAAATCAGTTTTGTCGGCAACAAGGCTTTCACTGACAGCCAGTTGCGAGGCCAGTTTTCTCTGACGACGCCAGGGTGGCTTACTTGGCTGAGCAAATCGGATCAATATTCAAGGCAAAAGCTGACAGCTGATATCGAATCGCTGAAGTCATATTATCAGGATCGTGGCTACATTGAGATGCAGGTTGAGTCGACGCAGGTGTCGATTACGCCGGACAAGAAGGACATTTATCTGACGATCAACGTCAAGGAAGGCGAACGGTATACGGTATCCGAGATCAAGCTGGAAGGTCAGATGATCGGGCAAAATGAAGCCATTGCGAAGCTGGTGCAGTTGAAAAAAGGCGACGTCTATTCAGGCGAGAAAATGACGGCCAGCGCCAAGAAAATTTCGGATTATCTTGGGAATTTCGGTTATGCCTTCGCTAACGTCAATCCGAACCCAGTGATTGACCGCGAGAAAAAGGAAGTGGCGTTCACGATTTTTATTGACCCGGGAAGGCGTGTTTATGTGCGCCAGATGAATGTTGCCGGCAATAACAAGACGCGCGACGAAGTTATCCGGCGTGAGTTCCGCCAGATGGAAGGCTCGTGGTACAACGGCGAGAACATCAAGCTGTCGCGCGACCGCGTTGACCGGCTTGGCTACTTCAAGGAAGTCAGTGTCCAGACGCCGGAAGTGCCTGGTGTTCCGGATCAGGTCGATGTCAACATGACGGTGGCGGAAAAGCCGACCGGAAATCTGCTGGTTGGTGTCGGCTTCTCGCAAAGCGAAAAACTCATGCTGCAGTCCAGCATCCAGCAGGATAATTTTGCTGGCACGGGGAATACGGTCGGCTTGACCGCCAACACTAGTTCGCGTTACCGCACGATCGCTCTGTCGCAGACGAATCCCTATTTTACGGATGATGGTGTGAGCAGAAGTTATGAAATATTTATGCGCACCACCCGCCCGCCGCTGATCAACTCGGCTGATTATCGTGTTCGAACGATGGGGGCTAACGTGAAGTTTGGTGTTCCATTTACAGAAGTGGATCGGGTGTTTTTGGGCGTGGGCGTGGAGAATACCAAGGTTGAAACATTCAGTAACAGTCCTGAGCGATATGAAAAATTTGTGACGGATTTGGGAGGCACCAACCCTGGTTCGGCTTCAGCAAATTCGTTGCCCCTGACGGTTGCATGGCAGCGCGACAGCCGTGACAGCGCGCTGGTTCCGACCAAGGGTCGCTATCAGCGCGCAAATCTGGAATTCTCGCTGCTGGGCGATCTGAAGTATTACAAGGCGACCTATCAGCATCAATATTACTGGCCACTGAGCCGCACAGTGACGCTGGCGCTGAATGGTCAAGTCGATTATGGTCGCGGTTTGGGCGGCAAGCCATATCCGGTATTCAAGAACGTATATGCCGGCGGGATTGGTACGGTCCGTGGTTATGAAAGTTCCTCCATCGGTGGGCTTGATGCGAATGAAGACGCAATCGGCGGTTCGAAGCGAGTGTTTGCCAACGTCGAACTGCAGTTGCCATTCTCGAACGATAACAAGGATCGTACGCTGCGCTGGTTCACGTTCTTCGATGCTGGTACTGTGTGGGATGAGCACGCAAAGATGAGTTTGGGCGATCTGCGATATTCGACCGGTTTTGGCATCAGTTGGGTTTCGCCAATCGGGCCGCTCAAGCTCAGTTACGGCATACCGCTGAATGCGAAGCCGGAAGACAGGAAGCAGCAGATTCAGTTTCAGCTAGGCACCGGTTTCTGATAGACCGGTGGCATAATTTTATTTTGTTTTTTTGGAGAATTGCCTTGAAGTTCCATACCGCAACCATCACCAAGTTTGTCGCCATGCTGGCATTTTGTGCCGTTTCGGTGGCTGGCGCGCAGGCGCAGGAATCCAGAATTGGACATGTATCGTCCGACAGGATCATGAATGAATCGGCGCCAGCAAAGGCTGCCAACGCGAAAATCGAGCGTGAATTTTCCGGTCGCAACAAGGAATTGCTTGATTTGAACGAGCGCCTGAAATCGATGGCCAGCAAGCTCGACAAGGACATGCCGGTGCTGTCGGACTCCGAGCGCGTCAAACGTCAGCGTTCGCTGGCAGAGCTGGATCAGGAATTCCAGCGCAAGCAGCGCGCGTTTCGTGAAGATCTGAACCAGCGCCGCAACGAAGAAATTGCCGCTGTCGTCAGCCGCGCAAACAAGGCGATCAAGGCGATTGCAGAAGCCGAGAAATTCGACATCATCCTGCAGGATGCGATTTATTACAGCCCGCGCGTGGATATCACCGAAAAAGTGCTGAAAGCGCTGGCCAAGTAATTCCGAGAAGTAAAAGATGGGAAATATCCGGCTCGGAGAGCTGGTCGAACGCTTTGGCGGGCAACTGGCTGGCGAGCCGGATATCGCGGTATCCGGTATTGCGCCTCTGGACAGTGCCGACGCCTCACAGCTGACCTTTCTCTCCAATTCCAGGCTCCGGTCGCAGGCCGAAGCCTCGCGTGCGGCAGCGCTGATTCTGTCTCCGGCTGATGACGAAATTCTCGCGGCCACGTATGCTGGCGCGCGCATCGTCACGCCGAATCCATACGCATATTTTGCGCGCGTGGCGCAATGGTTTGAAAAACAGCGCGAGATTCCGGCAGCAGCCGGCGTGCATCCGCTGGCATGCGTCGATCAAACAGCAAGGCTGGCGCCGACAGCTTCGATCGGGCCTTATGTCACGATCGAGGCGGAGGCCGAAATTGCCGATGGCGTGGTGATTGGTGCTGGCAGCTTCGTTGGCCGTGGTGCGAAAATCGGCGCGAATACGAGACTGGCGCCGCGAGTGACCTTTCACGCCGGTTGTGTGATTGGTGAAAACGGCATCATTCATTCCGGCGCGGTGATTGGCACCGAAGGTTTCGGTTTTGCTAATGATGCTGGCAAATGGATCAAAATCCCGCAAACCGGGCGGGTGGTTTGCGGCAACGACGTGCAGATCGGCGCCAATACCACCATCGACCGCGGCACGTTGGACGACACCGTGATCGAAGATGGCGTCAAGCTGGATAACCAGATCCAGGTGGGGCATAACTGCCACATTGGTGCGCATTCGGCCGCGGCAGGTTGCGTTGGCATTGCCGGCAGCGCAACCATCGGAAAGCACTGCATGCTGGGTGGCGCGGCAATGATCGGCGGCCATCTGACGATTGCCGATGGCGTGTTTGTTACGGCAGCGTCGTCGGTGATGAATTCGATCAAGGAACCGGGGCAGTACACCAGCATTTTCCCGCTCACGCAGCACAAGGAGTGGGAGCGGACGGCCGCGATGTTGCGCAACATCAAGTCGATGCGGGACAGGATTCGCGAACTCGAAAAAAAGATAAAAGACCAGAACTGAACAATATGAAAAAGCTCGACATCAACCAAATCAGGGAATATCTTCCGCACCGCTATCCGATGCTTCTGGTCGATCGTGTGATCGAATGGGAAGCAGGCAAGCGCATCGTCGGCATCAAGAATGTGACGATCAATGAGGAAGTGTTCAACGGACATTTTCCGAACAATCCGGTGATGCCGGGCGTGCTGCTGATCGAGGCGCTGGCGCAGAATGCGGCACTGCTGACATTCATGACGCTGGACAAGAAACTGGACGAAAACTCGACCGTGTATTTTGCCAGCATCGACAATGCGCGCTTCAAGCGGCCGGTCGTGCCCGGAGATCAATTCCGTATGGTGGCCGAACTGCTGCGTGGCGCGCGTGGCTTCTGGAAATACAAGGTGGCGGGGTATGTCGATGACGAACTCGCAGTTGAGGCTGAAGTGATGTGCGCCGTCCGTACCGTGGGTGACACAGCGAAAAAGGCAGACTAACCATGGCGAATATCCATCCGACAGCACTGATCGATCCGCAGGCAGAACTCGACAGTTCCGTTACGGTAGGAGCATATTCCGTTATCGGGCCGAACGTCAGGATTGGTGCCGGCACGAAAATCGGCCCGCATGTCGTGATTGAGGGTCATACGACCATCGGCTGCGACAACAACATCTTCCAGTTTGCCTCGCTCGGTGGCATGCCGCAGGACAAGAAATACGCGGGTGAACCGACGCGGCTGGAAATTGGCGATCGCAACACGATTCGCGAATTCTGCACGCTCAATACCGGCAGTGTGCAGGACCAGGGCGTGACCAGCATGGGCAGCGACAACTGGATCATGGCCTACGTGCATATTGCGCACGACTGCGTGGTCGGCAGCAACACGATTTTCGCCAATAGCACCACTCTGGGCGGGCATGTGCATGTGCATGACTGGGCGATTCTCGGTGGCGGCACGCTGGTGCACCAGTTCTGTCAGGTGGGGGCGCATGTGATGGTCGGCGGTGGCACGATTCTGACGCAGGATTTGCCGCCGTACGTCATGGCCAGCGGCCGACCGGTGGCGCCGCACGGGATCAACAGCGAAGGCTTGCGCCGCCGCGGTTTTTCACCGGAACAGATTGCCGATTTGCGCAATGCCTACAAAATCCTGTACCGATCTGGCCTGTCGCTGGAGGAAGCGAAAGCCGAACTGGCGAAGCAGGAATCCGGAACCGAGCATTCGGCTGGACACATCAACCTGATGCGCACCTTCCTTGATGGTGTGACGCGTGGCATCGTCAGATAAGCTGACTGTGGCGATGGTCGCCGGCGAACTGTCCGGCGACATCCTCGCCGGACGGATGCTTTCGGCGCTGCGGCCGCAGCTGCCCGATGCGCTGATGCATGGTATCGGCGGGCCGAACATGCTGCAGCACGGTTTCGTCAGTGACTGGTCGATGGAAAAATTGTCGGTGCGTGGCCTGTTCGAAGTGCTGCTGCACTATAGCGAGATCAAGGGCATTCGCGATGCCTTGCGCGACCAACTGCTGGCAGAAAAACCGGCCGTATTCGTTGGCGTGGATGCGCCGGAATTCAATCTTGGCCTCGAACTGCAACTGCGGCAGGCGGGCATTCCGACCGTGCATTTCGTCAGCCCGTCGATCTGGGGCTGGCGCGCAGGGCGCATCAAGAAAATCCGCGAGGCAGTGTCGCACATGCTGGTCGTGTTCCCGTTCGAGGAACAACTGTACCGGGATGCCGGGGTGCCGGTGACCTATGTCGGCCATCCGCTGGCGGAAGTGATCCCGATGGAACCGGATGTATCCGCAGCGCGGCAGCAACTCGGCATCGCGCCCGATGCAACGGTCGTCACCATCATGCCGGGCAGCCGGCTGTCGGAGCTGAATTACCATGTCGAGCCTTTCGTCGGCGCCGCCAGCATCCTTGCTCGGCGCGATCCGTCAATCATATTCATCGCGCCGATGGCGGGCGAGCGGCAACGCCAGCATTTCGTCGGGTTGCTGGCCAAGCATGGCTTGCAGGATGTGCCGCTGCGCCTCATCGACGGCCAGTCGCATGCGGCGATTGCCGCAGCCGATGCGGTGCTGGTTGCCTCAGGCACGGCCACGCTTGAAGTGGCGCTGTTCAAGAAACCGATGGTGGTGGCGTACCGGCTGATGTGGGCCACCTGGCAAATCGTGCGCCGCATGGTCACCACCCGCTGGTGTGCGCTGCCGAACATTTTGGCACAGGAAACGCTGGTGCCGGAATTCCTGCAGGAGCAGGTCACGCCGGCTGCGCTGGCCGAAGCAGTGTGGCAGCAGTTGCACGATGACGCCCGCCGCAGCACACTGCGCCAGCGCTTCATCGAACTGCATCACTCGCTGCTGCGCAACACCGCCGAGGCCAGCGCGCAGGCGGTACTGCAGGTGATGCGGCGTTCATAGCGTGGCAGGTACTACAGGTCAAAAATAACTGACCAAAATGAATTTTTAGTCAGTAAGGTAAAAAAATATACTCCGGCCAGTATTTAAAAACGGCCAGCAAAAGTGTGGCCTAGAGGCGTATTTGGACTGTATACCCCCATAAAAGCAAAACGCGGCAGGGTTGCTGCCGCGTTTTGGGTAGGCCAGGCCTGATTACTTCTGCTGCGGGTGCGCCTTTACCAGCTGCCGCTGTTCGCCCAGACCGGCAATGCCGGCCACGACCACGTCGCCCGGCTTGAGGAACACTTGCGGGTCGCGCGCGAGACCGACGCCCGGCGGCGTGCCGGTGGCGATCACGTCGCCCGGCATCAGCGTCATGAAGTGGCTCAGGTAGCTGACGATCTTGGCCGACGAGAAAATCATCGTGTTGGTGTTGCCTTTTTGCATCCGCTCACCGTTGACGTCCAGATACAGCTCCAGGTTTTGCGGATCGGGTACTTCATCTTTCGTCACCAGCCACGGGCCGACTGGGCCGAAAGTGTCGCAGCCCTTGCCCTTGTCCCACTGCGTGCCGCGCTCTATTTGGAATTCGCGCTCGGACAGGTCGTTGGTCACGCAATAGCCAGCAACGTAATCCAGAGCCTCTTCCTCGCTCACGTACTGCGCCTTCTTGCCGATGATGATGCCGAGTTCGATTTCCCAGTCGGATTTCTTCGAATCGATCGGCAGGATGATGTCGTCGTTCGGGCCGCACAGGCAGGACACCGCCTTCATGAACACGATCGGCTCCTTCGGGATGCGCATCTTTGCTTCGGCCGCGTGGTCGGTGTAATTGATGCCGATCGCGATGTATTTGCTGACGAATGCTACCGGCACGCCCAGACGCGGGTTACCCGGCACCAGCGGCAGCGTGGCCGGATCGATTTTCGCCAGCTTTGCTAGCGCCTCGTCGGCCAGTTGATCGGCGGTGAAATCGGTGATGATGCCGGACAGGTCGCGCAGTTGGCCGTTGTTGTCGATCAGGCCGGGTTTTTCTGCGCCAGGTTGGCCGTAGCGTGCCAGTTTCATGTTTTCTCCTTGTTGGTGAATCCGCTTGAGGTCAATCTAGAATCAATCCCAAAATTGTAGCCGACTCACAGCAGCTTGCGCCAGCGTTCCAGCTTTTGTTCGAACGACAGTTGCGCATTCGCCGGCGACGACGATGGCAGCACCAGCGTTTCAAACCCGGCGGCGGCAAAGCGCGGCGCAAACCGGCCGGAGGTCTGGCCGTTGAAGCACACCCGCAGCAGTTGCGGGCAGCGCGCATGCAGCGGCGCGAAATCGTTGAACTGCGGCTGGCGGATGGCGGCATCCAGACTGCCGCTGCGCTCGCAGGCGGCGATCACGTCCCACAGGCCGATGCGGTGCGCCAGCAGCCGCTCCAGTCGCTGCGGATAATCGAGTCTGCTCCAGTCTTCGCCCAGCACGGCGGACAGCAGTCGCCAGAACTGGTTGCGCGGATGAGCGTAGTATTGCTGCGCCGCAAGCGAAGCCTCGCCCGGAAAGCTGCCGAGAATCAGCACGCTGGTATCCGATGCGACCACCGGCGGGAAGCAGGCGAGGACGGGAACAAGTTTTTTCGAGCAAATAGCCATGCACGCCATTGTATGGTTTCGGGGCTGTTTTCGATTGAATGACATGCGCATTGTTCGCCATGCTGATTCCGTATACCTTATGAATATTTCTGTATGGAAATTGTTTGCCAGTTTGTGCATAATCGCTGCCAATGTCGCTGCTAATGGGTGAGCGCGTATATCTGTCTGCCAGGCAGGAGCGGGAAATCGACGCTAGCACGAGGTAAGTCAAAGTGTTTTCGTGCGGTATCGATAACATCAAGCATTGAACCGGTATGAATTTTGCAGCGGAGAAAAACATGAGCGATCACAAACAGCAGCCTGGCATGGAATTTTTTTTGGCTTCATCGGTGCATGACATGAAAAATTCCATCAGCATGCTGATGGGCGGACTGGAAAAAACCCTATCCCAGGTCGACCCGGCCGCGTTTCCCGCTTATGCCGATCTGGCGCACATGATTTATGAAACCAGACGGATCAACAACAACCTGATTCAATTACTGACGCTGTTCAAGGCTGGCAATGATTTGTATCCGTTCGACCCGCAGATGCATTCAGTGGCGGATGCCTTGCGTGCGATTGGCGAACAGAACCAGCCGTTGCTGTCTTCGCGTGGTATCAGCATCGAATATGTCGTGGATGATGATCTCTACTGGGAATTCGACGAAGATTTGTTCAACGGCGTGATCGGTAACGCGCTCAACAATGCGATCAATTACACCCAGGATCGTGTGCGCCTGGTGGCTCAGGAAATCGACGGCTTTCTGGAATGCCGCATCGAGGATAACGGCAAGGGTTATCCGCTGCACATGCTGGCGGCGGGGGCGGAAGCGATGCGAGGCGTTAATTTCGTCAGCGGCAGCACCGGCTTGGGGCTGCACTTTTCAGCCGTGTCGGCCAAGATGCATCGCAACCGCGGCAAGACAGGGGAAATCCTGCTGGAAAACGGTGGTGCATGGGGTGGTGGCTGTTTCATATTCAGGCTTCCGTAAAGCACATCAGGGTGGAACACAGGATACGGCGCCCCACGAACGAACAATCCGGACAAAACATGATTGCTGAACAAAGTGCTGAGATGGATTTCTCCAATAAAAAATTCCTCGTCGTTGACGACTTCCAGGGGATGCGCAACATGATGCGCGACATCCTGCGCAATTGCGGCGCGAATGCGAGGCATATCGAAATGGCGGCTAACGGCGGTCAGGCGATTGCAATGTTGCAACGTGAAAAATTTGATGTCGTGCTGTGCGATTTCAATCTTGGTCCAGGCAGGAACGGCCAGCAGGTGCTGGAAGAAGCAAAATACCGCGAACTGATTGGTCCGGCCTGCGCTTGGATCATGATTACGGCCGAAAAGACAACCGATGCCGTTACCGGAACAGCCGAATACCAGCCAGATGCTTACTTGCTCAAGCCTCTGACCGAAGCGACGTTGCGGATGCGTCTGGCCAGAATCTGGGACAAGAAGGCCGCGTTCTCTACCATTGATGCGGCACTGGTGCGCAAAGATCACGCGAAGGCGTTGCAACTGTGCGATGAAAGACTGGCGAAGGACAAGGCCAATGCAGCCGAACTGAAACGGTTCAAATGCCAGTTGTTGCTCGATATTGGCGAACTGGATTTGGCTCGCAAGGAATACACCGCTGTATTGGCAGTGCGCGACACCCCGTGGGCCAAGCTGGGGCTGGCCAAGGTTGCATTCCTGAACGGTGATTTTAACGGAGCCAGGAAGCTGCTGGAAGAAGTGGTGGCTGAAAACAAGGCCTTTCTGGAAGCCTATGACTGGCTGGCCAAAACATATCAGGCCAGCGGAAATATGGAGTCTGCCGAGCAGGTGTTAGAAAGAGCTGCCAAGTTGTCGCCCAATTCAGTCTTGCGCCAGAAAACGCTGGGGGAAGTCGCCTTAAAGCTGGGAAAGCTCGATAACGCCGAGCATGCGTTCCGCAAGAGCGTTACTTTGGGCGAGCATTCTGTACTCAAGACGCCGGGTGCCTATCTTGGGCTGGCAAAGACTTGTTCGGCCAAACATAGTCCGGACGAGGCGTTGCGGGTTTTGAACAACTTGAGCAAGACTTTCGAGCAGGAAGACGTGCAACTCAAGGCGCTGGCGGTCGAAGGACAGATTCACCACCAGAATGGCAACATTGAGCAGGCGGAGAAAATCGCGCAGCAACTGGGCGAGCGCATGTCTGCCGTGGTGGTGGTGGCTGACAGTGAAACCACGATGGAAGTTGCACGTCTTTTGATGTCCACCGGCGATCTCGATAGCGCTCGCACCATGCTGCTGGATGAAGTGAAAAACAATCCAGAAAACCGAACCCTGCTGGCAGAAATTCGTGAAGTGTTTGATGCGGCCAACATGTCCGAGGAAGGCGAGCGCATTGTCGAAGCATCGCGCAAGGAAGCGCTGGAAATGATGAATCGCGGCGTGCTGCTTGCGCGTGATGGCAAGCTGGATGAGGCTGTGGGATGGATGCGCAATGCACGTCTGGCGATGCCGAGGAATGTGCGCGTGCTGTTCAATTTCGTGCATGTGATCGTGACCAAGATGCAGCAGCATGGCGTGGACGAGCAGTTGATCGAAGAAGCGCGCACCAGCCTGGAATCAGCCAACCAGCTGGCTCCTGGCGACAGGCGTTATGGCCAGATGACTGGCGCGCTGGACAAGCTGGTTTCCGATGAGGCTGCGTCGTAGTTTTGACTTTGCAGTAGGTCAACCATGCTGTCAGACCATGCCGACGAAGATTTCTTGTGTCGCGGAAATTGCCATGTTAGATTTGCCGTTTGACCAGAAAACGGTATCTGCTGATGTTATCAGGTGAAGAGGGCCACGGTGCTTCATGCACCTCCGCCAGCCATATGTCAGAAGCGCTGCGCTCGCATATTGCTTCGCGCACCATGATGCTTTCAATGGTTGTGACCAGTGTGATCGGCGCAGTCGATGTCGTTTTCTGGTTTTTTAGTCGCAATGACTTGTTCCTCATCGAAGGCGGCGCCAATCTTGCGTGGCTGGTGCCGGATTTGATGATCCTTTTTATGATTCGCATTTCCAGCCGTAAACCCGACTGGAAAATGAATTATGGCTACCGGCGCATAGAAACGCTTTTCCTGCTGTTTTTTTCGCTCAGCATGGCCGGGGCGGGGCTTTATTTTCTGTATGGCACACTGACCCAGGCGCCAGAACAATTTCCCCTGGAATACGGCAGCGCGACCGTCATTTTGTCACTGGCAGTCATTGCCGTGCTGGCTTTCCTCAGTCGGCATTTGTGGAATGTCGGCAAAAAGATTGAAAGCAGGTTGCTGATGCTGGATTCCACCATCATCCGGCTGGATATGGCCTCTGCCGTTATTCTCCTGCTAAGCGGGATCTTTCTTATTTTCGCGCCTTCAGCCCTGATTCTTCAGACCATACTGACCGTTCTCGTCGAACTAGGGCTTATTGTTTGCAGTGTGAACGAGGTCGTGCGTGCAGCAAAGGAACTCGTTGATGTGAGTCCTTCGCTGGAAGTGCTGAGTCTGGTCGAAAAAATTGCGGAAGAATCTTCTGACGTGTATTTCATTTCCGACCAGCGTCTGCGCTCATTTGGCGGAGCAATTGCGGTGGACATTACCCTGGAAACGGATCCGAACATGAGGGTCAGGGATGCCCATCAGCTTGCTTCCGATCTTGAGAACAAGATCAAGTCATCGGTTGAAAATGTGTTTGAAGTCTGCGTTCGGGTGAACCCGGCCGGAACCTATGTGGAAAAGGAGCTCGCCAGCGGGCATTTTTTCAGATGATGGCACTCTGACCTTCTCTGTGGCGTAA
>Ga0316613_10000275_pt1 | contig 51341 bp, 38 predicted proteins | sample OWC_soil_day10_C_2_FD_207647 | JGI IMG/M metagenome (GOLD analysis project Ga0316613, IMG submission 207647) | Wetland soil microbial communities from Old Woman Creek delta, Ohio, United States - OWC_soil_day10_CT_b | ecosystem: Environmental > Terrestrial > Soil > Wetlands | place: USA: Ohio...
CCACATCTTCAATAATGACTGTAGTACCCGGCTTTCTCATGCCGCCAACAGCTGGAAAAATTCCTTTACGAATATACCACAATTTTTCATACTCATACTTCACATCGGTAAAGATAATGGGTAATACTGTTGGTATTGAAGCTAAGCGTTCTTTTACAGCTTCTATTAGGCTGCTTAAACCATCTTTAGTCTCCGAACGTACTTCGACTAGTAGCGCAGTAGCATGCTCATCAAGAGTTTTAAGATAGCCAGGCATACCGGCTTCGTCTTCAACCGATCTGAGAGATGCACGATCCATCAGTTCCGCAGCAGCCACTAAATCTCGATCTAGTTTCATGACTGCTAAGCAGGCAGCCTTCATATCAGGAAAGATCATAAGTGCAGAGGCCTTATGGGCATGATCAATAATTGTCTTATAGGTAATCTCAGTGATGAAACCCAGTGTTCCTTCTGACCCAATCATTAAATGTTTAATAATATCAAAAGGATCAACATAATCGACAAAGGAGTTTATTCCGTAACCTGTAGTACATTTAATTTTGAATTTATGTTTAATCAGTGCCTTTAGTTCTGGGTTTGCATTAATTTCATCACGCAGCTGCTCAATACTTTGGATAATCCTAGAATGGGTTGCAACAAAACGATTTCTTGAAGCCGCATCAGCAGTATCTAGAGTCGTACCATCTGCAAAAATGATTTTCATATCAGACAGTGTTTTATAACTATTATCTGCTGTACCACAACACATACCACTGGCGTTATTCGCCGCAATACCACCAATCATGGCATTATTAATGGTTGCGGGATCAGGTCCGATTTTACGGGCAAAGGGCCTCAAATAATCATTCGCCTCAGAACCGATAATCCCTGGCTGTAAAGAGATCAGTCCCCCATCAGCACTGATAGAATAGTTGCTCCACCCCTGGGTGGCTACAAGCAAGACTGAATCAGTGATCGACTGGCCTGAAAGACTAGTCCCTGCTGCACGAAAGGTTACAGGAACTTTCATATCCTGTGCAACTTTTAAGATATCAGACATTTCATTTGGGGTGTCTACTTTAATTACTAATTTAGGTAGCAGGCGATAAAAGCTGGCATCAATGCCGTAGGCCAAGGTTCTAATTGGATCTGCGAAAACACGCGTTGCAGGTATAAATCTTACAATAGCATGATAGAAACCTTGATATTTGTCAGAAAGATTTAGAATATCACTAGTCACAGTTTTTATTGCCATATCGGTAGCCCCCATTATTCAGAATTTTCTTATCACTGTAAACATACCATAAATCAACCTTTTTTGACATATTTTTTAGTAAATAGTAGAAAACTTTGTATAAGATTCTATCGCATAAATCTAAAGGGAGTGAAATTTTTTAAGAAATTCACTCCCTTTCTCAATAGCATTCCTTGGGGCGCCTTCCTGGACTTTAATATTCTAAATGCTTAGCGCTAACACGCTTGCGAAACATCCAATAGGTATAACCTTGATATACAAGGACAATCGGCACCAACACCACTGCAGCAAAAGTCATTATTTTTAAGGTATAAGCACTTGAGGCTGCATTATAGATCGTCAAACTCCAATTCGGATTCAGGCTAGATACCATCAAGCGAGGGAACAAGCCACTAAAAAAGGCTATTGTGGTAAAAACAATGGCCAAACCGCTCATCGCAAAAGCCCAGCCAAATTTCCAGCTCCATGTCAGTGCGTATGACAAAACAAATACCACCACTGCACCCCATAAGGCAATACCAGCCAATGAGCTCTTAAACAAATCAGTATTGATATAGGTTAAACCAACTAAGGCTAAAAAGGCAATGGCAGCGCCAATCCCCACTTTAGCAGCCACCTGACGAACCCGTTCAATTAATTCGCCCTCGACTTTAAGTGTTAAGAACAAAGCGCCATGGAATAAAAATACCAGTAAAAAAGCAACTCCACCTACTAAGGTATAAGGGCTTAGCAAATCAAAGAAGGTACCCACATATTGCATCTTTTCATTAATGGGTAGACCCTTAATGAGATTAGTAACAGCTACACCCCACAGCAGAGCTGGCACAGCACTGCCAATAAAAATCATCCAATCCCAAATACTGCGCCATACTGGGCTTTGATCTTTACTACGAAATTCAAAAGATACAGCTCTTACGATTAAGGCCATGAGCATGAGAAATAAAGCTAGGTAAAAACCGCTAAACATGGTGGCGTATACATGAGGGAAAGCTGCAAACAAAGCACCACCGGCCGTAAGCATCCATACTTCGTTGCCATCCCATACTGGGCCAATAGAATTAATAATGATTCGGCGTTCTACATCATTTTTGCCCAAGAATGGTAACAACATACCTACACCATAGTCAAAACCTTCCAGAAAGAAAAAACCTGTAAATAGCACGCCAACTAATACAAACCATATTATCGTTAGTTCCATAATGTTGCCTCCTTCTTAGTTACCACACTTAGAGAAGGTGTATGTTCCACAGGTCCTTCTACGACAAACTTGCGGACTAAATAGATCGCTGCTACGGCTAATACGCCATATAATACGGTAAAGCCAATCAATGAGATCCAAATGTCAGCACTCGTCAAATTGGTGGATACAGCCTCACTTACTTTTTGTAAACCCACTACAATCCAAGGCTGACGAGCCCCCTCTGTCAGAATCCAGCCTGAAGAATTAGCAATATAGGGCATTGGTAAACTCCATAAGAGTAATGTAAGCACTGTTTTATTTGTTTCCAACTGATTTTTATATAACAAGAGAGTACTTAATGCTGCTAAAGCAGCCATCCATAGACCGGCGATCACCATAATACGGAAACTCCAGAATGACTGAGTTACTGGGGGAATATAGTTACCTGGTCCATATTTTAATTCAGCTGCTACCTGCAACTCTTTTATGCCTTTGACTTCACCTGCCATCTTATCATAAATGAGCATCGATAAGAATCCAGGGATGCCAACTTCTGAAGTATTCCGTTGACTAGCTTCATCAATCACTGCGACAAGAGCAAAAGGAGCCGGATTTGCCGTTTCCCACAAAGCTTCCATTGCAGCCATTTTCGTCGGTTGTTTTTTCCCTAAATATTGAGCTTGCAAATGCCCTGTCCCCATCACGAGTACAGTACTAATGAGCATGCAAGACAAACCAATCTTTATAGAAGAACGAAACACTGGCAAATGTTTCTGTTTTAATAAATAGTACGCACTAATGGCAGCCACAAATACACCTGCTGTCACGAGGCCCCCGAGTACGGTATGAGGGAATTGCCCCCATAAATAGGGATTGGTGATCAACGCTGGGAAATCAACCATCTCAGCCCGCCCATTTTTCAGGGAATATCCTACAGGTGACTGCATAAAAGAATTAGCTGACAAGATCCAAAAGGCCGATAGATTACTACTAAAGGCTACTAACCAAATACAGATTAGATGCATCTTTTTTGATAACTTATCCCAGCCAAAAATCCACAGCCCGAGAAAAGTTGACTCTAAGAAAAAAGCCGTCAATGCCTCTAAAGCTAACGGTGCCCCAAAAATATCACCCATAAACCGGGAATATTCCGCCCAGTTCATGCCAAACTGAAACTCCTGGACGATGCCTGTGGCCACGCCCATTGCAAAGTTCACCAGAAATAATTTACCCCAAAACTGAGTCATCTTCTTGTACAGTTCATTACCTGTTCCCACATACATGGATTCCATAATTGCCACTAGTACAGACAATCCTAAGGTCAGTGGTACAAACAAGAAATGATACACTGTCGTAATACCAAATTGCCATCGCCCTAATAATACCTCTTCCACAATCTTCCCCTACCTTTCATCATTATACGTCTTTACTCAACTTAGCAAAATTAACCTTACTCAGCGCCTGTATTAAATCATTCTGTATAACAGCCAAGGCAGCATGCACCGGACATTGAGGGACACACCCCTTACTACAAGCGTCATTCACCTTTAAGCATCGTTGCAAATTAACAGGCCCTTCCATAATAGTAATAATATCTAAGAGGCTAATGTCCACTGCTGGTTTTGCTAATGCAAACCCCCCATCGATCCCCCGATAAGACTTTACCACTTCTCCTTGGGTCAAAACGCGCATAATTTTTTGCAAAAAACCAATAGGTATATTCTGTTCCTCAGCAATCATTTGGCTCTTCACAATCGCGCCTTCAGGCAAACCCGCTAAATGCATGATGACGCGAAAAGCATAATCAGTAGCTTGATTAAACTGCATATCCTCACCACTTTCTGTAATCAATACTGTACCGGTTTAGTATTAATTACATTCTACTCTTGCCAATATCTTTCGTCAATACTCTTTTAAAATATTCTGTCATTTTAAAATACCCTATTCCTGACAGACCAACAATGAACTTGCCCAGCTAAAGCTGAACATGAATAAATTCCCCTCCAACCTTATTTCGGCGGAGGGGAATTATATACTCATTTTAAACTTTAAATTTACCGATTTCAGACATTAATTCTTCAGCCATGGCTGATAAGGTCTGGCTGGAAGAAGCAATCTCTTCCATAGATGCCGACTGCTCTTCAGTGGCTGCCGATACAGTCTGAGCTTGCTGGGCAGCGACTTTACTCTCTTTGTCAATTTCCTGCACAGCATTTACCACCTGCTGGCTACCACTCGATATCTCTTCAGTAGCAGCGGAGGTTTCATGAATTTGTTCAGACATCTGTTCAATCATTTTCACTATTTCTCTAAAGCTCTCGCCAGCGACATTGACCACTTGCGTCCCTATACTCACTTCCATTTTACCTTGGGTCATATAACTCACCGCATTAGTTGTTTTTTGTTGTACTTCACCAATTAAATTGGCAATCTGCTTGGCCGCTTCCCCAGACTGTTCAGCAAGTTTACGAACTTCCTCTGCCACCACGGCAAAACCACGCCCCTGTTCTCCAGCTCGGGCAGCTTCAATGGCCGCATTCAATGCTAACAGATTGGTTTGTCCAGCAATGCTGGCAATAACTTCCACAATTTGTCCAATTTCTTGGGATTTACCTTCTAGTTCTGCGATCACTGTAGCCGTCTCACTGGTTTTTTCCTCAATGACTGACATTTGCCGTACCGCTTTTTCTACAGCTCGCCCGCCATCGCTGGCTGCACTGGCTGTCTTCTCAGCCGCAAGTGATAACGTCTGACCATTTTCTGCTACTTGCACAATGCCTTGGGATATTTGTCCCACTATCTCTGTGGTGGAATTAACTAATTGCAGCTGTTTTTCTGCACCTTGGGCCACTTGTGTAATCGCTCCTGCCACTTGATTGGCAGCCTGAGCCGATTGCTCAGCACTGGCAGTAAGCTCTTCCGAAGAAGCTGCCAGCTGCTCAGAGTTACTAGATAACTGCTTTATCAAATTTCTCATGTTTTTATTCAGCGTATTAAAGCTATTTGCCAGTATCCCAAATTCATCTTTTCTTTTTAAAAACGCTCCCATTATGTCTTTTGAATAATCGCCGTCCGCCATAATACCAACACGCCTAACCACCCCATTGAAGGAAATGGTCATGTCTTTCGTAATTACCCAGCCTATTACCATTACCAGTACCGCTGACAATAATATAATAATGGCCAATATCCACATAGCCTGTTTAAAATTCTCTTGATTTCCTTTATTGATTTTCTCGGCTTCTTTTGCATTGTACTCTGCAAGCTCCCGAATACTTTTGTGATAAACTTCGCCATGTACTTTGGCTTTTTTATTATAAGTATCATAAGCTTCCATATTTTTATTTTCCAGGGCAAGATCAATAACTTCTTGTCTAGCAGCTCTATATTGATCCAGACTATCGTGCAGTTTCTTTAACGTATCCACTTCAAAGGTGTTTAAATTTGTTTTTTCATAATTAGCAAGATTTTTTCCAAATACTTCGACCCGCTTATCGATATCTTGTTTTAATCTTGTCTTTTCATTATTATCTGTAGTAAGCATTAGCATAAAAATATCACCCTCAATGGCTCTGGAATGATTGCGATTGTCATTAAGCCATTGAACTGGCAACAATCGCTCTTTATACATAGCATCCATATCCTCATTAGCTTCTAACAAATAATGATATCCCGTAAACCCCACTATCCCTAAGGAAATCATTGCCACCATAATAAGTACTACTAATTTGCCAGCAACTTTCAAATTCCTCAACCAGTTCATAGATTAAATCTCCTTTCATTAAGATATTATTTATTATTAATAATTTTAATAATATCATCTTTTAATTGCTTTTTTTGTCAAATTATGCGTTTTTTGAGTTTTCTATACATAATTAATATTTTATGTAAAATCCCCTCTAACCGTCTAGGTAGAGGGGACTTTTACACTTGAACCATAATGCTCTCTAATGCGCTATATCTAGTCTTTATATATTATTTTTCTTATCGCTGGTATTTTTCCACTAAGCCCGCCAGCTTGGAGGAGAGCTCGCTTGTCAGTATCTCTTTGTGATACCTCCACTCCCAGTTATTACCTACTATACCAGGAAAATTCATTCTAGCTTGACTGCCTAAACAAAGTATATCCTGGAGAGGCACGATCAGGGTATTGGCATTACTCTGATAGATAAATTCAACAAATTGCCAGCAAGTTGGCTTAAGTTGATTATCATCTGTACCTAGCTGACGCTCTAGACATTGTTGTATACATTCAGCCAACTTAGGTTCTTCAGTCAGCAGTTTCTCATACCAACCTACTGTTGTGTCATTATCATGTGTGCCTGTATATAAAACACTATTTTTCTCACAACTAAAAGTTATATATCGCCCACTCTCATCATAATCAAAGGAAAACTGCAGAACTTTAATACCAGGAAAATAAAACTGATGCTTAAGATCATCCACTTCAGATGTAATAACACCTAAATCTTCTACAATGAACGGCAAGTTTCCCAAATATTTTTCTAGGACACTAAAAAACTGAGCGCCCGGCCCTTTAACCCAACGACCATCTACTGCCGTCTCAGCCTTACCCGATATTTCCCAAAAAGCTTCAAAACCTCGAAAATGATCAACTCTAACAATATCGACTAATTGAAATAATACCTGCAAGCGTTGCCGCCACCACTGATAGTCATCCTTCGCCATTTCTTCCCATTTATAATGAGGGTTGCCCCATAATTGGCCTGTTTTGCTGAAGTAATCAGGTGGTACACCAGCCACTGTTTGAGGACTACCATCTTCAGCCAAGTCAAATAACTGTTGATTGGCCCATACATCACTACTATCATGAGCAATAAAAATAGGTATATCACCAATAATTTTAATATTATATATCCCAGCATATCGTTTAAGCTCATTCCATTGGCTTGCAAAGATAAACTGTAGGAATTGATGATAAGCAATGTCATCTGCCATTAATACTCGATACTCTTCCATTACTTTCACTTGTCTTGAAGCAATATCTTTCGGCCACAAATTCCATGACTGCCCTTTAAAATTAGTTTTTAGCGCCATAAATAAAGCATAGTCTGTAAGCCAAAAACTGTTTTCATCCAAGAATTTTTTATAAACAAACGATATACTTTGCTGTTTAAATTTCATAAAGGCCATCTGCAATAATGTCTCTTTATATGCTTTAACTTTATCAAACTCTACCCTATCATAATCAAATGCCGGACAGCTTCTAATTTTCTCTGCTGGTAGCAGACCGATATCAACCAACTTGCTTAAGGCAATCAATAAATGATTGCCTGCAAAAGCCGATAAGCATTGATAGGGAGAATTACCATACCCCACTGGATTTAATGGTAGTACCTGCCATAATGTTTGTTTACTGCTATGCAAAAAATCAATAAATTCATAAGCATCTTTGCCTAAATCGCCAATACCACCTTCAGAGGGTAGCGATGTAGGATGCAAGAGTATCCCTGCCCCGCGAGGAAAACAATCCTTCTCAAGCTGTAGTAATGCCTTACCTTCCAAAGGTTGCAAATAAATAGTCAGCACTCCATCAACGATAGGGATTTGCTGGTTATCATTCAAAAGATCTAACATTATGCCATGACACCAGGTTCTCACTGGCAGCTGTACTGTAATTGGATCAGTGCTGCGGTTCATTACTATGACAGCTGTATTATCTTGTTTAGCCTGGCCAAAAACATCCCGACCGTTGTTAATTGTGCGAATATAGGAATAAACTTGGTCATGAGCAGGCAGGGAAATCCATTTACCAGTTTTAAATACATCATATTTGTTACGCAGAGCAATCATTTGCTTATACCATGTAAGCAGTTCTACATTTTCTTTTCCCCATGGATAAGTAGCGCGATTAAAAGGATCTTTATACCCCTCTACCCCAACCTCATCACCATAATAAACAGAAGGTACGCCGGGAAATGTCATTTGCCATAATGCCATTATCTTCATACGTGCAATGGCTAGCTTCTGCGATTCCTGAGGCAAACGATATCTAGCCTGCTGGACAACTGTCAGACTTTCAATCGGCGGTGCCTCCCCTAGCAGTGTCAATATTCTTGGTACATCATGACTGCCAATTAAATTCATCATGGCATAAAAGTTATGACTAGGATAATTTTCCTCTAAGCTCATTAATGCCCGATGGACAGTATAGGCATCAATAGTACCAAGCATAAAATCCAGGGTAATCCTCCGAAATGGATAATTCATAACCGAATCCATTTCCTCCCCCTGAAGATATCGTCTTAGTTTTCCATAACTTTCTTTATTAGAAGCATCTTCCCATACTTCACCAATCAGTACACTATCTTTATCTATCTCTTTCATAGTTTTGTAGATCTTTTCGATAAAGGAGTCAGGTAGTTCATCAGCCACATCCAGGCGCCAACCTTTAGCCCCCAGCTTTAGCCAATGTTTAATCACACTGTCTTTATTTTCAATAATAAAATCAATATAGGATGGTTCATTTTCTTCCACATTAGGCAGTGTATCTATCCCCCACCAGGCCTCATATTGTTCGGGATGATTTTCAAACCGATACCAGGGATAATAGGGTGACTGCTTGGATTGATAGGCACCGACTTCAGGATAATTGCCCTCTCTGTTAAAGTATATGCTATCGCTACCAGTATGACTAAATACACCGTCTAAAATGATAGCAATACCATGTTCTTTACCTCTGGCGCATAACTGGGCGAATACTTGATTATCTCCAAGCATTGCATCAACTGTTTTATAATCACCTGTATCATAACGGTGATTACTCGGTGAGGCAAAAATAGGATTAAAATAAATAATGCTAATTCCTAATTCTTTTAGATAGGGAAGTTTCTCAATAACGCCCTGCAAATTGCCACCAAAAAAATCATAGGATACAATTCTCCCAGTATCTACATCACGGATATAATAGGGATTATTATTCCAATGTCCGTGAATTAAACTATCCTTTTTAGGATTGAGCACCTGACCAGTCCCATTATAAAAGCGGTCCGGGAAAATTTGATATATAACCCCTTCTTTGAACCACTGAGGCGTAACTGCTCCCTCTTTATATACAGTAACCTGATAAGCAGGTGGATTTGTTTCATATAGTTGACCAATACCACCCAATCCGTCTGCGCGATTACCATAATAATAAATTTTATCTTTTACTATAATAATGAAGTAATACCATAAGACGCTAGGCACCCTCGAAGCCGTGAACTGGACTTGATATATTAAATTTTCTTCCTGCTCCTGCCCTAGCTTCATCTCTATCTTTTTTTCGCCGCTTTCCTCCTGCCATAACCTTAGTACAACATTATCTGGCTTCTCTGTCCCTTGAATTTTCAAACGCAGCAAAAGCTCTTCATTACAACAAACAGCCCCAAAGGGGCTGCGAAAAAACTCCATCTGGGAATCATGGATTATAAAATTTTGATTCATATTATAAACCTCTCTACCCAATCATTTTTTTATAAACTTCCTGATACTGCTTGGCTGAACTTTGCCAGCTATAGTCACTATTCATGGCATTACTGACCACTTTATTCCATTTTTCTTTGTTTTTATAGAGAGCCAATGCCTTATTGATGGCATCAAGCAATTCATGGGCATTATAATTAGCGAAACTAAAGCCATTACCCGTACCAGTATACTGATTATACGCCTCCACAGTATCCTGTAAACCACCAGTTTCTCTCACAATCGGCAAACAGCCATAACGCATAGCAATCAATTGCCCAATACCGCAAGGCTCATATAGGGACGGCATCAGAAATAAATCCGCACCTGCATAAATCTGACGAGCTAGGGCATCATCAAACATAATATTGGTTGAGATCTTACTCGGATACTGCCAAGCCATATACTTGAAAAAATTCTCATATCGAGCTTCGCCTGTCCCCAAGATGACCAACTGGGCATCATGATTATCAATGGACATTTGCTTAAGCATATCTACCAATATATATTCCATTAGCTCCATACCTTTAGGACCTACTAACCGAGAAACAATGGCTACCATAGGTATATCGGCATTCACTGCCAACCCTAATTGCTCTTGCAACTGTAATTTATTTTTGTTTTTTTCAGATAGAGATCCTATATTGTAATTGGTGCCAATCTTCTTGTCTGTGGCGGGGTTATACTCCTCATAATCTATGCCATTTATAATACCCACTAAATCATTCTGACGCTTGCGTAAAAATCCATCAAGCTGTTCACCAAAAAATGGGTTTTGGATTTCCTGGGCATATGTACGGCTAACCGTAGAAATCATATCAGAATATGCTAGACCACCCTTCATAAAGTTTACATTATTATTAAATTCCACCCCTTCATGGTTAAAATATCGCCAATCTAAACTCAATATATCGTGTAATATTCCCTTAGGAAATACTCCTTGATAGCGCAAATTATGAATAGTAAATAGTGTTTTAATATGCTTATAGTCAGATAACTGGCGATAATGAGCATCCAGTAGTACGCTCACCATACCAGTATGCCAATCATTACAGTGAAGTATATCAGGCATAAAATCAATTTTAGTTAAAGACTCTAGTACAGCTCTGCAAAAAAAGCCAAATCGTTCATCATCATCATCATAGCCATAGAAGCTATGCCGTTTAAAGTAGTATTCATTATCAATAAAATAAAAGATTATTCCTTGATATTCAAGCTCAAGTACACCACAATACTGTTGTCGCCAACCCACTTGCACTACAAATTTATTTTTGAGTACCATTTGTTGTTTATATTCTTTAGGTATATTTTGATAATTAGGTAACATTACTCTCACATCGGTGCCTTGCTGTTTTAATTCTTTCGGCAAGGAGCCAATTACGTCACCAAGCCCACCTGTTTTGGCAAAAGGCACCGCTTCAGCCGCCACAAATAATACTTTTAACATATCTTAGATCACCTGTCCTTTCGTTATTACAACAGGATATTTACACTCTCCCTTTAACTGCTTGTCAGCTGTAATCAATACATCTTTATCGCAAATTACATTTTCTAGCACCACGCCCGGACCAATTTCACATTTTTGCATAATAATACTATTTTTAATATATGCCCCTGCATGGACTTTTACGCTACGAAATAAAATGCTGTTTTCCACCCGCCCCTCAATATAACACCCGGTAGCAATCAAGGAGTTTGATACATCAGCCTGAGCCATATATTTAGCTGGCGGTTCATCTTTAACCTTAGTATAAATAAGACCAGAACTAAAAAATAACTCCCTCCAAATCTGAGTATCCAACAATTCCATACTATGCTGAAAATAACTTTGGAGCGAACTAATCCTTGCCACATACCCCTGATGATAATAACCAGATACTTTAAACTTATTAACATTTTTAATGATGCAATGTTTGATAAAATCATAATCGCCACGAGCAATACAATCCTTCACTAGCTCTATTAATAGTTTTCTTTCCATAATAAAGGTTTTCAGTGATATGTTTTGATAATCCCTAGATTCTTTATATTCTTTTATGTTAATGATTTGTCCGTTTTCTCCTATTTCCAAGACATTAGCCCCCACGCAATCATGAGTACTGCAATTAGCCTTAGTATATAAAACGGTAATTTCTGCTCCTGTACTCTTGTGAAAATCCAAGGCTTGTCGATAGTCCAAATTGCTCACCATTCCAGGCCCTGCTATCACAACATATTTTTGTCTACTTTTACAAATATAATCCAAATTGCTATAGAAATTTTCTACATCGCCTCGTTGTATTTGCATAGGATTTTTAGTATAAGCAGGGGGTAAAATAAATAGTCCATCCCGCTTGCGCGCTAAGTCCCACTCCTTACCTGACCTTAGATGATCCATTAAAGACCGATATTTATGTTGGATAAAAATCCCTACATTAGAAACACCTGAATTTACCATATTAGATAATACAAAATCGATTAGCCGATAACGACCGGCAAAAGGAACAGCGGCTAAAGGCCGAGAGCGACTAAGGTCACCTAAATTTTCTTCTACTTCACTGAGATTAATAATCCCCATTAATTCCCCCATCATAACTAAGCCTCCTCCTTTCTACAAAGTTCTTCATTAGTTAGACAAGAAAGATTCGTCCTAATTTTAGAATGTGGGGGAATAATCATATCAGCAGCCACTACCACAATCTCCTGCTCATCCTGTTTCTGCGAGGCTGAGGCCGATACTGTCGCCCCTTGTTTAATGACTGCCTTACGCCCGATAATCGCCTTACTAATGGTCACATTGCCTTCGATATGCACGCCTGCCATAATAACAGAGTTCTTAACTACTGCCCCTGCTCCAATATACACATCAGGAAAGATAACCGAATTTGTCACTTCCCCTAATACTAGACATCCTTCACTAATAATAGAATTTTTTACGTTGGCAGTAGCAGCAGTATAATGAGGAGGCCTTGGCGGATTGGCTGAATAAATACGCCAGCTAGAGTCATACATATTCAGTTCAGATTTTTCATCCAATAAATCCATATTAGCCTGCCAGAGACTTTCCACAGTCCCTACATCTTTCCAATAGCCGTCAAAGGGGTAGGCCATCAATGTATCCTGATTATTAAGCATTTTAGGTATGATATCATGTCCGAAATCATGACTGGAACTAACATTCTTTTCGTCTTCTAATAAATACTTTCTGAGAAGAGGCCAGTTAAAAATATAAATACCCATAGATGCTAGATTACTCTTAGGCTGGGCTGGTTTTTCAGCAAAATTAGTCACACGATAGTTTTCATCAGTACTCATAATACCAAAACGACTGGCTTCATCCCAAGGCACTTCTAGCACACCAATCGTAACATCAGCGTTTTGCACCTGATGGAATTCTAACATGAGAGAATAATCCATTTTATAAATATGATCGCCTGACAATATCAGTACATACTCTGGATTAAACCGATCCACAAAATTAATGTTCTGACAAATAGCATCTGCCGTACCTTTATACCATTCTCCGCCTTGTTCTTTAACAAAAGGCGGTAATACATATACTCCACCGTGAATTCTATCCAGATCCCAGGCACTGCCAATACCAATATAACTATTTAATGCTAAAGGTTTATACTGGGTAAGCACGCCCACAGTATCAATACCTGAGTTATAACAGTTACTTAAGGGAAAATCAATAATTCGATACTTACCACCAAAAGGTACTGCTGGTTTAGCTACGTTCTGTGTTAAAACTCCCAAACGACTCCCCTGGCCACCTGCCAACAGCATGGCTACACATTGCTTTTTGCGCATAGTAACTCCCCTCATTATTAAAATAATTCTATAACTTATACTCTATCTGATTTTATTTTCTGCTCATTCTATCTAGGAATTTATCTTGCACGGTTGTATATATTTTAAGTATATTGTAGCTAAAGGCGGAACGGTAAGAACTAGGGACTGGGGGTTATTATGCCAACTTACAGCCTCTGCTACTAATTGCCCAACATTTTCCTGACCTGAACCACCAAACCGCTCCCAGTCGCTATTAAATACCTCCTGATATGATCCCATCACTGGCATGCCAATTCGGTATGAGTGATGCACCTCAGGCGTAAAGTTGCACACCACGATCAATATTTCATCAGCCGACATAGATTTACGCATAAAGCAGATAATACTCTGAGAATAGTCGCTACAATCAATCCATTCAAAGCCCTGCCAATTATCATCCACTTGCCAGAGGGCACGCTCCTGCTGATAAAGCTTATTAAGTGAACGGCAGTAGCCTAGCAACTTACTATGTTTATCATGTTCCAAAATATGCCAATCCAAACTTTCATCCTCTTGCCATTCAATAAATTGACCAAACTCCCCACCCATAAATAGCAGTTTTTTACCTGGATGAGCCATCCAATACCCATAAAAAGCACGTAAATTAGCAAATTTCTGCCAATAATCGCCAGGCATTTTATCAAGCATTGACTTTTTCCCATGAACCACTTCATCATGGGACAAAGCTAAAACAAAATTCTCAGAAAAGGCATACATAAAGGAAAATGTTAATAAGTGATGCTGCCACTTCCGGTGAACTGGCTCCAAAGCCATATAGCGAAGCATATCATTCATCCAGCCCATATTCCACTTAAAATTAAAACCCAGGCCTCCAGCATGTGTGGGCCAAGACACCATAGGCCAAGCAGTAGACTCTTCAGCCATCATGAGTACATTAGGGTGATGCTGAAATACCACTTCGTTCAACTTACGTAAAAATTTCACTCCCTCCAAATTACCATTGCCTCCATATTTATTTGGAGTAAAAGTACCATCCTCCTTACCATAATTCAAATACAAAATATTGGAAACGGCATCTGTACGAATACCATCAATATGATAAACATCTAACCAAAACAAGGCATTGGAGATGAGAAAACTTAATACTTCCGTACGTCCCAAATCAAAATTAGCAGTACCCCACCCGATATTTTCACACCGTTCACTACTTGCATACTCATAAAGAGACGATCCATCAAAACGTCTGAGTCCATGATCATCTTTACAAAAATGCCCTGGCACCCAATCCATAATGATACCAATGCCATGCTCATGACACTTATCAACTAAATACATAAAGTCTTCAGGCGTACCATAACGGCTAGTAACTGCATAATAACCTGTGGCCTGATACCCCCACGACCCATCAAAAGGATGTTCGGCAACAGGCATAAATTCAATGTGAGTATAGCCCATATTAGCTGCATACTCAGGCAACAGTTCCGCGAGTTCACGATAGGTCAGGAACTCATTACCATGCCCCCGCCGCCATGAACCTAAATGTACTTCATAAATAAGTACTGGGCTCTGATAAGCAGGCTGCTTCTTCTCCTGCTGCCATTTTTCATCCTGCCATTTATAGCCCTGCAAATCATATACTATTGAGGCGGTATCAGGTCTAAGCTGAGCATAAACTGCATAAGGATCAGCTTTAAGCAGCCTCTCACCAGTAGCTGTATATATTTCGTATTTGTAAATCTCTCCAGCCCTCAGATCAGGGATAAACAGTATCCAGATACCAGACTTAGCCACCCGCTCCATAACATGTTTCTCGCCCTGCCAACCATTAAAATTCCCGACAACTCGCACCTCCTGAGCATTAGGTGCCCATACAGTAAAACGTACCCCAGAACTACCACATTTATAGACAATATGGGCCCCCATAAGCTGATAACTGCGAAAATTACTACCCTCATGAAATAGATATAGGTCTTCATCACTTAATTGTAAAATATTGTTCATCGCAATATCACCTCCCCCTTGCTATCTACTTGGAAAATCACCGACTGATAATCTCTATAGGCTTGATATGCCAGATCTCTTCGGCATATTGGCGAATGGTGCGGTCACTAGAAAAAATTCCAGCATGAGCAATATTTTGAATGCTCATTTGTATCCATTTTTCCTTATCCTTATATCTTTTGTCTAATTCCACATGGGCATTGGCATAAGAATCAAAATCCTGCAGGACAAAAAACTCATCATTATTTGAAAGAAGGGAATGATAAATTTCTCTGAACTCTTCCTTTTGATATGGCAAGAAACCATTAACTAGCTGTTCTAATATGGTCTTGAGCCTTAGATCACTATTATATAGGTGCAAGGCACTATACCCACCATGAATATAATAGTCAAAGACCTGTTTACTCGTTAAGCCGAAAATAAAGATATTATCATCGCCTACAGCATTGTATATTTCTACATTAGCTCCATCTAGGGTGCCAATTGTAACGGCTCCGTTTAGCATAAACTTCATATTACCCGTCCCTGACGCTTCTTTGCTGGCTGTGGAAATTTGTTCACTGACATCAGCTGCAGGAAATAGAATCTCACCTAATGAAACACTATAGTTCTCTAAAAATATCACTTTTAGCTTATTTTTTATCTGTTTATCTTTATTAATCAGCTCGGATAGTACATTAATCAATTTAATGGTCTGCTTTGCAATATAGTACCCCGGTGCTGCCTTACCAGCAAAAATAAAGGTCCGTGGCGTAATATCAAGATCAGGATTTTCCCGCAGGCGATTATATAAATCCATAATATGGAATATGTTGAGTATTTGACGCTTATATGAATGAATACGTTTAATATGCACATCAAATATTGAATGAATATCAATTACAATGCCAGTATGTTCTTTAATATATTGGGCCAAAACTTTTTTATTATGAAGTTTTATTTTACTTAGCCGATCTTGGATCTTCTTATCATCTGCAAAATTTGCAAAAGTTTTTAATTCCTCCGGTTGTTTTATCCAATTTGATCCAATACAATCAGTAATGAGCTGGGCAAGCTCGGGATTACATTTTAAAAGCCAACGTCTATGAGTAATACCATTTGTCTTATTATTAAATTTACCTGGATAAACTTCGTGGAAGTCCCTCATAATATGCTCTTTTAAAATATCTGTATGGATTTGGGCTACTCCATTGACGCTATGGCTGCCTACTACTGCGAGTCGTGCCATATGCACCATGCCATCAGTAAGAATGGCCATCCCTCTGATTTTATCCCAATCTCCTGGATACTTCTCCCACAGTTTCTGGCAAAAACGTTCATTTATTTCATTCGTAATCATATAAATCCGGGGCAGTAATGACTTAAACATGTCAATCGTCCAGGTTTCTAAAGCTTCAGGCATAATAGTATGATTGGTATAGGAAATGGTTTTTATTGTGATTTCCCAAGCATCATCCCAAGATAAACCTTCTTCATCCATCAATATCCGCATAAGTTCAGGTACAGCTACCGCTGGATGGGTATCATTAATATGTATAGCCACTTTTTCGGATAGCTCTTTCATATCTGAATACGTCTTTTTATACAGCCTAATAATGCTCTGTAATCCAGCTGAAACAAAGAAATATTGCTGCTTCAGACGGAGAACCCGCCCTTCATAAAAATCATCCTGTGGATATAAAATCTTAGAAATCTGCCCTACTGCACTTTGATACTCCATGGCCTGCAAATACTCACCACGATTAAATGAAGCAAAATCAAAACCATCATTTACAGGTTCAGCACTCCATAGCCGCAATGTATTAACCGTATTATTTTCGAAACCGACAAGGGGTACATCATAAGGCACAGCCAGCACAGCCGTATAATTTTCATGGTTAAAAAATATCCTTCCCTGCTGTCTTTCCTCCCTGATCGTCCCACCGAATTTTACCTCTACGGCTTTATCATGTTTGCGAAATTCCCACGAATACCCATCTTTAAGCCAATTGTCAGGTAACTCAACCTGATAATGATCAACAATTTTTTGTTCAAATAAGCCATATTTATAACGAATACCGCAACCATGACCAGGTAGTCCTACCGCCGCCATAGATTCCATAAAACAAGCAGCGAGTCTACCAAGACCACCATTCCCCAGTCCTGGATCAGATTCTTGTTGCTCCACTTCAATTAAATCAATACCTAATTCTTCTAGAGCCGTCTGGCAAGCGTCCTTTAGTCCAATATTTACCAAGTACATATCCAGTAATCGTCCAAGCAAAAACTCCATCGAAAAATAGTATACCTGTTTTTCTCCACCCTTGGTGTATTGATTATTGGTCTCTAACCAATTCTTACTGACCAGATCACGAATAATACGGCTGAGAGCCATATATTTATTATTAGCAGATGCCTCATCAAGTCCTTTACCAAACATAGTCTGCAGTTTATTAACAAACTGTTTTTTCAGTTCTTCCTTATCTATTAGCATGCGTCTGCTCCCCCCCCTATCTAAAGATATATTCCTAACATTTTTATTTTTAGATACAATTGATTATTGGTTATCATTTCCCGATTTCTCTTTTAATTCCTGCCGCTATTATTTATTCTTTTGTAAATCATTGACCCAAAAAAACAGAGATATACGGTGTAGTATACCCCTGAAAAATATTTATCCAATTACAATTGATGGTCTTATTTCCCAAATTCCTACAGCATATTCTGAGATAGTCCGATCACTAGAAAAATTGCCAGAATGGGCAATATTCTTTACACACATGGAGAGCCACTGTTGACGATCCCTAAATTTTGCTTCTATCAGTAATTGAGCTTGTAAATAAACCGCAAAATCTCTGAGTACAAAGAACTCATCATTATTTTGCAGTAAGTAATTATAGAGTGGTCTAAACTCTTCCTTTGAATTTGGTAAAAAGCCATTAACCAATTGTTCCATTACCCTCTTTATTCGAATATCCCCATTATAAACATCCCAAGCACTATAGCCACCATAACTGTAATAATTGAGAGCTTGCTGAGCCGTTAGGCCAAATATAACAATATTATCCTCACCTACGGCTTGTTTGATCTCCACATTAGCCCCATCTAGTGTGCCAATTGTAATGGCACCATTCATCATAAACTTCATATTACCTGTACCTGAAGCTTCTTTACTGGCAGTAGATATTTGTTCACTAACATCAGCTGCCGGAAAAATCATTTCCCCCAGTGATACATTGTAGTTTTCTAAGAATACTACTTTCAGCTTATCGTTAATGGTTTTATCATTATTAATAACGGTTGCCAAAATATTAATTAGTTTAACAGTTTGTTTCGCAATATAATAGCTAGGCGCTGCCTTACCTGCAAAAATAAACGTCCTCGGTATAATGTCAAAATGGGGATTTTCCTTTAATTGGTTATATAAATGCATAATATGCAATGCATTTAATATTTGACGCTTATAGGCATGAATACGCTTAATCTGCACATCAAATATAGAATGTACATTAACAACAATTCCATGTTTTTCTTGGATATATTTCGCCAATCGCTGTTTATTTTGCAGTTTTATTTCAGCTAATTGCCCCTTAAAAGCATTATCGGTAGCAAATTGGCACAGTCCTAGAAGTTCCATAGGATATTTAACCCAATTATTGCCAATAGAGTTGGTAATGAGCGCCGCGAGCTTAGGATTAGCTTTCAATAGCCAACGTCTGTGAGTAATACCATTTGTCTTGTTATTAAATTTATAGGGATAATACTTATGAAAATCATGCATAATATGCTTTCGCAAAATGTCGGTATGCAGCTCAGCTACACCATTCACACTATATGTACCCACCACTGCCAAGCGGGCCATATGCACCAATCCGTCGGCGATCACTGCCATACTCCCAATACGTTCCCATTCACCAGGATATTTATCCCATAATTCTCGGCAAAACCGTTCATTTATTTCCTGGACTATCATATAGATACGAGGCAAGAGTGTCTTGAACATTTCCACACTCCATGTTTCAAGAGCCTCAGGCATAATTGTATGATTGGTATAAGATATTGTCCTCGTGGTCATCTGCCAAGCCTCATCCCAGCTGAGTCCTTCCACATCCACTAGCAATCGCATTAATTCAGGAATGGCCAAGGCTGGATGGGTGTCATTTATATGCACGGCTATTTTATCAGGCAACTCTTTAATCTTATGATTTTTGCGTTTAAATCCCCGCAGAATACTCTGCAGTCCTGCTGATACAAAAAAGTATTCCTGCTTTAACCGTAATAATCGTCCTTCAAGATAGCTATCATCAGGATAGAGAATTTTAGAAATTCGCTCGACTGAATGTTTATATTCCACTGCTTTTAAATAATCGCTTCGATTCAAAGATACAAAATTAAAATCACTTTCTGCTAGCTCTGCACTCCACAATCTGAGTGTATTTACTGTATTGTTTTGATAACCTACCATGGGAATATCATAAGGTACTGCCAATACAGTTTCATATCCCTCATGAATATATCTTACTTTACCTTCAGGTCCCCCACTATATGCTACGCTGCCGCCAAACCTTACCTCTACCGCTTTACTCGGCTTACGATATTCCCATATATATCCATCTTTAAGCCAGTTATCAGGCAGCTCAACCTGATTATTATTCACTACCTTTTGTTCAAATAGTCCATATTTATAGCGAATGCCGCAGCCATGCCCCGGCAAACTTAACGCTGCCATAGAGTCGAGAAAACAAGCTGCTAACCTACCTAGTCCTCCATTACCTAGTCCAGCATCAGGCTCTTCCCGTATCATGTCATTTATATCAATACCTAGTTCAGCTAAGGACTCTGTACATATTTCAGTTATCCCCATATTGAGCAAATTCATTTCTAACAATTTTCCTAACAAAAACTCAATAGAAAAATAGTAAAGTTGCTTTTCACCTTTATCACTGTACTGTCTGTTTGTCTTTATCCAATTAGGGCTAATATAATCACGGATAAGACTGCCTAGGGCCGCGTATTTATCATTAAGGCTGACTTCATCAAGACTCTTGCCATACATCGTCTGAACTTTATTAAGATAAGCCTCTTTAAAACTTTCTTTATCGGTCAACAAAAAAAACCTCCCACAATGAAAATTATGGTTTTATATCATCTTAAATCACGGTTCCCTTCTCAATTACAAGTGGATAATGGGTTTCACCTTTTAACGATTTTCCATTAGTAATTCTAACGCTTTTGTCACAAATTACATTTTCGATTACGGCATTTTCAGCAATCTCACACTTCTGCATAATGATACTATCCTTGACATATGAACCTTTACCTACTGTTACACCACGAAATAAAATGCTATTTTCCACACGTCCTTCAATGATACAACCATTGCCAATCATCGCATTAGAAACTCTAGCATTTTCTTTGTATTTCACAGGGGGTTCATCTTTTACTTTCGTATACACCAGCCCGGATTTGAAGAATAACTCTTCCCTTTTTTCGGGCTTTAATAATTCCATATTGTGTTTATAATAACTTTTTATACAATCAACTCTGACAGCATAACCTTTATAAGGATAGCCATACATCTTTAATGTACCAATATTTTTAATTACTATATCTTTCATAAAATCCAGGCCTCCTCGTGCCTGACAATCCTTGATTAAATCCACTAATAAATCTTTTTTCATAATATACATCTCCAGGGAAACCTTCCGGGATAAAGTTCTAGATGGATTTATGGCTATATCAATAATAAGGCCGTTCCCCTGACACTCTACAATACTATACTGTTTTAGTTCCTCATCTCCATTATGTTCTTTGTAGAGCAAAGTAATATCGGCATCCACATCCTGATGAAATTTGAAGGCCTTACGATAACTTAAATTACAAATAATATGACTACCGGCAATAATCACATATTTTTGCCGACTACTCTCAATATAATCCAGATTGTTGTAAAAGTTTTCTACGTTTCCTCGATAACCACCTCCCAAATATTGGGATTTGACTGGTGGCAAAATAAACAATCCATCTCGTTTGCGCGCCAGATCCCATTCCTTGCCTGACCGCAAATGGTCCATCAACGCCCGGTATTTATCCTGTACTAAAATACCAACATTTTGTATGCCTGAATTAACCATATTGGATAAAATAAAGTCAATCATCCGATACCTACCACCAAAAGGAACCGCAGCCAATGGCCGACCTTTGGTTAGCTCTGTTAATAATTCCTGACCATCATTAAGGTTAATAATTCCCATTACATTTTGCATATCATCCCACCTGCTTCTGTATCTCAATAATACTGCTTGCCAGAACATCAATACCACTAGAAGTAACTATATCTTCGTTTACCACTGTTATATCTTTATTATTCACATTTCCAATAATAGCCTCTGCTTCCACCACACCTTTACGTCCGATAATTGCCCGATACACCTGAGCATAAGCGCCAATATTCACATAGGGCATGACAATGGAATCTTTAATGCAAACTCCTTCAGCAATATGTACACCAGGAAAAATCACGGAATGATCAACTGTGCCTAAAATAGAACAGCCCTCACTAATGAGTGAGCGTGTTACTTTGGCGGTAGCACCGATATAATGCGGCGGTCTGGTAGCATTCACCGAATATACTTTCCAATTAGGATTATACAAATCAAGCTCAGGTTCCTCATTTAGTAAATCCATATTAGCTTCCCAGAAGCTCTCCACAGTTCCCACATCTTTCCAATACCCTTCAAAGTAATATGCTGATAGGCGATGGTCTGCAGCCAATAACTTAGGAATAACATCTTTCCCAAAGTCATGACTAGAAAGATCATTCTTACTGTCATCTTCTAGGACTTTGCGAAGTAAGCGCCAATTAAAAATATAAATGCCCATAGACGCTAAATTACTTTTGGGCTCTTTAGGCTTTTCAGCAAATTCTGTAACTCTACCTGTTTCACCTACACTCATAATGCCAAAGCGGGAAGCCTCATGCCAAGGAACTTCAATTACTGAAATAGTCACCTCAGCCTTTTGGGCCTTATGATGTTCTAACATAAGGGAATAATCCATATTGTAAATATGATCCCCAGAGAGTATCAATACATAATTAGGATTCATCATCTCAATGAAATTCAAATTCTGATAAATAGCATCTGCTGTCCCCTTATACCATTCGGCCCCTTTCTCGCAAGCATATGGTGGCAACATGAATACCCCACCATCCCTACGATCCAGATCCCATGAACTGCCAATGCCGATATAACTATTGAGCGCCAAGGGTTGATATTGAGTAAGCACGCCAACTGTATCAATTCCCGAATTATGGCAATTGCTAAGTGGAAAGTCAATAATGCGGTACTTGCCACCAAAAGGTACCGCTGGCTTTGCTATTTTCTTGGTTAAACTTCCTAATCGACTCCCCTGACCACCAGCTAGAATCATTGCCACACATTCTTTTTTACTCATCATACCAATCCCCCATTCTTTTTCTAAGCATGCTACAAGTACTCCAGCAACCCATTTCCTATCCTATTCTCTGCTCCTTATAAAAATGAATACTTTTTAAACTCTTTCCAAATTGTAAATATTTTACATAATATTATTACTTTACTTTCGTCATCTTCTTTCTGTTTTCCTTTTTTTGTAATTTGTATTATTACTTCAAATTCCGCAAAGTAATGTGAAATATTCTCCTTTGATTCACCAATAATCTACAATGGGAGATTTTTATCTTCCCGAGGCATTATTATCATAGGAAATGCTCTATGAGATAAAATTCCCTCCTTATTTATATTAGATATTATAATAAAATAAATAAAATATGCATGATTCAAGCAGGTATTATCTATTTAATGTAGTATACTATATAGTGTACAGTGCTATATAGTGTACACTTTTTGTTTGGCAGGTGAATTATTATACAACTTACAATACGACAAAGCAGCATATTAGAAATAATCAAATCTTTCGGACCTATCACTGGCAATCAAATTGCTGAAAAACTCAAACTTAGTCGCGCAGCCCTACGTTCAGATCTAGCTATTTTAACAATGTCTGAATTAATTGGGGCCAAACCAAAAGTCGGCTATTATGTTACAGGCCAAAATGTGAATAACCTAAAAACATCTGCATTCAATACCATTTTAGTGGCTGATGTTTATTCCCGTCCCATTATCGTAAAAGGAAACAGCTCAGTTTATGAAGCCATTCTCACTCTATTTACTGAAGATGTAGGTACAATTTTCGTAGTATCTGAAGACAACCTTTTAGAAGGCGCAGTATCCCGAAAAGACCTTATAAAAGCTGCAATGGGCGGTAAAAACAACAATGAGCTACCGGTAAGCATTATCATGACCAGAATGCCTAATATCATTTTGGCAACACCGGATGAATCCGTACTTACTGCCGCACAAAAATTATTGCGCCATCAGGTTGATGCTCTGCCAGTAGTCAAACTAATAGAGGTAGATGATCAGCCAAGGTTTCAAGTAATCGGACGTTTTACCAAAACCAATATTACTCACCTGTTTGTACAATTAGCCGAAAAATACCATAAAGGGGGACTGCTTTGAGCACTTTACACAATAGTCAACTACCAGTAGTTTACATACTGTCTGATTCCATTGGCGAAACGGGAGAAATGGTTGTAAAAGCAGCGATGAGTCAGTTTGAATTCGTAAATATGCAAATTCGCCGCAAACCTTATTTAAAGTCAATTGCACAAATAGAAGTCGCCCTCAAAGAAGCATCACAAACCAATAGCACTATTATGTATACTTTGGTCCGTACTGATTTAAAGAACGCTTTAGAATCCTCTGCTAAAGCTTTAGGTCTTCTCCATGTAGATATTATGGGGCCTGTCATCAATGCACTGTCCACAATATCTCAAATACCCCCACGCAACGAACCAGGGTTAATTCGCAAAGTAGATGAAGCCTATTTTGCCAAAATTGATGCTATCGAATTTGCTGTAAAATTTGATGATGGCAAAGAACCCCGCGGACTCCTCCAAGCCGACATTGTCGTCACTGGCGTTTCACGAGCATCCAAAACTCCATTATGCATGTATCTGGCACATAAAGGCATCAAAGCTGCCAATGTGCCCCTGATCAAAGAAATTCCACCACCACCAGAGCTTTTTCAGGTGGCCCCCCATAAAGTAGTCGGCCTTATGATCAAACCGTCCCTGCTATTTGAAATACGTAAAGAACGCTTGAGGACAATGGGGTTACACCAATCTACCTCCTATGCTAATATGGAGCGTATTATTGAAGAACTTGATTACGGACAAAAAATTATGCGGCAAATTGGCTGTCCTATTATTGATGTTACGAATAAAGCAACTGAGGAAACTGCCGCTAGGGTTATGGAATTTTATCGCAAAGGAGTTAATAAGTAATGGAAAAATATGTATATCTCTTCAATCAAGGCCGCGCTGATATGCGCTCACTACTCGGAGGCAAGGGTGCTAATTTAGGAGAAATGACCAATATCGGTCTACCAGTACCACCGGGTATGACCATCACTACTGCAGCTTGCAAGGAATATTATAAAGAGGGCAAAAAACTCCCCCTTGCGATTATGGATGAAGTAAGACAAAACTTAGCAACCCTAGAAGCCCAAATTGGTAAGAAATTAGGCGATACTACCAATCCCCTCTTAGTGTCGGTACGTTCAGGCGCTGTATTTTCTATGCCAGGCATGATGGATACCATTTTAAACCTGGGGTTAAATGAAGTAACTGTACAAGCTATTGCTAAAAATACAGCTAACTTAGTGTTTGCCTATGATTCCTATCGCCGCTTTATACAGATGTTTTCTGATGTAGTGTTAGAGATTCCTAAACACGACTTTGAATATCTGCTCACTGAACACAAAAATCAGCAAGGCGTAATCTACGACCAAGAGCTATCAGCGGAAACATTACGTTCTCTTATTAACAGTTATAAAGAACTTGTCCTGGAACGTACAGGTTCCCCTTTCCCAGAAGAGCCTATCGAGCAGTTATTTCTCTCAATCGAAGCAGTTTTCCGTTCCTGGAATAACGATCGAGCCTTTATTTATCGTAATTTGAATAAAATCGACCATGATTTAGGTACTGCAGTGAACATCCAATCTATGGTCTTCGGCAATATGGGCAATGACTGCGGAACTGGCGTGGCTTTCACTCGTAATCCATCTACTGGCGAAAATATCCTGTATGGTGAATATTTGACGAATGCCCAAGGAGAAGATGTGGTGGCAGGTATCCGCACCCCACAACCTATTGCCAAACTAGAAGCAGAGATGCCTGAAGTATATGACCAATTTTGCAAAACTGCCAATATACTAGAAAAACACTATAAAAATGTGCAAGACATCGAATTCACCATTGAAAAAGGCAAACTATTCATATTGCAAACCAGAAATGGCAAACGCACTGCTCAAGCAGGTATAAAAATTGCTCATGATTTGGCAGTCGAAGGTTTAATTACTAAGCAAGATGCACTATTAATGATTGAACCAGCCCAACTTGACCAACTCTTGCACCGCCAAATTGACAGTAAGGCAGAGCTAAATATAGTTGCTACAGGCCTACCAGCTTCACCAGGTGCCGCCTCAGGTATTGTAGTCTTTAGCTCCGACCATGCTGAGCAAATTAGCAAAACAGGTAAAAAAGTACTGTTAGTACGTACAGAAACAACACCTGATGACATACATGGCATCATTGCCTCCCAAGGAATACTGACGAGTCGCGGCGGTATGACAAGCCATGCTGCTGTAGTAGCCCGAGGCATGGGAAAACCCTGTGTATGTGGCTGTGATGCTCTAAACATTGACTACAATAACAAAACTATTACTGTTGGGCAAACCATCATCAAGGAAGGTGATCTTTTATCTATCGACGGTGCCACTGGTCGAGTCATTGCCGGCATCGTACCTATGATGGAGCCTAAACTATCTAAGGAATATCTGACTATCTTATCTTGGGCCGATGAAGTTAAAAGCCTAGACGTTAGAGCAAATGCTGACACCCCTGACGATGCGCTCAAAGCCAAGGAATTTGGTGCTAAAGGTATTGGACTTACCCGTACTGAACATATGTTTATGGGGCAAGATCGTCTCCCCTATGTACAGAGCATGATTTTAGCAGAAACACCAGAAGAACGTCGTGATGCCTTGTCTCATCTGCTCCCTATCCAAGAAGATGATTTCTATGGTATTTTAAAAGCCATGGAAGGATACCCAGTCTGTATTCGGCTACTAGACCCACCACTTCATGAATTTTTACCTAGTGCAGAAGACTTAATTATTGAGACTACTAAACTAAGCATTACAAAAGAAGATCTAACCTTACTCGCCCAAAAAGAAGGCTTGCTCAAAAAAGTTCGCGGCCTCCATGAATCCAATCCTATGCTAGGGCATCGTGGTTGCCGTCTAGGCATTACGTATCCAGAGATCTACGAAATGCAGATACAAGCTATTTTCAATGCCGCTGCCCGTTTAACCAAGGAAGGCTATATAGTACTACCTGAGGTAGAAGTTCCTCTTACGATTGACAGAGCTGAAATGGCCTTCTTTAAAGAAAAAATTGATAATATTGCTAAAGCTACCATGAATAAATATAGTGCAACATTCCACTATATGTCAGGTACGATGATCGAACTCCCTCGTGCCGCACTCATGGCAGATGAACTTGCAGAAGTATCCGAATTCTTTACCTTCGGCACCAACGACCTAACCCAAACATGCCTGGGCTTTAGCAGAGATGATGCTGAAGGCAAATTTATGAATGACTATTTAGATATGAAGATTTTGGCGGAAAACCCATTTATTGTCCTTGACCGTAAAGGAGTAGGTAAACTTATGGAGATGGCAGTCATAAGCGGGAAAAAAATACGCCCTGAGCTTAGTATTGGCATTTGTGGCGAACACGGTGGAGAACCCAGTTCCATTGAATTCTGCCATCAAATTGGCCTTGATTTTGTTAGCTGTTCCCCTTACCGTGTGCCCCTTGCCCGGTTAGCCGCCGCTCAAGCAGCTATCAGCAAAGGTGAAGTTTACGGAACTAAATAAATAGCAAAAACCAGCACTAGATCTAGTGCTGGTTTTAATTTTTAAATTTTTACTATTTACTATAACCATTTTTGGGCTGTACGATAGAATTTTTTCCAATGCTTATCCATTTTGTCTTGTACAGATAGCACTTCACGTCCCTGCCAACCTATGACCATTCCTACCTCTAAGTACAATATCTTACTGGATTTTGCCTTCAGCAATTTTTCAAGCAAACTAACTGTACTATTAGCATCACTCAGTAAACCTAAATTATTTTGTAGTATATCCAGCCGTAAAATAAGCTGGGGTACCTCATAAAATACGGGCTCTAAGACTTCAGCTGCATATCTTATTTTTTTTATCATTAACCGTAATTTATGTACATTTTCTGTAGCAGACCAGTCAATTAATTTGCCCTGTTTAGTCACGATTTTAAGCCAGCTAGACAATCTACTCATACTGTACTCACCTAAAGTGCGTTGATGCTCCACTAGTTGCCATCCTTTGTTATCGATAAGCATTGCCCATAAATCTAGTAATAAGGGTGTGGCGAAACCTGCCTTAAGTATTTCATATATTTTTACAGCCTCCAGCAGGCGATGCTTTGCGAGCGTGTCCCCCAAATTTTTTTTACTCTCTATAGGTATGAACTGGCAGTCACTACATTGTTGCCAGGCAACATAGGCTACATCAATTTCCCTTAGTGTCCCAAGCATCTGCCCCAGCTTCCTTAGTTCAGCCTGATGATATTTATACTGCTCATGAACAATTAAAGGTCTATAAAATTCCAGTAACGACCGCAAACGGCGCAAGGAAATCCGTAGCTCATGCATATGCTCAGGCTGGGTGGAGTTTTCTAAAAAAGCCTGCTGGACCATAAAAAATTGGGCTATCAATTGCACTAAAATAGTACGTAATTCAACACCAACTAGCTGATTTTTATCTATTTTAGCAGCCTTTTGCGGCTGTACAGTAGCCAATCCTGCCAATTTAAGACCACGGTAGAATTTACTGTCTGATTCCGGTAATAGAGGATATTCTCTTGCCAGTGCTGCCCCTAATTGAAATAAAGCAGAGGGCTTGCCACTCTTTAATTCCAACTCTATCTCCAATATGGGGGCCTTCTTAGAACCAGCCACAATTGTCCCCTGGTCTGCTGCAACTTCAATCTGGCTGCCATCAGGCATAATGACATCAAGAGTCCTCCGCTCAAATTTGGTAATAAGAATAGGCTTTAATCTCTGGTTCCCAACCAACTCTATTAAATACTTTCCAATGTCAGTACCTTCAAATACTGTAATATCAGGCTGGGCATCATTAACAACAATATTCCATTCCTGCCTTTCATGTAACCCCCCACTTGATAGCCCACCGCCCTTTATAGTTGCGACCCATTGTTCACCCTCACGACGAATGCGATATGCTAATTTTGCTTTCTGTAAACAATATGTGGCTGTATCAAAATAGCGAGCATCTAATACTTGTCTGCCTCCGCCTCCGGGTACTGCTACTTCTGTCAACGACTGTGCGGTCATAATTTTTTCCCATACACTACTATCAGTACATATAAGCTTTAATTCAATCTCTGTGTGTTTAGACAAAATTATTCACCAGCTTTCCAACTTAATTCACTCATATTACTATACCACATTTACTTTTGTAGTAAACAAAACTCCGAATATGTTATTTATCTAGACGGCATTGCTGCGCTGAGTACCTTGGATCGAGACTTATTGGATATTTCTATGGAAAATTTGGATGAGATTATTCTAATTTACGAAAAAATTGCACAGGTATAAAAGAAGCCCCAAAATTAGCATTACGCCGACTTTGAGACTTCATTTTTTGATATTGCATTAAATCCCCAGAGAATGCTCAGGGATTTCTAAAAACTCAACATCAGGATTGCGTTCACTCACCCATCTGATGGCCCATTCATTGCTTAAGAGCAATACCGGACGGTCTTTTATGTCATGAATGATCATGCCACTGTCAATACTCTTCATAGACTTAATGGCTGATTCTTCACCAGCCAACCAGCGAGCTACGCTAAATGACAACCTATCCATAATAATATCTACACCATATTCATTTTTTAATCGATATTCAAGTACTTCAAACTGTAATGCCCCTACAACACCAATAATAAAGGCCTCTACCGCACTGTCCCGCTGACGAAATACCTGTACAGCTCCTTCTTGGGTAAGCTGGGTCATACCCTTAACAAACTGTTTTCGTTTCATTGTATCTTTAGGTTGCACCCTAGCGAACTGCTCTGGAGGGAATACTGGAAAATCTTGAAAGTTAAACTTACTGCCTTCCTGGCATAGGGTATCACCAATACCAAAAATGCCAGCATCAAACAATCCGATTATATCCCCTGGATATGCTTCCTCAATGATTGTCCTCTCCTGTGCCAGAAATTGCTGGGGCTGAGCAAGTTTAATGCTCTTGCCTGACTGAACATGATAGACACTCATCCCCCTAGTAAACTTACCTGAACAAATACGAATAAAGGCCAAGCGGTCGCGATGAGCTGGATTCATATTAGCCTGTATTTTAAAGACAAAAGCCGAAAAATCTTCACTTGTCGGATTAATTTCGCCTTCTGTGGATAGGCGAGCTACAGGTGGAGGTGCTAATTTTAGAAAATCTTCTAAAAAGGGGCGCACACCAAAGTTTGTCATGGCACTACCAAAAAACATGGGTGTCAACTCGCCAGCCTTTACCTGATCCAAATTAAAAGCATCACCAGCCATATCCAGAAGCTCAATATCTTCGCACAGTGCACTATGGACATCTTCACCTAATATTTCTCTAAAAGCAGGATCAATCACACTGCTCATAGTTGAAGGTAATACTGACTGCCCATGAGATCCGTCACGCTCAAACAATTCTACCTGGGCGTGCTGGCGATTATACACCCCAATATAATTACCGTGTATTCCTACAGGCCAATTCATGGGATAAGCCCGTATGCCAAGTACCTGTTCAATTTCTTCCATTAACTCAAAGGGACTTTTACCAAATCGATCTAACTTATTTACAAAAGTAAATACAGGAATACCTCGTTGACGACATACATGGAATAACTTTTTTGTCTGATCTTCTACCCCTTTGGCCACATCAATCAGCATGACAGCACTATCAGCCGCCATCAGCGTCCGGTACGTATCTTCACTGAAATCCTGGTGACCAGGTGTATCCAAAATATTAACCCGATGTCCATCATAATCAAACTGCAATACGCTAGAGGTTACCGAAATACCTCTTTGTTTTTCAATCTCCATCCAGTCCGAAACAGCATGTTTCTGGGCCTTGCGAGACTTTACCGAGCCCGCTAGACGAATTGCTCCGCCATACAACAATAATTTTTCAGTCAAAGTGGTTTTCCCCGCATCCGGATGGGAAATAATCGCAAATGTCCGCCGCCTATTCGTCTCTAACTCTAATTCTTCCATTCTATCGTAAAATCCCCCTAAAATCTTAGATTAACTATAAATAAAGCTTGGCCTCGGCCAAGGCACAGCCCAGGCTGAAGCCTTAGTTGCCCTTACTTGAAATCAAGAAAAGGCTATACTTTCTGATTCCGTAAAAATCACTCTCTATTACTATATGGTCACACCTCTAAAATGTCAAATGTTATCCTGATATATATCAGTAATTCCCCATCTATAGTATTCATAATACAAAAAAAGAGTAAAAACCATGTTAAATGCAAAGAAGCACAAAGGACACAAAGGACTTTTTATAATATCCCCTTCGTGATCTTTGTGCTCCCATAGCGGCTTTGTTCCTTTGTTTTTAAAATGTTTCCTACCCTTTTACGATCTGGTGTCGATTTACCTTATCACCTTTTAGTGTATCAGCTGTCTGACTGTAAGTAAATTCCGGATTCAAGGCTCTTACAAAACCAGCGAACCACAGCTGATAAAGTTCCTTCATGAGGTTCTTATCCACTCCCGCCTTAAGCCAATTTCGTTCCTGCAGGCAAACATCACCTTCCCAGACCACTTTGTCAGCCTCGTTTATGGTCACTACATCACCTTGATCACAAGGCATACCATTTAATACATAGTCATTCAAAGCCTGATATATACCACTAGCAGCCTCAGTATCATATTTGCCCTGGGCTTTAGCATGTTGACCGCATATGCTGCCATGCTCAGCAAATGCAGCTTCAGCGATAGTGCGGGCATCATTACCACAGGTATCTGTAAGTTCCTTAATAAAAGCAGCTTCCCTGGTTTCAGCAATCGTAACCTGCCGCTGTAACCAACCGTGAATATTATTATGATCAATTAATTCCTCTAGCTTCATATTAGGCTGAGGCGCTCCATAGATCTGCCAAACCTGAGCCTGTAACTCTTCAGCTGTAGCGCCACATAGTTCTTCAGCCCTTTGATAAATTAACTGTTCTCGTTCTACTACCCTGCTGATTTTATGATATAACCAATGATGGATATGTCCTAAGAATGCACTCATACTAAATTCCTCCTACAATCTGTTTGAAAATGCCCATCTGCATTGTTGCTCCTGTGCGTTCTCGCTTAACGTACCCCGTGTACTAGCTACAATGATGTTATCGTTTCACTCTAACTAAGCGAATCACACAAATCTTCTTGTTTACTGTCGTGCACGAAGATTTGGTTCCCTGCTTATTGTCGCGCCTAGCATCTGGGCATTTTGAACCAGCCTACATTATTGGGTATTAAATTACTTTATTTAAACCTGCTAGTATTTCATCCACATCAAGTCCATGAATTCCAGCTGCCTTACTGACCGCTTCGCCAGTAGCAGATGGACAGCCAAGACACCCCATACCAAATGAACGAAATACAGGTATCGTCTGAGGGTATACTCGTATAATATCACTAATGACACTATCAGCTGTGATTTTATCCCCAAGTACCAGCGTACCTTCTGTCAATCCCCCTGCAACTGGCACTATCTCCCGCCCTTCTTCCGAACTAGGCACTAGTGGTTGGGTAGTATTACTAACCCCCTTATAAAATTCTGCCAATACATCAGCCTTAAACTTCTTAAGACCAATTCGGTCAATAAATTGTCCAACCCGCTCAATATCAGCATTTTTCTGATAGTACCTAACAATAACATCAACAATGTGTAATGCTTCATCATAATCCAGTCCTTCAATTAAGAGATCTGCTAGGCGTGGATGAGAACCTGCACTACCACCTACGTAGACATCCCAGCCTAAATCCGTCCCCATCACGCCAATATCCTTAATATACACTTCAGCGCAAGAATTTTGGCAACCTGCAACTCCTAGTTTCATACGGGAAGGCATTTCCTTCTTATGATATAATTTATCAAGTTCCATGCCAAGTTTAATACTATCCTGTTTACCTCTTTTACAGAATACATTACCAGGGCATATTTTCACACTACGTACACAATTAGCAAAACCCATCGCTGGCTTCATGTCTAATTCTTGCCAAATATTCTCGATATCCTCAGCCTTAAGGCCAGTAATCATCACCCGCTGAGCTGATGTAAGTTTCATTACGCCATGATATTTTTCCGCAACATCAGCATATTTTCTCATCAAATCAGGTTTTATAAAACCACCGGGCAAATGTGGCGTAATAGCATATGTACGATTTTCGTCACGAATCTTCTGTAAATTAGCACCTTTAGGTAACATTTTGGCACCTCCCTCAAATATTATCTTTATCATATCCGATAGCATTATTCTTATCTGTGATTTACATCAATTTTAAAATAAATATAGCAGCTTTTCCCTCGACATTTATCGACATTTTATCCTAAGAAAAGATATTCCGATCTTCTTCTTAGAATATTATTATAACCAAATAGTACTTTATAATTCCGTACCAAGGAGCCACAAGATGCTTAAAAAACAACAATCTCGCTTTTCCACACGAGTTGTCTTTAATACACATAAAATTATTGCTATCTATCTTGTTCTCAGCATACTTTGGATTAAATTTTTTGACCACCTTATTCCTCAACTTCCAATCGGCATAATGATGATAAACAAAATATTCAGCTTTAAATGCTAGATTTATTTACTTATTACAACTACTATGTTATCAATGCTCTTAAAGCACTACACCATCGCCATAAAGATTTCAGAAACTAAATTAAAACAAAATAACATTCAGCTCACTAATACGAACAGGGAACTTCCAGCTACAGAAGAAAAATTACGAAAACAATTAGCTGAATCATTACAGCAACAAAATGTTATTAATGAGCAAAATCAATACTTACTGATTCTATTAACAGCGATACCTGACTTAATATTTCACTTTGATAAAAATGGTCTGTTTGTCGACTACAAGGCCACCAACAATATGAAGCTGCTACCAAATTCCGTTAATCCCCTTATTGGCAAATCAGTATATGATCTTTTGCCACTACCATTAGCAGAAGATACGATAGAGTCTATTGCTAAAGTACTAGCTACAAATGAACGAGAAGTTCTGGAATATCACCTGCCAATCAACAATCAGGATCAATATTGGGAAGCACGCCTAGTCAAGCTCAACAATAACCAGGTAATGGCAATTGTTCGGGACACTACTCAACGCAGCCAATTGTTAGAAGAACTCCACTATCTAAGCCTCCATGATCATCTTACTGGCCTCTATAACCGAGCATATTTTGAACAGCAAATGCAGCAGCTATACTATACTGAAAATGCACCAATAACTTTATTCATTTGTGATTTAGATGGTTTAAAAATCATTAACGATACCTTCGGGCATCAATTCGGTGACCAACTTTTAAAAGTTGCTGCTACTACATTATCTGGGGTTTTTAATAAGCATGATATTATAGCCCGCATCGGCGGCGATGAATTCGCTATTTTATTGCCAAATACAGCATCTCATGAGGCCCAAGCTGCTTACCAGCGCATTCGAGCAGCCGAATCAGAGTATAATGCACAAAAGAATCCTATAGTCCTAAATATCTCAATCGGTTTTGCCGTCAGCAGTCAATACTCTTCCAATATGAATGAATTATTCCTTGAGGCAGATAATAATATGTATAAGGAAAAAAATAACCGTAAATCTCAGTATCAATAAGAAATTGACCTTGCAATAAATTGCAAGGTCAATTTCTTAGTTTTATCTCTACTCGTTTATAATATGCCAATATTCAACTCAAGCACTAGTGAATCGACTATCATCTCGACAACCAAAAATTTATTACAACTAACTTTAGACTTAAAATCCGAGCCGACCACTAAAGCGGGTGGCGAAATATCCACTCTTAGCCCGTATTTTTCAAAATTTGTCGCTGCATTTCCTGTCACCATATTAGTTAATTCAGAAATAGCGCTTTGTGCCATCTCATCCATTTCAGCAACTGGCATCCCCATCATCATAATTGAAGCCATCTTCTTCGCTGTATCTTCCGTAATATTATAGGCAACATTACCCCGCATCCCACCAGTCAATCCTACAAGCACAGTAACACCCTTGCTTGTCATAAATTGATCTCCTATTGAAAGGTTCCCCTTAGTGATACTTTGAAAACCCAATTGGGGCATGATATTCATGATTGCTTCAATAAATGGATTGACCATTTTTACATCCAACATTATTCCCTCCTAAAAACTCAATATCCATCTATAATTAACCTAAATTAGTCTAAGCCTTAACTATATTATTAATCTGAGATACACTCTGACCATCAATAATTTTTATCCATAGTATCGCCACAACTATAACTTTTATCAATATAATTAGTTTTAAAATGTTCCTCTATGTTGTAACTTTTAAGGGCAGACCTGATTTATAATTCATTATTTTTTACATTTTCCATAAAAAATACCTATTATGTCATTGCAGGGGTTTACCTATTTTACTTTATGAATTACTATTATATATAATACTACTATAGTTGTCATTACTTTAAATCACAATTTATTACCAAGGAGGAAAATATGCTTGTTCATCAGATAATCAACCATGCCGACTCAGACCAAATTGCATTCTTAGGGCTATCGAATATTACATATGGTGACCTACAACAGAGAGTTACAGAATACAGAAACTTTTTTTATCAACAAGGTGTACGCCCCGGGGAGAATGTTGGTTTATTTTCTAAAAATTCCATTGAGTTTATTTATAGTTATTTAGCCGTCGTCAGCTTAGGGGCAGTGGTCGTACCCCTTAACTTTCAGCTTGTCCCCCGAGAAATTGCTTATATCATACAAGATGCCAACATAAAAATCTTGGTTACTATGTCTGAGCTACAATTAGCCGCTGAACTTACTAGCTATGATTATAATCAACAACTACTACAACTCATCATTCCAGATTTTATTAAAACCATTTCAAGTTTAGATCTAACATCAGCTCCTGTACCTACAACCTGTGATGAAAATACACTATGCACCATTATTTATACTTCAGGCACGACAGGACATCCTAAAGGTGCAATGCTCACTCACAAAAACTTGATCAGTAATGCCCAAGCATTCTCTCTGGTTCACCCTCACTTGATAACAGATCGAGCTCTTTGTATATTGCCCATGTATCATTGTTTCGCTTGGACTGTAGCGGTGCTGACACCTTTACTTAATGGTTGTTCTATTAAAATATTAGAATCCTTCAACATTAGAGAGACCATTACTAGCATTCGCGATAACAAATTAACCATTATTGCCGGTATTCCCACCATGTTTAGATTATTCACCCAGTGGGCTACAGCAGAAGATCTTGCCCATGTACGACTATTTATTTCAGGAGGTTCTTCCCTGCCCCAGGAAATTTCCGAGCAGTTTACACAAAAAACCGGCAAAAAGGTAGTCGAAGGCTATGGTCTATCAGAAGCCTCACCTGTTGTCTCAGTAAATCCTGCAGATAAAGTCAAGTACTGTTCTATCGGCAAACCCCTGCCGGGTATTGATGTGCGAGTAATTGATAGCAACAATATTGATCTGCCCCCCGGCCAAACTGGTGAGCTCCTGGTACGTGGCCCTAATGTCATGCAGGGTTATTATAAATTGCCAGAGGAATCAGCTAAAACCTTACAAAATGACTGGCTGCATACAGGTGATGTAGCATATATTGATGAGGACGGCTATATCTTTATTATTGACCGCCTTAAAGATATGATTATTACTAGCGGTGAGAACATTTATCCCCGGGAGATTGAAGAACTTTTATACGCTTACCCCTCTATAGCCGAAGCTGCCGTCATCGGCGTGCCTGACAAACTACGCGGCGCCACTGTCCGTGCCTATATTGTCCCTGCCGAAGGACATAACTTAAATAAAAAATTATTACAAAGCTATCTGCAGAAAAAAATTGCACCCTATAAAATGCCTCGTGAGTTCATTATTGTAAACGAATTGCCAAAAAATTCTACAGGAAAGATTTTGAAGAGAGTATTACGACAACAGGCAATAGGTGACTGCTAGTACAGTACTATCCCTTTAAAGAGCTTATATCATGGAGGATCATCCAATATGAGTAATTTGTCAACTGAGCTGCAAGCACTAACTCTACAACTCACCATTCTGCCTGAACAAATCAACAAAATCGCCGATAAATTCCGCCAAACCATGCTAGATGGGTTAGCGGGAAAAGACAGCCCCCTCAAAATGCTACCATCCTATTTAAGCAAGCCTTCCAGAAATGAAACAGGTACTTTTTTAGCCCTGGACTTTGGCGGCACTAATGTGCGGGTACTCTTAACCGAATTATTAGGACAAGGAATCTTTAATGTAGAGGCCCGCATTGCTAGTCGCCTCAAAGATGCTGATGGTCATTATAATTATATTTCTGATCAATCAACAGCCGACCAGTTATTTGATTTTATTGCGATGCAGATTGCGACCATTGTCAAACCTGATGCCAATTATCCTTTAGGCCATACCTTTTCCTTTCCCATTCATCAGACAGGGCTTAATACAGGCACACTCATCCACTGGACCAAGGAAATTGAAACAACAGGTATGGATGGCAACGACATTACTGAGATGCTCATTGCAGCCTTAGCGAGGCAAAAGCTTACTAACGTCTTGCCCCAGGCAATTATTAACGATACTGTGGGTGCACTGCTCACAGCTGCCTATATTGATCAATCTACAACGATTGGTTCTATTTGCGGCACCGGTCATAATACAGCCTATATTGAACCATTGTCACCTCTAACCAAGGCTCCAATGATAATCAATCTAGAATCAGGCAATTTTGATCAATTGCCCTTTACAAATTATGATTCACAACTCGATGCTAATAGTGAAAGACCTGGTGCACAACCCTTAGAGAAAATGGTCTCAGGTCACTATATTGGGGAAATAGTACGTATTATTGCCTGTAATTTATTTGATGCCAGCCTACTGTCTACTAGCCCTGGCAGAAACATATTAACTACACCATATCTTTTAAATGGTGCCCATCTTTCACTCCTGCAAGAAGATGATACCGAGGAACTCGTCCTCATCTCCAATTGGTTAGAGGGCAGTCTGCATATTACAAATTCATCTATTGAGGATCGTAAGGCTCTCAAAACTATTGCCGCTTTAATATGTGCCCGCTCTGCCCGCCTAGTCGCAGCAACCTACTTAGGTATTATTAAACACATTGATCCAAACTTAGAGCACAGCCATAACATTGCTATTGATGGCTCACTCTACGAAAAAATGCCAGGCTATGCCCAGGATATTCAAATAACCTTAGACCAAGCACTCGATGGTACAGCAGCAATGGCGACAACAACCCTCACCAAAGATGGTTCCGGTATCGGTGCTGCTATTGCCACAGCCATTGCTATAAATATGAAGAGCTAAATATATGCATAAAAACAGTCATTAGATGCCAGTGGTATCTAATGACTGTTTTTTCTACTTATTCATTAATCATCGAAATAAAATACTTGTGAATACGATCATCATTTGTCAATTCAGGATGGAAGGCAGTGACTAGCATCTTGTCTTGACGAGCAATGACAATTTTATCATCTACTATAGCCATAACTTCTATATTCTCACTAGCACGCTCAATATAGGGCGCGCGAATAAATACTGCACATACTGGTTCAGACCCAAATTCAGGCACTAACATGGCAGCCTCAAAGCTTTCTCGCTGACGACCAAAACCATTTCGACGTACCGCCATATCCATCAAGCCCAAGCGTGGTTGATCACTGCCGATAATTTCCTTAGCCAGCATAATCATCCCAGCGCAAGTACCATAAATCGCCATACCTTGACTGGCTCTGGTCTGGATCTTTTCCATCAATCCCCACTGTACCATCAACTTACCAATCGTGGTGCTTTCCCCGCCAGGAATAATGAGGCCTGCTATATCATCTAGTTCAGCAGGCTTTCTGATTTCTAGGGCTGTGGCCCCACAACGTTCAAGCATCCAGCAATGCTCACGAAAGGCTCCCTGTAATGCCAAAACTCCTATTTTCATGTCTGCCTCCACTGACTCTTTTCGATTTTTTTACCAGCCGCGGTCTTGCATACGTTCATGGTCGGACAAAGTGGAAATTTCAATACCGACCATCGCTTCACCAAGATCACGAGAAATTTCAGCTAATATTTTAGGATCATTATAATAAGTAGTGGCTGCCACAATCGCCTTGGCTCTTTTGACAGGATCACCTGACTTAAATATACCTGAACCGACAAAAACGCCATCACAGCCCAAATGCATCATCAGTGCTGCATCAGCTGGAGTAGCAATACCACCAGCAGCAAAGTTAACAACAGGCAAACGACCTAATTTCCGAACCTCCATCACCAATTCCAAAGGTGCTGCAATGTTTTTTGCAAAAGCAGATACTTCTTCGATTGGTAAATGCTGCAATTGGCGGATTTCACTCATCACCATTCGGATATGTTTTACAGCTTCAATTACATTGCCTGTACCAGGTTCACCCTTAGTACGAATCATAGCCGCACCTTCGCCAATACGGCGCAGTGCTTCACCAAGATTTTTAGCGCCACACACAAAAGGAACTTTAAACTCATGTTTATCAATATGAAATTTATCATCAGCTGGAGTCAATACTTCACTTTCATCAATATAGTCGACTCCCAGAGATTCTAAAATCTGTGCTTCCACAAAATGGCCAATTCTACCTTTAGCCATTACTGGAATGGTCACTGCTTCCATAATATTTAGAACAATGCTAGGATCAGCCATCCGTGCAACACCACCTGCGGCACGTATATCTGCTGGTACACGTTCTAAAGCCATAACGGCACATGCTCCTGCTGCTTCAGCAATTTTTGCTTGTTCAGGATTAATTACATCCATAATTACGCCGCCTTTGAGCATTTCTGCTAAACCGGCTTTTACACGAAAAGTTCCTTGTTGCATAAATTACTACCTCCTGAAATTGTTTTTATTTTTTCTTAAAAAACTGTAATTGAGGACTTCCTTAAAATATAATTGTATTATAAAATAAAATAGACCTCTATAAAATATACAGAATTAACATTTTTAATAGGTACAGTTTGAAGGGATTTATAATTTATGAACTTAATTGTATTAGAGTCGAAGAAAACTACCCCCTTATATATACAACTCTATAACTATTTCAAGGCTGAAATCGAAGAAAATAGACTCACTCAAGGTGAAAAATTGCCCTCCATTCGAGGACTGTCAAAAAGCCTTTCAATTAGCAAAATAACAGTAGAAAAAGCCTATCAACAACTTGCTAGTGAAGGATATATAGAGAATTGTGATCGTTCTCGATATACTGTAAATAAATTAGATGGCTCTATTTGTAAATCCATGCCACCTCTGATTGAAAGTTCATCTAAAAGTAGAACAATTATACAAAGGAGTAAAGTCCTCTATGATTTTTCAAGTGGAGAAATGGATATCGATGGATTTGATTTTTCTCTATGGAAACGTTATATAAGTAAAGCTTTTCTGCAAAAAGAGCGTCTTGTAAGCTATGGGAATATTAAAGGTGAGGAAGAGCTCCGGGCAGAAATTGCAAAATACATTCAAAAATCAAGAGGTGTTTACACTCATAGGTCGCAAATTATAATTGGTGCAGGTGTACAAAACCTTTTGAGCATTCTTTGCAGTATATTAAAATTGGAAAATAACAGTATCGCTTTTGAGGAACCAGGCTTTAAAAATGGTAGACGTATTTTTGCTGATAATGCCTTTAGGATCAAACCAATAAAAATGAAGAAAGACGGTATTGATATGGAGGAACTTGTAGATAGCGGTGAAAACCTAGTCTATGTCAGCCCGTCTCACCAATTTCCAACAGGCTATATTATGCCAATTGGAAGGAGAAATCAACTGTTAAATTGGGCAATAACAAATAATGGTACTATTATTGAGGATGATTATGATAGTGAATTTCGTTATTACGGACGTCCCATACCAGCGTTAAAAGGTCTTGATACCAGGGGAAATGTAGTATATCTGGGTTCATTTTCAAAAGTGATACCACCTTCCATACGCATCAGTTACATGGTTTTGCCTGAAAAATTTTTAGAAATTTATCAAAAAAAATCATCTCTCTATAATCAAGCCGCCTCTACCATTGAGCAACTCGCCCTTGCTCAGTTTATGTATGATGGCCATTTAGAGAGACAAATTCGCAAACTTCGCAAATTATATTATGAGAAAAGTCGGTTGTTTTTTGATGCTATAAAAAATATCTTAGGTGAAAATGTGGAAGTCAATGAGAACGAATCCGGACTTCATACCATTCTTACTGTAAAGTCTAAATTAAAAGCAAGAGAATTAGGCGAAAGAGCACTTAAATACGGTTGTCGCGTGGCTCCTGTTGAGGACTATTATTGGGAAGTCTCACCAGAAAAATTACCACAAATCATATTATACTTTTCCAAAATACCTGCGAATGAAATAAAAACTGCACTTAAGAGATTAAAAGATGCATGGTTCATGTAGAGCTTTATCAATCTTTAATGGATTCTATATACACTAACTCTTGCTGATTTTACTCTTTACGGATTGCACTATTTCCCGTGCAAATGGTCCCATAGTTCCATCGGCATATGCTTTAAGTATTCCAGCTGCCACTTGTCTGATGGTACTTTTAACAATGGTCTGATCGGTAATTTTTTGTTGTTTTAATGCTTCTTCGATACGAACAGCGGCTTCAAGAGCCTTCTCTGCCGCAATGGTATTTATTGTATGAACAACGTCAGCCTTGCCGACTAATACTTCCCCTACTACCTGAAAAATTTCAACCATCTGTGGTACGATGTCAGCGGGAAACTGATTGACAATAATCACGGGTCTTTGACCTAGTGCCATTTCATCAGCATGCCCAATAAACTTGATACATATGCACTTCACATGGGGAGCAGCGATTTGCTCTAACATATGTTGGGCTACATTGGTCGCTATATTTATGACAGTAACTGGCTTTTTTATTTGATTAAATATCTTAATACAACTAACTACTTCATGGTCAGGTACCGCTAGGATAACAGTCCCCATCTTCACTATATCTTCTAAATTATTGACAGTAGAAACATATAGTTCTTCTGCCAATGTATTCATATTGGAAGCATTCCTGTCAAACAAACATAGCTCTACATGTCCTGCTAGCAATTTTGCTAGTACTCTGCCCATGCGTCCTATTCCCACTAATCCAATATCCATATACTCACCTCGATTATAGTATATTAGAAAAACACCCCTTATGTGTTTAAGTATGCATTAAAATAAACCTTTTGAAAGATGGAGACACGAAGAGCATGAAAAACAGGTCATGAATAAACATAATATCCTTCGTGTTTCAATTTTTTTTACTTCGAAGAGCCTATACTTTACTATAGTAATAAATCCTATTCAACCACAAAAGCACAAAGCTCACTAAGAATATACAATTTCTTCTTGCAAAAAAATAATCATATATTATTTTACTCAATACATCCATAATTTCGCAGACAGCGGCAACCATAATAAGCACTGCTACCAATAATCGTTCCCTCATATATTTTCCTACCTAAATATTCCTTGTACTGTTGGAACTACATAAGGGTCATATATAAAATGCAAAAATACAAAAAGCCCCAGCCCTACAACCCCACCGACTACGCAGCCATTAATACGAATCCACTGCAAATCATCACCAGCTTTTTCCTCAATAAATTGATTTAAATCTTCATTTGAAAAGGTATTGAGAACACTTTTGATAATAATACCAATTAACTGATGCTCATTTTCAATCAATTTATGTACCGCTTGCTTAATACCAGCTTCTAGCCATGCCTGCGCTTGCTGGTTCTGGGTAAAGTTATCCCAATAGTTTTGTATCTGCTCATACAGCCATATCCAGACTGGGGAATTAGATGAATCCTTGATAGCTTCCAATGCTACTTCAGCAAAATGTGTGGTTACTTGAGTAGTATCCATCTCCTTAGCTACTACTTCCTTCCAAGCTTCAATAGCCGCTAACCATGAACCCGGGCTTTCTAATTGATCAATTATTTCCAATAAATTGGCATATATCCATTTATATAGTATATGATCAGTCTGTTTTGCTTCAGACAATATTGCTAATAATTCCTCATATATAACATCAGCTGCTTGAGATAAGTTTATACTATCAGTCTGCTCTGCCAACCAAAAGACTGCCTTTTCAAATATAGATTTGGTCTGTTGTTCTCTGATTTTCAAAAGCTGTTGATAAATCAATTGTCGGATCTCGCTTTTTTGTAGAATGTTAATACATTCATCAACAACACAACTTACCACTTGTTCATATTTTTTGTGCATAACTACCCATTTGATAGCCATTTTGATATGAGGGGTTATCGTAATTGTCCTAACCTTAATTTTGAGTATTTCATCTAAATATAATGCCAAATTCTCTCCATCAATACCAGCCAAAACATCTTCACTATGCTTGCTAAACAGATTTTTCAGCAATAGCTTACCATCTTTATTTTCCACCCATTCAATCAACAAACTTACAAAATAAATTTTATCCACTCTTTGCTTGATTGACTGTATACTAAGCAGTTCATATTCGATCATATCAGCCATAGCATTAATTACTCTTCCTCGATGACGAGTAATTAATGCCGTATGCCAAGGAAATCCCAATGGCTTTGTAAATAAAGCAGTAACGGCGAACCAATCTGCAACTCCTCCCACAACAGCAGCTTCTGTTACAAAACTGAATAACTGGACTGCTAATAACTCTTTATAAAAGTATTTTAGCACACTTGCCAGGACAAATAGTAGAAAAACCCCCGCCAAGAACTTATTTGCCATATTTTTGCGATTCATGATATACCACCCTATTCTTACAGCCAAAATGACATTATATATAGCACCACGCCCACCAACCCGCCGACTACCGAACCATTAATACGAATCATTTGCAAGTCATTACCTACTTTATTCTCAATAAATGCTACCAGCATCGCATTGGTGAATTTATCTAAACTTTCCATTACAATTTTGCCTATCTCATCATGGTAGTTATCTAACCATTGACTAATCATATTCTTCACTACTTGATCAAACTTTCCTCGCTCATGCTCATTTTGCGCAAAATCTGCAATCATTTTATCAAATTGATTAATAAACACCTCTAGCCATTTGACAGTCTGCCTGTTGTTAACTAGCGCTCCTGCACAAAATTCGGCAATATCTTTAGCAGCATATTGTGCAGCATTAGTCTTATTCAGGAATTGATATATCCATTCCTGAATTTTTTGCTGAAATACAACATCCGTTCTCTTGATAATCAGCCATTGCTGTAACCATATTTTAAACTTTTGTCGCAAAGTATGTTGCTCATCTTGCATAGCAATCAAACTTTCAATCAAGGCTTTTTGCCCAAAACTACCAACTTCCTCGGCTGATAAATTCAGCAACTGGTTAAAAAACTTCCTTCTTTTCATCCCCTGTTCATATCTTTGCCTGGCAATGATAAAATACTGGGCAAATAAGACATGTGCCTGTTTATGCTCTATTAATAACACACACTGCTTAAGAAAAAATTTTATTATTTTATCATCATAGCTATTTTTTATCAACCACTCTATACCGTCAATAATATATAAGGCTACTCTGGTTTTATAAACCGTATTTTTTATAATTTCATCAATAATTTTTCCTAACTGCTTTGGTTTTACTTGTGCAACAATATCACGAATAAAACTATACAACATGCGCTTGATAACATTTTTACCACCATGCTCTACCATAACCTTAGCTAAGGTACCTGCTATATCCCACTCACTCAGTTTAGACTTTATATTTTCCTTCATTAATAACTGGTTCCCCACCATGTGCACAAGGGCCTGAAATATTTTTTCCCGATTACGGGGAATAATGGCTGTGCGAAAAGGTATACCTAGAGGGCGACGAAATAATGCAGATACAGCAAACCAATCTGCCAGTCCACCAATCATGGCCGCTCCAAAACCACCAGCGAGTAACCCCCCGACAAAGGTATGCTTAAAGGGATAACTACTAAAAAAAGCTAAGGATACTGCCCCCAAAATAAAATTAGCCTTATTTTTATTGCCAATCATAATTTATCATTGACCTCATCAATTTCACTCTCATTGCCTTGACCAAACCATGATTCTAATTGAGTGTGTGCTTTGCTTTTAGCCTCATTATCAACATACATAGATACAATTGCCAAGGCCATCATCAATGCCCCAAAATCGTCTGTATACCCAATCATCGGCAGGAAATCCGGAATAGCATCAATCGGTGCAATAAAGTACCCTAGGGCGCCAACAATAACAGACTTAGCCTTTAATGGTACATTGTCTTTCTGCAGGGTATAATATAATAGCAGTGCTGCATAAATTAATTTTTTACCTGCTTTAATAGCCTTATTTTTCAATTTTACAACCATAAAAAATCCTCCTGCAAAAGATATTTACTTTATTGTTCGCTCTATCTTCACCTTTTCCTTTAAAAAACAATCCTTCTGCACAGGCAGAAGGATTGTTTGCTATTTAATAATTTTCCCCTTTAAATTCACTAATATTCAATATCCCTTCTTTCGTATCATTTGCCGTCAGAATCACGATATCTCCCACTTTAGCCAACGGCACTTTAGGTGAGGTATTAGAACTACCAATAAAAATCCGATTGTCCCCTTCCAACATAAAGTAGAAATAAGATTCCCCACCTTTTACAACCTGAGAAACACGGCTCAGCTTACCTTGCAATTTGATTAGTTTAAGTTCCTGGCTTGGTATAAACTGATTCCCCTTACTCGCTAAAACCTGTTGATAAGTACGTAACCCACTTTCAATATCCGGCCCTACACCGACCAAATTATAATTCTCCACCGATATAAACGCCACGGCCTTTAGCAGCCCCTCTTTATCTTTCATGGGCGAAATATAGGTAGGAACACCAGCAATATTATATAAAATAGGGTATCCAGATCGATAGCCTTTCTCCTGTACTTGCCCCTCAGCTGACTTCTTAGCACCAGCCTCGTCAGCTCCTGATACTTTATACCATTTAGCCTCTTTAGTACGAGAGTTGACCATAATAAAACCTACTGAACTTCCATCTTTACCTGAGGAAGTAATGCCTGTATACCAATATACCGTATCATCATTACCATAAATAAGATTAAGCTCATTACTGGTTGGTCTCAGCGTACCTGTCTTGGCGAAAATGCTATTCCAATACCCGTTAATATATTCGCCCCAATCACGAATTTGTTTATGTATAAACGCCTCTGGCTGTACTCGATCAATCCAACGAGGCATATTTTCAATAGTATACCTAGAAATTTCACCAGTCTGGGCATTTACAGTAACTGCCCCTACTGCATCTGACCCACTATATCCTATTTTGTTTTTATACAAACTAGTTACCCAATAAGGATTAAGATCATCATCTACCTCAAAAGAAAAATCCGCCAAACCTATATTGAAGAAACCACTAAAATACAAGTACCTTGGTAGATAATCAAATAAAAATCCTTTCATTTGATATTTTAAATATACTTCCTGATTATTTACATTTTGTATAAGCTTTACATCTTGTGGGTTGGTCGCCGATACCATGACGTACCCTTTACTACCCTTACTGTGGTTTGTCAGCCATTGAAAGATACCTCGATGTTCTAATGGTGCTACATAATACAATTGATTTTGTACTTTTTGTAACGCAAGATCGCCTAATTGTGCCTCACTACCTAAAGCTGGAATCTCACCAATCTTCTTATCTGCTAGTTTACGGGCTGTTTCTTCATCTACAATTCGTATTTGGGATAAACTTGTAGGCTCAACATCAGCAGTAAATGAGCTTTCTTTTACATCCCCGATTAAACCACGATAGGAATTACTATACAAAATCGGCGCACTGGTCAAAATGGGTAAAACTAGGAAATTAGTCACACCAATAACAAGCAGTACCATTCCCATAATCCCAATGATTTTGAATCTTTTTGACTTTTTCCCATTATTTTGATAATCTGCAATATCAACAATATTCGTCCTATCTTGAAATAGCTGTGGAAATATGCTTTTTATCATTTGTCCCCAGGATGTTTTTTCAACAATCTGCCTAAATTTACTAAGTAGTATTAGTGCTGCAATAAACATTAACAGTATGCCCCAGGCAATAATTAAATTAGACCAACCAACAAACCCAAAAGCCAATACAGGCATTTCCATAAAAAAGTATACAAAATTTACAGTAAAAAATAATACTATTAGAAATGGCAACACATTACTTCACTCCTTTTAAAATCAAACCTGAATTCTATTAATATTCTCATATTCGCCATATCGTTATGCTCATCCTGCAAGAGACAAGGGAAAACCGCTCTTATTTACTTAGGCTCTTCATAAAGACATTACTACTATTCAAAAAAAATATAAATCCTTAACAAATATTTAATCCCTCCTACAATTTAGTTATGCTATAATTTAGTCATACTATAATTAACATAAATATTAAAAAGTAGGTGTTCTTATGAAAACGATTGCTTTAATTGCTCATGATCGCAAAAAGGAAGTCATGCTCGCTTTTGTCCGTCAACATCAAAATATACTGGCTAATCATAATTTGCTGGCTACCGCCACTACGGGGCGTCTTATTAAAGAGAATACTGGCTTACCTATTACCACCTATTTATCCGGCCCACTAGGCGGTGATCAGCAAATAGGGGCGCGTATCGCCAGTCAGGAAGTCGACATGGTTATTTTTCTGCGCGATCCACTCACTGCCCAACCCCATGAACCAGATATAACTGCCCTTCTTAGAGTTTGTGATGTGCATGAAGTACCTGTAGCTACAAATGCAGCCTGTGGACATTTATTACTTTCGACATTAAGCTAATGCTTAGAAAAACGCTAGCACGTCCTTAAAAATTACAAAGGGTAAAAACCACGTTAATCACACAGATCGCAAAGAAACGCAAAGGGTAGTTGATTTTATAATATCCCCTTTGTACCCGCATCGCGGCTTTGTATGTTTGTGTTAAAAATGTGGTTTTTTTTCATCATCTTTTATTCTTAGCTAATAAGCCGTTTTCTCATAAAATATACAGGTAATGGGGCTAGCACTACTGAAAAAAAGACCAAACTAGCTGCATGCTGCCAAAGTATAATACTAACCTGGCCAACTACCAGTCCACGACATACTTCCACACTATGGTACAAAGGATTAAACCAAGCTAAAGTTTGTAACCACTCTGGCATCGTAGATACAGGAAAAAAAACACCTGCAAATAGATACATAGGTGTAGTAATAAGGGTAATATAATAATTTAGATAATCAATATTGTTAATTATACCCGTATAGGACAGAGCCATAAGGGAGAATACTGCACCAGGCAGAATGAGAAATAGGGGAATCAGTAGAGACCAGACTGACTGTACCTGCCCCATTATGCCAATAACCACTAAAATAATAATCCCAAATACAATATTTTTTACTATACCAAATAAAACTTCACCAGCTACCACATCAGCCACAGTAGCTGGACCAGCTAACATGGCATGAAAAGTTCTTTGGAAATGTAGCCGAACAAAACTAGCATATGTACACTCAAAAGTAGCTGCCCACATTGATGCTGAAGCCACCATCCCAGGAGCAATAAACTGGATATAAGTCATCCCCCCCATATCCTGGACAAATGCCCCCAATCCAAACCCCATTGCCGAAAGATACAGAAAAGGTTCAATTACATTAAAAACCATATTTGACCACAAAGTGCGACGAAATACGATTAAATGACGCTTTAAGATGCTAAATGCCATATTCATAATTCTTCCCTCTTCCCAGTAAGTTTTAAAAATACATCCTCCAAATTAGCTGGTCTGAGATAACAGGCATGCTGAGCTAGACCTGTTTCATGTATATTTTCCCACATTTCTCTGCCATTTTCCGTGAAAATAAACAAGCTATCAACCATATACTCAGCCCTACCACCCATTGCCCCAATCTTCTCATTAATATTAGGAGGCAGCATATCGATAGAAACTCTAACTTCAATCACAAATGGCAATACGTATTCATTAATTAATTTCTCAGGACTACCCTCAGCCAATATTAGCCCGTCATTCATAATAGCGAGCCGATCACAAAGCTGTGCTGCTTCTTCCATATAATGAGTTGTCAGCAACATGGTAACCCCCTCCTCTTTTAATCTTCTTAGTTTCTGCCATACCAAACGACGAGCCTGGGGATCAAGGCCAGTAGTAGGCTCGTCTAAAATTATAATTTTTGGCTTATTAATAAGGGCTCTGGCAATAACCAACCGACGTTTGGCTCCACCGGAGAGTTTTTCTACATTAACATTGGTTTTATCTGAGAGTCCCATAAATTCTAGCAGTTCTTGTCCTCGTATTCTCGCCTCTTTACCGGATATCTTAAAATAGCCACCATATACTTCTAAATTCTCTATCACTGTCAAATCAGGATCGAGATTGTCTTCCTGGGGAACGATCCCAAAAACCTGCTTAAGATGCGGCGGAGTAATGGGCGCAATCCTTTCGCCAAGCACTTCAAGCCAGCCTTCACTTATAGTAGATAAGCCATAAATCATCCGCATCGTAGTGGATTTTCCTGCACCATTATGACCTAAAAAACCATAACACTCACCTTTATTAATTCTAAAAGATATACCTTTGAGAGCAAGAAACTCTCCATATGATTTAGCTAAATTTTCAGCTTGAATAATATAACTCATTGTTACACTCCTTAGAATAATACAGATTCTAGTATACTATAAAGAATGAGCAACCTCAAAATATTTAGGCTGCTCATTCTTACTATTATAATATTTTAACGATATTATACATGGAATCACGCTCAACAGGAATACGACCTGCCTCGCGAATTGTTTCAATAATTGCCTCTTTAGTTAATGATGTCGCTGACTTAGCCCCTGCGGCATGGATAATTTTTTCTTCACTCACTGTACCATCAATATCATTTGCCCCAAAACCTAATGCTAATTGAGCAATCGGCAGTGTCAACATAACCCAATAAGCCTTGATGTTCTGAAAGTTATCCAACATCAATCGTGAAATAGCCACTGTCTTAAGTTGATCCCATACTGATGTTTTTATAATTTTACCATCTAACGCTGTATTATTCGGATGGAAGGGGAAGCAAATGAAGGTTTGAAAGCCACCTGTCTCATCTTGCAAGTCTCTAAGGGCTAACAAATGATCAATCCGTTCTTCTAATGTTTCTATATGACCATATAACATACTAGCATTACTACGAATTCCCAATTGATGAGCAGTTCGTGCTACCTCCAGCCACTCAGATGCAGTAGCTTTATTCGGGCAAAGTTCTCCCCTCACCCGATCTGACAAAATTTCCGCTCCACCACCAGGCATAGAATCGAGTCCCGCACAATGTAATTCAGTAAGTACTTGCCTAACTGACTTACCAGATACTTTAGCAAAGTAAGTAATTTCTACAGCAGTAAATGCCTTTAAATGAATATGAGGTAACCTTTCCTTTAACGATGTGATAATATCCAAATAATATTCAAATGACCAATCAGGATGCAAGCCACTAACAATGTGTAATTCTCGAAGATCTGCATCTTTAGCTGCCTGTATGGCAATTGCTATAACATTATCTTTATCCATAGTATAAGACTGGATACTATCAGCATCACAGCCAAAAGCGCAAAAATCACAACGGGCAGTACAAATATTGGTAAGATTGATATGACGATTCACATTGAAATAGACATACTCTCCACTAATCCGTTGCCTAACTATATTAGCTAGGTATCCTAGCCATGATAAATCATTGCTCTGAAACAATGCAATACCCTCTTCACGTGTCAGACGAATTCCATTCTTTACTTTAACTTCTATATCATCAAAAACTGTATTCACTAATTGCCACTCCTTCCATACTTATAGTGTTCCCCAAATAAATAGTAGCTTCCTGCAAAGCAGAAAGAGAATTTTGAAAAATTTGTCGATTTCAATACCTGTCATAATGACAATAAGCAAAAAGCACCCATATAAATGAGTGCTTTTTGCTTAACCAGCAACTACCTATCCTCCCAGGTCGTTTCCAACCAAGTACTTTCGGCGTATAAGGGCTTAACTACTGTGTTCGGTATGAGAACAGGTGGAACCCCTTAGCTATCGTCACTGGATGCAGCGAACCAAAACTTTGATAAAAGTTTTTCGTGAGTCGCTCCGTTAGCATCGAAATGCTAACATCATTCGAACTCTACGCAGTTCATATT
>Ga0316613_10000276_pt1 | contig 51333 bp, 43 predicted proteins | sample OWC_soil_day10_C_2_FD_207647 | JGI IMG/M metagenome (GOLD analysis project Ga0316613, IMG submission 207647) | Wetland soil microbial communities from Old Woman Creek delta, Ohio, United States - OWC_soil_day10_CT_b | ecosystem: Environmental > Terrestrial > Soil > Wetlands | place: USA: Ohio...
TGGAGGTTAAACATGGCTGGATGCAATGAACAAAATTGTACTTGTCCGAAAACCGATTGCGAACGTCATGGGAAGTGCTGCAAATGTATAGATTTTCATCGCGATAAAGAAAATCTTGTCTATTGCCTAAGGAGAATTGCCAAAAATAGCAAGTAGGCAATCGAGTAGGCCCTACAGTCCAATGACTGTAGGGCCTTACTATTAATCTATTATATTACCGATTGAGCAGTCAGAACCAAGCGTAGCCCCAATAAAAATAACGCAATGGATAACAAGGTCAAAATAGATTTAGACTTTACTTTTAACGACAAACCAGCACCAATTTGCGCTCCAACGACTGCCCCAATGCCGATAGCTAACGCTGGTTTTATAAGAATGTTCCCGATAATATAATGAGATACAACACCAAACAATGTGGATATTGCTAACACAAAATGGGATGTAGCTGTCGCAACATGAGTAGGAAAACCGAGAATATAAACCATAGCGGGAACATGAATGACCCCGCCACCAATTCCTAAAATACTCGATAAAAAACCGACCAGTGTACTTAATAAAACACCCAGTGTACGATTATAGGTAAACCCTTCTTCCCCAAATTTACTTTTACCTTCTTGCTGTTTAGTACGAAAAAACATTATTATTGAAATAACCATTAACAATCCACCAAAGCTAACCTTAAAACTAGCACTTGTAAAATATTCAGCTAGGTAACTTCCAATGACTGCCCCGGGAAGAGTGGCTATACTAAAACGAATAGCAGCATCATAATAAACTTTTTTTTGTTTTATATATGCAATAGACCCAGAAACTGCATTCAAAAATACAACGACTAACGATGTCCCCACTGCATTTTGAGGTGTCCATTGAAATAGCAACAGAAAAATAGGAACAAGAATGATACCTCCCCCAATTCCTACAAGAGTACCAAATGTTCCAACAGAAACACCTAATACAAAAAGCGATATAATAGAATCCATCTTGAGTACCTCCACTATAAATTTATTAAAGCAGGCTCACGACGCCTTAGCGACGATGTGATCGCTTCGTTCGATGCGTGAGCAGTCGAACATCCTTCTCAAGCCAAGCTTCCTTTATTATACATGGTAATCCTGTAAAAGTTAATTTTTTTCACTAATTAATTCAAATTCCTAATGTTTTAACCTTTGTATGTTATTATCAGTAAGAGTACCTTGATCATTTACTCATAGTTATTATATTGCTTGACTATTTCGTCAACATAAGTTATATTAACTACAAATTTTCTAAACCATTTATTATGTACTTTTACCTTAGTTACTATTTACCAATAAGGACAATTTACAAGCATCTATTTGCATATTAGATAGATGTTTTTGTATATCCGACCTTTAATAAAAGTCAAAAAAATGGAGGTAATACAATATGCCTATAAAAATTCCAAATAACTTACCGGCTACCAACATCCTTGAAAGCGAAAACATTTTTGTAATCCACGAAAATAGAGCATATACCCAGGATATACGTCCTCTTAAAATATTGATTTTGAACCTGATGCCAACTAAAATAACTACAGAAACCCAGTTACTAAGGCTCTTGGGGAATTCTCCCCTACAAGTAGAAGTTGACTTCATTTATACAGCCAGCTATGCACCTACAAATACATCACAAGAACACTTAATTAAATTTTATGAAACCTTCGAAGATGTTAAATCTCGCAACTATGATGGCATGATCATTACAGGAGCACCTGTCGAACAAATGCCCTTTGAAAAAGTCTCTTATTGGGAAGAGTTTTGCCAAATAATGGAATGGAGTAAAAAACATGTCTACTCCACATTTCACATTTGCTGGGCATCCCAAGCTGGCTTGTACTACCACTATGGTATTCCAAAATATGATCTTCCCCAAAAAATGTTTGGTGTGTTCCCCCACCAAAACAAATTAGCTCAACCAGTCAAACTCTTCCGTGGCTTTGATGACATCTTCTATGTTCCTCACTCAAGGCATACTGAAGTCCGCCGGGAAGATATCGCCAAGAACCCCAACCTATGCATACTCTCCGAATCTGACATTTCGGGTGTTTACGTGGTAGCTGATCTTATCGGTAGGCAGTTTTTTATCACAGGCCATTCAGAATATGACCCCCTCTCCCTAAAGGCTGAATACGACCGTGATGTTGCTCTGGGGCTATCTGTTAACATTCCTGATAATTATTACCCTAATGACGATCCCACACAAGCACCTGTTGTCCTCTGGCGCAGTGCTGCCAATCTACTCTTTTCCAATTGGCTCAACTATTATGTCTATCAAGAGACACCTTTCGACCTGGCCAAATTATAATAATTCTCAAAATAAGCAAAGACTTGATTGCAATTTTCTTGCACCAAGTCTTTGCTTATTTGTGGAACACGCTGTATTAAAGAATTTTTTTACTAAATTTCAAATCGATTAACGATGTCCTGAAGTTTTTGCGCCATGTGGGCAAGATTATTACTAGCAGAAGCAATTTCCTCCATCGATGCTGCTTGTTCTTCCGTTGCAGCTGATACTGTTTGCGCTTCATCTGCTGCCTTTTTACTCAAGTCGTTTATGACCTGTACAGAAGATACAATTTGTTGACCTCCATTATCCATCTGCTCTACAGCAGCAGAAATTTCCGTAACTTCCTTTGATACTTCGCTCACTAACTGAGCAATCTCCCGGAATGCACTACCAGCACGATTTACAACCTCAGCCCCCAGACTTACTTCACGCGTTCCGTCATTCATAGCCGAAACAGCTTTAGCAGTATCTCCCTGTATTTGTCCAATAAGACCAGCGATTTGTTTGGCAGCTTCCTGTGACTGCTCAGCCAATTTGCGAACCTCTTCAGCAACCACGGCAAACCCCCGACCTTGTTCACCAGCCCGGGCCGCTTCAATGGCAGCATTAAGGGCCAATAAATTTGTCTGACCGGCAATACCTGATATGGTATCTACAATTTGTCCAATTTCCTTTGACCTCTCACCCAAATTAGCAATAACCTCAGCAGAAGTATTAACTGTTTGCTCAATAAGACCCATTTGATTAATGGCCTTGTCAATTGAAAGACCACTTTCTTGGGCTTTATCAGTAGCTTGAGAGGATTTTTCTTCAGCTTGATTGGCACTCATAGCCACTTTATGAATGTTATTCAACATCTTTTCCACTGCAGTAGCCGTCTTTTCCACTCCTTGCAGTTGCACGTCCGCCCCATGGGCTATATCCACCACCGAGCTTGCCACTTGATTGGTAACCTGAGCCGATTGCTGGGAACTGGCAGTTAACTCCTCTGATGAGGCAGCCAACTGTTCTGCACTCGTATGGACTTGCAAAATTAATTCACGTAAATTGCGAACCATGGTATTAAAGCCAGCAGCCAAAACGGCAATTTCATCTTTACCATTTGTCTTGGCCTGTACAGTAAGATCTCCTGCAGCAACCAGTTGCACCTGACCAACTAGTTCTTCAATGGGCTTCGTTATACGCTTGACCGTAAATATGGTACTAGCTATAACAATTAGCATTAATACAATAAATATCACTACAAATAACCATTTCAAAGTAACAAGAGGTTGATAGATAACTTCTTCTGGCACACTAATTGTCAAAAGCCATCCAGTAGAAGGTATTTTCCTATAAACCATCATCATATCTTTTCCATTAAAGCTATACCTAGCATAACCCTTATCTTTTGTAAGAGCTTCTTTAAATAAAGAAGTATTTACTTTTAATTTATCGTCCTCAAAGATATTTTTTGATATTAAATCCCCATTAGGATGAGCCAATATAATTCCTTTGCTATCAATCAAAAAAGCATAACCGGCATCATGCAATTTAATATCTTTTACATTGTCCACCAGAGTTTGTAGTAATATATCAGCACTCATGACTCCGCGAAATTGTCCTGAACTACTTTTCACTGGCATAGCCACCGATACGGCCATTTGTTTTGTTACCATATCTAAATAAGGATCTGTAAAGCTAAGCTTCCCCTGTTCCTTACTGGATTTGTACCATGGCCTGCTACGAGGATCATAATCTGCAGGTGGCACCCATCCACTCCCATCAATCATTTTCCCCTCGTTAGAACCAAAATAGACATCAGATATTTCTTTATCAACTGTCTTATAACCCGCTAGCATGGGTACAGTCATTTCAGCATCACCATAAGAACTTTGTATCGTGCCTGCTGTAATCTCAAGCATTTTCGCCTTACTAATAAGCCAACCATCTAGTTTGCTTACATATGAAGCAGAAGTTTGATTCATTTCTTCCTGAATTCCTATAACTACCTGTTCTTTGGTAAACAGGTATCCGACAATCGATGATACTAATAGAATTATTGCCGACAATACTGAGAATATTAATGTGAGTTTTGCCTTTAAATTCATTTCCCTCTTCTCCTTATTTCCTTCTTGCCTCTAAGAACAATTTTTACTAGTAATTCGCGAAAAATGTAAAAAAACCTGCAGGAAAATCCAAAATCAGGGTTCCTATTTGACTTATTATAGAAAAAAATGACTTATTTTACTACTTAGGTAGGATATTTCTCTATAAGTCAAACCTGACCCTTCGATCACTTTAAAAGCCAAGGAATATAAAATGGGGCAATAAATGAAATAAAGATAGCAGAGAGTGCCATCGCCACTCCTGACATTGCTCCTTGGGTTTGTCCTTCTTGCAAGATAGTAGCTGTACCTTGGCCGTGGGCAGTCACGCCCATCGCTAACCCTCTGGCTACAGGGTTATCTATTTTGCATAACGAAAGGAAGCTCGCGCCAATCATCGAACCTAGTGTGCCTGTAAAGACGACAAAGGCCACGGCAATCGCTGGGTCGCCACCTGTAATAAGGGCAATATCAATGGCAATCGGAGCCGTTATCGATTTAGGAGCGATAGATGTGACAATAAGGGAATCCAGGCCACTCAGCTTAGCGAGCATTACGGCGGTTGTTAATGTAGATACAGCACCGCATCCTATGCCTACGAGTATGGGAACCAATGATGCACGCAGAACCTGCCGATTTAGGTAAAGAGGCAGCGCGAGTGCCACAGTAGCAGGCCCAAGTAAAAAGGTCATAATATCTTTGCCTGGTTTGTACTGCTCAAATGTGATTCCTGAATAGTGCAGGATAAGAATGATAGCAGTAGTACTGAGCAGTAAAGGGGTTAGTAACGGATTTTTTATCTTCAAATAAATCTTTCGGCTGATGAAATATATAGCGACAGTCATGATAATAGTGAAAACAGTCAATGTTACGCTTTGCAAGCTAACTCACTCCTTTTTTGCCCTGGTGAGATTTGTTGAGGATTTGAACGATTCCTCCTGTTGTTAGCAATGCTACTAAAGTACTGACCACGAGGGGTAGAAATAAAAGATATCCTTTTTGAATAAACAAATCTCCCCATTCCATGAGTTCTACCGCAATAGGAATAAAGAAAAAGGATAGATGTTTAAGTAGAGGATTGGCTGCTGCTGACAACCATTGTTCTTTAATGATGCCGGTAGATAAAAGGACAAAAAGGCTGATCATACCTAGAACACTACCTGGTATTGGTAAGTGTAAAAATGTTACTACCCATGTACTAAGATAGTAAATAACCCATAATAAGAAAATTTGTCCAATAATTTTCAATAAATTGTTCAAGAAAGGTCACCTCTTTATGATAATATAGTGTATTTATAATCATTATATTATAAGCTATAATGATTATAAAAAGAAAACAATTACGAGAATTTGGCTTTTATTATCCTACTAAAGTGACCTTTGAAAAGCAGGAAGGGGCTGTCCCAATCATTGATTGAGACAGCCCTTCTATTAGAGTAAATTAGCGTTTTACTTCAACTTTCGCCATTTTTTCATAATATTTTACCAAGCTACTATGGTCAGCTTCACCCATATCGTCTGTTTTGAGGGCTTGCATCATTTCCATAACGGCTGCGGTAAGGGGTAAGGACACACCCATTTCGTGAGAAGTTTCCAATGCATTATTCAAATCCTTAATATGAAGATTGATACGGAAACCAGGATCAAATTTACGATCCATCATCAAAGGTGCTTTGGCATCAAGAACCGTACTTCCCGCCAAACCTCCACGGATTGCCTGATAAACTAAGTCTGGCTCTACTCCAGCTTTACTGGCTAACACCAAGGCCTCAGAGACTGCTGCAATATTGAGTGCAACAATAACTTGGTTGGCAAGTTTGGTTATATTCCCTGCGCCGATCTCACCAGCCCGTACAACAGATCCAGCCATAGCTTTCATAACAGGATAGCATTTATCAAATACTTCTTGTTTTCCGCCAACCATAACAGACATTGTGCCATCAATGGCTTTCGGCTCACCGCCGCTCACTGGTGCGTCTAGCATTTCTACACCTTTTTCAGCAAGCTTTGCTGAGAGTTCCCGACTAACCAGTGGCGCGATCGAACTCATATCGATGAATATAGTGCCTGCTTTTGCTCCCTCAAGTACACCATTTTCCCCTAAAACAACTTCTTTTACGTGAGGCGAGTTAGGCAGCATGGTAATAACAACATCAACCTGCTCAGCTATAGCCTTAGCCGTGGCCGCACTTTTAGCCCCTGCAGCTACAACCTCAGCAACAGCACTTTGATTTCGGTCCATAACAGTAAGATCATAACCAGCCTTAAGTAAATTTTTACTCATAGGTTTCCCCATAATTCCTAGTCCAATTAATCCAATTTTCATTTTTATTAACTCCTTTATTTTTTAAATTTAATACTATGCAACTTCCCATTTAAGATGTTTATTGTTAGATTATTTAATTATTGCTTCTTCCTGCCTTTACCATTTCCTTGAACTTTGCCGAAATTAGCCCCGACGATACCAACGTTACAACTTTGGCACCTTCACCTGCACACCGGCCAATATCGTCAATGCCACCAGCCATAACGCCCATGGTGATACCTTTTTCCTTGCCCTTGCGAAGCAATTCTTTAATAGTAGCTTTCACAGCTGGATGATTTGGTCCTTCCAATTGATAGCCCATGGTAACGGACAAATCTGTAGGACCTATAAATGCAACATCAATGCCAGGCACGCTGATGATTTCCTCAAAATTTTCCACAGCTTCCGGAGTTTCGATGTGCACAATAACCATAGTATTACGATTGGCAGCCTCTAAATATTCTTTGCCAGAGTCATTACCAAAGCGCGCGGCCCGCACAGAATATGCCGTTCCCCTAGTACCATATGGTGGAAATTTGGCCTTTCTAACAACAGCTTCCGCATCACCCTTAGTGTTGACCATTGGCACTTGTACGCCCTTAGCCCCTCGATCAAGAGCCTTCTGAATACCGGAATTATCATAAGATACACGCACGATGGCCGCTAGGCCGGTTAACTCGGCTGCTCGGATCAATTCTTCAATTTGGCCGTCAGTAAAAGCGCCATGTTCGTTATCGATGACGATAAAATCCAATCCTGCATACCCAATAATTTCCACAAGAGACGGCGCATAAAAGGGCACAAATAAACCCAGCGTTAATTCACCACGCGACAATTTTTCTTTAAATGCATTTTCGAACATACTAAACACCCCTCGCAATATATTTAAACCTAGCCTCTACTGCTCCGCAGGCATCTTTACCAAGGAATACTATCAAGAAACATCGCCCTAGTTATTTCATCTTTAAACAATCATTTTCATATATTGAAATATCGTTTCTTATATTGAAAGTATTCTATCTTTATAAGAAGTTCTGCTATATGATGAAATTTTGATCAGGTCACTGGCGCAGGGTTAAACAAGCATAATGCATTCTTTAATCCCCAGTGTTCAGCCCAAGTCTCTTTACGCCCGCTAGCAACATCGATAATTAAACGAAATATTTCCCAACCAACCTCTTCAATTGTAGCTTCGCCTGTTGCGATTTGTCCTGCATTCACATCGATGAGATCATGCCATTGCTCCGCCAGGGCATTTCGTGTCCCTACTTTAATGACAGGCACCATAGCCAATCCATAGGGTGTTCCTCGGCCGGTGGTAAACACTTGCACATGTATTCCTGAAGCAAGCTGCAGGGTGCCGCAGACAAAATCACTAGCGGGTGTTGCCGCATAGATTAACCCTTTTTGCATTGCTTTTTCCCCAGGTGATAACACTCCTACAATGGCACTACTTCCTGATTTGGCAATAGAGCCCAGGGCTTTTTCCACAATATTTGCCAATCCACCTCTTTTATTACCTGGTGTGGTATTGGCACTTCGATCCACTTCACCAAGATCTAAATAGTGATCATACCACTTCATTTCTTGAATAAGCTTACGACCCACTTCTTCATTCACTGCGCGCGGTGTTAATAAATGAATTCCATCCCGTACCTCAGTGACTTCTGAAAATAGAACTGTCGCCCCAGCCCGGACTAACAAATCTGCTGCATAACCCACTGCTGGATTGGCAGTAACACCAGAGAAAGCATCACTCCCACCACACTGCATACCAACTACCAAATCAGAAAGAGGGCAGGTAATCCGCTTTCGATCATTTAATCTTTGCAACTGTTCTTCTGCTTGTTCCATAATCTTCTGAACCATTTTACTAAAGCCTTGATGATCTTGTAGTAAAACGATGGTTCCGGCATCACCATTTGGTAGCATTTTTTCTGGGAGCAGTTTCTCACAGCCCAAACCCACTACCATTATTTCTCCGCCAAAGTTAGGATGGGTTGTAAGATTCTGCAGGGTACGAATAGGAATAATAGCCTCAGGCGCATTAATCGCCACTCCACAGCCATAATTATGATTTAATGCCACTACATCTTCCACATTGGGATATTGGGGAAGTATTTCTTCTTTAATTCTTTTTACTGCATAATCAAGGACACCTGCAACACATTGAACACTGGTACTAATGCCGAGGATATTTTTTGTTGCAGCACTGCCATCTGCATTACGAAATCCTTCAAATGTATACCCCTCAAGAGGTGGTAACGCTGCTGGCACCTTATTCCCAATTGATAATTCATCCAAATCTGGAGAAGTTGGCATGTGTACTAATGATTCATCAATCCAACTGCCTTTATGGATGGGATGAACTGCATATCCAATAACTTCCCCATAGCGAATAATTTCTTCATCTTGTTTCAAATCCCTTAAGGCTACTTTATGCCCCTGAGGAACATGCTCCCTGAGTTCAAGACCGCAAGGAAACACCGTTCCTGCAGGCAATCCTCCCCCATTGACAACAATCGCAACATTATCGACTGGATTAATTTTAATGTAAAGAGGTACTTCTTTTCGCTGTATATTATTATCCATTTTTTTCCTTTCATGTCTTTTATTAAAATTTCCAGCTTATTAGTTCCTATAATTGGCGATAGCATTACCGACGGAGTACCCTTTGATGTAAAAATATATCTACTACTCTCTGATAATCCCAGTCATCAGATTTCCTTCCACATCAAATTCCATGTACTCTGGTTCATCTTCTGCTTCTAGACCTTCGTATTTCCCATGAACAACATCCTTATAATATGCTTCCGATAGCATAATCTGTCCAATATGAAGACTATTGGGAATACGAATGATTCTTGCCTTATCCTTGTTAACATTATTTAAAGTTCGTATACATAGTTGAATAGCTTCTTTGTCCGTCGCTACAACAATTGGAATGCCTGCTGACTTTAGTACGGTACTTGTCAAACAATTAGGATACATTTTTTCAGGATCTAACTTCTCAAATAGCCGTTTTGTAATTGTACTAGCTAAACCAGTACCCAATCCATTTCCATGAGAACAATCTGTAATATCTAACATACACGTTCTTTGAACCTGTACACCACCTGTTGCATAATCCGTAGAAAATGTGCCTGTAATATTCGGATCTACCCCAGTGCCACTAAAGTTTTTGCCAATTTCGTCGACAATGAGAACATCTCCCTCGCCAACAATTAATTGGGGCATATTTGCAAAAGCTATTTTTAATAATTCTGGTTCTCTAGCCATAATATCGTCTTTATGAATGGCTTCTATTATACAGGTCTCATCATAGGCATTCTCCATACAGGGAATTGCTAATAAAATAGGGGCCTTTTCAAGAATTATTTTTGCATTAGCCGGTAAATTCTCAGCAATTTTCCCCATACCATCACTATGAACACTCTCCGCGCCGTGTTGTTTGCCAAGGCCAACTACCATCATCTTACAAGGCCCGCTCTCATATTCACCGCGAAATGCGTTATGAGGTTTTAAACGACAAGATACAATAATACCATCTGATTCATAGGCTATTTTATCTAAATAAACCGGCCTTCCTAATTCTGAAAATCCCAACATAACGGTGTCCATGCAGGATTTTATTGGACACCCCATGGTTTGTTCTGTAATATTGTATCCAGCTAGAATTTCTATCTGTCCTTCTGCTGTTGCTCCACCATGACTTCCCATAGCTGGAACAATAAAAGGATTTGCATTTTGAGATTTTACAAAATCTACGATTGCTTTCGTAATAATATCTACGTTTGCAATCCCTCTGCTTCCTGCCGTAATCGCTATATTCATTCCCATCTTTATTTGATCGGAAAATTTTTCCTTAGACAATTCTGCAAACACAACCCCCGGTATTTCTTCCGGCGTGATAACTGGTCTTGGGAATATTTGTTTTGCACGAAACATTTTAGGAATATATACATCCTCTAATAATTTTGATACAACTCCACCTTTTTTAATTTGCACTTTGTACTCCTTCCATTTACATATTTCTTATATGAACGAAGTTCTTAGTCGTGTTGTCCAGACAACGAAGGCAAAGGCCGGCCATATCCACTATTTCGACCACAGCAGTCACTATGCGACCCATGGTTACAAAGCATTTGTTAAAGGTTCTCAAATGATAGGTTGCATGAGTCGCAAAGGTAATTGCTGCATCAACTCTTATACCGCAGTGTCCTCAGGCTTAGCCGTTGCTGCCGTACCACCTAATTCTAATCGTTTTACATCACCAACAATAAACAAATATGACATTGCACCCACAAGCCCGACTACCCCTACATAAATCAGCGCCCCGTCAAAAGAACCAGTAGCCTTCAAAATATAGCCGATTGCGATTGGAGTTACAATACTAGCTATGTTACCACAAAAATTAAAGATTCCACCACTTACCCCCATCACCTCTTTAGGTGATGTATCGCCAACAATGCACCAGCCTAAATTTCCGATACCTTTCGCGAAAAAGGCTAGCGACATAACTGCAATAACAATTATTTCAGAAGACACATAATTGGCCATAACGATACTACTTGTAAAGAGCAATCCTGAAATAATAGGTGTTTTACGAGCAATAGTCAGACTATGACCCCGTTTCAGCAACCAGTCCGACCAAATTCCACCCAACATACCTCCAAAACAACCCGCAATCGCAGGAATCGCTGCGACAAGCCCAACTTTCAAAATGGACATACCTTTTGCTTCAATAAGATAGGTTGGAAACCAAGTTAAGAAAAACCACGTAATAGTAGTAAGACAAAACTGTCCAATATATATACCGACCATCATTCGATTCGAAATAAGAGTTCTCACATCAGACCATTTTATTTCACTTTTAGTATCACCAAGATTAGCGAGTCCCCCCCCGGCTTGAATATAATCAAGTTCGGCCTGGTTTACGCCTTTATGATTTTTAGGCTCCCGAACATACTTCAACCAGTAAAAGCCTAATATGATTCCAACCCCACCAGTCCAGAAGAAAATATAATGCCAACTCCACGAATGTACTGTCCACGTCATTAGCGGCGTGAATACCGCTAATGCAAAGTATTGTGCAGATTGAAATACGGATGTTGCCAGACCACGCTCATTAGTCGGAAACCACATCACAGTAAGGCGACTATTTGCTGGAAATGCTGGTGATTCTGCTATCCCCATCAAGAATCGTAATCCGAAAAGCATAGCAAAGGCGGATGCAAAATAACCTACAAATCCCTGCATAAATGTAAACACCGACCATAATAACAGACCCGCCCCATAAACCACACGTGCACCGTATCTATCCAAAACCCACCCGCCAGGAATTTGCATGCCAGTATATGCCCAACCAAAGGCAGAAAAAGCCATTCCCATAGTTACCGCATCAAAGCCAAGTTCTTTCCTCATGCTCGGCGCAGCAATGGACAGAGTCGCACGATCAACGTAGTTGAAGGTAGTAACAATAAATATCATTGCTAGTATGAAATATCGAACATTGGTTTTTTTTGTATTTACTTGCTTGTTATCCATTCAAAAATTCTCCTTTTCATCTGTTTTTTTCTTAACTTCCTCAACTAAGCTACTTAGCTATACATGTCCTAATGTAGCAAAATAAATTCTGCCCTTTTTTCTCAGCTCCTTCATTTTAAAAGCTAGTTTTTTAGCGTTAACCCTATGGTTATTGCTTACCCTAATAATGGCTCGCTATTACAATCTTTCTATTGCAAGAACCATGCCAATTATCAGAATGTTGAATTCTCTAGCTTTAGCTTCTCATTTGCTAAAACAACTGTAGCAGCATCTACAACAAACGTTGTCCAAAGTGCTACATATGTTGTTGCAAACTCATCCCTCAAGCATGTATAATAAACACGTATATGATTACTTTTATATAATCACATGAAAACTTTCAAAATGAATGTTATCGATTAACAAGAGCATCTATCCATTCATTAGGAGGATTGATCATAATTGCCAAAAATAGCCTTTATTGCTCCTGATAAGCAATTATTTTTGCAGGGCAAGAAAATTATCCATGAGCTTGGTTTAAATCATAAATTTGACCTCTATTTAGCAAGGCTGAATAGAGGAATCCGTCTTGCTAAAAAACTGCAAAATGAAGATGTTGATGTTATTGTTTGCAGAGGCGGTACTGCTAAATTAATTATTGAATCTCAAGTTAATATTCCTGTCGTTGAAATCCCTATTACTGGACAAGACCTAGCCCAAGTTTTTCACGAATCCAAAAAAATAACAGGTTTACCTAATCCCAAAGTTGCCATACTCGCCTATAGCAATATGGTCAATGACATTGAGGTGCTATCAAATATTTTGGATATTCAATTGACTATCTATCCTCTTACGACGGTCGAGGATATCCCCGCAAAAATCGCGGTCGTAGCAGCGACAGATGCCAATATCGTGGTAGGTGGTATAAAAACCATACTGTTGGCTGCAAAACAAGGATTAAGGAATCATCTTATACGTTCTGGAGATTTCTCCATTCGCGGGGCGCTTCTGGAGGCTCAAAAAATTGCGTTGGGCCGAAAAATTGAAAAGGAAAAAGCCCAAGAATTTAAAGCGTTAGTGGACTATTCATCAGAAGGCATCATTAGCATCAATCACGAGAGAATCATCAAAGTTTTTAATCCAACTGCCGAACGCCTGTTAAACCGATCTGCCAAAGAACTACTTGGGCAAAAAATAGACTCCGCACTCACCTTTATCAATGTTGAAACTTGTTTACTAACAGGTCAGCAATCTATCGGACAAGTGGTTCAACTTGGTGCTATCTGGGTCACTTTTAACATTGCGCCTATCATTGTTGACCAAGTAATCATTGGTGCAATTATTACCTTCCAGGATGTCACACGCATTCAAGAAATGGAGGTTCGAATCCGCAATGAAGTCATTGCTAGAAAATTCGTTGCGAAATATCACTTTACTGATATTCTAGGAGTTTCTGATCAGATTATTGAGACCAAGAGAATTGCCAAAGAAATATCCGCAATTGACGCCACTGTATTAATTTCAGGTGAATCAGGAACCGGTAAAGAATTATTCGCCCAAAGTATCCATAACGAAAGCCGCAGAAAAAATGGTCCCTTTGTGGCAGTCAATTGTGCAGCCTTACCGCAAAATTTGCTTGAAAGCGAACTCTTCGGCTATGTGGAAGGAGCATTCACAGGAGCAAATAGAAAAGGGAAACCTGGCCTATTTGAAATGGCTCATCGGGGCACGATTTTTCTTGATGAAATTTCCGAAATGGATAAATATGGTCAAAGTCGTTTACTCAGAGTATTGCAGGAAAAACAAATCATGCGCCTCGGAGATGATAAATATATACCTGTTGATATCAGAATCATTGCCGCTACGAATAAAAACTTAATAGAACTTATTAAAGAAGGACATTTTAGGCAAGATCTTTTTTATAGACTTAAGGTATTGACAATGACTTTGCCACCATTACGTAATAGAAATAACGACGTAAAACATCTAGCACATCATTTCTTAGAATATTATAAAAGACGGCATCTAAAGCAGCTCGAAATTACCCAGGCAGCCTATGACTATCTGTCTGACTATTTCTGGCCGGGTAATGTGAGAGAATTAAAGTTTTTCATTGAAAGATTGGTGGTGATTGCCAATGAAAAACTTATTACCCCAGATGTCCTCAGAAAATATTGGCAAGATAGAGAATGTGAGCCCACAGTAATTAATAGTACAAACGACCTCTCTCTGCTATCAGAAGAAACGAGAATTGTTTCTGCATTAGCACAATGTAATTCAAATATTACCCATGCCGCTAAAGTACTGGGCATGGATCGCAGCACACTCTACCGAAAATTAAAAACCTACAAGATTGAGGTCACGAAGGCTTATTAAAACGTAAGAAGGCCCACAACTTACTCAGTAAGTGTGGGCCTTCTCTTTGCATTAAAGGTATTATTCTTTTGTGGCGGCTGCCTCCTGATTGACTGCACCATAGTTGCTAGCCAATCTTTTGTAGCTCTCTAATCTGTCTTTTGCATCTTGTTCAGTCTTTGCAAACAAGATTTCAGCCATATCAGGGAATTGCTTTTTCAATGATGAGTAGCGCACTTCACCCATCAAAAACTCCTGGAAGTTCATGGTTGGCGCCTTGGAATCTAGAGTGAATGGATTTTTACCAACTTCTTTCAATTGAGGATTATAGCGATACATAGACCAATAACCACTCTCCACAGCTCGCTTGCTTTCCAAATGACTAGAACCCATGCCAACTTTTAGACCATGGTTGATACAAGGAGCATAAGCAATAATTAAGGATGGTCCTGGATAAGCCTCAGCCTCAGCAATGGCTTTGATGGTTTGATTTTTGTCGGCACCCATGGCGATTTGGGCCACATATACATAGCCATAACTCATGGCAATCATGCCAAGATCTTTTTTCTTGGTGCGTTTACCACTGGATGCAAATTTGGCAATTGCTGCTGTTGGTGTGGCTTTTGACGACTGACCACCTGTATTGGAATATACCTCAGTATCAAAGACTAAGACATTCAAATCTTCACCTGAGGCTAGCACATGATCAAGTCCTCCAAAACCAATATCATAAGCCCAACCATCACCACCAAACAACCATTGAGACCTCTTCACTAAGAAGTCTTTATTATCATAGATTTCATTAAGTAGTGGGTCATCGCCTTTTACCTGTTCTAATACTTCAATCAACTTATCTGCCCTTTGTCGTGTACCGTCACCTTTGTCTTTATTGGCTAGCCACTCTTCACAAGCTTCTTTTAGCCCGCCCCCATTATTCAATGCTGCTACGGCAGCAATATCTATGGCTAATTTTTCTCTAATTTGTCTTACGCCACAGAGCATGCCCAAACCAAATTCAGCGTTATCTTCAAACAGGGAGTTCCCCCAAGCAGGGCCGTGTCCGCGATGATTTTTAGTATAAGCAATCGATGGCGCACTACCTGCCCATACAGAGGAACAACCAGTCGCATTCGCCACCATCATTCGATCACCAAATAGTTGAGTCACCAATTTCGCATAAGGAGTTTCGCCACAGCCTGCACAAGCACCCGAAAACTCCAGTAAAGGTTGCTCAAATTGGCTGCCTTTGACCGTGAATGGACTCATAGGATTTGCTTTTGGTGCTGCAGTCATGGCATAATTCCACAGGTTATCCTGTTCAAGAGATCTTGCTAGCGGTTTCATTTCTAAGGCTTTTTGTTTTGATGGACAAATCTGTGCGCAGTTACCACAGCCTGTGCAATCATAAGGGGAAACAACAATGGAAAAGTTGAGTTCCGGTTTGCCAATAGCCGCTTTTGCCACAAAACCCTCTGGAGCATTTTCCAGTTCGACCACGCTTAGTAATGCCGGCCTGATGGCAGCATGAGGGCATACATAGGAACATTGATTACATTGGATACAGTTGTCTGCTTGCCAATTTGGAACATGAATGGCAATACCGCGTTTTTCATATGCGGAAGTACCCATCGGGAACGTGCCGTCTTCCATACCAACAAAAGCACTGACTGGCAATGTATCCCCTTCTTGCCGATTCATCGGAATCAGAATGTTTTTAATAAAATCTGGCACATTAGCAACAGGGGTGATCGCCTCATGGGCATTTGCCCAAGATGCAGGAACATTGATTCGGGCAATAGAGTCTACCCCTTTATCAATGGCAGCATTGTTCATGCTGAGGACTTTTTCACCTTTATTGCTATAGGATTTAATAACCGCATCTTTTAAATACCGAACCGCATCTTCCACTGGAATAATATCAGCAATTTTAAAGAATGCGGATTGCATAATCATGTTAATCCTACCACCAAGGCCAATTTCCTGGGCAATACCGATCGCGTCTAAGGTATAAAAGTTAATATTTTTTTCAAAGATATAACGTTTCATGGCGGCAGGCAATTTTTCATCCAGTTCCTTTGCAGTCCATGTACAGTTCAGCAGAAAATTGCCGCCTTGCTTTAGACCTTCCAGCACATTATATTTATGCACATAGGATTGGTTATGACAGGCAATAAAATCAGCCTTGTTAATAAGATAGGGAGATTTTATGGTTTTTTTACCGAATCTCAAATGGGAAATGGTAACCCCACCCGACTTTTTGGAGTCATAGGCAAAATAGGCTTGGGCATACATATCAGTATGATCACCAATAATTCCAATAGCACTCTTGTTAGCCCCTACCGTTCCATCAGAACCAAGACCCCAAAACTTACACGCTTTGGTTTCTGCTGAGGTAATATCAATATCATCACCAAAAGGCAAGGAGGTATAGGTGATGTCATCAACAATCCCTACCGTAAAGTTATCCTTAGGCTGTTCTTGCTTAAGATTTTCAAAAACAGCTTGAATATGACTAGGAATTACATCTTTACCACCAACACCACAGCGGCCCCCAACAATCACCGGACTCCATTCTTTACCGTAAAACACTGATTTTACATCAAGGTACAAAGGTTCAGCAGAAGCTCCTAGCTCTTTGGTCCGATCCAAAACAGCAATCTTTTTCACTGTGCGCGGAATGTATTTAAAGAAATGTTCAATTGAGAAAGGCCGGTATAAATGAACGGTAAGCAGTCCGACTTTTTCGCCATTTGCATTTAGATAATCCACCATCTCTTCTATGGCCTCACACACTGATCCCATAGCAACGATCATGCGATCAGCATCCTCAGCTCCATAATAGTTGAATAGATGATATTCCCGGCCTGTCAATTTTCCTATTTCAGCCATATATCCTTCGACAATTTCAGGAAGTTCTTGATAAAAACGATTAGAAACCTCTCGTTGTTGAAAGAGAATATCCGAATTCTGTACCGACCCTTTCAGTACTGGATGATCTGGATTGAGAGCCTTACGGCGAAACTCAGCGAGAGCATCTCGATCTAATAAATGGGCTAATTCGTTATATTCAAGGACTTCAATCTTTTGCACTTCATGAGAAGTTCGAAATCCATCGAAAAAATTAAGGAAGGGAACTCTGCCTTTAATAGCAGATAGATGAGCCACAGCTGCCAAATCCATTACTTGCTGAACACTACTTTCCGCTAGGAGCGCAAACCCTGTCTGCCGAGTTGCCATAACATCTGAATGATCACCGAAAATACTAATTGCATTGGCACCAATCGTTCTGGCACTGACATGGAATACACCAGGTAATAGTTCCCCAGCAATCTTATACATGTTGGGAATCATGAGTAATAATCCTTGAGATGAGGTATAAGTAGTAGTCAAAGCACCTGCCTGCAATGAACCATGTACTGCGCCAGCAGCACCACCTTCTGACTGCATTTCCACAATGTGCACCGTCTGTCCGAAGATATTTTTTTTACCTTGTGCCACCCATTCATCAGCATGTTCTGCCATATTGGACGACGGAGTAATAGGATAAATAGCTGCTACATCAGTAAAGGCATAGGAAATATGGGCTGCGGCTGTATTGCCATCCATCGTCTGCATTTTTCTCTTAGTATTTCTCATGAAAATTTCTCCCTTTTTTTGCTATTTTGACTAAAAAAAACGCCCCTATATAACATATATGTTATATAGGGGCGCAACATGCGCGATACCACCCTTACTTATCACTTTACATCGGTCAAGCAACCGACTCCCGGTTAACGCCCAGGTGGCGCCTCTGCCTAATCCACACAGAAATAGTCCTGTACTTTTCGGAGAAGAGTTCATGGGTGATTTAATCAGCAATTACGACCCACCGGTTCTCAGCAGACACCGGTTCTCTGTGGCAGTCTATCCATTGCCTTTACTCCCAATCATCACTTTTGTATGTTAATCTATTAAGTTTTAAGCTATCTAGAGTAAATTATTGCATTTTACTATATTTTTGTCAACATATATATTTCAGAAAAATACACATGTCCACCATACGTACAATCTCTTCTAACTAGACATGGCAATTCCTAAAAATGTAACCAACATCAGATTAAAACCTGCCAAGGCGGCTCCGTCTTTACACTAATCCAAGCTATATTCTCTGTAAATATCATTTGCCTAGGAATTTATAATGACATCAAAAAAAATCCATAATTGATTTCAAGATTATCCCCCGATGTCCCTTAATAAAGGTTAATCAAGCCTCTTATCCATTGTTTGCATTATAGCCCCGGAGATAAAACTGCATCTTACCAGACTTAGTCGTAGGGATGATGTCACAAAATTCAAGAGATAGTTCGACCCCAGTATCCTTAAAATAGGGTTCAATTAAACTCTTGGCCTTACTACCGCTATCCTCACTATATTCATGGCCCTTTATCAGCCGAACAACCAGTTTATCTATGCTAGGTTGATACAATTGCACTTGCCGTATCTGTGCATAGGGAATCTCACCAAAGATATGATCTATCTGAGTTGCAGGAACACTATCCCCAGAGGGTGTATGAATGATCTCAACAGTTCTTCCAACAATTTTTTGTAATACTGGCAGTTCCCGGCCACAGGAGCAGAGATTACTGTCTAGTATGCCAAGATCTTTTGTTCCATAACGTATTAAGGGGAATCCATAATTATGAAGATCAGTTATAACAATTTCCCCTTCCATTCCTGGTGCAACAACTTCACCATCTTTTACAATTTCGACTATAAATCTTTCTGCATTAATGTGCATCTGACCATGAGGACATTCACTCGCCACCGTCCCACACTCTGATAGTCCATATTGATTATATACCCTGGCCCCAAAAGCCTCTTCTATCAGCTTTTTGCTTTTTATGGTCAGCGGTTCTGAATTTGATATAACGGCATTAGGTCTGATTTGCTTAATGTCATTCTCCTGTAAATATTCAGCAACGTGCCTTAAGCATGAAGCTAATCCTCTGACTACTTGGGGCTGTATTGTAATTATTTCATCAATATACAGCTTTAGTTTCTCATTTTTTATATACCTGCGTTTTTCCTTCTCAACCAAACAATAGCGCCATCTAGAACGTATAAAATTCACCAGTTTTCTTATAAAATTCCTCTTATCCTGTTTATTTGTGGAGAAGAACACTCTTTTAGCGAAAAAATTTGTACCTGTCCACTCATATTCTCCCCGTTTCTCTAGCGCCCGGCTATAAGTTATAGCACAATCATCAATATACACCTTTACAACTGATCCAGTAGTTCCACTGGTGGAAACCAGCCGCATTTTCTTTAGACTTTTGGTCTCATCACAAAGCTCCTGTACTTTTTCCTGCAGAAGTCTTCGGCTTAAGAGTGGAAGATCTTTAAGCATATCAAGAGCATTGGTTTTGATGCTGCCCTCCTTGGGCAATATACTTCTATAATAGGGTACATTGTTATATGCATAATTAAGCAAAGTCTTCAATTTTTCATTTTGCATCTGACGAAGCTCACTGGCTGTCATCCACTGGGACTTATTGAGTTCACTATAAAACTTATAAACCTTTAACCCGGATACTAAATCAAGTATGGCCAGTTTTAATTGCACCAAAAATCCTCTCCTCTATAAAGAAAACTTGCTTTCCGCCAAGCCTCAGCATAGGCTGAAGCCTTAGTTGCTCTTACTTGGAATCAACAAGTATTATACTTTTTGATTCCATAAAAAATGTTATAATGCTTATAACTAAATGCAAAGTGGTGATCAGAACGGGTCTGGCATTTCTTGCATGGAACTGATTATTGGCTACATACATCCAGACTATGGACGACTGACCATCCCGGCACAAAATGGATTATAAAGGAATTTGAGATATAGCCCTACTAAAAGAAAGCTTGGGTCTATATTGCTTTTTTATATACAGCAATGACACTGGCCGTCATTTTCTCAGCACTGAATTCTTCAACAATAAGTTGACGGCCAAATTCCCCCAGGTTTCGCTGCAGGGTCTTATCAAACAGTAATCTTTTTATATCCTCGCTCAGATTCTCTTTTGTTATCTTCTTTTCTCCCCTTGTCCAGCTTGTTCTGCTGGCTGATAACCAGCTTTCTTGGGTAATAATTCCAGGGTAGTCAGAGCCGTCAGCGATGGCAATAACCGGCTTACCAGCAGCCATAGCCTCCAATGCAAACCTACCTACTCCCACAGCAATGGAGGAACAGGATAACAGCCAAGCAATATCATTGCGTTGCCCTAAAAAGGAAACAGCGTTTCGACCACAGGCAGCGTTAGCTCTCTGAACAGCAGCTTCTACCGTTCCAGCCTCAGGCCCATCTCCTACCAACAGCAATTTGATGTCAGGTATGATGCGATTCAAACCTGACATCACTTTACACAGAAGAAGGGGGACATCTGTCTTATGATGATTTAAGCGGCTTACTAAAAGTATGGTATTATCACCGATACCATCCGGTTTTTTACTATCCGGCTTGCTGCTAAAATTGTCTATACAGACTCCGTTTGCAATTTCATGCAGTGTTTTAGGGTTCACTTTAAGCACTTTAATAAAATGCTGCTTTATTCCATTACTGATAACAATACAGTTAGGTGGAAAAAAAACTTTGTAAGCCCGGTGTAAGGGCCGCCATTTATCATGAAAAGTAACAACATAGGGTACTGCCATGCTTAATTTCATAAAAAAAGCATATACGCTTGCTGTTCGGTGATGAGCATGGATTAACTGAATACTATGCTCTTCAATTATCTTTTTAAGTTTCCGTTGGTTTTGAAAATGAGTCAGCGGATTTCGCGATCGGAAGGGAAGCTTATAAACCGGAATATGATTAAAATATCGAATAATTTCATCATCAAGTCCTGCCAGCACTACTTTCACGCCCTGACGCAATAAGCCTCCTACTAATGTTTCCAGGTGGGTTTCCGCACCACCACGATGCCAAGGTTGAGTAAATACAATAAGAACCCTCATGATAATCTCCCTCTACAGTCTTAATTTAAAGTACTAACCTAGACGATTTTGCTAACAGCCAGTCTTATTACCAGCGTTTCATCGGCTTTCTGAAATCATTAAATTTCTCTACTATGAAATATAATCCCGCTCTTGTCAACAAAACGGTTGTTTCGATGATTAGCCGGAAAACTCATCAATCTTGATAAACCCTATTAATTATTGTAATTTTCTATAAAGTATCCCATTCTCCTGCAATAACAGCCACATTCAAAACACTACATTTATACGCAGATTATGATTGAAATTAATTCTCAATTGATGCCTAATAACCATGATGAGATAAAGTGTATAAATCGCCCTTATAATAGTAAAAAACAAAACAGAAGATGCAGCAATTCTACACAAATTATCGCACCTTCTGTTTTGTTTAATTCTTGAAATTATAAAACTAAATCTTTTTCAGCGGCCCCGCTACTATGCCTATTTTTTGCCGATACCTGAACTATTCTTTTCCCTAGCCGCTGAAACTTTGCGTAGATGTTGAAAGATCACTATAATTTAGTGAATAAGCTTCCATAAAAGAATCCAATAACTGTTGAGATATGATTGCCGAATTTATATTTTTTACGCTACCGCTCGAAGTAGTATCCGATGAATTGCTAGAAGAGTCAGTAGAATCAGCATACATGGCACTTAACATCTCCAGAATTGCATCAGTACTCGAAGAGCTGCTGCTTGTTACAGATGACGTATCTTCTGGCGGTTTAGGTGGAGGCGTGCCGATCGCCATACTTGTCGAATCATCATTTGCTTTCATTAAAGTAGCTATGGCTTTTACATCAGCATCAGTGGCCGTGCCATCTGCAATTTTTGCCATCAAGCTTTCCATCTCTGAATCCGACGATGTTTCACTGGTTGAAGATGAGTTTTGCATATATGTAGCCATCTCTTTTAGCTTAGCAGTTAAGGTTTCTATATCAGAATCGCTAGCTGTACCGCTTGCTACACTATCAATTAAATCTTTGATCCCTTCATCAGAAGACTCACTGTTCACTAGCGGCGGTGGCGGCAGCATACTGCCCGCACTAGATTGAGCCTGCATCTCGCTCGCTTTCTCTTGCATTTTAGTGGCTATGGCTTTTACATCAGCGGCAGTTGCCGTATCATCCTTGATTTTTTCTAGTAAACTATCCATCTCCGAGTCTGACGATGTTCCACTGGTTGAAGATGCGCTCTGCATACTAGTAACAATCTCTTTTAGCTTAGCAGTCAAGGCTGTTATCTCCGAATCGCTAGCGGTGCCGGCTGCAACCTTATCGACTAACTCCTTGAGCCCGCTCTCAGAAGATCCACTATTTATCACAGGACTACTCATCCCACCAAACTGGACCTGCATGTCACTAGCTCGCTCTTTCATTTTAGTAGCGATAGCCTTCACATCATCAGTAGTAGCAGTGCCATTTAGGATTTTTTCCATTAGACTGTTCATCTCTGTATCGGAAGATACTCCACTACTTACAGACGTGCTGCTAGACTGACTTTGTATATTTGTAGCCATCTCTTTTAACTTAGCAGTCAGACTCGCGATATCAGAATCACTAGCTGTTCCGCTTGCTACTGCATTGATGAGATCTCTCATTTCTCCAGTTTTATTAGAACTGCTTTGCGTATTTGATCCGCATCGGCCGCAACCTGTGCATATTGTACAACTTGTGCCTGTTGAACTGCTTTGTGAATTTGACACGCCGGAAGTAAAGGCCGTACTATTGGTTGATGAAATATTCATATTTTCCCCTCCTATGTTACTTTTAGGCAAATTTGTCGCAATTTACTATACTATCGCATAGAATTCTTTGAAAAACCTTTGAATTTTAAATGACTTTCAACAGTTTTTACTTTACAATATACTTATAGTAATATAATCCAGACAAAATCCGACAAAAGAAGGTATTATAATGCAATTATTGCTGGTAGAAGATGAACCGCGCCTATCAGAAGCCCTGTCCCATATATTAAAGAAAAATGGCTATGCCGTAGATACTGCCGCCGATGGTGAAACAGGTCTGGATATGGCTGCTACTGGCATCTATGATATTCTGATTCTTGATCGCATGCTCCCTCGCCGTAATGGCCTTTCTCTATTAAAAGAGTTCCGCCTTCTAGGGTTTGATACTCCGGTTTTATTACTCACTGCCAAAGACGCACCAAAAGACCGGGTAGAAGGACTTGATGCCGGTGCCGATGATTATCTCATCAAACCCTTTTCAACAGAAGAACTACTAGCCCGCATTCGGGCCCTTACCCGTCGCAAAAATAAAGAATTAGCAGAAAATACATTGACAGCAGCCGGCTGGTTGCTAAATCCTTTGCGCAGTGAAGTAATAGTAAATAATCAAACTATCAAACTAACTGTTAAGGAATGCTTGCTGCTCGAACTGCTGATGCGCAATTGTGGTCTTGTCGTCAGCAAAGATCGCATTCTAGAAAAAGTCTGGGGTTATTACACCGAAATTGAATTGGCCAATGTCGATCTATATATCCATTATCTACGCAAAAAACTTAATACGTCTTTGATCAAGACTGCTCGGGGTATCGGCTACTATTTGAAGGAGGACGACAATGTTTCGTAAACTACGCTTAAAACTTATGCTGGTCAACCTAAGTGTCATTGTCCTGTTGTTTCTCCTGTTAATTACAGGAACTTATTTTTTTGTGCAGGGTGAGATGATTAAAGGTGGAAAGCATATGATGCAAAGAGTATCCCGCGACCTAGTAATGGGTAAATCTATCAGCTTTCCTCCAGAACCTCCGGACCATAACCAAGAAGATGATGGCCCTCCCAGACCCATGATATTCTTTATAAAAACAAATCTAGCAGGTGATGTTATCCAAGCTTCACCCTCTATATCTTTGACGAACGCTCAACTTTCTCGATTCGCACTGGAAACGCAAAAAACTGGGGAGACTTTGGGAAGTCTTATATTTGACAAAACCGAGTATCACTATCAAATAACTCCAGCTGATGATAATCAGAGCGTATTTATCGTTTTTCATGATTTTCAACGTGATCGCAATCTATTGAATATGTTAGTCACTGGACTTAGTATAACTGGAATTGTTTGTATGATTTTATCCCTGTTCGGTAGCCTCTTCATGGCTAATAGAGCCATGATTCCCATTCAGAACTCATGGCAACAACAGAAGGATTTTCTAGCAGACGCCTCCCATGAATTTCGCACACCCCTGGCAATCATTCAAACCAATTTGGAGATTGTCCGGGACAATCCCGAGGAAACAGTCCGAAGTCAGGAGCATTGGTTAAGTAATATTCATGAAGAAACTCTCTGCATGACTAAGCTGGTTGAATCCCTACTGTTTTTAGCTCGAGCAGATTCCCATCAGCAATTATTAATTAAGGATGATTTCCAACTAGGCCAAACGATCATGATCGCAGCTGAGCTGTTCCGTCCTGTTGCTGCTATCCAAGGTGTTACCCTTGATTTACAGGTAGAAACCCATATTCCTTATTGCGGTGACGAGGCTAAACTACGGCAGGTCGTTGGAATTTTATTAGATAATGCCATCCGTCACACGCCAACTGGTGGGAAAATCACCATCAATCTGGAAAATTCACACCAAGGCATTCTATTATCAGTCACAGATACAGGCGAAGGCATTCCTCCAGAACATTTAGAGAAAATATTTGAACGGTTTTACCAATCAGATTCCTCCCGATCCCAGGGAGGAACAGGACTTGGATTGTCTATTGCCAAGTGGATTATAGAAAGCCACAATGGCAGCATCAGTGCCCTTAGTACTCCAGGTACGGGAAGCATTTTTAATGTTGTACTGCCTTATTTATAAAATATATACTACTAAAAGTGGACAAAAATCCAAAGGATTTTTATCCACTTTTTTATTATCTATAAAAAGCACTACATGTCCTTTTTTGTCATTGCGAGTGTAAGGTCGCAATCTCTGTACACGTAAGGGATCGCGACCCTACACTCGCAATGACGGTTAAAAACTTATAATTTGTGATGATCTAAAAAAATTACAATCTTATTGGATTAAAAGTTATTATTATGAATAATTTAAGAAAAACTAAAGCAAAACTAAAGAAAAAAATGCGATGATAGTAATAGTAAGTATTATTTAATCGAGGAGGAGAGCATTATGCTGGTTTTAGGGAGAAAACCTGGCGAATACGTTATGATCGGAAAAGACATTATGGTTAAGGTCGTCAAAAGCGATGATGGGGACTTAAGACTGGCAATCGATGCACCAAAATATATAAATATTATCCGCGGGGAGATATATGAAGATAGACTGAGGTATATTCAAGAAAAAGAACCTATAAGCAATTTAGCGTATGCTAAATCCTAACTCATAAAGAAAACTTGGTTTCAAGCAAGCCTCAGCGCAGGTTGAATCCTTAGTTGCCCTTACTTGTAATCAAGAAAGTGGCATACTTTCTGATTACGTCAGCGAAGACTTTAATCCTTATTTTAGCCCAGGAGGTGCTATTTTGACTACAAAAATTGTTCCCTTTCCTACAAAAAACGAAAATCCTTGGGAAGAAGTAGATAGACTCATACGGGCCTATCTGGCCGAGATATCAGCAGATAGCTATTTCATCAATTATGTTGGTAATCGAATGAAAGATTTTATTGAGACATATGCCAGCAAATCATTCGAGCCTACTTTTAATTTGGTAGTTCCCCCCAATCTTTCACAAGAACAAGCCAATGCTCTATTGTTATCCATCGACAAGGGCGTTCAAGACACCGCTGAAGAGGTGCAAGATATGATGAGGAAAATCATCATTGAGAGGCTTCATCTTGAAATCGAAATATATGCAAGTCAAAAAAATATAAAATATCGGCTATGTTGAATGTAAAAAAGGTTACCTGCCAATAACAGGTAACCTTTTTTTGTATTATAAAATCAATTGGCAGCAATGGAAATATTACTTTTCTGCAAATAATAGCCTACTCCCCGCACTGTCTTCAAATTGGACATATTAATTTTTTTACGCAAGTAATGAATATATATATTGATTGTACTTTCTTCCGCATCAGAATTATAGCCCCATACCTTTTCTATGATCCGTTGTTTGGTAACTACTTGGCCCTGATTGCGGATTAATAGTTCTAACAGTTGTGATTCTTTCAATGTTAACTGAATGACCTTACCTTGTTTAGTCACTTGGGCACGCTGGGGATCAAAGATAATATCGTCTAGAATTAAGACAGTATCCACGATCTCTTTATTGTTCCGACGAGCTAAGGCATGCAATCTTGCTACTAATTCCACAGTGAAAAATGGTTTAACCAAGTAATCGTCAGCTCCAGCATTGAGCCCTTCTGCCCGATCTTCAGGGGTATCCTTGGCTGTTAGAAAAAGGACGGGAGTACTATGTCCTAGCCTGCGAAATTCTTTCAATAAGGAAATACCATCTAAATAGGGTAACATGCGATCCAAAATGATAATATCATAGACTCCAGTACAGGCCATTTCAATACCTGTTTCACCATCCATAGCAACATCGACTACAAAACCATTCTTCTTTAACAAATAGGATAGCGCTTCAACTAGTTTACTCTCGTCATCTACCAGTAATAGTTTCATGTAAAAACACCCTTTGAGACCACAACCTTGTGTAAAATTATCCATCCTTGGACATTCTGTACTTTCATTTTGCCATACTATTATTTAGTTACTATTTAGTTTTAGTAATAAATTATGGATAATTTAACTAAATTTTAATTTTTATGAATTATAACCCATCTTTTTGATTATATAAAAAATGGAAAACCATATGTTGAAACACAAAGATACAAAGCCGCTACGCGGACACAAAGATCACAAAGAGGATAATTAAAACAATCTTTGTAATTTCTGCGTCTAATGCGGTTTTCTTTGCTACACTCATTCACCCCATCTATTATTATAATTGATTAATCTTGGAATTTTCTTTTAAAAGATATGATTTTTTTAAAGAAATGACAAAAATATGCCCTTTTTTGTCATTTACTAAATACAATCTTAATATTTCCTTCCGAAAACAATATTAGACAAGCATGAAAGGAGGGGCTTTTTAAGGAAAGTAATGAAGGTAATTCTTTTAAGCAAATTACTTCCTAGTGAAAAGTAAATCATTTCAGAAAAAGTCTAATGGAAAAATGGTGCACGGAAGCTAAATTTTGTTCAAAATCAAGGAGGAATTATTATGTCAATGGTAATCAACACAAACATGTCCGCGTTAAACACTACGAATCAGTTAAACAAAAACTCTACCCTCATGAATTCATCCCTGCAAAAACTGTCATCCGGGTATTCCATCAACAGTGCCGCTGACAATGCGGCTGGACTGGCCATCTCCGAAAAAATGCGTAGCCAAATTCAAGGTCTCGACCAAGCGAGCAACAACTCTCAAGATGCTATATCCTTGACTCAGACCGCAGATGGTGCTCTCGACGAAACGACTTCCATCCTAGAACGCATGCGCGAACTAGCTGTACAAGCTTCATCTGATGCGTTAACAGATGATGACAGATCCGCCATCCAAGATGAAACCGACCAACTTCGTCAGGAAATTGACCGTATTTCTAATGACACGGAATTCAATACTAAGAAATTGCTCAATGGTGATAGCGGTACTACGACAGCTGTATCTGGCACAAATTCAGCTGTAATTAATGCTTCCGCGACTGTTGCAGGAAACACTACAGCATCAGGTACTTATAGCGTAAGTTATACTGCAATTGCCACACAAGCAACTACCGGTACAACTGCTAATGCCACTGCTAATGCCACTGGTCTTACAGCTGCTACTGCTGATGCAAGTGCTTTTGCCGGAGATATTACCATTAACGGAACAACGATCACCATCTTGGAAGATGACACCATACAAGGTGTTCTTGATAAGATTAATGCCCAAACAGCAACTACCGGTGTAACAGCTACATTTGATACTACTGATACAGCTAATGGATATATTAAATTAACTGATGATACCTACAGCAGCGATTCTGAAATTACTTTAGCTGGTGATAATGACACATTAAAGGATCTTTTTGCAGCAATCGGCAGTTCCGATACAAGTACAAGTGTTACAACAAACGGTACAGACGCTGCAGGGACAATTAATGGGGCAGCTGCTATCGCTGAAGGCAATACATTAACAGCTTTCGACCTCACTGTTACTGGTGATGATACAGCTTTGGCAGCGTTTGCGTCTACCACTGCTTATAAAGCTTTAGTTACTGCGACGACCACTACTCAAACGACTTTAACTTCTTCAATTACAAATGCTTCTAGTACTGCCTCCGAAAATTTAGCGACTGCAGTTGCTACTGCTACTAGCGGTACTAGTAGTGCTCTTAAAAATGCTGTCACCGCTGCTTATGATGCTTATACTGCCGCTCTTAGCGCTGTTACTGATTATACTACTGCTGGGGATGTAGTTACTACTAAGACTGCTTTAGATACTGCTATTGGCAATTTAAACGATACTACTCTAGATACTGCTTATGCTGATTATGACACTGCTGCTGGTACAGCTATAAATACTGCTGCTGCCGCTGCTGATGATGATGCTGCTGCTTATACTAGTAATGGTACAGCTTTAGGTACTGCTATTACTGATGCTTCTACTGATACCGATGAAGCTACTTTCGCTGCTGCTGTAACTGCTGCTGGAGATAGTGGTGTCTCTGATGCTTACACTGCTTATACTGCTGCTCTTACTAGTGGTGATGCCGAAACTATCACTTCTACCAAAGCGACTTTAGCTAGTGAAATTGGTACTTCTAGTGTTGCTGGTGCTGCTACTCTCCAGACCGCTCTTTCTACTTATAATACTAATGCTGGTACTGCTATCACTAATGCAGCGACTGCTGCTACTACCGCTAAGACTAATTTAGCAGCAGCTGGTCCTGATGCTAGCGTTGACGTAGACGCCAGCAGTGCCCTAACCATTCAGGTCGGCGCAAACACAGGTCAAACCATGACGATTTCCATCAACGATATGGACGCTAATGCCTTGGGAGTTGCAGGCGATACTTCTACAACAGGTATTGATCTATCTGATGTAGATAGTGCTACCGATGCTATCACTGCCATCGACGCAGCCATTAAGAAAGTATCTGCCGAGCGTTCTAACCTTGGTGCGGTTCAGAACAGTCTTGAGAGCAATATCAACAATCTGGACACTGAAAGCGAAAACTTGAGTTCTGCTGAATCTAATATTCGCGACACAGATATGGCTTCAGAAATGGCGGAATACACCAAACTGAGCGTCATTACCCAAGCTGCTACTGCGATGCTCGCGAAAGCCAATCAACAACCACAACAAGTATTGAGCCTGTTACAATAACTCTAAAAAATAAAGGGTTGCCTCAAAATAAAATGAGGCAACCCTTTATTTTACTTTATAAGAAAACCGCTACACATCCTTTTAAAACGTTAAGAATAAACCCATATTCAATACAAAGGGCACAAAACTTTTTTAACCGCAAAGGCGCAGAGAACACAGAGAAAAGGTTATAATTATAAATCCTCTGTATCCTCTGCGCCTCTGCGGTTCGTAAAGCTTATAATTTTCGTAATGCATTTTATCGTCCAGCAGTTTGTCAAATTACTTTCCTACTGCTTGATCCACACGCACCTGCTTCATAGCTTGGCACCATGTGTCGCGAAATTCCACCAATAATCGTTTTGCTTCAACAAGTTGCACTTTATCTTTTTTAACATTCCCCTGAATTAAGCAATGTAAGATATATTCGTCAATACGCAGCCAGTTCTTGGAAATTTCCTGTTTCATATCCATTGTCACCATAAATTCACGAACTATATTCTGGGCCCGCATATTCGCAGCATGTGCTTTTTGTATATCATTCTTTTCAATAGCCAGTATGCTTTCTGTAACAAAGCGGATGGCTCCGTTGTACAGCATCAGCGTCAATTCTGCTGGCGATGCGGTCATGATTTGTTGTCTCTTATATGCATTAGCTGTATTTGAAGCGTTCATGACCTTCCTCCTTATAATTTCATCAAACAGACTATGCCATTTGGTCTAAAAAAACACCGACACAATCTCGTATTCTAGCTATCCTATCTAAAAATTCTTGGGCTGGGTATTCTTTGAGCACTTTATGAGTTTTAATATCTTCAACCTGCACGATTAAGGTCCCTGTCTCTGTATGCAATAGAAATCCAATATCTGTATTCATTGCTTGCATACAATTATTTAATTCTCCAGTAATATTTTTTAGTTCATCTTCACTAAGTTGTTTTTTGTTCGTAACAGTTCCATTATTTTCTGTATTAACCCCATCTTTTACAGCCCTTGTATTCGGTTCATTCTTATCTGTTATCTCTGGCTGCGTCTTAGCTTCCGTAACTGCGACCACTGCTGTTGAAGTTACATTACTACTACTCACATTTGCAATACTCAAATCACAGCACCCACCTTTATCCTTCTACATATGGATTAGCCTTTTTCATTGAAACGCCTGCCATGGGCCACTATAGCCCAAGGATTAATATACTGATTTTTGACCTGCTGGCGAACTCTGCTACTTTTAAGTTCAGCGGCAATACGAGTCCGCTCAGCGATAGCTTCCTGCATGGCTTGGTGACTACGGTCTATTATTTCCTGCCCTTTATGGCTAATCTCCTGAATCAGGGGTGCTAACCGTTGTATATTTTTCCAAGTTTGATCCTTTGATAACTCTAGATTGATAGCTACCAATTTCCTGATTAGTATCTCTCTTTCTCCAAACACTCGCTTTAGACCTTTCATCTCTCGCCGATGGATAAAACGATATTGTGCTTCGGTATTGACGGCAATTTTTTCGAGCAGTTCCATTTTTTTTCTCAAGCAGCAACTTGCTTTTTCCCACTGCTCCATACTATCCACTCCTTGAAAAGTTCTCTATTGCTTAGCTCAACTACTGGTAAGTGATGTTATGGATGAAAGTTGTGAATTCATGGTGCTAATATAGGTTTCCAATGTAGTATATTTGTCATAAAGGTTTTCTTCAAATTCATCTAGGCGATCTTCCTCTTCGTCCATTGCCTCTGTATATTTATCGATGAGTGTCGTCAGAGTGTTGTCATCTTCTGAGGCCTCGTTCTCAGCACCAGCTTTTTCTAGTAATGTACCTTTATTACCAGCGTTATCGCGAATAGTTGAAATGTTTTTCTGCAGGGTATCGTAAAAACGGTAGGCAATCCCTTCTTCCTTGTATCGGGTACTCAATTGACTGGAACTCAGAGAACGCAGAATAGCAGTGGTCCCAATAGATGCGCCACTAGAAGTTGTCGAGGTAGCCTGTTGTGTAAAAAGTTCCATAATAGCTTCTGGGTCACTGGCGATGGCTTCCGTCAGTGTATCTTCATCAATATAGAGTTTACCATCCTCGCCATAGTCGTCAGAACTAGTTATACCGATACTGGCAAGACTGATGGTTTGACCAGAAACTGAATCAATCAAGGATGTCCGTAAGTCACTCAATAAGGTTTCCAATGTAGAGTCACTTTCCAATAGCCCTACTTTTGCTTTGATTTCCCAAGCTTCAATCTCCTCATCTGTCATATCTGCTTTTTGATCGTCGGTAAGTGGCGGGTAGTCCGAATCAGCATTTTCATCGATGGCAGTGCTGATGGTATCGATCAGGGTATTATAATCCTCTACGAATTTGCTGATAAGATCATAAACGCCATCCGTATCTTGGGTTACACTGACTGTGGCCTCTTCCGTCGTCTCTTGATTCACAGTATAGGTCACGCCGTCAATGGTCATGGTGTTGGAGCTACGGGTCAGAGCCTGACCATCTATCGTTACCTTGGCATCTTTACCCTCTGTGGACTTACCCAAAAGCAATGATACAAAGTTGCTCGTGCCCCCGTCAGCCACTACCAAGGTATTGCCAGCACCTGTATCGTCGGCCGTCATTTCCAGTGCACCTGTAATCTCGTTATAGGACATCGTGACCCCAAGGTCAGCTTTGTTGATTTCAGACATCATACTAGCAAGAGTGACGGTAGTTGCAAAAGTTTTGGTAGTACCGTTGATCGTCAATTCGATCTTCCCGGCACTATTATACGTCAACGTGGAGTTTAACTGCTCGGCAATCGTCGCTAGCGTATCAGAGGTGTCCAAGCGGTTAGAGAGTATTGCATCCGTGCCGAAGCCCAGGTCGGTTAAACCATCATCACTTGTAGAGGTGGCGCTAAGGGTAATCGCCTGTACACCATCATCTGCGGCTGTGATCTCTAGATATCCATCTGTGTTTGTGCTGACAGTAACTTTACCCGAACCGACTGCATCATCAATAGCCGCTTGCAACGTAGTAATGGTATCGGCAGAAGTCACATCATCAAGTTCGACTGTATAATCTGTACCATCCAGGGTTATGACAAAACTTTTGTCGCTAAGATCCGAACAATCCGCTGCCGCCGAACCTTGCACATTTTTTGAAATGCTAGTGGGTTGGTTAGTGAGTATTGCGTCAGTGCCAAAGCCGAGATCGGTTAATCCGCTGGTGCCTGTAGTAGGATCACTGATGCTAATCGCGTCAATACTATCATCTGCGGCTGTGATCACTAAATAGCCAGTAGTCGCATCTGTACTGACAGTCACTTTGCCCGAGCCGACTGCAGTATCAATAGCCGTTTGCAAGGTCGTAAGGGAAGTCACAGCATCAAGGTCCACGGTATAGTCTGTTCCATCCAGAGTCATAACAAAACTTTGGTTGCTGAGATCTGAATAATCCGCCGTCACCGAGCCTTGCACATCGTCGCCACTTGTGAGTGTAGCTGCCGTAGCCAGCTGACTGACTTCTATAGTATGATTCTTCGCAGTGGCACTAGCAGAGCAAGTCGCTGTCACTACACTGTCGTCACTACTACTGGCATCATACTGCAAAAAATTACTAGTTTTCATGATGCTGCTAGACGAGGTTATATCAAAATAGGTACTGCTAAAATCTTGAATATCAGCGATAATTGTTTGATATGCATCCTGTTTCCATTCAGCCGTTTGTACCTCTTGTTGCAATTTATTTAGCTTCTTTGCCTTTTCAGCAGTCACTAGCTGCTCAACAATGCCATCCACGTCAATTCCAGAAGACAAACCCGTAATCCTCGTCGTTCCATTGACCGTACTTGTTGATATGCTACTTGTAGACATTTACTCCACCTCCGTCTTCTCAAAATTATGCAATATAATCGATCAGCGACTTGGTGACTACCTTCGCTCCAACGGCCAGGGCCGCTTCATAAGTGTATTCAGCGCTAGTTAATTCTGTAGCGGCTTCAGCCGTATCTATATTTTCGTTTTCTGTCATGATCGTATTATAGGTTGTATAGGCATCGCCTAGATTAGTCGTTACGCGGCTCACATTATCCATACGGGCGCCTAAAGTACCTTGCGCACCGGTCAACCGATCTAAATCCCCAGCGAGCTCGTCAATCAAATCCGTGATATCTAAGGAATTGGTTGTCACTGTTACGTTACCTGAGGAGTCTAGACCAGTTGTCTTATAGCTGGTATCGCCATCGAGGGCCAGAAGCAATTTAGCGAAGGTATCAAACAGATTACTCTCAGTACCTTCACCAACAACATCTTGTCCCTCAATATTAACAGTCACTTCACTGCTAAAGCCAATATTGTAATTAATATCTTGATCTGTATTGTCAACAGCACTCGCTAAAGTATCAGAGATAGTCTTAGCAGCAGTCGCCGCATCGGCTAATGTCGTGTTTGTGGGATCAGCATCTGCAGCAGCCTTAGCCGTCGTATAGTCAGCCAGAGCCGTAGCAGCAGCAGCAGTTAAATTAGTTGAGCCCCCATAAGTAGTTACAGCCGCTGCTAACGTGTCAGAAGTCGTCTGAGCAGCTGTTGCCTTCGCCGCCAGGACAAGGTCAGTAGGGGAGGCGGCAGCGGCAGTGGCAGCAGTCGTTGAAGCCGCCGCTGCAGTCTCCGCTGCATCGGATAAAGAGTTATAAACAGAACTAGCATTCGTCGTATAAAAAGATTCGATATCCTCATCATCGATATCCGCTGATACCACGCCACCAAGACTCAAGTAATCCCCCTTAAAAGTCACAGTGTCACCAAGATCTGATGACACCAGTTCATAGGGTGCCTCACTTGTGCTATAACCGCCAAAAAGATAACGTCCGGCAAAAGTGCTATTCATAATTGTAATAGCATCATCCCGCAGTGTCTCGATACTGCTCTTGATTGCTGCCAGATCTGTATCGCTGCAAGTATCACTTGATGCCTGGGTCGTTAATTCCTGGGCACTTTGAATAATCTTATTCAATGAGCTTAAAGCGTCATCTGTCGCGGTCTGCCAATCATCGGCGGCTTGGGCATTATCTTGATATTGTTCGATTTGTGAGACATAACTGCGGTAGGTTACGGCCCGCGTTGCCACCACAGGGTCATCGGAGGCCCGTTGAATTTTTTGATTGGAGGACACAGCCGCATTCGCTGCAGCCAATCGATTGGCTGCTTTGTTAATATTGCGCAGAGTATTGTCCGCTACCATACCGTTAGTGATACGCACAAAAAACCCCTCCTTCTTAATCGTCTACCATGTCAAGGGTAGTTTGATAGATTTCACTCCAGGTACTTACCATCGTAGCCGATGCATCATAGGCTGATTGATAAGTAGTCAAATTGATTGTCTCCTCGTCACTAGAAACCCCAGACACAGAAGAACGACTTGTGTCAATATAGCTTACACGCGTGCTCTTACGATTATATTGGTCTTCCGCGTAGGCCGCATCTGTGCTGACAGTAGCTACAATGGTGTTGTATAAATCTGTAACTGTCGCATTGCCTGAAATGTTCACATCCTCACAGATACTGATAATGTCATCAAGATTTGTAGCATCTTCATCGCCACCATCTGTTGCGGCTGCTGCAATTTTGTCAGTATCATCTTGAATGTCTTTTGATACGGTTATATTAGCCGCCGTAATATTTTGATATACAGCATCTACATCTGTGCCGCTTGCCATGAGTTCTTCGGAAGATAAGTCATCGTAGGAAAAGAAACGAATACCAGTAGTATCGTCAAGCCCTACCCCATCAGCATGACCGCTGTACTCAGTGGTGCCAACCGTAACTCCTTCATTGAAAGCCTGGGCAAAAGTCCGTGTGAAGTCATCTAGCTGACTGATATAGTAAGGTATACCTTTACTATCTGAACTATTCCCATCCCGAACCTCAAGATATCCATTGAGTGCACCAGAATCACCTGAATTAAACTCGTCACCACTATCGGCCCAACGAATGCCGTACATACCATACTGATCGCTAGTGGTATCGGTAACGGTATAACATTCCAGTTCTTTTGCATTATCCCCGTTTACTAGACTAGTTCCTTCAATTGCAATATTAAGGCAGCCCTCATCGCTTTCCGTTACCGTAATACCAACAAGTCCTGAAAGTTCATCAATTAATACACCCCGCTGATCCTCTAACTCATTTGTCGAAGCACCTGAGGCCGTAGCTACAGCAATTTGTTTATTCATCTCAGCAATCTGTGTTGCATAAGAGTTAATCTGATCCACTGTTGTTTTTACATCACTATTGATATCACTGCGTAATGCAGTTAGGCTATCAGAAGCTTCATTCAGAGTATCACAAAGATTACTAGCCTCCTCTAGCACTACTGCCCTCGCTGCTGTATCGCTCGGATCAGTTGCTAGAGTCTCTAGATCTGCATAAAAATCATCCAAGGCTGTGCTTATGGTACTGGTATCTGTACTACCAAACACAGTCTCAACTTGTGCTAGATAGGTGGATGAAGCCTCAGCTGCACTGGCTGCGCTATTTTCCTGCCAATATTTTTGATCAAGACGAAAACTTCGTACTCTATCTACTGAAGTAACCTCAACTCCCCCACCTACCAAGCTACTACTGTAAACCGCAGCTGGACCAACGGATGTCTGGTTCACCACTTGTCTTGAATATCCAGTTGTATCAATATTACTCATATTATTCGTGGTTGTCGCTAGCCCAATTAGACTAGCAGACAAACCACGATTGGCAATACTAAGGCCCGCAAAAGTTGAAGCCATTTCATTACCCCCTTATTCTAGCCTATTTCTTCAATCAAATCGCCAAGCAAGGTATCGATGGTACTCATCACTCGAGCGCTGGCAGCATAAGCATTTTGAAACATGATCATATTCGACATCTCCTCATCAGTGGAAATAGCTGAAACAGATTGTCGCTGGTTGTCAACTTGGGTGGTCAATGCTGCCTGGTTTGTATAACTAGTCGCCGCCGTATCGCCAGCAGTCCCCAGCCAAGAAGTAACTGCTCCATAAAATTGAATAATATTAAGAGATAACCCCCCACTACTATAAGAAGTGGTATCACTATCAAGATCGCAAATTTCATCTACAATCGTATTGTCACTATTCCCATCACTAGAAGAGGCAACAACCTTGTCCGAATCAGCCACCAATTCAGGGTTCACTTGTATATTGGTAATGCTCAGCGGCTGACTAGAATCAATCGTCGTAAAAAAAGCAAGACCAGCATCCCCATTAAGATCTACACCTGAAGTACTCAATGAATTAAGGTTAATGGCAAGAGTCGTAATCAGATCATTCAAAGCCTGCCTCATAGTACTAATTGAACTCGTTGCGCTTGTGGTAAAATCATAAGGAATATCGCTTGAGTCAATGGTTCCATAACCCGTTTGATCCGCATCTTCCAAATAAGCCTTTATGCTCCCACTGCTAATCTTAGCTATTGCATCCGAATCAGCCCACTTTACGGTCAAAGGATCAGTGGTTGTTCCAGTCCCTTCAACAACCAAGGTCTGAGTTTTATCCCCATTCACCAATGTGGATCCACCCAGAGTGACTTTTAATGTCCCATTGGATTCAGTCACAGTAATATTGGCTAAGGCAGACATCTCATCGAGAAGAACATCACGCTGATCTCTTAGATAACTGGCCTCGGCCCCCCCTGATTCTGCCTGAAAAATTTGATCATTTAAATCTGCAACTTCTTCGGCAAGCTCATTGAGGCTGTCTACACCATCTTTAACCCCAGTGACAGCATCTGCTTGAAGTTGTTGTAATTCTTCATCAATATCAGTTAGCATAGTGACTAAATCAGTACCAGCAGATACAACCTCCGTTCGGGCACTTTCAGAACTGGAATCTGTAGATAAGGTTTCCCACGCATCAAAGAAGGTTTCCACTGTATCCTCTACCCCAGAGGTAGTGGTTGTCGTATCATCAGTGCTGGTCACAGTGTCATATTCACTTAAGATTTCATTTATATATTCAAAATTACCACTTTTTACTGATAAATAAGTAGATGTAGCATTCTGTGTGCGGTAAGTGCTATCAAGGTATGTATTACGGGACCGGGTGATGGATTCCACACTAACACCATCTCCCGTAGATGTTCCATTGGACAGGACTGTATTTTGTTCAACACTAGTCACTTGCACTTTTGAAGCTCCAGTGGTATCTACATTGGCAAGATTAGTGCTTGTTGTTGTCAGCGCAGCCTGATTAACATACATTCCCGAATAAGCGACGCTATAGATGCCAAAAGTTGACATTATAACCTCACCTCCTTCTGCAAGATGCAACTCATGACAAATACCGACTGAAAATGTCAAAATGCATCTTCAGTGGAATAGTAACATCAGGTTGCTTTATTAATTTTTCATGCTCATGAGAGCCTGTAACATTTCATCAGAGGTGGAAATGACCTTGCTATTAGCCTGATAGGCCCGTTGGGCGATCATCATCGAACTAAACTGGGCCGACAAATCCACATTAGACAGCTCCAAGGCGTAGGATGTCATCGTACCTGTGCCGCTTGTGCCAGCAACAACAGTGCTATAATCGCCAGAACTGACACTTGTGGTATAGAGATTGTCTCCACTCTTTACCAGACCGTTGGCATTCTCAAAAACAGCCAAGGCAATTTGGGCTATTGATTGTGTTTTTCCATTACTGTATGTACCTGTAATCGTTCCATCTGAAGAAATACTAAGGGAACTCGCATCCAATGTTCCCGACGTATACCCATCAGAGTCAATAGACAGATCAGAGTCAGTGGCGGTGGACGTAATTTTGGAAAAGTCCACTGCGACAGTAACGTCGGCTGTACCAGCTGTCGTCGGTGTTGTCACGGTAAGGGTCGCTGTTCTATCGAAAGTGTTGGTCGTTGAGGCGAGAGTAAACTCTGTCGTGCCAGCTGCAATAGCCGTCGGTGCGGCCAAGGTGATTGTTCCAGATGATGTAGTAAATGTAGCCGAACCATCGGTTGCGGTTGAAGTATTCGTATAGGTGGTCGTGCCATCCGATAATGTGACAGTATAGGCACCACTCGTATCCTCCGCTACCGTGACAGTATAAGTACCTGCCGTCACATTTGTTCCAACGCCAATATCGGAATACGTGTAACCTGCGGTATTAGCAGTGGTGCTGACTGTCGTCGAAAGTGTAGTAGCAGAAATAACCATATTGCCATCTGAGTCAAAAGCAACATAACCACTAGAAGGGCTTATCGTTGCATCGGTAGCACTAGCTTCCCAGTACCAGCTGGTTATATCACCTTCAACAGCACACTTTTTCCAATCCAATGTAACATCATAGGCGTTACCTTGTGCATCATATACGGTAATTTCTGATGTCGCGTCAAAATCCAAATCAGTTGTGTCACCTATAGCCAACAGCCCAGTGGCGCCTGCCGCCACCTCGGATGAAGAGCTAAGGACACTACCTTCACTAAAGTTGGCATAACTGGTGACCTCGGCCTCCATAAGCTTATTACCGTCGCTGTAAATATTAATTGCCTCGACAGCACTATCCGTATTGAACACTTTGGTGCCATCCTCATTAAGAGTATATGAGCTCTCCCACCCACAAACGTTAGAGCCATTTATGTTTAGGTTGCCACTATCATCCACACTTAAATTGCCAGCTCTAGAAAAGGCATATTCGCTGTCTGTGCCAGTCTCGACAATAAAGTAGCCTGCACCAGTGAGAGCCACATCAGTAGCATTACTGGTTGTTGAGGCGGTGCCTACCGTCAAATCCGTATCGGTGCTGGCAACACTGACGCCAAGTCCAAGCTGCTGGGCGTTAACGCCACCACTCGTTGCGGTAGCGGCGGAAGCAGAACTAAGCGTCTGGCTCAATATATCACTAAAAGTAACAGTCTGTGATTTGTAGGCTGTAGTATTAACGTTGGCAATATTATTAGCGATTACGTCGAGGGCGGTCTGCTCACTTTTGAGCCCCGATACCGCTGAAGATAATGCGACCATCATAGCCATAAAAAGTAACCTCCTAAATTATTATTTCATCTCTCATTAAAAAAATAGTGAGTAACCTCCCTGATCAGGTCCGGCTACAAACAATGATTTTTTATTACTTTGCTATTACGTTGAAGATGTGGTGCTAGAATCGGACACCTCTGTAATGGAAGCAAGGTCTACAGTTGTGCCACCAACATTGACATAAGTACTGCTACCGGAAATCGTTACCGACTGCACAGTACCTGAACCTGTGACTACATTGCCCGATGTATCGGTCGTAGAATACGTTGCTTCTTTGCCGATCATATTAAATGCTGTAGAGTTATTTAACGAACTATTGATCGTTGACAATGCCGACAATGAACTAATTTGGGCCATCTGAGATACATACTCGGTGCCGCTAACTGGATCGTCAGGATCCTGGTATTTCAGTTCTGTAGCCAATAATTGAATAAACTCGTCGAAATCCAAACTACTGGTAGTCGCCGTGCTAGAGCTAGTTGTTGTCGATGTACTGGAACTGGAACTAGTAGCTGATATGCTCATTTTTTTATCCCCTTTTTTTTGCCGAATAATCTATTTTCTTAACCTATTATCGCAAGCATATATTTAGTTTTAATTAAGAAAACTCGAAAACCATTTATTTGTAAAAAAATTTATCTTGCGTCGAATCTTAGTTACCATCAGTTGGAATCAAGAGTATTAGACTTTCCGATTTCGGAAAGCAATGGCTACCTTATGATAACCTGCAACCTCTAAACGATATAAATAGGAAGCACTATTTGTCTATTAATAAACAAATAGTGCTTCCTATTTAATAATTTACTTTATTTTTCCCTGGAATGCCGAATGGCTAATCTACGATTTCAAAGGATTTTCAAAGATTGTATCACGATATAATCTTTGAAAAATGGAGGGATTTATTATGTCAATATCAGCAGTCAGTAACCAATCAGGACAATCTAGCCAAAGTGACACTACAAGTTTAGAGGCGAGTAAACAAAAAATATTAACGGAAATAAAGAAACTACAAAAAGAAGATGCAGTTAAAAATGCCAAAGAAATTCAATCCCTTGAGCAGCAAGCTCAACTAATTGAGATGCAACTCGCACAGCAAAAAGCACAATCTCAAACAGCAACTACAAGTGCGAATGCTTCCGCAGAGCAAAATGTTGGTCCCGCTTATTCTGTACAATTAGAAAATCAAAATGTCGAAGCATCGAATAAAAGCCTCAGTGAAGAATCCTCTACATCATCTGAAACATCTCAAACAATTGATCTATCCATATAAGAAAAAAGGCCTCCGCCATCCCGGCAGAGGTCTCTCCCTTTTTCTGTATTTATCTTTAATTTACCCTATTCGTATCTAAGCGCATCGATTGGATCGAGCAAAGCCGCTTTGCGCGCAGGGTATATTCCAAAGAACAGACCAATCATGACCGACACACTAAATGCAGCAATGATGGCAATCCAGGAAATAACTGTACTCCAGCCTGCCACGAGAGAAACCACGTATGCCCCAACCACGCCTAGACAGATGCCGAATAAACCACCAGTGACACTAATCACAATGGCTTCAATCATAAATTGCAAGAGGATATTGTTATAAGTAGCACCCAGTGCTTTTCTAATGCCGATTTCTCTCGTTCGTTCGGTTACAGAAACCAGCATGATATTCATAATACCGATGCCGCCGACTAGCAAAGAAATAGCAGCAACACTTCCTAAAAATAAAGTAAGGGTACTGGTAGTTTCCTTCATCGTACTCATAAGCGCCGTTAAATCTCGTACAGAAAAATCATCCTCAGTCTTATCTGACAGATGATGACGCGTCCTTAGTAATGTTGTGATATCTTCTTGAACCTTCTCGATAACCTTATCACTCTCTGCCTGTACACTAATACTATTTAAGTAGGTTATTCCTATCAGCCGTTCCTGAGCAGTACTTAATGGTATAATGACGGTATCATCCTGATCCTGCCCCATAGAAGATTGACCTTTACTTTCCAGCACCCCGATCACACGAAAGGGAGCTTTACCAATACGAATAGTCTGTCCTACCGGATTGACGTTACCAAATAGATTAGTGACCACAGTTTGCCCAACTACCGCCACCCGCGCGCGGCTACTTTCATCACTTGTACTGAAAAAAGTGCCTGAAGCGATCTTAAAATTGCGGATCGTTAACAGCTCCGCTGTAGCCCCTTGAACCGTAGAATTCCAATTCTGATTGCCATAGATGAGCTGATAGCTACTTGAGACACTAGGTGCTACATGCTTTACTCCAGAGATTTCCTTGGCAATCGCTTTGGCATCCTGATTTGACAAAGTTATTTTAGATCCCGCTGCCGAACGTACACTGCCAGGTGATGAGGAAGCCCCCGGCGAGACTATGAGAAGATTGCTGCCTAAACTGGCAATGGAATTTTGTACTTTTTGCTGTACGCCGAGCCCAATAGATACCATGGCAATGACAGCACCAACACCAATGATAATCCCAAGCATAGTAAGGATGGCCCGAAGCTTGTTTGCCTTCAGGCCTTCAAAGGCAATTAAAATACTTTCCCAGAACATACTCCCGCCCCCTCTTTCTTTTCGTCGCGGACAATTTTACCATCGCGAACATGGAGTATCCGGCGGGTAAATGCAGCAATTTCTGGCTCATGGGTAACCAAAATAATCGTCCGTCCCTGATTATTTAGATTGCAAAAAAGCTCCATGATTTCATTACCAGATTTAGAATCCAAGTTACCTGTAGGCTCATCAGCCATGATAATGGCAGGATTATTGACCAGAGCCCGGGCAATAGCCACACGTTGCCGCTGTCCACCTGACAACTCATTAGGTCGATGGTCCTTGCGATCCTCCAAACCGACCATGGCTAAGGCTCGAACTGCAGTTTTCATTCTCTCTGTCTTCTCAAGGCCAGCATAAACCATAGGTAAAGCTACGTTTTGCAATGCCGACATTCGTGGCAACAAATTGAAATTTTGAAATACAAAGCCAATCTTTTGATTGCGAACAATCGCTAATTCATCATCATTTAGAGTCGCTACCTCTTGACCATCCAAGCAATAGGACCCACTACTAGGACGATCAAGACAACCAAGAATATTCATCAACGTGGACTTTCCTGATCCTGATGGCCCCATAATAGAGGTCAGTTCGCCGGCGGCAATATGAAGGGATATACCTGCCATGGCATGTACTACCGTATCTCCCATATGATATACTTTCGTTACATCTGTTAATCCAATCGTCATGATTTCCTCCTGGTCCTACATCGGTGGCGGCCCTTGGTTTTGTTTAGTTGTAGTCTTTTTCGCCTTGGCTGCAGGTATAACAATCTGGTCAGCCTCACTTAAGCCGCTTAGGATTTCTACATTTTCATCATCCTTTAGTCCAATATTGACGGCTATACTCTGCACTTTGCCATTGACCATTACTTCCACGCTTTTTTGCCCATTTTCTTCCTTGATGGCGGCTAGTGGCACCACTAACACATTTTTGCGTTCACCAACAGTGAGAATGACCCTGGCGGTCATAGTCGGAAATAGCAAGTCTTCTGGTGCATCCACCTGAATATACACTGGATAATAAACTACATTCGAAGAAGTGGTGGCACTTCGTGAAATGCTCGTTACCTTGCCGGTAAAGGTTTTGTCTGCGTGGGCATCTACCGTAAATGAAACCTGTTGTCCCATCTTTACTTTACCAATATCTGTTTCGTCTATTAAAGCCTTAATTTGCATTTTTGACATATCTGCAATTGTTAAGAGTGACTGTGCTGCGGAAATCCCCTGCACAATAGTCTCTCCGGCAGGAGTAGGCGTACCGACTACCATACCATTGACAGGCGAAGTGATCACGTAATATCCTAACTGAGATACATTATTGTCATATGTAGCCTGGGCTGTGAGGTAATTGGTCCTGTCCGTATCTAATTGTTGCAGAGCTTCTGCGCCCATAGCCGCCAATTTTTTACTTCGCTCGTAAATAGCTGCATAATTTGCCAATGTGGCCTGATATTGAGCAACTTGCGCTCTAATAGCAGTATCATCAAGTACAAGCAATACCTGCCCTGCTTTTACAATGTCATTTTCCTTCACTTTTACCTCAGTAATCAGTCCTGTTACCCGAGAACTAATTGTGACTGAGTTTACTGCTTGGACCGTTCCAGTGGCGGAAACTACAGATTTGATGTCACCTCGCCCTACGGTAATTGTTGTCCCAGTTGCAACAGGGGTGCTGTTCTTATTAAAATACACTGCGCCACCTGCAGCTATTAGGATTAGAATTGCTAAAACTATAAACCATTTCCTATATTTCTTAACTTTTTGCAAAATCATAAACACCACCATTTTCTATTACTTAATCATTATCCTATTTATTTCTTAATTATAGAAGATTATTGTTACAATTTTGTTACGACAATTTGTATATATGCTGTACGTAAAAAATAAATGCTAAGGAGACTGGATTCATGAGTAAATCTATTTTAATTGTTGACGATGAACTGCGTATCCGAAAATTAATTGCTGATTTCCTCCTGCGAGAAGGATATCACATCCTTGAAGCTGATAATGGTCGTTGCGCCTTGAATATTTTAGCCAAGGAGCAAGTACATTTGGTTATATTAGATGTCATGATGCCAGAACATGATGGCTGGACTGTATGTCGGGAACTTAGGAAAAAAAGCAATATTCCAGTTATCATGCTGACAGCCAAGGATGAAGAAGTAGATCAGCTCTTTGCCTTTGAGATAGGTGCAGATGAATATGTCACCAAGCCCTTCAGCCCCAAGGTTTTGGCAGCACGGGTAAATGCTCTATTTCGGCGACTAGAAAAGGATAAAACAGCCATTTATGGCGGACTTGAAATAAATACAACGGCTCGGCAAGTATCAATTGGCAACCATCCCTTGGATTTGAGTCCCAAAGAATATGAACTCCTTATTTATTTGGCTGAAAACAGCGGGAAAGCCTTAAGTCGTCAGCAAATTCTAAATCAAGTATGGAACTATGAATATTTCGGTGATCTACGAACGGTGGATACACACATCAATAGGCTTAGAACAAAATTAGAAGATAAAAGCCCTCTTGTTCAAACAATAAGAGGATACGGCTATCGATTTGAGGCGGAAAAATGACTGTTTCAATACGAACAAAACTCTTTATGATCTTAAGTGGTCTCATGCTTTTTTTTGCATTACTATCCTTAGCCTTAACACACATTGGCTTAGAAAAATTTTATATTTGGCAAAAAAAAGACATCCTAATCACAAGCAGTACAGCCCTTGACGATTTATACCGTGGGAATCCGGACGAAATAGCCTTGGAACTAGAGCGAGTAGCAAATACCCTAGGAGCAGGGATTATGATCTTTACGAAAGAAAATGATATCAAGTATAACTCTTTTATCCCTATCAGTAAGCAAAAACTTAATGATCATTTCCCCCCACATCCTCCGTCAATCATAAAAAATACAGAAGTAATCAATAATCAAACTGTCTTGGAAATGGAGCAAGACCAGAATCTAAAAATTGATTTCATGGTTCTCAAACATCAAATGAACAATGAAGATATCTTATTCATCAGACAACCACTCGCCCCGATCTCCGAAAGTGCTACTGTAGCGGCCCAATTTATTATATTGACTGGCATGCTATCCATATTAGCTGGATGTCTTTGGGCTTTCTTTTTCGCCAAAAGATTTACCCTCCCTCTCTTAGAGCTGAATCGCATCGCCCAAAGCATGTCACAACTTAATTTCACACAAAAATGTACGATGAATCACAGCGATGAATTTGGCGAACTTGGCAAAAGCATTAATCATTTATCTGACCAACTTGATAACGCCATCTCGGAACTCAATCAGAAAAACAAGAAACTTATAGCTGATGTAGAAAAAGAACGAAAACTTGATAAAATGCGCAGAGACTTTGTATCCAGTGTTTCTCATGAGCTCAAAACACCCCTTTCACTCATACTCGGCTATGCTGAAGGCTTGAAGGAAAATATCGCCCACGATGAAAACAGCAAAAACTACTATTGTTCTGTCATCATTGACGAAGCTGAGAAAATGGATAAACTAGTGAAGGACTTACTTAACCTATCACAAATTGAATCAGGATTCTATCAGTTGAATAAGAGTGATTTTGACCTTTCACTACTGCTGAATGACATAACTCTCAAATACCTTGCGATTTTAGCAGAAAAAGGCATTACACTAGAGATAGATAAAGAAACCTGCTTGGTTAATGGGGATATCTTACGTATTGAACAGGTTCTGCTCAATCTATTTAATAACGCCATTGATCACGCTGAATTGACAAAGACCGTTAAAATATCTATGGAGAATCTAGAAGATCGCATCAGGGTTTTTGTTTATAACTCTGGACAACAGATACCTAGCGAAAGCCTAGACAAAATATGGACAAGTTTTTATAAAGTAGATAAAGCCCGCACAAGAGAGCAGGTTAGATATGGACTAGGTTTATCAATTGTACGCGCTATTCAAGAATTACACGGCTATCCCTATGGTGTAGACAATACAGATGATGGTGTTATATTTTGGTTTGATCTTGGTAGGGCAAACGACGAACAAACATTCTAAATACAAAGGCCACTCTTTATCCTTAATGGACAAAAAGTGGTCTTCATTATTTTCTTATGACTAACAACCTTTTTTAGCTAAATTGTTTTACTAATACGCTGGTAACACTAATTACACCACAAAAAAATATAATAGCCAATGTCAGCCATCTGAAAAATTTAGGACTCACTTTTGCAAAAGCCTTTTCTCCAAGCCATACACCAACTAAAACACCGGGAATTGTATATATCAATTGTTTAAATACGCCTGTATCCACTGTATCCATGTAGTACATTATAATTAAAGTTGCAATATTACCAAAGCAGAAAAAGCGGACGAGATTTGCACGAAAGGCTTCCTTATTTTGTTGTTGATTCATCAAAAACAACGCAACTGGTGGTCCACTTAAACTGGTCGATCCTCCCATAAAGCCGCTCACTATGCCAACTAAAACTGTCGCTAATTTTTCACGTTTAATGGTCACAACATAATTGGAGGCCATTAAAAATGATACCAATAGGATCAAAATCCCAATACAAAGTTTAAGAACCGAAGGGTCTATTACCTTCAGTATATATACCCCAGGTATTATCCCCAGTAAACTAGCAATGAATAATGGCCATATAACTTTAGGATCTGACAGTCCTCTTGTCTTATAGATAACCATAAGATTTAATATTAAAGCGCCAAATGTCATCAGACTAACAACCTGCCTCGGTTCCATAAAAAATAGCAGCAGCGGCGTACCTACAACTGCAAAACCAAATCCGGTAATCGACTGTATCAATGATGAAAATAAGATAATGAAAAATATATTGCTTACTATACTATCCATAAATTTTACCTCATATTTTTTATTTGGAAACTTATCTTTGATTGCAGTATAGCATTTATATGCCTATAATAAAAACGAATTATATTAATCATTACGATCACTATAATTGATTACGTTGCCAGAGATTATCTTAGTGAAAGCCAGGGTTATCTCATAATCATTTCCACTCTTCATAGAATACGAGTTATATTGAATTGCATGTATCCCCCTCTTCACCTCCATAACACTTTTAACATGAAAGAAGGCATCAGTTACACCAAGGGGACTCTCCCGAGGTAACAACTGATGCCTTCTTTAGAAGTTAACACGTTGATAATCTAGTTTAGTTATTCTGCTGCTAAGTTTAAGTCCACCCCTAAGACGCCAATGATTCTGTCCTCACGATCCTTGATTGGCACAGAAACAGTAAGACATGGCTGACCCGAAATGGCTGAAACATATATAGAAGATACGTAAACTTGCCCCTTAAGGGCTTGCTGAAACCACTCACGGGAACCCGCGTTTGCAATACCTGCTGGTGGCAATGATACAATAAATCTTCCATCAAGCTGATTGGTCCATACCGCTTCCAGCTTAGAATAACGGCGCAGAAAATCCGCTAATACTTTATTATGGTCTGTAACAAGCAGATTTCTGATATGAATCTCCTTGGCTAAATTGAGTAAACCCACCTTTAATTCAGCAACAATACGATCTAATTGCTGTTTTTTATGTCGTCTACAGCAAAAATGGTCAGCGATTGTGTCGTTTTCACTAGCTGAACTTGCCGAGCAGCACTCACCTCAGATAACTGAGTTCCCACATGTATACTAGCGTCTAGAATTGTCTTTAAAGTGGCATTGGCTTCTGCTGTAGCTTATGAACTTTTTGAATATTTAAGAAATCCATTATCCATATTTAGTTCTATAATTTTCATTTCATTCAAATATTCAACATAGGACCTTAACATTCTTTCTGTTGCAGCATATCTATATCTGCTTTTCACATGAATATTAAAACTTTTAATAACAGCCTTCAGAATATCTTCCATTGTCATAGCACCATCTATGACAGAAGATACTCTTTCCGCTCTATTCTTATAGAAATTTATATTATCAGTTATAAGTTTTGTAATATCATTATATATACCTTTGTGTGCTACTACATATTTGCTGCATTTTAAGTCATAAAGCTTTATTTTACTTTCCAAATCCTCTCTGAGTATATAAGCGTATGGCATTTTAGCACTCTCCATGACCTCATAGCTTATGAGGGCATCTCCTAAATACGCAACATCATCGGGAGTAGTAATACATATATGCGCAGGACTGTGTCCTGGTGTATGAAGAATTTTAAATTTAATACCGCACACATATATTCTTTCTTGGTTAGCCGAAATCATAATATCTGTTTCACAAACCATATGTCCAAAATGTTCTATCACATCCGATAATGTTTGGCTACTGTAATAAATCTTGAGATTGACTGCGGAATTGCAAATAAGAGCTTCACAGGTTGACATAGCGATAATACAGTTATATTTTTCCTTCAAATATGCATTATTTCCTATATGGTCTATATGCGCATGACTGCATATTATACCAACTACTTTAAAGTTGTTCTTTTCCAGAAGCTCATCGATTCTTTCTCTCTCTCCTTTTGCCCACCCTGAATCCAACATAATAATTTCTTCATCATTAATTTTATAAAAAGGTATGTATGTCATTCCAGTATCAATGCAAAATGTATTGCCCTTTATTTTTTTTATTTCCATACGTTATCTTTAGTAAGAGATTGTATCACAAGTATACAAAACCACTAAGTACTCACTTCCTTTTTTTATACTCTTTTATGTATATCACATATTAATGGCTGTGTCGATATTGACGAATACGCTAAATTGAAAAAATTGGAAAGATAAAATCGAGAATTACGCGAGGAAATAGAAATATTAAAAAAGGCGGCTGTGTACTTCGCCAAGAATCTCAAATAAAAATATTCGAGTTTATCAGCAAAAATCGCCAGAACCTAATTTTCACCATTAACTAGTGTTGATATCAATATATATTATTTGTAAATATTTGTAAAATTAAAAGTTTATTCGCTCAAAATAAACAATTCTGTAAATTATAAATATTAAACGCCTCTGAAGTTATTTTTAAACCAAAAAGCCGCCTCACTCAATTAGTTAAGAGCAAGACGGCTTATATAGATACTTACAAATTTAATAGCAAGGAAAACGCAGGGTCAGGCCTTACAAATTATTTATATATTAAACGCTCATCAGCTTTGCGACATCTAGAACAAGGAAAGTTGATTATCACCATATCCTTGTTTGTAGGCTTTAATAATATCCTCCATTTTATCATTCATTTTTCATACCTCTTTTATTTAGTAACTTAATTATACTATACGCACCCTACAATACCTTACTAAATCTGAAAATCCCTTTGCTTCAAACTTTAAAAATATTACCTCTTCATCAAATTCTTCGGGAGATGAGTGAATCTTTGAAACAAAAAACTCTAATCCATATTTGGAGAAGCTGGTCCATAAACCACAAGGTAATTCTTCTAACTCCTTATATGTTATTAAGAAGCGGTCATTATATTGCCCCTCAAAAATTCTTTTTCTCCACAGACTATCTTGACTAACTTCGATCACAACATCATCTATATATTTTTCGTGGATTTTCTCTGCTATAGCGAATTTCATTAGTGTTATACCTACTTTCTTACTACTTTATATAATCAATAAATCCATTTTAAGCTGCACCGTCTTACTCTAAACCCAATCTACTCCATCGATCCTCCGTATCTTTGTCTAAATATAATATGGCTACAAATGAGACGAATAAACCGCTACTTTGTCTTGTCTGTTAGTTGAATTGTTTTACTAATGCGCTGGTAACACTAATTACACCACAAAAAAATATAATAGCCAAGGTCAGCCATCTGAAAAATTTAGGACTCACTTTTGCAAAAGCCTTCTCTCCGAGCCATACGCCAACTAAAACCCCGGGAATAGCATATATAAACTGTTTAAACACGCCTGTATCTACTGTATCCATGTAGTACATTATGATTAGAGTTGCAATATTACCAAAGCAAAAAAAACGGACGAGATTTGCACGAAAGGCTTCCTTATTTTGTTGTTGATTCATCAAAAACAACGCAACTGGTGGTCCACTTAAGCTGGTCGATCCTCCCATAAAGCCGCTCACTATGCCAACTAAAACTGTCGCTAATTTTTCACGTTTAATGGTCACAACATAATTGGAGGCCATTAAAAATGATACTAATAGGATCAAAATCCCAATGCAGAGTTTAAGAACTAAAGGATCTATTACCTTTAATATATATACCCCAGGTATAATCCCCAGTAAACTGGCAATAAACAATGGCCATATCACTTTAGGATCTGACATTCCTCTTGTCTTATAGATAACCATAAGATTTAGTATTAAAGCCCCAAATGTCATCAGACTAACAACCTGCCTCGGTTCCATAAAAAACAGCAATAGCGGCGTGCCCACAACTGCAAAACCAAATCCGGTAATTGACTGTATCAATGATGAAAATAAGATAATGAAAAATGTGTTGCTTACTATAATATCCATAAAATTTACCTCATATTTTTTATTTTAAACTTATCTTTGATTGCAGTATATCATTTATATACCTATAATAAAAACGAATTATAGTAATCATTACGATCAATATCATTGATTAGATTGAAAGAGATTATCTTAGTGAAAGCCAGGAGTATTATATATTCATTTCCAGTCTTCAGAGAATACGAGTTATATTGAATTCTCAAACCTCCCGCCCCCTTCACCTCCTTAATGCTTTTGGCATGGAAAAAGGCATCAGTTGCAACAAGGGGACTCTCCCGAGTTAACAACTGATGCCTACTTTAGAAGTTAATATATTGATAATCTAGCTTAGTTATTCTGCTGCTAATTTTAAGTCCACACCTAAGACGCCAATGATTCTGCCCTCACTATCCTTGATTGGCACAGAAACAGTAAGACATGGTTGACCCGAAATAGCGGAAACATATATA
>Ga0316613_10000277_pt1 | contig 51206 bp, 49 predicted proteins | sample OWC_soil_day10_C_2_FD_207647 | JGI IMG/M metagenome (GOLD analysis project Ga0316613, IMG submission 207647) | Wetland soil microbial communities from Old Woman Creek delta, Ohio, United States - OWC_soil_day10_CT_b | ecosystem: Environmental > Terrestrial > Soil > Wetlands | place: USA: Ohio...
TCCAGCTTGGGGCCCCCGATCTGGTCGATGCAATCGGGGATGGCGGCAAAGACGGCATCAAGGCATTCCCGGATGGCCTTGGGCTTGCCTGGGAGGTTCAGGATGAGGCTTCTGCCCCGGATGACGGCGGTCTGCCGGGAGAGGATGGCCGTGAGGACGATCTGAGCTGATACAGCCCGCATGCGCTCTCCGAATCCCGGCAGCTCCCGATCCCCGACCGCCAGGGTGGCCTCGGGGGTCACATCCCTGGGGGCGATGCCGGTTCCCCCGGTGCTCAGGACCAGGCAGCAGCCTTCGACGTCGCAGAGTTCGCGCAGAGCAGCTGAAATCTGACTCTGATCATCTGGCACCAGTCGGGCGACCGGCTCCCAGGGGCCCGCCAGGAGGTCCTGGAGGGCTGCCTGGATGGCCGGGCCGCCGAGGTCCTGATAGACGCCCTGGTGGGCCCGGTCAGAAACCGTCAGGATGCCGATGCGCAGAGACTCGCCCATGGAAAGGCCTAGGCTTCCTCGGAAGCCACGGCGGCGGGTTCACCGCCCTCCTGGGCTTCGAGCTCGCCACCTTCGAGGCCACCGGCGTCGAAGCGGGCCGCAGGGAGGCCCATCTCGCGACGACGCTCCAGTTCCACCAGCTTCTCAAAGGCTTCCTTGTCCAGGAGCTCTTCCGTGACGGTGGAATAGGCGCTCAGCTTGGCGAAGATCTTCTCGGTGCGGGCACGGCCCTGGAGTTCCGCCAGGCTGCCGTGGCGCTGGAGCTCGGCCTTGAAGGCTTCCAGGGGCTGCTGCACCTGGTGTTCGGCCATGAAGTCCTTGACCTGGGCATCCAGTTCTTCGTCGGAAACCGTGATTTCTTCAGCGTTGCCGATGGCCTGGAGCAGGTAGCCGCTGCGGACGGCCTTGCGGGCATCCTCGACGCGGGTCTGGCGGTAGGCGTTCCAGTTGATGTTCTTGGGGTCCACGCCCCGGCGGGAAATGTGGCGGGCGAACTCGTTGCAGTAGTCATCCAGCTGCAGAGAGACCATGGACTCGGGAGCCTCGAAGGGGGTGATCTCCAGGAGCTTTTCGAGGATGGCGGACTCGAGGCGCACCACGGCATCGCGGTCGGCGGCAGCCTCCAGGTCCTTTTCGACGGAGGCCTTCAGGGCGGCCAGGTCTTCGTAGTCCCCGAGATCCTTGGCGAGATCGTCATTGAGTTCGGGGATCTCGCGCTTGCGGAGGTCCTTGAGGACCACTTCGTAGACCACGGCCTTGCCAGCCACCTGGGGATTGCCCGCCTCGGCGGGCATGGTGAGGGTGAACTGCTTGGACTCGTCGATCTTGAGGCCCAGGATCTCCTTGTCGAAGGGGCGCTCCTCGTTCAGCTCGATGACCTGGTCGGCGTAGCTCTGGGCCTTGACGCCCTGGGGCTTGATCTTGATGTCCAGGGTGGCGATGAGGCCGAAGGCGGCAGCAGCATCCTCGACGGGGACAAAGCGGGCGGCCTGCTGGCGCAGGGCCTCGAGCTGTTCCTCGATGGCGGCGGCGTCGATCTGGCGCTTCTGCTTGGTGAAGGCCAGGCCCTTGTAGTCCGGCAGGGTGACTTCGGGGGCCACGTCGAAGTGGAGGGTCAGCTTGCCTTCCTGTCCCTCGATCAGCACGGGGGGTTCAACGGCAGGCTGGGAGATGGGCTCGACACCGACCGACTTGGCGGCTTCCATGAAGTGGGTCCGGACCAGGTCGGTGGCGACCTCTTGGAGGATCTCCTTCTGGTAACGGCCCATGAGCACGGGCTTGGGGGCCTTACCGGGGCGGAATCCGGGGATCTTGACCTTGGGAGCCAGGTCGGCGATGACCTTGCCGTAGGCTTCGCTCACCTCGGCGGCGGGAAGCACGATCTCCACGGATTTGCGGGTGGCGCTCTGGTGGGTGATGGTGGCCTGCATGAAAGCTCCTGAATCACAGTGGACACGGGGTGGTGCGAATGGCGGGACTCGAACCCGCACGGGGTGAACCGCTGGAACCTAAATCCAGTGCGTCTACCAAATTCCGCCACATTCGCTAAGGTTGTATTCCTTCCGTGGTGCGCCCGGAGCGATTCGAACGCCCGACCCTCAGGTTCGAAGCCTGATGCTCTATCCAGCTGAGCTACGGGCGCACTACGAAACCGCTAGTTTGCCATGAATATCCTCGGGATTCACGTCCCAATCTGGAGGCTCCAGGCATCCTCGGCGGATTGGTCCCGGAGGCGCTGGGCCGCTTCCAGGGAAAGCCCTGTATTCAGGGCCTTGTCCCACTCCCCTGGCAGATCGCAGCGCATTACGCCAGGATCGTCCGTGCCGAGGCCACATCGGACACCGGCCGCCAGGAAGCGGGGCAGAGGGTGTCGGGTCAGACCCGGGATGAGGGCGTGGTTGGAGGTGAGGCACACATCCACTGGAATCTGGCGCTCCACCAGGAGCTCAAGGATGGCAGGGTCCTCCCCGGCCTTGACGCCATGGACGATCCTCTGGACCCCTGCTTCCAGAATGGCTTCCCGGATACCCGAGGCTGGACCATTCTCCCCGGCGTGGGCTGCCAGGCGCAGGCCGGCCTTCCGGGCTCGTTCGAAGACCGGCGCCCATTGCCGGAAGGGGACCTTTTCAAGGCCGCCCGTGGAGAATCCCACCACCCAGGGGGGCAGGTCCTCCAGCACCAGATCCAGCACCTCGTGGCCGTGATCAGGGCCGAAATGGTTCACAGCATCAATGATCACGGCGATGCGGACCCCCTGGGCGCGGCCTTCAGCGAGGCCTGCTTCCAGGCCTCGCCAGAGATCGTTCAGGGTGATCTGCTGGCGCTCCCGGACAAGCCAATGGGGAGAGATCCAGAGATCGATGCCCCGGGGGGCCTGCGCCCCGGGAGGGGGAAGGCGCAGGATGGCCGCTTCCAGGGCCGCCTGGACGGATGCGCGCGAGGTCAGAAATCCGCACGCGAAGACGAAGGTTCCGATGAAGGCCTCGAAGCTGTGGGCTTCGCCACGCCAGAAGGCCTCCGTGACATCCGGAACCGTCAGACCCCGGCTGGCCGCCTCGCGGCGAACCCACCCGGGGTCCAGGCTCCCCTCCAGGTGAGTGTGACGATCCACCCGAGGGGGGGGGAGGGCCACGCTACTCGTCGTAGTCGTCCATGTTCAGATCGCCGGGATCCACCCCTTCGGCGCGGGCACCGGTGATCCCGAAGCTCTCAACGATGCCGTCTTCGTTGGCGGCGTCGATATCCGGCTCAGCCCCGAAGTCATCCTCAATCTGGATGGCGACTTTCTCCTTCTTGACGGCCCTGGGTTTAGCAGGGGCGTCCTTCTGGCTGGTGCCGCATTTCGGGCACATGGCTTCTGGCTTGCCGAAGTCGTAGAACTTGGCGCTACAACTGAAACAAATCCACTTTTTACCTAAATTCGCCATGATCCCCTCTGTGTTCCTTCACAAGGTCCAAGGATTTACCACAAAGTTGGAAGAATGTCACGCAAAGGGGGTGAATTTCTCAGATCCAGGGTGCTGATCCGAGCTTCAGGGAGTCCCCTCCGCAAAGCTGCTGAACGACGGTGGAAAGGAAGATCCGGTGATGCCGTTCCAGGTCCTCACCGTAGCGTTCAACGAAGGATGCGCGACTGCGGTCCAGTTCATCCCGCAGCAATCCGTAGAGATTGCCACTGCTTCGCCCCTGTTCGACCTTCGCTGGAAAGTAGAGCTCGATGTCCCCCACCAGGACCCGGGCGCTCCGCTCGGCGTTGGCCCGCACCTTGGGGTCCACCGACGGGAGGGGAGGTACCGTCTCGGTGATGGGGTCCGGAATCTGCTGGGTCATGGAGGAGGGATTGGCCTCGGGGGGGCCAGAGCGATCTTCGTCCTTTATACCTGCGAGGTGGGAGATGCATGCCTCTGCGGTGTGGACCAGGACCCGGATTGCGTTGGGGTGGTCCAGGGTGGGGCAGAGCCCGCTGTCGGCCAGCAGCACCGCCACGGTTTTCCGGCGGAGCTTCAGGGGCAGGATGAAGACCGTGGACGCCTCGAAGCGGCTGAGGGGGCGCAGAAGGGCCTCGTAGGCCGGTCCTGGCTGATCCAGGCGATGGATACGCCCCTGGAGGAGGGCATCCAGTTCGGAGGGAGGGACCACCGGGGATCCCGGGCGGGGCGCTTCTGTTTCGAAGCCTCTCGAGGTATAGAGGCTTGCGATGCCCTGCTTGACCACGAAGAGGGCGCAACGCTCCGCAAAGGGCTGGATGGTCTCCAGAAGCCGTTTGAGGACTTCGCCTTGGCTCTGGGCTGATTCGAGAAGATCCAGCCCGTTCCCGAGATGCTCTTCGACGGGATTGGCTACTGAGGGTGGGGGAAGGGTATTGAGTAGATTTGTTATAAAAGAATTATCATTTTTGTAGCGATCGAGGCCCTCTGCCAGGACCGTATCCATCTGGGCCTTCAGGGCCAGATGATGGTCCTCCACCCATTTGTGGAGAACTTGCTGGAGGTTCGCCTTGGCTGCTTCCGTCATGAGAGATCCGGGGTGTGGTTTCCAAGAGCATATCAGGAGCGCCCTGGCTTTTTCGCGGCTTGAAGGATAGGATTCACGCAGTTCATCTGGAGCATCCGATTGCTTGATTTGACGATGCCACGCCGGTGGTGATGCAGGACGCCATGTTGCTGGCATCGTGGAATGGGAACGCGGAATGAGGGGCATGCGAGAGAAGATCGGCAAGTTCCAGATTCAGAAACTCATCGGCCAGGGCGCCATGGGCGAGGTATATCTGGGCCTGGACCCGGCCCTGGGGCGGGAGGTCGCCATCAAGACCATCCTGCCGGGCACGGCCTTCGGGGAGGAGGCCCAGGCGAGGTTCGAGCGGGAAGCTCGGGCCACAGGTTCCCTCAATCACCCCAACATCGTGACGGTCTACGAGTTCGGGGAGGATCAGGGGCTGCACTACCTGGCCATGGAATTTGTCCAGGGGGAGGACCTGGAGGCCCTGATCCGGACCCAGAAGTTCAGCAAGATTGAACTCCTCGAGATGGTGGCCCAGGTCTGTGAAGGGTTGGGCTATGCCCACGCCAAGGGGGTGGTGCACCGGGACATCAAGCCAGCCAATATTCTGGTGGCTGCCGGACCCAAGCCCATGGCCAAGCTCATGGATTTCGGGGTGGCCTTGATCAGCCAGTCGGAGCTTACCCAGAAGGGCGTCTGGATGGGCACCGTGAATTATATGGCTCCGGAGTATCTGGACACTGGCAAGGCCACTCCTAGCTCAGACCTGTTCGCCGTCGGGGTGATGCTCTATGAGGTGGTCACGGGCGGGCGGAAGCCTTTCTCCGGCGAGACGGTCACCACGGTGCTCAACGCCATCCTGAGGGCGGCTCCGGCCCCCATCGATCCCGATGAAGTACAGGACCTGCCCCCCCAGGTCCTTGAGGTCGTGCGGAGGGCATTGGAACGTCTGCCGGAGGAACGCTATGCCACCGCCGGGGAATTGGCCTCGGCCATCCGGGAGGCCGTCCAGCCCAGCGCTCCCGTGCAGGAGCCTGCTCCAGGTCCCCGTCCAGTCCCAAGGCGTCTCCCCACGGATAAGATCATCATCGTCGGCAAGGGCGGTCGGGCGCACTGCCTGAGCCTACGAGTGGCCATGCGCCAGGCTGAGCCCGGTGTCCAGATCCTTCTCCTGCCCGGGCACTACCGGGAGTCGGTGGTGGTGGACAAGGATGTGACCATCCAGGGCGACGGCGACCCTTCTCAGATCATCCTGGAGAGCCCGAAGGGCCCCTGTCTCACCCTCCAGAGCCCGAGAATCTCCATCCAGGGCCTGACCCTTCGGAAGACCTGGGCCCCAGGCAAGGACCCCGACCCAGCACCGGCGGTCCTCCTGCTCTCCGGACAGTCCACGATGAGTCATTGCGAAGTCCTGTCCGATTGTGAGCCTGCCATTTCCCTCCAGGGGAGCGGGAGTGCCTTGACCCTGAGCGAATGCAGAGTAGGGGGTGAAGGCTCCATCGGTATACAGGCCAAGGCCGGCGCCAGCATCACCCTTGAGGGGTGCACCCTCGTGGGCCACGGACAGGCGGAAGTCCAGGTCCTCGGAGCCAGTTCATTGACCATGAATCGTTGTGTCCTGCATCAGGCCCGAGGGGTCGGTGTCTGGGCTGATGGCGCCAGTCAGGTCACCCTGGAGGACTGCGAACTGGAGGACCTGGCAGGGGGCAGTGTGGAGGCCGATGGGGACAGCCGCCTGATCCTGCGGAGGAACAGGCTGCACGGCAGCCGCTTCGCCGGCGTGCTGGCCATGGACAAGAGCCAGGTCTTCATGGAGGACTCGGAGTTCAGCGGGCACGCTGGCTCGGGTCTGCACGCCACCGGTGGGGCCTCGCTGCACCTGAAGCAGTGCCGGCTTCATGACAACGGGGGGTTTGGCCTCTCTCTGATGGATCAGAGTATTGCCACCCTGGACGACTGCGACATCTACGCCAATGCCCATCCCGGGCTCCTGGTCCACCGGGGGGCCACGACCCAGCTCAAGCAGTGCAAAATCCACGACGGCCTCTCCTGGGGCATCGTCAGCTCTGCGAAGGGGCGGGGCGTGCTGGAGGGGTGTGAGATCTATGGCAACGTCCGAAGCGGCGCCAAGGTCGAGCCGGGGGGGAGCCTCCTCCTGGTGCGCTGCACCCTCCGGGACGGCCAGGATACGGGCCTGCTCCTCTTCGAGGAGGGCGAAGTCACCCTGGAGGAGTGCGTGGTCCACCGGAATGCCCGGGGAGGGATCCTTCTGTCCAAGGACGCTTCTGACCCCATCCTGAGAGGGGGCAATCGCATTGATGACGAACTCCTGCGGGTCGGGTCCGAGGGCAGCGTCGTAAAGCTCGCGCAAGTGCGGAAGTAGTCAGGGCACAAGCAGAAACCGGAATCAGCTCTCAATGCCCGCTAGGCCATCCACGGTGCGGATCCAGTGCTCTTCCTCCTCCTCCGAGGGAGGGCGGTTGGGCAGGGCCCGCGTATGGCTGTCCAGGCCCATCATCAGTGAGGGATCGGTGGTATCGCTGAGGAGCACTCCCGGGATGTCCCCCAGGTGCTTCAACAGCTGCTCAAAGGTCTGAGGGGCGGTGGACAGCTCGGCGAGGACCAGCTTCGGTCGGGGGCCTTCCCCGCCCCAGAGGGCCTTGGCCTGGCCGAGGTCCCGGGCCAGCTGCACCCGAAGGTAGCCGTGGCGCCCCAGGAGCTCCTGGACGGCATCCCGGGTTTCCGACGCGGCCATGATGAGGCCCAGACGGGTGGTACGCCGCTGGAGTGTGCGCAAAGGGCTGTCCGCCTCTTCGAGTTCGGGTGCACCCTCCCCCTCGTCCTGGGTCGGCTCATCGGACGTTCCCGAAGACTCTCTGGGTCGGGACGGCGCATCGGAACCGGGGCTGACTCGGGGGGCGCTGGAGGAACCCCTGGAAAGCTTCTCCCGGAAACTCAGGCAATCCGAAAGGACCTGGGCCTCCTCTTCTCCCAGCCCGCCAAACTCCAATCCCAGGATGATCTCAGAGCCCTTCGAGGTCAGATGGGCCACCTTCCCGCGCAGTTCCAGCAAGGGAAGCCTAGGGAGGTCCTGGAGGCGGAGGCGATCGAAGACAAGACCGATATCGAGGGAGCCTGCGTGGACCGGCAGCCGCATCTTGTCCTCAAGACGCACGAGCCTGTCCACCCGGAGCGCCAGGCCCCCCATGCCGATGTTGGCCAGGGGGCCCGCGACACCGACTCCCACCAGGGCGCCGGACTGGGCAATGACGTAGGCCGATTCCCGGGGACGGAAGGGCAGGCGAGGGTTCCTTCGCCGATCCGAGTGGAAGAGCTCCGAGGGCAGGTCGAATCGGTACTGGAGGTAGGCCTCCCGTCCCTTGAAGGTGGTCAAGCCCTCGTAGCGCTGGTCCGAAACCGAGAAGATCATGCGGAAGACCGCCCCCAGCGCCAGCTCGTGGGGCAGGGGACGGACCAGCTTAAGGATGAACTGCCGTTTTTCCCATTCCAGGGACAGGGCCACCGAAGCATAGGGAAGGGTGCTGGTTCCCTCCACCTTGATGGGGAACTCCGTGCCCTCTTGTTGAAGGGCAGTCATGCAGCTCCGGATGAGCTGCGGATCCAGGATGGGCGCTTCGCGCCCAGTCTTTCCACCCTTGGTCGTGTTCATGCTTCTTCCGGTCAGGCCCTCAGCCTAGCAGGCAGACGCTTACACGTTGAACAGGAAGTGCACGACATCGCCATCCTGCACGATGTATTCCTTGCCCTCGGAACGCATGCGGCCCGCCTCCTTGGCGCCTTGTTCACCCTTAAATTTAATGAAATCTTCATACGCTATGACCTGGGCCCGAATGAAGCCCTTCTCGAAGTCGGTGTGGATGACGGCAGCGGCCTGGGGCGCGGTGTCTCCGACGTGGATGGTCCAGGCTCGGACTTCCTTAACGCCAGCGGTGAAGTAAGTCTGGAGGCCCAGAAGACTATAGGACGCACGGATCAGGCGGTTCAGGCCCGGCTCGGAGAGCCCAGCCTCTTCGAGGAACATGGGGCGCTCCTCGGGGCTGAGTTCCTGGATCTCGGCTTCCAGCTTGGAGCAGATGGCGATGACCGGGCAGCCCCGTTCGGCTCCCAGCTTCTCCAGAGCTGCATAGTGTGGGTTGCCGTGGGGGTTGGGGATATCCCCCTCGCTGATGTTGCCCACCAGGAGCATGGGCTTCATGGTGATGAGGCAGAAGGGCTTGAGCTGGAGGATCTCCTCCTTGCTCAGGTCAACGGTGCGGGCCCATAGGCCCTCGTTGAGAGCGGCGTTGACCTTCTCCAGGACTGTCACCAGGGCCTGGGATTCCTTATTGCCGCTGCGGGCGGTCTTGTTATGACGATCCAGGGCCTTTTCGACGGACTCCATGTCCTTGAAGATCAGCTCGGTGTCGATGATGCCCAGGTCCCTGACAGGATCCACGGCCCCCTCGACGTGGGTGATATCCCCATCCTCGAAGCAGCGCAGCACCTGGACGATGGCGTCGGTCTCCCGGATGTTGGCCAGGAAGGCGTTGCCCAGGCCCTCGCCCTTGCTGGCGCCCCGCACCAGGCCGGCAATGTCCACGAACTCCTGGGCAGCAGGCAGGATGCGCTGGGGGTTGACGATTTCGGCCAGTGCCTCCATCCGGGCGTCCGGCACATCCACGACGCCGGTGTTGGGCTCGATGGTGCAGAAGGGATAGTTGGCGCTTGCGGCCCCCGCCTGGGTCAAGGCATTGAAAAGGGTGGATTTCCCCACATTGGGAAGTCCTACGATGCCGCACTGAACTGCCATGACGCCTCCGGGCCAAAGAATAAGTTTCCCAGACCGCGCCCTGGGATCAAGGGATCTATTCCGAAGTCCCTGTCACCTTCACTCCTCGGGTGCCCCTTGGGGGTGGCTGGTCGCTGATGTGGAAGCGCCCCCCTTCATCGGTCCAGCGGTAGAGGCGGGTGTTCAGGTTGGGCGGAGGGGTTGGGGCCGCAGGGGTGCTGGCCGCCAGGAGTGTCTCGGGGTTTTTGGCCGCTTTGGCTGGGCGCTCGTCCACCTGGAACCCACCATGCCCCTTCTTGAGCAGGGCCATGGATCCTGCGGCCTTGGGATCGGGCTGCACCAGCTTTCGGTGATACAGGTCCAGGACCCTGGGCACATAGGCCCGGGTCTCCTTGAAGGGCGGCACGCCGCCGTGGCGCTCCACTGCGCCTTCACCGGCGTTGTAGGCGGCCACCACCTTGGTGGTATCCCCCTTGAAGTGGTCCATAAGCCACCTCAGGTATTTCGTTCCCCCGGAGATGTTCTGACGGGGGTCGAAGGGGTCCACTACACCGAAGCGCTGGGCGGTCTGGGGCATGAGCTGCATCAGTCCGAGGGCGCCGACCCGGCTGCGGGCGCGGTAGTTGAAAGCGCTCTCGGCCTGGATGATGGCCCGGGCCAGGAAGGGGTCCACTCCCTCGGCGGCGGCAATCTCATCCACCAAGGCCAGCAGTTCAGGGCTGCGCAGCACCTTGGACATCTCCACCCGGCTCATGGCGAGTCGGATGTGACCCACGCCGACATGCTTCAGGATGAGTCCCTGGCCTCGGACGCTGGCGGGGGGCAGGTTGTTGATGACCAGGCCGCCGTTCCGATCGTAGTAGGTGTAGAGATAGACGGTTTTGGATGCACTGGCACCGGCCCCGGCCAGGGCCAGGGTGAGTAGGGGGGGAATGAGGTTTCGCCAGACCACGTCCTCAAGCATAACGCCTTCTTAAGTCTTGAGATTGCTCCGGACCAGGCCGGACCTATATTCAGGACACAGCCAAGGGGGGCTCCCATGGGTAGCCAGACCTCTTCCACTCGGGTTCGCCCCCTCTCCCGGAAAGTGCTGGGTCTGAGCATGGCCCCGGTGCTGTTCTTCCTGATCCTTATCTTCGGATTCATCGTTCCGCGGGTGGAACAGGCCATCCTCCAGGGCAAGCGGGATTCCATGCGCCAGGTCGTGGAACTTGGGGTGAGCACCCTCCAGAAGATGGATGCGGAGGTTCAGGCCGGACGGCTCAGCCGGGAGCAGGCCCAGATGAATGCCCAGTCCCTGATCGGGGCCATGCGTTTCGACAAGTCGAACTACCTGGTGGTTCAGGATCACGAGGGCTCCATCAAGGTGCACCCACGGGCTGAATTGATCGGGAAAGCCTCCAGTGATCCGGTTCAGGTGGCGATCCACAAGAAGTGGATCGAGGCGATCAAGAATCCCGAGGGGGGCCTGGTCGAGTACGAATTCTCCAAGCCGAACCAGAAAGGGCTCTATCCGAAAATTGCCTACGTGAAGGATTTCTCGCCGTGGAGCTGGATGGTGGGCGCTGGAGTATATGTGGACGATGTCCAGAGAGAGATCCGGCTCTTCCAGGTCACGATCCTGCTGGCCTCGCTGGTCGTGGTGGTTATTGTTGTCGGTCTTGTGGCCAAGGTCTCGTCTCGGATTGTGGCTCCACTGCGGCTGCTGGTGCAGGGGCTGAAAGAGAGTGACCTGAACCGCAAGCTGGAAGTCTCCACCCATGATGAGATCGCGGCTGCCGCGCTGGCCTTCAACGACTACAACGGAAAGCTTCGGGGGACTGTGCTTGAGGTCGGGACTTTTGCGGGCCGCGTCGCCTCGGGCAGCACCGAATTGGCAGCGTCATCCGAAGAGATGGCTCGCACGGTGGCGGATGTGGCCAAGGTCAGCGAGGACCTCAAGCATGCAGGAGACCAGGTCTTCCATGCCATGGAACGGTTGGCCAAGAACGTGGAAACAATGGTTGGACGTGTGGAGGCCAATGAACAAGGGAGTTCACAGGCCGTGAAGGAAGCGGCCCAGGGGGCTGAGGCCGGTCAAGGGGCCGCCCGGGGAATGGATGAGATCCAGGAGGTCACGGGGAGGATCTTCCAGGCGGTCAAGGTAATCCAGGACATCGCCCGGCAAACCAACCTCCTTTCCCTGAATGCGGCCATCGAGGCCGCCAAGGCCGGGGCCCAGGGCAAAGGCTTTGCGGTGGTGGCCGAGGAGGTGCGAAAACTTGCGGAGAGGTGTCGCACGAGTGCCACCGAGATCGAGCAGCTTATCCAGACGGCCCAGGGCACCGTCCTGGGAGGGGTGGAGAGCGTAAGGGTGACCCTGGAGAACCTTGGGGCCATCCAGAACCGGATTTCTGTCATCGCCTCGGGTATTCATGAGATAGGTGCCCTCAGTCAGGAGCAGGCCCGCACCAGTCAGGATGTGGGCCGCATGATGAACGAGACCAACCAGCGCTTGGTGCAGAACGCGGCCTCGACCCATGAACTGGCGGCCACGGTAGACGAGATCGCCCGCACCGCAGACGAACTCTCCAAGGTGGCTTCGGGCCTCCGGCACATCGTCCAAGGCTTCAACCTTTGAGGCACTCCTTCCAGAGCGGGCAATTGGGCCCTTCGCACTGCTTGGCCACATCCACCACGGAGCGCCGGGCATAGAGCACCGGAACGCCCTGCCGCTTGGCCTCGCCCCGCAGATGCTGCATGGATGAGTGCCCCAGGTAGGACGTCAGCATGAGGATACAGTCCAGACGCCTTGGGAGAGGTTGAGCCGCCTCGGATTCCTTGCGACAGCTGCGGTGAAGGATCTCGTCGGCCCCAAGGCTCCGCAGATAGTCGGTGATGGCATCCACCCGGTCTCCGCCCGCGATCAATACACACATGGCAGCCTCCTGGTTTTGAATTTAATGAGAATGTGTCTCAAAATCAAGATGCAATCTTAACGGAAATACGGGAGGTGCAGGTAGAATGGACCCCATGGTGGAACTCGACACCCAACCCTGGGACCGCCCAGCCCCCGAACGGGCTGGGCGGTTATCGATGTACGGGGTACTCCCCGAGGAGTTCACCGCCATGGGGGCACCGGGCCGCGGGGAGCATATCTTCGGCATGATCCAGCGCCCTTGGGAATACCGTGAAGGCTTTCCCCGGCTTTCACGGGAAATCCGGGAATGGCTTGCGGCGAATTTCGACACAGCCCTGCCCGAGGTGGCGGAATGCCACGCATCGGAGGACGGTTCCACCAAGCTGATGCTGCGCCTTGGGGATGGCGAGTGCATCGAGGCGGTGCACATGCCCCGGGTGGTGCGGAATCCTCGGGTGACGCTCTGCGTCTCCAGTCAGGTCGGCTGTGCCATGGGCTGTGCCTTCTGCGCCACGGGAACCCTGGGCATCCGGCGCAATCTCACCGCCGGGGAGATCGTGGGGCAGGTGCTGACGGCCCTCCGGAAGTTGGGGCCTGAACGTCCCCACGCCATCACCCTGGTCTTCATGGGCATGGGCGAGCCGCTGCATAACCTGGAACAGGTTCATAGGGCCATCCGCATCCTCAATCATACCAAAGGCTTGAATATCTCTACCCGTCGTATCACCGTTTCCACCTCGGGGCTGGTGCCCGGCATCGAGCGTCTGGCTTACCTGGAGCCCCGCCCCTGGTTGGCAGTGAGCCTCAATGCCACCACCGACGAGGCTCGCAGCGCCCTCATGCCCGTGAACCGGGCCTGGAACATGGCGCGTCTGCGCCAGGCTCTGGGGGCCTGGCCCCTGGGGGATCGGGAGAAGCTCACCATCGAATACGTCCTCGTTGGCGGCGAGAACGATACGCCTGAAGACGCTGATCGCCTAGCTGATTGGATGGGCGAGCTGCGGCGGGGACACAATGTGAATCTCATCCGCATGAACGAGCACGAGGCTGCCTCCTTCAAGGAGCCAGCAGAAGCGCAGGTGGATGCATTCGTGGCGAGACTCAAGGCTCGGGGCTGCTTTGTCACGGTGCGCAAGAGCAGGGGGCGGGATGTCCAGGGGGCCTGCGGCCAATTGGTCAAGAACGGGAAGGACTCCGAGCTTCGGAGCGCAAATTGCTAGCCCAGTGTGAAGGAGGTCAGCGATGTCCAGCCAGGAACTGATCAACGAGGACAATCCCTACGGGCTGCTTGCGGAAGAGAATCCCGCCGCCAACCGTTACCAGCCCCCAGCAGAAAGATCCAAGGAAGATCCCTACTATCCGGACCCATACGCCTGAGGGGCAGCGCTCGTGATCGTTCTCAACCATGTGGTCAAGCAATACGGGCGGATGCACACCGCCCTGGCGGATGTCAGCTTCCATATTGAAGCCGGAGAGTTCGTCTTCCTGACCGGCCCCAGCGGGGCCGGGAAATCTTCCCTGCTCAAGCTGCTTTTCAGGCAGCAGGTTCCCACCAGTGGTGAGATCCGTCTGGCGGGGCACCGCCTGGGGGAGATGCCGGAAAAGGAAATCCCTGCGCTCCGTCGCAAGATGGGGGTGGTCTTCCAGGACTTCAAGCTCATCCATACCATGACGGTCTACGAGAACGTCGCATTCGTGCTCCGGATCATGGGCGTGAGCCACGCTGAGCAGAAGAATCGGGCATTCCGCGCCCTCAAGATGGTCGGCCTCCAGCACAAGCTATCCAACTTCCCGTTGCAGCTTTCCGGTGGGGAGCAGCAGCGGGTGGCCATTGCCCGAGCCTTGGTGAACGACCCCCTGGTGCTCCTGGCGGACGAACCTACGGGGAACCTGGATCCCGATCTGGCCCAGGAGATCATGTCGCTCTTCGAGCGGATCAATGGACAGGGGACCACGGTGCTGGTCGCCACGCATGACCGGAACCTGATCCAAAGGATGAAGAAGCGGGTGCTTGGGCTAGAGCATGGCCGTCTTTCCTTCGATACACCCGCTCCTTCAAGCATGGTGATGGTTTAGCCCCAGGTGGCTTCTCTCACCCCTCCTTGGGGGTTTCCAGGAGTTCCTGTACGAGGTCCATCAGATCCTGAGGGTTGAAGGGCTTGTGGATGATCTGGGTAACCCCCATGCGCATCATGCGGGTCAGCACTTCCTCATCGTGATGGGCCGTGATGACCACCATGTGGGCGGCCTTGAGGGCAGGATCTTCATGGCAGGACCGGGCGAGGCTCAGTCCCGGGCAGTTGGGCATCAGATAGTCGGTGATGATGATGGCGGGGGGATTGTTCCGCAGGGCGGTCAGGACATCGAAGATGCTGGTGGGGTCGATCTCTTCCACTTCGTGTCCGAGTTTGCGGATGCAGGTCGCGGCCACTGTGCGGGCAAGCCGACTGTCATCCACGATGCACACTCTGGCCACGGGGCCCCCCTGACTTTACATCTTAACGAACTGTATAGAATTTGCAGTGTTCTTCAATTGGCCCAGCGGCTGACGGTCTCCCATATATCGTCCTCTTTGGCATCGCCGTTGAGGATGATTGCAAAGACTCTCAATGACCCATCCGGGGTCTGAAGGTAGCCGCAGACGCTGCTGACTCCACTCAAGTGGCCGGTTTTGCAGCGGATGCGCCGACTCAGATTGGCGTCCTTCACCCGGAGCTTCCACGGCTCCCCGCCAATGATCTTGAGCGAATCAACAAACTCGGGGCCAACCTCGAAGTCATGCCAGGCGGCCCTGAGGATGATGGCCAGAGTGCGGGCGGAAAGGCGGTTGTCCTTGCTCAGGCCGGAGCCGTCGGTGATGGCGATCTTGTCCGGGCCCAGGTCCAACATGGCCCTGTAGAAGTTCTGGACCCGCCCCACGCCCCGGGGCCAGGAGCCTTCTCCGAAGCTTTTGAGCAGCATCTCCACCATGAAGTTGTTGCTGTGCTTATTGATGTCCTGGATGAGCCGCCGGAGGGGAGGGGAGGGGATGGAGGCCAGCTTGCGGATTTCCCCGCCTGTGGCTGGGCCCTCCTCAATGAGCATGCCGGTCTCCCGGAAGATCTTGGTGATGAGGCCGGCGGTGTGGGTATTGGGGTCCCTGACCATCCGCCCAGCCTCATCCCTGTTGAAGTTGGCCGAGAGGGGGAGGATGGGGGGGGTGGTGTTGAAGGAGGTGTTCTCCCAGCCGATGCCGTACATCTGGCCGTCGAAGGCACTCTGGTCCGGCTTGACCCTCCCCGTCACCCGGCGCACGCCAAGGCGCTTCAGTTCCTGCCCCAGCAGCCAAATCCGTTCCGAGGTCAGGAAGGGGTCTCCGTAACCCTTAACAACCAGATCCCCCTGCACCACGCCGTCCCGAAGGTCTCCGAATACTTCGGTCTCCAGTTCGGTGTCTGGTTTCCAGGTCTTCAGCATGGCGTAGGTGGACACCACTTTGGTGGTGGAGGCCGGTACGAGGGCGAGGTCGCTTTGGTACCCCTCCAGCATTTTCCCGCTGGCGAGATCCCAGATGCCCACACTCGCCTGGATCTGGCGGGCCTGTAGGCTGGCAGTCCAGGTGGAGAAATCCGTGGCTGAAAGGGGAAGGGCAAGAATCAGGGCGGCCAAAAGGCCTTTTTTCAGTGACATGGAAATCCTGGAGCGCGTTACTTGGTCAGAGTCGTAGGCAGGGTGAGGTTGGTCCCGGGAATCCCGTAGATGTCATCCGCTGCGGAAAAGATCCAATCACTGTAGAGGGTCTTCCCCTGGTAACTACGGAAGCTGTCCCGGTTGCAGCGGCTTCGGATAGCGGCGATGGGAAGGCTGGTCTTGTCCCCGGAGGCTCCGGGTTGGACTGCGGTGACGATGTCCCACTGTCCGTCCTGAGTCATCGGGTCCTTGTAGAGCTTCCGCAGGATGCGTGGCTTCACCTTGAGGAGTGCATCCAGAGAGGTTGGGTACGCACCGGTCCTCTGTTTGTAGACCCGGATGGCCTTTGCAATGGCTTCGCCCCGGAAGATGAGTTCTTCCTCGTTTTCGCGTTGCACTTCCGTGATGACCGAAGGCATGGCTTTCCCCAGCAGGATGCCCACCACCGCCATGGCGCCCAGGAGCATGGCGAGGATATAGCCCCTTTGCCCCCTTTGAGTGGTTTTTGATTCCATCCTGTCCTCCAGCCCCAGATTAACGCGTCCCAGGCCCTGCCATGGTGAGGAACTCCTGGGCCAGGGCTGGATCGAACTGGGTGCCCGCGTTGCGTCGGATTTCCTCCAGGGCATCGGTCTTGGACATGGGGGTTCGGTAGGTGGAGCCAGCGGTCATCACCTCGTAGGCTTCAATCAGGGCGATGAGGCGGCTGCCAATTGGGATCTCCTCTCCGGCAAGGCCATCGGGGTACCCTTTCCCGTCCCATCGTTCGTGGTGGTGGCGAATGATGTTGGGAACGTCGAAGGGGAACTGGAAGTCCTTCAGGAAGGTCGAGGCCAGGACCGGGTGGGCCCGGACCCGCTCCAGTTCATCCGGATCGAGCTTCCCCTTTTTCTGGAACTCGGGGTCCAGGAGAAGTGAGCCCACATCGTGGAGGATGGCCGAGATGCTGATGGCTTCAACGACAGAGCTGGGCAATCCGATGCGAAGCGCCAGGTTCCTGGCCAGCCTGGCGGTGTTCAGACAGTGCGTGCGGAGCCCCTCGGCGGACCCCAGAATCCTCTGGCTCACGGAGAGGAAGGCGCGATGGTAGCGTTCATGGAGCCTGGATTCCTGGAGGTGGCATCCCACAAGGCGTGCCATGCACCGGATGAAGGCCAATTCAGGTTCGCTGAAGGGCTGATCGGCAATGCGGAAGAGCATCAGCAGATCCCGCCCTCCTCCCTCCTCTTCCAGGACCACCGGGAGGCCGATCCGGAAGGAGCCATTGAGGGGTTCCTGGGCGGGGCTCTCCACCCGGGGAAGAATCCGGAGGCTTCCTGCGGTGATATCAGGGGTCTGGCTGGCGACGGTGGCCAGGATCTCCTGCTTGAGGGATGCCGAAAGGGGGTGGTGGCTGAAGACCAGGATCGGCCGGATCTCCGCAGGCTCCTCCATCCACAGGCCCACCGCCTGGAGCTGAAGCACCTGGAAGAGGGCCGACGCCGCCTCCCAGAAGAAGACCCGTTGTTCCGGCAGAAAGGTTCCAGCCAGGATCCTGCGAGGGCTCTCCTGGCTGAGGATGGGAACGCCGGCCAGGGTAGAGACCATGGCTTCGCTGGGAGGGGCTTCCACCGGGAGCGGTGGCTGGGAATCCTGGATCGTCTTTTGCGGAGGCTTGAGGGATGGCTCCCCTAAGGCTTCAGATAGTTCCTGGCAGATGGAAAGGGTCAGGGGAATGTCCCGCTCTTCGGTGTAGGGCACTCCGCGATCCCGATCCCTTTGGAGGAGGAGCCCGATCCACCTGCCACGATCATAGATGGGCGCAAGTATGAACCTTGCGTTCAGCGATGCCTCCCGGAAGGGGTCCAGTTCCGGGTAGGGGGCAGGGTCGTTGACGAGGAAGGGGCCACGTTCCCGCCTGGCCCATTGGATGAGGGGGTCCTCCCTCGACAGAATGGCGGGCGGCGTGAAATGTCGAGGCCAGCCGTAGTGGGAGGCCAGGTGGAAAGCGCTTTCCTCGGCGTCGAGGCAATAGAGAGCCCCCTTGGTACTCCCGATCTCCTCGAAGCACCGGTAAAGGATCTGAGAAGATCGGTGGAGCTGCGGATCGTGGGGATTCGATTGCTGGAGGGGGGGCATCGTGAAATCCCGGGGAAAGAGGTTTGGGTGAATCCTAAGTCATGAATCGCTATCTGTCACCCGGGCAGGCCGCTGGGTTCCAAAAATAAAGCCCCGTCCTGGACGGGGCTTCGTCTCGGAACGGCAGTGGGGCTAGAGCTTGTTCACATTGGCGGCCTGGGGTCCCTTGGGGCCCTGGACGATCTCGAAGCTCACCCGAGCTTTCTCTTCCAGGGTCCTGAAACCTCGGGTCTGAATAGCGGAGTGGTGGACGAAGATGTCGGGGCCGCCCTCATCCGGAGTGATGAACCCGTAACCCTTTTCAGCGTTGAACCATTTCACGGTGCCTTGGGACATGATGCCTTCTATCCTTGGGGTCTAGCCCCGGTTCCTGGGGTTGATCTCGCATGGTCCTTTCCAGGACAGGAATCCATGGGGAGCGAGGCTCCGTTGCGCCAGGCGACCCGTGGGGAGCGCCCGCCCGAACCGGGAGGTCTTATGCCAGTATCGGGAAGAGTTGGGCACAGCGTAACTGTGCATGGTGGGGCATTCAACGATAATTTCGTTGCGCTTCAGGCCTTCATGACGTTGGTGGCCTGAAGTCCCTTGGGGCCCTGGGCCACATCGAAGTTCACGCGCTGGTTTTCCTGAAGGGTGCGGAATCCGCGTTCCTGGATAGCGGTGTGATGTACGAAGAGGTCCGTGCCGCCTTCGTCGGGAGTGATGAATCCGAACCCCTTTTCAGCGTTGAACCACTTGACGATGCCCTGAGCCATGGCGACTTCCTAGTGCGATTGGCCTGGAAAGGATGGTTACGCTGATGGCCTCCTCCAGGCGCGGAAGCCTCAGTTCTGATATGTCTGGAGAATCTTGCCTAAAGTCTTTACCTGGAAATCGAACAAAGGCCAATAGAAAATGCGCTTGTCACTGCAGGCAAGCCTTCAGCTATTCAGGGCCAGAACCCTGCTTCGGAGTCCAGAACGCCTCGTGATTGACCTTGCTGGCCAGTTCGCCAGGGGCCTCGGTTTCGGCCAGGTGCTTCATGAAGGCGGCAAAAGGGGTATCCAGGGCCGCGATGGTCGCCTCCTCTTCAGGCATCCATTCCCCCAGGACAAAGCTGTGGAGCGGGCGAAGGAAGGGACCGATGCCCAGGCGGAGGCGGGCCACCTCTTCGGTCCCGAGCAGTTCCATGATGGATCCCAGGCCGTTGTGGCCGTTGGCCCGTCCCTTCATCCGGAAGCGCCCCGTTCCCAGGGGCAGGTCTTTGTCATCGAAGAGCACCAGCAGGCGGCCGGGATCGAGGCCGACCTGCCGGGCCTCCACACAGACCTGGCCCGAGTGGTTCATGTAGGTGGCGGGCACCAGGGCCTGAATTCTGGGGGCAAGGCTGTAGAGGGTGCCTGTCTTGAACAGCCTCAGGGGGTCTGCGTTCAGAGCCAGTGCTGCCATCCAGCGCTGGAGCATGAGACGCCCCAGGTTATGGCGGGTATTGGCGTATTCCGGGCCGGGGTTCCCCAGGGGGACCAGGATCCAGGGCTGGTCCAAGGCTCAGTCCTCGCGGACCGGGCCCAGGCTCAGGCCGCGCAGGTGTTCGGGGACGGGGCTGGAACTGGTGCCTGAGGCCGGCGCTGTGGTCTGGGGTTGCGCCGGGCGGGGCGCATTGCCCTGCCCGCGGAGAAGGGACACCATCTGCTCAGAGGTGGCGAAGGGCTCCAGGCGTTCCACCTGGGCCCGGGTGGGGAATCCGGTATAGCGTGTGCGCCGGGGACCCCAGATGTCCACGGTCTCGCCACGGATTTCCGAGATCCTGGGCAGGGTCTGGCGGAAAAAGATACCCAGAGCTTTGTCCTGAGCGTCGATGAAACCCACCAGGTCGGTGTCCGGCAGCAGGCAGGGCTGTCCTTCCTTCCAGATGGCCATGAGCAGGGACCGTCCTTGTTGGGTGCGGAGGGACAGGAGCCCAGCGGGTTGTCCTAGCTCAGCGGGAAGATCCTGCTCCTGGGCCACACAGGCTGCCAGGAGATCACTCTGCCGCAGTTCCCGTTGGGGCTGGGCGATGGGGTGGGGGTCCTGCAGGTTGGCCGGGAGGATGGTCTGGCCGACGTGCTGGTAGATGGTGGCGGAAATGCGCTGGTCGCCTGCCCCAATGGCGGGGCCGATGGCATCCACCAGCTTGGGTAGGAGTACCTGGGGGGCGACCAGGAGGCATGAGTGGGCGGGGATGGCGATGAAGGTGTTCTGCCCGGGGAAGAGCTCCGCCCAGAGTTCCGGCAGGAGGATACGCGAGGCGTCCAGGCCATCCCCAAAGTTGCTTCGGTAGATGCCGGAAGGCTGCCTCTGGAAGGGCTTCCCCTGGCTGAGCTCTAGGAGGCGGGCCAGGGCGCGTTCTTCCAGGTCCTCCTCGGAGACGCCCCAGATGATCAACCAGGGGCGGGGCACCAGCTTGCCGCAGGCGAGAATCCGCTGGCAAAGGCCTTCGAAAAGGGGCTTGAAGAGAAATCCCTCTCGCTCTGCCTGCCAGTGGGGCACGACCTGGGGCAGAAGATCGAACTGAGCGTCAAGCCAGAGAGGGGGGAGGCCTCTGCCTGTGGATTGGAGTTCGGCGATGGCCTCAGCCCACTGGCGCCTTTCCTCAGCCTCGAGATGCTCAAAGTCTCCCTTGAACTCCTCCAACCCGGGTAGATCCATAGGGATCGCCCTTTCGGCAAAGAGCTCCTCCATGGAGGGCAAGGGGGCGCGTTGGGCCCGGGAGAAGAGTCGAGAAAGAAATGCCATGATTTGTATTCCTAGTGGATCCTCCATTTTGCCCCATTCCGCCCCATTCCCATTGGGCTATTCTTGGGGAATGCTAGTGTCGGATACTTTGAACAGGCCCCTTCGGTCATTGCGCTTGTCTGTGACAGATAGGTGCAATTTCCATTGCACTTACTGCAACCCCAAAACGGGGCGGGAAATCACCTTCATCCCCCACAGCCAGATCCTTTCCTATGAGGAGATGGAGCGGCTGGTGCGAATCTTCGTCTCCCTGGGGGTCGGGAAGGTCCGCCTCACCGGAGGCGAGCCGCTGTTGAGGCGGGACTTGGTGGCCCTGGTCTCCCAGCTTCGGCGCATACCGGGCTTGAAGGAGATCGCCCTGACCACCAATGGCTCTCTGTTGGAGGAGCAGGCCCTGCTGCTGCGGGAGGCCGGACTGGACCGCATCACCGTCAGTCTGGACTCCCTCAATCCCGAGCGCTTCAAAGAGCTCATGGACACTGAGCTGCCTTTGGCAAAGGTCCTCCGGGGCATCGCGGTGGCGCAGAAGATCGGCCTTGGCCCCATCAAGCTCAATTGCGTGCTCCAGCGGGGCGTCAACGAAGAGGACGTCATCCCTTTGGCGGACTATGCCCGGCGGGAGGGGCACATCCTTCGCTTCATCGAATTCATGGATGCCGGCACCGGCAACGACTGGCGGCTGGATCGGGTCGTACCCTCTTCCGAGGTCGCCCGACGGATACATGAGGTATGGCCTATTGAGCAGATTCCCGGTGCGGGGAATGCCGTATCCCAGGACTGGCGCTACGTGGACGGCTGCGGGGAGGTGGGATTCATTGCTTCCGTAACCCAGCCCTTCTGTCAGGGTTGCGATCGGGCTCGCATCTCGGCAGAGGGTCGTCTTTACACCTGCCTTTTTGCCCACGAAGGTCTGAGTCTCCGGGACGAGATGCGCGCCGGAGCCGATGACGAGGCCCTTGCCCGCCGCATTTCCACTCGTTGGAACATCCGGGACGACCGCTATTCGGAGCGCCGGAGCGAACTGACGGAGCGGCTGCCCCGGATCGAAATGCACCACATCGGCGGATAGCCGGGGTTACAGCATCTTCAGGGCTTCCTGGAGGCAGGTTTCCCAGGTCTCGTCCGGGGTCTCCTCGAGGTAGAATTCCACGGCGTTACCAGCGGGATGCGCTTCGGGATGGGCGCTCCAGGCGAGGAACAGGGCATCGAGTCCCGTGGCGTCGAGTCGGCTGTCCCGGTGCTTGTGGGACTTCCGGGCGCGATCCGTGTCCGGTCCGCGCAGAACCAGCCCCTCCCGCTGGGAGGCGTGGAAGGTGAAGGCATGGCTCCATACCTTTCCGATGAGCTGATTGAAGTGGAGATAGGCCCCATGGTTGGAGTAGGTGGCGTCCAAAGCCCGTTGAGGGCCCTGCCAGGCGGTGCCCCACCGCTCCAGGAGGGCTTCCGCGCGCTGTTTGTTGCTGGTGTGCCGAACGACGGAACTGGCGGCGAGGATGAAATCGGTAAGGACTTCCAAGGGGGCTCCCGAATGGAAAAGTGCAGCCTATCAAATTACCTGGAGCGGCGAACTCCGGAAAGCGGGAAGATTTGACACTGGTCTTCCTGAGCCCCTTCTCCGGGAAGAACGCTTCTACCTGTTGTTCTTTACCTTTTCCCTTCCCCCCCCGGGAATCCTCTGGTAAATGTTTGAGACTCCCATCCCCGGTTCGAGGTCGCCCATGATCAAGATCGATATTGCATCTGCCCTGATGCAGACCCTTCCCATCTCCAAGGCCACGGCGCTCCAGGTGGTGGACCTGCTTACGGACCACATGAAGAATGCCCTGTTGGATGGACATCGGATCGAGATCCGTGGCTTCGGCGTCTTCGAACCCCGCCCCCGCAAGCGCGGCATGGGCAGGAACATCAAGACGGGCGACTCTGTAGCGATCCCGAAGGGCCGCTCCATCCGCTTCAAGCCTGGCAAGGATCTGCGGGCTATCGAGATCGGGTAGCGAAGTCCTTGTAGCAGCGCCAGCCCAGCCAGGTGCAGCAAAGGAGTATGCCCAGCCAGGCCAGGGCGGCCATGGTCTGGGCATAGACTACGTCCTTATCCAGGACCCCCCACTGCCCGAACAGGGTCGCCCAGTCGTGCTCGCCTCCCCCGACCAGGGGGAGGAGCTGAGCCCGGGCATCGGCCATGTAGCGGGCGATATTGAACCCGTTCTGGCAGAACCACACACCAGCCAGGCCGGTGGCAGTGGCTTGGCGTTTGTACCAGCAAGAGCAGGCCACCATCAGGGGCACCAGGAGCTGCATCAGGGTGCCCCCCAGGAAGCCGATGGTCTCGCCGAAGACGGCGAAGATGGGGTGCCCGGACTCGTGGAAGACCAGGTTCAGATCATCCACGAGGAAGACCCAGCCCTCCCGGCTCGTCAAGTGGATCAGTATCACCAGAGCCACGACCCCAAGGGCGCTGGCCAGCTTCAGGGGGCTGACCCGGGACCAGGGTGTCTCATGGATATCCCGGAACCACTGGATGAGTTCGGGGAACATGGATCATTCCCCGGCGGGGAAAAGGGAGGCGATGGTCTCCCGGTAAACCTCGTTCACCACCCGGCGCCGCACCTTCAGAGAGGCGGTCATGAGGCCGTTCTCGGCGGTCATCTCCCGGTCCAGCAGGGCGATCTTGCGGACCTTCTCGTAGTTGGAGAGATGGGCATTCACCCGATTGACACGGGTCATGATCTTGGTGAGGACCTTGGGATGGGCCACCATCTCGCTGTCATCGGCGAAGACCAGATGTTTGCGCTGGCACCACTCCCGGAGGGCTGGCAGGTGAGGCACGATGAGGGCGGCGATGTAGTTCTTGTGGTCCCCCACCAGAACGGCCTGCTCGATGTATTCATCGGCCCGGAGGTCATTCTCGATGGGCTGGGGAGCGATGTTCTTCCCTGCATTGGTGACGATGATCTCCTTCTTGCGGTCGGTGATCTTGACCCGGCCCAGCCGGTCAAACTCGCCGACATCCCCGGTCAGGAAGTATCCATCGGCATCGAAGACCTCCCGGGTGGCCGCTTCGTTGCGCCAGTAGCCCTGCATGACGTTGGGACCGGAGCAGAGGATCTCACCGTCGCTGGCGAGCTTGAGGAAGGGGCGGCCCTCGAATTCCTTGAGGATGGGGGGGCCCACATAGCCGGGGCGCACCTTGCCCAGGCGGTTCAGGGTCAGGATCGGGCTGGTCTCCGTGAGGCCGTAGCCCTCATAGATGGGGACTCCCATGGCCCAGAAGAATTCCATGATGCGTGGGTTCAGCGCCGCCCCGCCGGTTACGCAGAAGCGGAGTCGCCCTCCGGTCTTCTCCCGCACCTTGGAGAGGAGGATGCGATCCGCCATTTCCAACTGAAGCCTCAAGAGTCCCCGGGGCTGGCGATTCAGGTAGAGGTGACGCACAGCCCGGTGGCAGGTGCTGGAGGCCCATCCGAAGGCCAGGCGCTTTACGAGCCCGCCGGAGGTGGCCACATCCCGGACCCTGGCGTAGATCTTCTCGAAGATGCGGGGCACCGCCATCAGCACCGCGGGCTGGACCTCCAGGAGATTGGCTGGCAGGGAGATGAGGCTTTCCGCATAGTAGATGGCGATGCCTAGGTAGAACATGGCGTAGTAGCCGCCGGTGCGCTCAAAGACGTGGGAGATGGGCAGGACGCTGAGGCAGCGATCCCCGCGCTCGGGCCTGAGGGCCGTCACTGCTACTTCCACCGTGTCCAGGATGTTGCGGGTGAGGTTCCCGTGGCTGAGCATGGCGCCCTTGGGGTCGCCGGTGGTACCGGAGGTGTAGATGAGGGTCAGGAGCTCTTCGGGAACCCTTTCCATGGCCCACTGCCGGACCTCGGGGCGCTGGGGCTCGAGGCTGGCTCCCTCGGCCTGGAGCTGCTCCCAGGTCACGAAGGTCTTCGGAGCCTCCTCCGGCACGGCGGCATCCAGCACCAGCACGGCCTCCAGTTCCGGCAGCCTGTCCCAGGTTGCCTTGATCTTGGCCAACTGGGCGTTGGTGGACACCATGATCCACTTGGCTCCACTGTGCTGGACGATGAAGGCGGTCTGCTCGGAGGTCAGGGTGTGGTAGATCGGGACGCTCACGAGCCCCAGGATGGCGCAGGCAAAGTCGGCGATGGCCCACTCGGGGCGGTTTTCCGCTAGAAAGGCGATGCGGTCACCGACCTTCAAGCCCCGGGCATGAAGGGCCAGGGCCAGGCGTTCCACCCGGGCCTGAAGCTCCTGATGGGAGATGGGTACATAAGCCTTGCCGATCTTGGACGCAAACGCATCCGGTAGATCGAAACGCAGGGTTTCGTAGAACATTTCAGCAATGGTCTGGACCAAGACTGGCTCCGTTGGGCGTGGCTTCAGGCATCTTAGCAGGGGGATGCGCGGAAGGCAGATCGGTACAGGGTCAGGCGTGGCTGCGGTGATGGTGGACAATCCAGGCCACCACTTCCTCAAGGCTCATTTCGCTGGAGTCCAGTTCGATGGCATCTGGGGCCTTCCTCAGGGGGGCGATGGCCCGGGTGGTGTCCTGGTGGTCCCGCCGCTCCAGGTCTCGCATCACTTCCTCCAGGGGAGTGGCATTCCCCTTGGCCCTCAGTTCCAGGAAACGCCGCTTGGCCCTGGCTTCGACACTGGCGGTCAGGAAGATCTTGCAGCAGGCCTCCGGGAAGACCACGGTGCCGATGTCCCGACCGTCCACGACCCAGTTGCCCTTGGCGCCGATGGCACGCTGCTGCTCCAGGAGCATCTGGCGCACCCGGGCATCGGCGCTCACCGAGGAGACCATGCGGGTGATCTCGGGGCTGCGAATGGCTTCGCTCACATCCTCACCACCCAGGAATTCCCGGGTGCCCCGCTGTTCGATGTGCAGCTTGTCCAGGAGCGGCTGAAGCGCTGACCCGTCCTCCAGGGTGACGCCGGCCCGGTGGAGGGCCAGAGCCGTGGCCCGGAACATGGCTCCGGTATCCAGGTAGCTCCATCCCAGTTCAAGGGCTGCCCGCTTGGCTGAGGTTGACTTGCCGACCCCGGAGGGGCCGTCCAGGGCAATGAGGGACAGGGGACTCACTGGAACACACACATGGCTTGGCTCATTACCCCATTGTACCCGTTCGGACCCTCCGATGAGAGGGCCGAACGGGTACTTCCCATGCTAGTCCCGGGGCTACTTGGCGGCTGCGGGGCTTGCCGTCGCCGGCGCGGCTTCCATCTTCAATTCGGTCTTGGCCTCCGCCTTTGGCTTGGCCGGTACCCGCTTCCGGAGATACTCACCCAGAAAGACCGTCATGGTGTCGCTGTGGTCCGGGAGGAATTCAAAACCATGGGCCTTGCCAGCCACTCCCTTGGCATAGACTCCGGGAAGGCCGACGAGGGCCTTGCTGTTCTGCCAGGCGCCAGAGTCCTCTTCGGAGGCGAGGGTGAACACGGCGCTCCGGGCATGGCTCGCCGCCCCCTTGAGGCGGGCCTCGGTGTCTTCACCGAAGGCGGCATTCCCCGCAGGACTCAGGGCCAGCACAGCGATGGGGTGGACCTTAGGGGCGGCCAGGAGGGCTGAAAGGGCACCTACGCTGGAACCCGCCAGGCCCAGGCGCCGTCCATCAATGCCGGGCTGCTTGCGGAGCCAGGCTGCAGCCAGCTCAAGGTCATGGGGGATCTGGTCAAAGCCCACCCGCTTGGCGGACTCCATGAAGTCCGTACCGACGGCCTGAGCTTCCCCGTTGCGCAGGGTGCTCTGTCCATGTCCCCGCAGGTCGAGGGCCAAGGTGGCGATGCCACGGCTTTGGAGCTGCTGGGCCAGGGGAGCCCATCCCGCCCGGTCGGATCGGAACTGATGGGCCAGGATTACGGCGGCACACCGACCATGTCCCGCAGGCAGGGTAAGGGTGCCATGGAGGGCATAGCCATCCGGGGTCTTGAGGGTGAACTCCCGGACGCTCGGGTTGGCGGCGGTGAGAAGGGCGGGGAGGGCGAGAAGGGCAAGGCTGCGGCGCACGGTAACTCCTTTTGGAATTCGGGCTGTCAGGCCGGTGGGGGAACTTCAGCGCTTCTTTTTCTTCTTGTTCTTTTCCGATCCAAAGACCTTGGCCAGGAATCCCTCAGGTTGTTCGGGCGCCTGCCCCCCGGAGATCATGGTTTCCAGCAATTCTTTCACGAGCTGTTCCTGCTGGGGGGTCAGTTTCTGGGGAACCGCCACCCTCAGGTGCAAGTATAGGTCTCCACGCCCCCCGCCCCTCAATCTTGGAACACCGGCGTTGGGAATCTTCACCACCTTGTCGCCGGGCGTGCCGGGGCTGATGCGCAGCGTGTCCTGGCCGTAGAGGGTCTCGATGGGCAGGTTTCCGCCCAAGGTGAGGATGGGCCAGGGGACTTCGAAGGTGCGATGCAGGTCAAAGCCATCCCGCTCATAGAGTGGATCCTCGGCCACATCGAAGACGACGTAGAGATCTCCGCGACCACCTCCGTTCCTGCCCGATTCCCCTTCCCCACTGAGGCGGAGCCGCTGGCCCCGGTCGATGCCAGCGGGGATCTTGAACTTGATCTTGCTCCGGCGGTGGATTCTCCCTTCGCCACGGCAGCTGGTGCATGGGCTGGGGATGATCTGTCCACGGCCCTCGCAGCGGGGGCAGGTCACGTACATCTGGATGAAGCCCTGGCGCACCGCCACCTGGCCGTTGCCCCGGCATTGGGGGCAGGCCTGGGGACGGGTGCCGCTCTCGCATCCCGTGCCGCCGCAGGGCTCACAGGATTCCATGCGGGGGATCTCGATCTCTTTGGCTTCCACGCCGAAGACGGCCTCCTTGAAGTCCACCCTGAGGGTGTACTGGAGATCCGAGCCCTGCTCTGCGCCCCCGGGCCTGCGCCTCTGGCCACCGCCGAAGATGTCTCCGAAAATGCCGCCCCCGCCGCCGAAGAAGCTGCCGAAGATGTCCTGGAAGTCGGAGAACTGGTTGGGGTCGAACTGGAACCCTCCGCCCCCCCCGGCTCCACCCACCCCGGCGTGGCCGAACTGGTCGTAATTGCGACGCTTGTCGGTATCCGACAGGACGGCGTAGGCCTCAGCGGCCTCCTTGAACTTTTCTTCCGCTTCCTTGTTCCCGGGGTTCTGGTCCGGGTGGAATTGCATCGCAAGCTTGCGGTAGGCCTTTTTGATATCGTCCACGGACGCGTCCTTGGACACGCCCAAGATTTCGTAGTAGTCCCGTTTCGTCATGAAACCAGATTAGCAGACCCGCGAATCGGGTTTCAGAGCTTCAGGCCCGATGGCCCGCCCAGGGGGTCTCCGCTGTCCAGGCTGCTCATCATGGCCTCACTGGCCGCCAGCACCGCATTGGTCAGCAGTTTCTGGACTTCCAGGAGTTGGCTCTCGCAGTTCTTGACCGCCTGGATGTCCTTGGCGGCCACGGCCTGGCGGGCGGTGTTCAGCGTGTCCCGGACCAGGTTCTGCTCGGCTTCTGGGAGGAACTTCCCGCATTCGGTGAAGCTTCTGTCGCAGGAGAAGAGAAGGCCTTCCGCGCTGGCGACATACTTGAGCTCGTCCTTGCGCTGGGCATCGGATTCCGCGTTGGTCTGGGCCTCCCGGATCATGCGCTGGATCTCCAGTTCCGAGAGCCCGGAGCTGGGACGGATGCTCATGCTCTGTTCCAGGTTGGTCATGAGGTCCTTGGCACTGACCTTTACGATGCCGTTGGAGTCGATATCGAAGCAGACTTCGATCTGGGGAACCCCCTTGGGGAGAGGGGGTAGATTGACCAGATCAAAGCGGCCCAGGCTCTTGTTGGCCTCGGAGAGTTCCCGCTCACCCTGGAGGACGTGGACCTCCACCCGGGACTGGTTGTCCACGACGGTGGTGAAGACCCGGCTGTCCCGGGTGGGGATGGTGGTGTTGCGCTGGATGATCTTGACGAAGCCACCGCCCTGGGTTTCGATGCCCAGGGAGAGGGGGGTCACGTCCAGGAGCACCAGGTCCTTGACTTCGCCCGTGAGCACGGCGCCCTGGATGCAGGCTCCCATGGCCACCACTTCGTCCGGATTGAGGTCCCGGTTTGGCTCTTTCTTGAAGAAGTCCCTCATGACCTGTTGGACCAGGGGCATGCGGGTCTGGCCCCCCACCAGGATCACCGAATCCACCTGATTGGGCTGGAGCCTGGCCTCCTTCATGGCGTCCTGGATGGGCAGGATGGTTCGATCCACGAGGGAGCGGACCATGAGCTCCAGTTCCTCCCTGGTCAGGGAGGCCTCCAGGTGGAGGGGGCCTGCGGCGCCCTGGGCGATGAAGGGGAGGCGGAGGTCCACCTTGTCCAGGGTAGAGAGCTCACACTTGGCCTTTTCGCTGGCCTCCTTGAGACGCTGGAGGGCCATGCGGTCCTTGGAGAGGTCCACGCCGGTTTGTTCCAGGAAACGCTCCACGAGCCACTGGAGGATCACCAGATCGAAGTCTTCGCCCCCCAGGAAGGTATCCCCGCAGGTGGCCAGCACTTCAAAGACGCCGTCGTTCATTTCCATGAGCGTGAAGTCGAAGGTTCCGCCTCCGAAGTCACAGATGGCCAGGATCTCCCGCTTGCCCTTCTTGTCCAGGCCATAGGCCAGGGCCGCAGCAGTGGGTTCGTTGATGATGCGGACGACGTTGAGTCCTGCGATGCGACCGGCATCCTTGGTGGCCTGCCGCTGGGCGTCGTCGAAGTAGGCCGGAACCGTGATGACGGCATCCACGATCTCTTCGTGGAGGAAGGCCTCTGCGGACTGCTTCAGGGCCCGGAGCACAATGGCGGAGATCTCCGGAGGCGCGTAGTCCCGGTCCCCCACCGCCAGCCAGGCATCCCCGTTGGGGGCCTTTGAGACGGGGAAGGGCAGGCGGCTGATGGCCTCCTGGACCCTCGGGGAGATGAACTTCTGGCCGATGAGGCGCTTCACCGCGAAAAGGGTGCGCTGGGGGTTGGTGACGGCCTGACGCTTGGCGATATGGCCCACCAGGACATCGCCCTTGTCCGTGAAGGCCACGACCGAGGGTGTAGTGCGACTGCCTTCGCGATTGGGGATGACCCGCCGCTCGCCGCCCTCCATGATGCAGGCGCAGCTATTGGTGGTGCCTAGGTCGATCCCGAGCAGCTTACCGGGCATGGGCGGACTCCGGAGTGAACGTAACTTTTAGGACAAGTTTCCAGATTCCTCTGGGTGCGAGGGCTCGGCGTGATTGACGACGACCCGGGCGGCCCGGAGGAGGGTGTTGCGCAGAAGGAACCCGTTCTCGAAGACCGCTGCGATGGAACCATCTGGGAGGTTCGGATCGCAGGTGGTGGTGAGGGCTTCGGTGTTCTGGGCATCGAAGGGATCACCGGGCTTGAGGTCAATCTTCTCCACCCCGAGGCGGCGGAGGGAATCAATAAATTGTTTATTTATCAGGGAGACCCCGGCATGGAAATCGTCGATGGACTGGTACTGGGAACTCAGGCAGCGTTCGAAGCTGTCCAGCACCGGCAGAACCTCCAGCAGCAGCTTCTTCTCCGCCATGTCCACGGCCATCTGGATGTCCCGGGAGCTGCGGTTGCGGAAGTTGGAAAAGTCCGCCAGAAGTCGGTGGTGCTTGTCCGTCAGCTCTGTTTCGCGCTTCTCGAATTCCTGGAGGCGCGCCTGGGCTTCCGCGAGGGTCTTTTCGAACTCTTGAGCGAGAAGAGCGCTCGGGTCAGTCTGAACCTCCTCATCTGAGGCCTCCGGGGACTTTTCGGCAATCTCGTCGGCCAGGGCCTGCAAGTCGTCGACTTCGTCGAAGGCGTCGAGGGTCAGATCCACCGTCATGTCACCGTCCTGGGGACGGGACTCCTCGGGCTGGTTTTCGCGGGGTAGGGGATTGATCTGGCTCATGGGGAGATTCTAGGGGGCTCAACACCCAATGGGAAGGGATGCCCTGGAAGGAACTGGATCAGGATGGAGGATTGACCAGGGAGGAATGGGTAGTCTACCCGCCTGAAGTTAAAGTGAGCGCTGGATTCGCTGATCGATTTCCTCTGAGATCCACTTCAGGCCTCCCAGCATCCGGGTGTAATCCATCCGCAACGGCCCCACCAGGGCCAGGGCGATTCGCTCATTCTGGGGGAGTGAGACGGTGCGCATGGCCGTGGCCAGCGGGATCGAGGGGAAATAGGGGTTCTCGGATCCGAGGAGAAGTTGAACTTCCTCCGTGGCGGACTGAGCGAAGGCGTTCAACAGCTGAGCCAATCGCCGGTGGCCCTCAAAGGCTTCCACCAGGTGGCGGAAGCGGCCCGGGTCGCCGAATTCCGGGGTCTTGCCGAGGGCCCCCAGGCCGGTCACGACCACCGGGGGGTCTCCCGAAGGGGTCAGGTGTTCAGCGAGGTTGGCCAGGTGCGCCCACAATTCTCTCGCTTCGTCAGCCTGGTCCCTGAGATCCGAAAGCAGCTTCTTCCTGAGTTCGCTCAAGGTGAGGCCGCTGAAATGGGCGGTGGCGAAGTTTCCGAGTTCTGTCAGGGTGGCAGCGCTGAAGGCCCAGGTGTTGTCGACCACTTGGTGCTCGACCTGCCCTGAGGTGCCGATCCAGACGGCCACCAGACGGCGGGCATCCAGGGGGACGAATTCGAGACGCACCAGGCGACTTGCGGCGAGGTGGATGGGCAGGGCGATGCAGATCCCACCCATGACTTCGGAAATGACGCGGCTGGCGTGGCGGAGCCAGACCTCGGGATCCCGGTCCAGGCCCTCAAGGGCTACGGACAGCTTGGCGGTCATTTCAGGTCCGGGACGCAGGGGGCGCACCCATCGGTCCACGTAGTACCGGTAGGCCTTCTCTGTGGGGACCCGGCCTGCGCTGGTGTGAGGTTGGGAGACCATCTCGTCCTCCTCCAGGTCCGCCAGGACGTTCCGGATGGTGGCCGGAGAGAGGGGTTCGGAGAAGCGCTCGGCGAGCAGGCGTGAACCCACGGGCTCCCCCTCCACCAGATAGGCCTCAATGAGGGTCCGGAGAAGCGATTCGCTGCGGGATGGGGCCTTCGTTTTCACCTGGGACACCGGTCTGCCTTCTCCTGAAACTATACTTTCCCTTCGGACCAGCTGTAAGGAGTCTCTGTGAACCATTCTCGCCCCTCGGAGTCCTCCGACGCCATTCTCGAGTCCCTTTGCGAGTGCGGCAGGAGGCTCCATGCCCGCAACCTCCTGGCGGCGGGCGATGGCAACCTCAGTTGGCGTTTCCCGGACGGCCACATCGTCATGACCCCCTCCGGGGTCAGCAAGCAGCGCCTCCGGCCCGAGGACCTGACCTGGCTCACTGAGGACGGGGAGGTGCTGGTGGGCAAGCCCAGTAGCGAACGCCTGATGCACCTTGCGATCTATCGAGCTTGCCCTGAAGCCCGTTGTGTGGTCCACGCCCATCCCCCCACCGCCATCGCCTGGACCCTGGCCCGGCCGGACTGGAGTGAATTGCCGGCCGACGCCATGCCCGAGGTGATCCTGGCGGCGGGGCGCATCCCTGTGGTGCCCTATGCCCGGCCTGGCACATCGGACCTGGGCGACGTGCTGATGCCCTATCTTCCCGCCCATCGCCTCATGGTCATGGCCCGCCACGGTGGTCTGGCCTGGGGGGAGAGTCTCGACGAGGCCTATAACGGCATGGAACGCCTGGAACACATCTGCCAGATCCTCAAGGCGGCGCATGAACTGGGAGGCTTCACGCAGCTCCCTGCCGAAGAACTTGCGGCCCTGCGCGGCCGACGGGCCGCCATGGGGCCGAAGCTCCTTTAAGCTGCCAGGGGGTTGCGACCCCGATGGAAAAGACCACTGGTCCGGGCCGTTCCCTCTTCCCGGATCAGACACCAGCAGCCCGAACCCAGGGCTGCGGGGGCGTGGCTGGAACCGGCACCATGGTGAACCCACCTGCCCTGTGCGAAGAGGCCATCCCCATCCTCCAGGTGACCACTCAGCACCAGGATGCTTTCGGAGCCCAGGTGCGTGTGCATGGGTTGCTGGTAGCCCGGCAGGGCCTGTAGCAGGGTCAGGCGAATACCCCGATCCTCGCATAGCTGAACGGACCTGGAATTCGGGTGGGAATGCCAAGCCCATTGGGCCGGGGGTGGGAGAAGATCGAGCACCTGCTGGGGCAGGAACGGGGCCTCGGTGGGCAGGTGTCCCTGGGCGAAGCTTTCCTGTGCGCGGGTGAGGATGCGCAAAGGCAAGTCATCCCTATCCACTAAATCCTGCGGTATGGCATCAACCGCCATAACCTTGGGCTTCCTTGGCTCGCCCAGGCGGGCAAGGGCGTGGGCCAGGGCAGCCTTCGCTTCGGTCGGCACGCTGGGAAAGGGCTCTGCCAAGGCACTGCGGCAAATATGGGGAGTGATGCCCAGCGTGGCTCTGATGGCATCACATCCGTGGCAGAGGGAGAGGTGGAGCCGAATCCGCAGCCGCAGGGAAACCGGAAGCCTTTCCTCCGAGTAATCGGAGAGAAGGGAGGCGACCTCCTGACAGCTCAGCAACAGGCTCATGAACGCCCTCCGCTCATGAATACGTCCAGAACCCCCCGGAGTCCGAGGCGGGCGCGATGAAGCCTCTGACGCACCAAGCCGCGGCTGATTCCAAGCATCTGGGCGACCTCTTCCGTATCCATGCCTTCTAGATCTCTCAGGATGAAAACCGATCTCTGCTCGTCTGACAGTTGCTCAAGGCCTTCACGAATCTTTTCCCGAACCTGTTCCTGTTCGACCAGATCAAGGGCAATGGCCTCCTGGCTCCAGTCGCGCAAGCTGTCCGTATTCATGAGATGCCCGTCGGGGGCGAAGCGTGGCAGGAAATCCTCAATTTTGTCTTCACGCTTCCGAAGCTTGGACCTTCGCATCATCAGGGCTTCGTTGATGCAGATCCGGTACGCCCAGGTGCTGAATTTGCTCAATCCTTGGAATCGATAGAGTTCTGTGTGAATACTCAGGAGCGCTTCCTGAAGGGCGTCCTGGGCATCCTGGGGGTCTTGGAGGATGCGGTGGATGCCTGCGAAGAAGAGGCCCAGGTAGGGCTCCACCAGGGAGCCAAAGGCCTCCCCGTCCCCTTCGAGGGCTTTAGCGATGAGGTTGGCTTCGTGACTGACGTCCATCGTCGATGACCTACCGAGCTAGCCGGGGGAGGCGGAGAGTGAATGTGGATCCGAGCCCCTGCCCAAGGCTGGCGGCGCGAATGTATCCATGATGGGCTGCAACGATCTCCTTGCACAGGAAAAGTCCAAGCCCGGTCCCAGGAATGGCTCGGGTCATCTCGTCCCCGGCCCGGAAAAAGCGCTGGAATAGCTTGTGGATATCCCGGGAGGAGATGCCCTGGCCCCGGTCGGCGACAACGATGATCGCCCAGTCGTCCACGGCGTCCAGGGTCACGACGGTCTCCCGCGGCGGAGAGGCGTATTTGTAGGCGTTGGACAGGAGGTTCTCCATGACGATGGCCAGGGCCTTGGGGTCGATCTCGGCCCAGACGTTGGGGGCCAAGTTCATCCGGAGGCCAAGGCTGCCTGCATCGTAGCGGTGGCTGGCCCAGGTGCAGACCTCCTCCAGCCAGGGGCCCAGCTCTCTGGGGGATGGCGAGAACTCCATGCTCCCTGCGTCCATCTGGGCCACCCGCAGGAGGTTGCCCACCAAGTCGTTGAGGCGGAGCAGGTCGCCGTCCAGCAGGTGTTGGATCCTGGCTTTCTGCGCATCATCCAGCTGGCGGGTGAACAGGGTCTCCACCCAGACGCTCACCGAAGCCAGGGGGGTCTTCAACTCGTGGGTCACGGCGGCGATGAAGTTCCGCTGGCGGAGCTTGAGGTCCATCTCGGAGTTGAGCTTTCGGTAGAAGTAGCCCAGACCCAAGAGGATGGCACCCAGGAAGATGGCGCCTTCCAGCGCCACCCGCCACAGGGTGAGGTTCCGCTCCCGATCCAGCCGATCGAGGAACTCTTTGCGAAGGGTCAGGTAGGCCGGTTGATCCGCCAGCAGAACGGGGTCATCCGGAGCCTGGGGCTCCGGGAGCACGGCCACATAGGGGAAGCGCTCCTCGATGAGGCGCTTGCGCTCCACCAAAGGCTTGCTTTCGGGCAGTCGTCCCCAGATGGTGCCGGGTCGTCCGCCGGACTCGGCCTGGGGGGAAAGGCGAAGCAGGGCGGCACTGTCCAGCTGCCAGGCTTCGGCTCGTCCGGCACGCATGGTGGCGACCTGGGCCTCCTGAAGGCGACGGGATTCCCGTATCTGAAAGGAGATCCACCACCCCACCTGGGACAGCAGGAGAAAGGCTACACCCCAGAAAATGAGGCGTTCGGTTGGCGGGGGCTGGTTGAAGCGGGTCTTGAGGTTCAGGGTGTTCTCCTGGCTTGCATCCTATGGTAGGGCAGTCATCCTATGAGCACACATGAGCGTTCCACCTTCCCATCCCCAAAAACCTGGCCAGTCCCCGGTCCGACCTGGGCTGGGCGCGAGCATGCAACAGTGGGGCTCCAGTGAGGAGATCCTGGCGGAACTGCTCCATAGCCAGCGGCAGATCTCCCAGATGGCCGCTGAGCTGGGGGAGCTCCGGTCCAAGCTGGCGGATCGAACCCATCAGATGACGGTGCTCCAGCATCTGGCCGAAATACTGGCTGCCACCCCGAAGATCAACCAGGTGGTCAGTGTGCTGCTGGACGTCTTTGTCCAGGAATTCAATGCCAAGCGCTGTGTCATCTGGATTCTGGAGGACGGGGGCTCCTGTTTCCAATCCCGGGTCGGCAGCGGACTTCCCAAGGCCCAGTGGTCCCAGCTTCAGCTCCCGGCGCCCAACCCCTTTCCCGAGGCCCCGATCGTGCTTTACCAGCCCCAGTGGCTGGATGTGGACAGCCTCCAGGGAGCGATGAGGGCCATGAAACCCGAAGGCAAAGAGACTTCGCTTTTCTTCATCCCCTTTGAGCACCAACTCCTCCTCATGGGCTTCGCCATCCTGGAACTGGAGACGGGCCACCAGCTGGAGGAGGATCTGGACTCCCTGACCATCCTCCAGCGCCAGGTGGCGGTGTCCATCTACAATGCCTGGCTCTTCCGGGACCTCGGGGAGCAGCGTGACGCGCTCCGGGTCAAGACCGGGGAGCTGGAGCGGGCCAATGCGGCCCTCCGCGAAGCGGACCGTTTCAAGAGTGAGTTCCTGGCCCTCACCAGCCACGAACTCCGCACCCCCCTGACCGGCATCTTGGGCTTCACTCGCCTGGTGCTGGACGGTCTCTACGAGGACGAGGCGGAGATGCACCAGATGCTGCGGGACAGCTACGGCTCCGGTCAGCACCTCCTGGCCCTCCTCAACGACATCCTGGATCTGGCCAAGATCGAATCGGGGCGGATGCAGATCCGGCCCGAGCCCTGGAGCCTGCATGTCCTGGTGGAGGAAGTAAAGCCCATTGCCAGCGCCTATCCCCGCAACCCAGGCGTGGACCTGGTCTGGCCCGATGGGCTCGCAGAGATGCCCGAGGTGTCCATCGATCCGGGGCGTATGAAACAGGTGCTGCTGAACATCCTCTCCAACTCCCTCAAGTTCACCAAACAGGGCACAGTTTCGGTGGGGGTCGAGCGCGGATTCGGAAGCATCGCTCTCCGGGTGGTGGACACCGGCATCGGGGTCAGCCTGGAGGCCCAGGGCAATCTCTTCCAGAAGTTCGTCCAGGCCGATGGGGGACATTCCCGGGAATACGGCGGAACCGGGTTGGGACTGGTCATCTGCAAGCACCTGATGGAGATGATGGGGGGCTCGATCCAGCTCCAGAGCGAGGGCGAGGGGCTTGGGACCACCATCACCCTGACCATGCTCATTGCGTGATACCCTGGGCGGGTTCTGCCTAGGAGGTTTGAATGAACTGGACATCGCGTTGGATTGCCGCTGCCCCCCTCGCCCTGATGCTGGCGGGCTCTGGTCTGCAGGCCCAGGAGGCCGAGTTCGGCGCCCATGGCGGCTTCCAGATCCCCATGGGAGATCTGGGGACGACTCTGGACCACAGCCTCGGTTATGTCGTCGGAGCCCACCTGGGGGTCTACTACGGGGACGGCCACGAACTGCGCCCCCGGGTTGACTACCAGACCTACAATGGCCACTACGACAGCACCGGACATCGGACGGATGTCTCGGCCTGGAGCTTTGGCGCCGATTACGTCTACTACACCGAGCAGCGCAAGAAGGGGCTCTACCTGACCATGGGCCTGGCCTACAACTTCTGGAATGTCACGGGTGGTAGCAGTCAGAACGGCCTGGGCCTTGCCGCAGGCGCCGGGTACCGTCTGGACCAGCGCTGGTCTTTCGAGGGCCGGTTCACCACGGGTCAGTTCCGCTCCGATAACGGCCAGGCCAACGCCCTCCAGGCCGTGGCCCTCTTCCACTTCTGATCTATTCCTTTGGCTCCAGCCCCGTATCCTCGGGGCTGCGCCAGAGGTTGGAAAGCAGCAGTTGGCGCATGTGCAGGAACTCCTTCGGGAGCTTGTCGTAGAGCCGGTCGAACAGCTCCTCGTGAAGCAGTAGTTCCTGTCGCCATTCGCGATGGTCGATCTTCCGGGCTTCCTGAAAGTGTTCGGGGCCGAAGTCCCCGAGGCCTTCCAGGTTCAGATCCTGGCCCCGGGGGACCCAGCCCAGGGCCTTCTCCCGGGCGTAGGCCTTTCCCTGGACCCGCTCCGTGATCCACTTCAGGATCCGGAAATTCTCGTTGTAACCGGGCCACAAATATTCGCCGTTCGCCCCCTTCCGGAACCAGTTCACCAAAAAAATCCGGGGCGGATCCGTGACCCCACGGCCGATCTGGAGCCAGTGGTTGAAGTAGTCGCCCATGTGGTAGCCGCAGAAGGGCAGCATGGCGAAGGGGTCGCGACGGACCCTGCCTACGGTCCCCGCAGCGGCGGCAGTGGTTTCGCTGCCGATGGTGGCCGCCAGGTAGACCCCGAAGCTCCAGTTGAAGGCCTGCATGACCAGGGGGACGGTGGTGGCCCTTCTCCCGCCAAAGACGAAGGCACTGATGGGCACCCCATCCGGGTTCTCCCAATCGGGGTCGATGCAGGGGCATTGAGAGGCGGGGGCCGTGAAGCGGGCGTTGGGATGGGCTGCTGGCCTGCCGGAATCGGGCTGGTAGGGCTGCCCCTGCCAGTCCGTGAGGCCCTCCGGGATCTCTTCGGTCATGCCATCCCACCACACATCACCCTCAGGAGTCAGGGCCGTGTTCGTGAAAATGGCATTGCGGGCCAGGGTGGCCATGGCGTTGGGATTGGACCTCCAGGAGGTGCCGGGGGCCACCCCGAAGAGACCCGCCTCGGGATTGATGGCGTGAAAGCTTCCGTCCTTGTTGGGCCTGATCCAAGCGATATCGTCTCCCACTGTGCTGACCCGGTACCCCGGGAAGGCTGGAGGGGCCTGCATCATGGCGAAGTTGGTCTTGCCGCAGGCGCTGGGGAAGGCGGCTGCCACATAGGTCTTTTCGCCATCGGGGGCCTGGAGGCCCAGGATCAGCATGTGCTCCGCCAGCCACCCCTCGTCCCGGGCCATGACACTGGCGATGCGCAGAGCCAGGCACTTCTTCCCAAGGAGGGCGTTCCCGCCGTAGCCCGAACCGAAGGACCAGATGCTGCGCTCCTCCGGGAAGTGGACGATGTACTTGTTGTCCCGGTTGCAGGGCCAGGGGACATCGGTGGACCCATGGGTCAGCGGCATGCCGACTGAGTGAAGGCAGGGCACGAAATCGCCATCCCCCAGTACCTCCCAGACCCTACGCCCCATGCGGGTCATGATCCGCATGTTGGCGACCACATAGGGGCTGTCCGTCAACTCGATGCCAATGCGGGCCAGGGGACTGCCCAGGGGCCCCATGCTGAAGGGGATCACGTAGAGGGTCCGGCCCTCCATGCAACCCCGGAAGAGCTTCAGGAGCCGCTGCTTCATTAGCCGGGGCTCCTCCCAGTTGTTGGTGGGACCCGCGTCCTGTTTGCGCAGGGAACATATGAAGGTGTGGTCTTCCACCCGGGCGACATCCGAAGGGTCTGAAAGGGCCAGGAAGGAGCCCGGTCGTTTTTCAGGGTTCAATCGCCGGAAGGTGCCCTGCGCCACCATCTCTTCGCACAGGCGGTCGTATTCCTCCTGGGAGCCATCGCACCAGTGGACGGCTGAGGGATTGCACAGACCCACGACCTCCTTGATCCACTCGGCAGCCTTGAGGCTGGCGCAATCGACGGGAATGACAAGGTCGTGTGGGTTCATGGGCGATCTTTCATGGGTGTAGAGTTCCCCCAGTGTCAGGTGCCGGGGCCCTCATTTGGTCAGGGCTTCGTGAAATATTGCGCTCATTTGGTATCCTGGGCATCCCAATGGCGGGCTTCAGGCCCGCCTGGACTCCGAGCACCCCCCAGAGGTTCCCATGACGACCCACCCAGAAGCCCTTGACCGCAATGCCCGCATCCAGGCCATCAATCCCGTTGTCTTGGAGGCTTTGTCGCCCCTGGGCCACCGGGCCTTCTTTCCGAAGGGCATCCCATACCAGGCCGGCCAGGCCAAGGCCTGCTCCATCAACGCCACCATCGGCCAGATCACCGATGGTGCCGGCAACCCCATTCCCTTGGCCCCCCTGGCCGAGAAGCTGGCTGGTCTGAACCCCAAGGATGCCTTTCTCTACGCCCCCATCAGCGGGCGGGAGGCCGCCCGGAAGCTCTGGCACGCCAAGTTGGTGAAGGAGGATGCCCGCATGGAAAAGGTCGGGCTGCCGGTGGCGGGGGCTGGGGTCTGCCATGCCCTCAATATGGCCTCCGAACTCTTTTTCGCACCCGGTGACACCCTGGTGGTCCCGGATCTCTACTGGGACAACTACGAGCAAGTGTTTCAGGTGCGCCTGCAGGGCGATTTCCTCCCCTTCCCCTTCTATGGAGAAGGCGGGGGCTTCAACATCGCGGGTCTGCGGGAGACCCTGGCTTCGGTGCCGGGCAAGGTCCATGTGCTCCTGAACTTCCCCAGCAATCCCAACGGCTACAGCCCCACCCCCGAGGAACTGGTGGCCATCGGGAATGTCCTGGTGGAGGCCGCTGAAAAGCGCCCCGTGGTGGTCTACTGCGACGACGCCTATCACGGCCTGGTCTTCGAACCCAGCGCCACCACCAAGAGCCTCTTCTACGAGCTGATCGACCGCAGCCCCAACCTCATCCCCCTCAAGTGCGATGGGGCCACCAAAGAGCTGAGCTTCTTCGGGGGACGCGTTGCTTTCCTTCACTTCGGCGTGGACAAGGCCATCGCGGAAATCCTCGTGGACAAGTGCATGGGTCTGATCCGCAGTGGTCTGGGCGGCACCGTGGGCCTCAGCCAGCACCTGGTGGAGCTGGAACTCCAGGATGAACGCCACGAGGGCGAATTCGAGCGCCTCCGTCTGATCCTGGCGGGTCGCTACCAGCGCCTCAAGGCCGCCCTGGCCAAGCCTTCCCCCTACTGGACCGTCTATCCCTTCAATGCCGGATGCTTCTGCCTGCTAAAGCTGAGGGACGGCCTGGACGCCGACCAGATCCGCCAGCAGCTCATCGCCGAAGAGGGCGTGGGCGTGGTCTCCCAGCAGGGTAACTGCATCCGCATCGCCTTCTGCTCCATCAAGGAGGAGAGTGTGGTGCCCCTGATCGAGGCCCTGGAAAGGGTCTGCGCAAAACGCTGATGCCAAAGGCTGGGCCTATGCCTTGGGTAAGGCAGCGTCTTGCCGACTATTGGAATTTCTTTTATCGCTGTTCATCTCCGTCCATTGCTGGCTAAAAGCTTTTCTGTTGCGTCGTATTTTTTTGAAAAAAGCGAAGTAAAAGAATTTTGGCCAGCGATTAACAGCGATGGACAGCGATAAAAAGCAGGACCCGCCGATCTGACGGGAAACATCCTGGCGCTGGGCAGCCTCAATCCATCACTCGCTCCTTCGAGAATGGCGCTCCTTCCGGGATAATGTCAGACGCGGCCTGCGCCGTGCATGACAGGAAGCCCATGTCCACACCGATGCTGCAACAGATCGCCGCCCTGAAGCGGGAGGCGGGGGACGCGATTCTTCTGACGCGCATGGGGGACTTCTACGAGCTCCTGGGGGAGGATGCGGTCAAGGCCGCGCCGGTGCTGGAGATTGCCCTGACCCTGCGGGGCAAGGGTTCCGAGAGCGAAACCCCCATGTGCGGGGTGCCCCACTTCGCCCTGGAGGGCTATCTTCCCAAGCTCCTGGCGGCGGGGTATTCGGCGGCCATCGCGGAACCCACGGCCAAGCCCGAAGAGGTGAAGGGGCTGCTTCCCCGGGCCATCAAGCGCATCATCACCCCTGGCACCTGGCTGGATGACGACGGCCGCTGGCTGGGTTGCGTCCACCGTCTCGGGAACACCTGGGGCATTGCCCTCCTGCAGTTGGCCTCAGGGCAGCTCCGGGTCATTCCCGGGGAAGGCCCAGAACTCCTGAGCTCTACCCTGGAGCGCCTGGGACCCAACGAACTGGTGGTGGCCGAGGGCAGTGAAGATGCCTTCGAACTCGAGGCTGCCCGTACCCATCTCCCCCTCTGGCGCTTCGAGACCGAACGGGCCCGGCAGCAGATCCTGGCCTTCTTCGGTTGGACCCACCTGGAGGGCGTGGGCCTGGACCCCTATCCGGCTGCCATCGGTGCCCTGGGGGCCCTGCTGGATCAGGTGGAGGCCACCCAGAAGGGAAAGCCCGCCCACCTTCAGGGGGTCTCCCTGGAGCTGGGAGCCGTGGGCCCGCTGCTGGATGCCACCAGCGCCCGGCACCTGGAAGTCTTCGGCAACACCCTGGACGGATCGAAGGCCGGAAGCCTCCTGGCCCTTCTTGACCAGAGCCGCACCCGCATGGGGAGCCGTCTCCTGAAGGGCTGGCTGGACCAGCCCCTGCGGGACAGGGATTCCCTGGAGGAGCGGTGGCGGCAGGTGGCCTGGCTCACGGAGGACCGCCGACGGGATCCGCTTCAGAAGTTGCTCTCCGGGGTACCCGATCTGGATCGTCTCCTGGGTCGGGTGGCCATGGGGATGGCGACGCCTCCCGAGCTGGGGCAGCTGCGTGAAGGTCTGGCTTCCCTCCAGCGACTGCCCGCGCTCATCCAGGAGGGAGGCTGGCTTGAGGATGCCCGTTCCCTCCACCTCTGGGACGAAGACACGCCCCTCTGTACCCCCCTGCTGGAAGAACTGCGACGCTGTCTGGCCGAAGCCCCGCCCCTGGAATTGGACAAAGGTGGCGTGATTCAGGAGGGGGTGGACCCTGAACTGGATGCGGTGCGCCGCCTGGCCCGGGACGCCAAGCAGGTGATGCTGGAACTGGAAGAAGAGGAGCGCGCCGCCAGCGGCATCGCCAGCCTGAAGATCAAGTACAACCGGGTCTTCGGATACTACTTCGAGATCACCAAGTCCAACCTGGCCTCGGCTCCCGCCCACTTCATCCGCAAGCAGACACTGGCCAATGCCGAGCGCTTCACCACCGAGAAGCTCATGGCCTTCGAGCAGCGGCTCCTGAGCGCCGAGACGGACCAGTTCCGTCTGGAGGAGGTCCAATACCGGCGCCTCCTGGCCCTGGTGCTGGAATCCCGGGCCAACCTGACCCGGCTCTCCCAGGCCAGTGCCCGGCTGGATGTCCTCTGTGCTCTGGCGGAGCGGGCCCGTCAGTCCGGCTGGGTCCGACCCGAATTGAGCGAGGAGCGGGAATTGGTGCTCACGGGGGCCCGCCACCCCATGCTGGAGTCCCGCATGGGGCGTGAGTGCATCCCCAACGACCTGAGCCTGCGCCAGAGCCGGGCCATGGCGGTGGTCACCGGCCCCAACATGGGCGGCAAGAGCACCTTCCTGCGCACAGCTGCCCTCCTGGTGGTCATGGCCCAGATCGGTTCCTTCGTCCCGGCGGAACTCATGCGCTTTGGCCTCACAGACCGCATCTTCACCCGTATTGGGGCCAGCGACTTCCTGGCCAAGGGCCAGTCCACCTTCATGGTGGAAATGACCGAGACGGCCCGCATCCTCAACCAGGTGACCCCCCACAGTCTGGTGATCCTGGACGAGATCGGCCGAGGTACCAGCACCCGGGATGGCCTGGCCCTGGCGGAGGCCATCGCCCTGCACCTGCGGGATCTGAAGGGTGGCGAGCCGCGAACCTTATTTGCTACTCACTATTTTGAGCTCACGACGCTGGCGGAGGACCCACGCATCCAGAACCTTCATGTGGAGGTCCAGGAGTGGGAAGAGCAGCTTCTCTTCCTCCACCGCATCGCCGAGGGCCCCGCGGATCGCAGCTACGGTATCCAGGTGGCCCGCCTGGCGGGGCTCCCCAAGGGGGTCATCGCCAAGGCCCAGCGCATCTTGGCGGAGACACCGGAAGCCCCCATCGAGAGCCCCCGCAAGCCGAAGCGGGCCCAGGCGGTCCAGCAACCCATGCTGCCCCTCTTTGAGGCCGAACCCGACCCCCTGCGGGAGGAACTCCTGGCCCTGGACCTGAACGCCCTGACGCCCCTCCAAGTGATGAACTGGGTGGCGGAGCGTCAGAAACGCTGATCAATCCAGGTGTTTGCGAAGGGTCTCCAGCAGCTTCTCGCCGCGGACATCCCCACCGTTCGCGACGATGATGCCATCGGGTCCGATGAGGAGGGGCTTGGGAATGCCCATGACGCCGTAGGCCTGGGCCAGGGGGCTGGTGAATCCGCCCTCCACGAAGGCGTGGCTCCAGGGCATGGGGGTGGCGGCTTGCTTCCGGAAGGGGGCGATGTGCTCGACCTTCCGGTCGAAGGAGAGGCTGAGGATCTGGAACTTCTTGCCCTTGAAGGTGGCCCAGGCCTTGTGGAGCTGGGGCATTTCAGCCCGGCAGGGGGGGCACCAGGTGGCCCAGAAGTCGATCAGAAGGTAGCTCCCCTCGAAGTCCTTCAGGGTGTAGGTCTTTCCGGGGGCATCAAGGGCTGCGATGGCGAAGGCGGGGGCGGGCTTGCCGACGGCGGTCTTGAGCTCGCCGGCTAGAATCTCCTTGGCCTTCCGGGCTTGGTCGGAATCCGCGAAGTCCTTCAGGAGGCTTTCGTAGGCCGGTCGCCATTCGGCCTCCTTCTTGGCGTCGAGCATCTCCCAGAAGTAGTCGAAGAGGAGGCTTTTCCGCACTTCCGGGTCGGGGTGTGACTGGCGGGCTGCGGCAACATAGGCCAGGCTGGCCGGGCTGCCCTCCTCGTAGATGCTTGAGAGCAGTCCGGGCTCAAGACTCCAGGCTGGGCTGGCGGGCGGGACCTCCTTGGTGATCCGGGCCAGGAATTCGGCGCTGGGGGTTTCCTTGGCAAGGGTCAGGTAGTAGAAGCGACTGACCAGCAGGGTCTGATGCAGCTCAGGGCTGTTCTCCTGGGCCAATCGGGCATCGACGCGCTTCAATTCAGGCCCGCAATTCGGACGGAAGTCCTTGGTGTTCTTCCCTGCGGCGATGTGGGCCCGCCGGGCGTCCATGACCGCTTCTCCTTTGGCCTTGGCCTCCGCCATCAGGGCCTGGATTGACGGATTCTGGGGCATGGACTGGGCGCCCAGGGTGGCGCTAAGGATGAGCAGGGTCAGGGCTGGGGTGCGCATGGGGCCTCCGAGGAGTTCAGCATACCTCGCTACTTGAGGAACAGGCCGCTGTGGGGATCGGCTATCTTGCCTGACCCCGAGGGGCAGAGCTCCTGAACCGGGCAGGAGCTGCAAAGGGGTTTCCGGGCATCGCAGCTTCCCCTGCCATGGAAGATGAGGAGGTGGTGAAGGTCAATCCAGGTGTCCCGGGGGAAGAGGGCGCATAGATCGGCTTCGACCTTCTCCGGCGTGGAGCCCTGGGAGAGGCCGAGCCTTCGGGCTACCCGGAAGATGTGGGTATCAACTGCCAGGGCCGGGATGCCGAAGGCATTGGCCAGCACCACATTGGCGGTCTTCTGTCCGACCCCCGGTAGGGCGCCTAGGGCCTGGGCCTCTCGGGGGACCTGGCCGCCATGGCGGGCCAGGAGGGCCTGGGCCATGCCGATGAGGTTCCGGGCCTTGTTCCGGAAGAAGCCGGTGGAGTGGATGAGGGCTTCCAGTTCGCCCTGCTCGGCCCCGGCCAGGGCTTCAGCATCCGGATAGCGCTGGAAGAGGCCGGGAGTCACCTGGTTCACCCGGGCATCGGTGCACTGGGCGCTGAGGATGGTGGCGACCACCAGTTGGAAGGGGTCGCCGTGCTCCAGGGCGCACTTTGCGTCCGGGTAGGCCCGGGCCAGGGAGGTGGTCAGTGCGGTCAGGGTCTTCTTCGTCCATCGCTGCATGGTTCAAGCATGGACCGGATGGACCGGGAATGCGATCCTGGGGCGTGGATGCGCCCCTACTCTTCGCCCTTGTCCGTGCCCGTCTCCGGGTTGGAGGTTCGGTCCAGAATGTCCTGGTGAGCCCCCGGGCCCTCATCCTCCAGTGGGCGCCCGAGCGTCGCGCCGGGCTGGAGGCCGGTCTGGCCTGGGTCTTCCTGTTGAACCCTTCCCCTGAGTTGTGGCTGCTGCACGAAAAGGATGACGCATTCCGGCTCCTCAAGGGGGAGACCAAGGTGGATCTTTCCCGGCGTTGGGGGCAGGAACTCAAGGGTGCGCGATTGGAAGACCTGGAGGGCGACCCCCGGGAGCGCTGGCTGGGGATCCTCTTCCGCCGGACGGCGGTGACGGGGCGCATCGAAGTGAGTCGCTTGGCCTACCGGGCGATCCCGGGTCGGGCTGGCCTGCGCCTGGATGGGCTGGACCTGAACCCCGCCCGCATGGGCATGGGGTCGCCCTTTCCCGCCCAGGCCCCAGAACCGGCCCTGGATTCTCCACCCATGCGGAAGTGGCAGGAACGATTCGGCGAGGGGCTGGAGGCAGCCCTTGCGGGCGAGAACCCGGAGGTCCTGCCGGGTGAGGGCAGCCTTTTCGCTCGCCACCGGGCCTGGTCCCTGGAGCGGGCGGACAAACTGCTCCTCGCCCCGAAGAAGGCTGGGGTTGACCGCAAGCTGGTGGCCGAGCGGCAGCGTCTGGAACGCTACGGCGAGGCTCTGTCCCAGGATCGGGCCCGACATGAGGCCGCCCTGGGCCTGAGGGAGAAGGCCAAGCGTCTGAGCGCTGAACTCTATCGCCTGAACCATGTCCAGGGCGTGGCGGAGCTCGCCGATGGCACCCGGATTGAGCTGCCTCCCGGGCTCAGGGCCGAGGTCGCAGCGCAGAAGTGGTTTGCTGCGGTCAAGCGGGCCGAGCGGGGCCTGGAGCGGGTGGCGGAACTGGAACGCGAGCGTAAGCGTCAGGTGGAGGAACTGGAGGCTGCGGGAGTCCCCGCACCAGCTCCCCTTAAAAGTCTTCCCCCGAAAACCAAAAAGGAGTCCAGGAAGATGGAACGGCAGGACAAGCGTTCAGATGGGAAGGGCAAGGCCTTCCGGAGCGTCATGATCGAGGGCTTTGAGGTCCTTATCGGCAAGGGGGACGCCGATAACGATGCGCTGACCTTCAAGGTGGGCGCCCCACTGGACTTCTGGCTGCACGTGGCCGGAGTGCCCGGTAGCCATGTGATCGTGCGCAATCCCGACAAGGTGAGCGAGCTGCCACGCCCGGTCCTGGAGCGGGCTGCGGAGCTGGCGGCCTTCTTCTCCAAGGCCCGGGATGGCGGCAAGGTGGAGGTCCATTGGTGCCGTGTGGCCGATGTGAGCAAGCCCAGGGGCTTCGCTCCCGGCAAGGTCATGCTCAAGAGCTTCAAGAGCGTGCGGGTCTATCCCAAAGAATAAAGGCCCAGACCTGGGCAGTCTGAGCCTTCATGTCGATGGGGATTCCCCGGCCTATTGAATGGTCTCTTCCTCGTGGTGGTGATCCACACGCTCGGCCGGCAAGGCCACGCCCCGCCACCCGGTCATCCAGGCCAGGTTGAGGGCCAGGCCCAGCAGGGTGTAGACCCCGAAGAAGGGCATGAAGAATCGTTCCTGGAAGATCACCAGGAGGGAGAGCAGGGCGACGAAGGCCACGGTGATCCACATGGTGGCCCGGGGATGGTGCGACTTCTTCTTGAAGCTGGGGAAGCGGATCGTGGAGACCATGAGGAGACCCACGAAGACGAGTTCCGCAGCAAAGAGATAGGCATAGCCGCAGCTGGCCGGGGAATTGGGCCAGAAGAGGATGACGGAGGCGATGCAGGCGGCCCCCGAAGGGATGGGCATGCCTACGAAGAAGCGGGAGTCCGTGTGCCCCACCTGCACGTTGAAGCGGGCCAGGCGGAGCGCCCCGCAGGCCAGGAAGAAGAAGGAGGCGGCCCAGCCCACGGCCCGGAGCTGATGGTCAGCCATGCCCAGGGCGAAGAACCCATAGCGGTAGGCCAGGATCGCGGGGGCCATGCCGAAGCTGAGGACATCGGCGAGGGAGTCCAGCTGGACACCGAATTCGGTCGAGGTATTGGTAGCCCGGGCCACCCGGCCGTCCAGGCCGTCAAACACACCAGCAGCCACCAGGAGCGCCGCTGCCCAACGGAAATACCAGCTGGGGTGCTCCCCGGCGGCGTTCATGGACATGACCACGCTGGAGAACCCGCAGAGGACTGAAATAAGGGTGATGGCCGAGGGCAGGGCGAACTTGGATCGCCGGACGGCGCGCCGTCGGCGTTCCCTGCGTTCCTCGAGCGTGAGGCGTTGTCTCATCCTTTTATCTCCGTTTACCCTGGCGAGTATCGAACTCTACCCTATCCTCATCATAGGACTGTTGGCCTCCGGGCATTCCTTTGGAGTTAAACAATGACCCTGGTGCTTCAGATCATCCTGGCCCTGGCTGTCCTGGTCCTGGTGGGCTTTCTGGTCCCCCTTCTCCTTCAGTTGCGCCGCACGGCCCAGGCCACTGAGGTGCTAGTGCGCAGTGCCCAGTTGAATTTGGATCGGATGGCCGAGGACGTCCATCACATCCGCCTGCAGGTGGACGAGGTTGCAGGCATGGCTCGGGAGGTTCTGGAGCTTCCCCGTGCTCTTTCCCAAATGGTTTCTGGTCTGGTGCACGCCGTGCCCGCTCTCTTCGGGAGGAAAGAGGGTGGTCTCGGTGTCCTGGAAATGCTCATGGCGGGCTTCCAGGCGGCGGCATCGTTCATCCGGCGGCCAGCGGCCGCCGAGGCAAAGGAGGCAGGCCATGAGTGAAGATCGTGGATCCATCGGCACTTCGCTGGTGATCTTTCTGGCGGGCGCGGCGGTGGGAGCCGCCGTGGTGGCCCTTCTGACCCCCAAGACCGGTCCGGAACTGCGGGCCGATCTCCGGGGACTGGGTGACAAAGTGAAGGATCGGGTGGCCCGTTTCCGCGGAGAGTGCTGCACAGGTGACGCTGAGCATGAAGCTCCCGGCAAGGGTGAAGCTTCCCGCCCCTTCGCTGGGGGCTGAGGCCTGAAGCTCCTCCGGTCTCCCGTTAGACTGGGGGATCGGGAGTTGTCATGCATCTGGTGGTCATAGGCGGCGGTCACGCCGGAGTTGAAGCGGCGCAGATCGCCGCCCGCATGGGCGTCGCCACGACACTGCTCACCCTGAATCTGGACCAGATCGGTCAGATGAGCTGCAACCCCTCCATCGGCGGGGTTGGCAAGGGGCACATGGTGCGGGAACTGGATGCTCTGGGGGGAGCCATGGGGCGTCTTGCGGACGCTTCGGGAATCCATTTCCGCATCCTCAACGGAAGCCGGGGCGTGGCGGTGAGGGGGCCCCGGGCCCAGGCGGACCGCATCAAGTACCGGAATGCCGCGCGCCACATGCTGGAGCGCACGCCGAACCTTCACCTGAGGCAGGGGATGGCGGCTGCACTCCGGTGGTCCCAGGGCACCCGGGGGCTGGAAGGGGTGGAACTCCTGGACGGCTCCTTCATCCCCTGCCAGGCGGTGGTGGTCACGGCAGGCACCTTCCTGAACGGCGTGGTGCTCTTGGGAGACAAGCGCATTCCCTCGGGTAGGGCCGGAGAGCCGCCGTCTACGCATCTGGCGGAGCAACTGGCGGCCCTGGGGCTGAGGCGTAAGCGCCTCAAGACCGGCACCAGCCCCCGCATTGCCAAGGGCAGCATCGATTTCACTCGCCTGGAGCCACAGCCCGGAGACTACCCCCCCAAGCCCTTCAGCTTCTTTACCGAACGCATCCTCCAGCCCCAGGTCTCCTGTCACATCGTCCATACCTCGACAGAAACGGAACGTGTGATCCGCGAAAACCTTCATCGGTCGTCCATGTACGGTGGGCACATCGAGGGGGTTGGCCCCCGCTATTGTCCCTCCATCGAAGACAAGTTCGTGAAGTTCCCGGACAAGGGGCACCACCAGATCTTCGTGGAGCCAGACTCCCTGGAGACCGAGGAGATCTACCTCGCGGGTCTGTCCACATCCATGCCCGTGGATGTGCAGGTTCAGATGGTTCACAGCCTTCCCGGGTTCGAACGCGCAGAAATCCTTCGCCCGGGTTACGCCATTGAGTACGACAGCTATGACCCCCTTCAGCTGGGGCGTGATCTCCGCTTGGAGTGTCTGGAAGGAGTGTGGTTCGCGGGTCAGGTCATCGGGACCACCGGGTACGAGGAGGCTGCCGGCCTGGGCCTCATGGCGGGCATCAATGCTGCGCGGTGGCTCCAGGGCCGGGACCCCATCATCCTGGCCAGGGATCAGGCCTATATGGGGGTCATGGTGGACGATCTCGTCACCAAGGGGACGGACGAGCCCTATCGGATGCTCACGGCCCGGGCCGAGCACCGCCTGGGACTGGCCTGCGACCTGGCGGACAGTCGTCTACTGGCGGTCAGTCGGGAACTGGGTGCCCTGGGGGATCAGGAGTTGGGCCTGATCGAGACCAAGCTGGCTCGTCGCGCTGCTTTGCGTGGAACCTGCGAAGCCACCTGGGTGGCGCCTTCCAATGCCTTCGGGGCCTTGGCCCTGGAGGCCGGATTGACGCTCAATGCGGGCATGAGCCTCATGGAGCTCTTCAAGCGGCAACAGATCACGCCGGACCATGCGGACCGCGCCCTGGCCATGGTGGAGGGCTGGTCGGGCCCGGGGCCTGGGTGGGAACCGGAGTGGGAGAGGGACTGGCTCCTATTTGAGGCCCGATATTCCGGGATCCGGGAGCGGGAGACCCGGGTTCTGGAGGCCCAGCGCGCCTGGGATCACATCCTCATCCCGGTGGACTTCCGGGTGGAACATCTCCCTGGCTTCAGTCGGGAAGTGAAGGAGAAGTTCCTCAAGCATCGTCCAGAGACCTTGGGGCAGGCCGCCCGCATCCCGGGCATTACCCCGGCTGCGGTCACCCTCCTACACCTCATGATCGAGCGGGAGCGATCAGAATGAGTCGGTCAGGTCCTTCAGGTAAGCCTTGAACTCTTTCCCCAGATCCTCGCGCTTGAGGGCGAATTCGACATTTGCCTTGAGATAGTCAAGCTTGTTCCCGGTGTCGTAGCGTTTGGCCGGGATGGGAGTGGCGGCCAGGAGGCCCTCCTCAGCGAGCTTGGCCAGGGCGTCGGTCAGCTGATATTCGCCGCCGACTCCGGGCTGAAGGGCGAGCAGGTGATGGAAGATCCGCGCGGTAAGCACATAGCGACCGACCACTGCCCAGCGGCTGGGGGCGAGTTCAGGCTTGGGTTTTTCGACGATCTGATTGACCTTCCACCAATGGTCTCCGTTGGGAGGGGCGTTCACAATGCCGTACCTGGAAACATGCTCAAGGGGAACCTGCTGAACACCCACGACCGAAACCCCTGATTCATGGTGAGCCTTGATAAGGGCGCCCAGGGCCGGGTCGGCCTCGTCGAAGACATCGTCCCCAAGCAGGAGGGCAAAGGTTTCTGTACCGACCGTGGGTTGGGCGCAGAGGACGGCGTGTCCAAGGCCAAGGGGCTCACCCTGACGCACATAGGCGAAGCGACCCAATTGGGTGATGGCCTGAATCTCCCTCAAGTCATCCTGGCGCCCCCTCCGGGACAAGGTGTCCTCAAGTTCGTAGGCTGTATCGAAATGATTCTCGATGGCTCCCTTGCCGCGTCCGGTGACCAGAATGACGCTTTCAATGCCAGCATGGATCGCTTCTTCCACCACATGCTGGATGACGGGTTTGTCCACCAGGGGGAGCATCTCCTTCGGCTGCGCCTTGGTGGCAGGAAGGAAGCGGGTCCCCAGACCCGCAACAGGGATGACGGCTTTTCGAATAGGTTGCATGGCGTCAATTATCTCCCGGCCAGGGCCGTGGGGCGAGTGAAAACTAACCCTTTGGAGACCCGGTACCCCTTGAATTTAAAGGAACTGGAGCTGAACCGGACACTCTGCCCCCCCAGGGAATGTGCTGTCGGCTGTGATTTTTCCTTGCAAGTGCCCAGAGAGGTGTTAATCTAGTATTTCGCTGCGGTTGAGGCTGCAACGGGTCAGAAGGTGAGGCGGTCGGGAAACGACGGTCAAGCCGGGATGGGATGGGAGCCTTCGGGTTCTGGTGTCATCTTGACGGTTCAGGCGTCTTTGAAAGCCGGATAGAGAGAATGGAAGCCTTTGAGAAGCTTCGAT
>Ga0316613_10000279_pt1 | contig 50720 bp, 45 predicted proteins | sample OWC_soil_day10_C_2_FD_207647 | JGI IMG/M metagenome (GOLD analysis project Ga0316613, IMG submission 207647) | Wetland soil microbial communities from Old Woman Creek delta, Ohio, United States - OWC_soil_day10_CT_b | ecosystem: Environmental > Terrestrial > Soil > Wetlands | place: USA: Ohio...
CGTGCGGCCCTGCTTGTGGTCATTTTTTATGTAGCCATTTTCATTCGTTTTGGTGGGACAATGACCTATGCCTATAACATCGACTGGGAAAATTCTGGAGTTACTAAAGACCAGTTGCTAAATGAAGCTATTTTGGATGATGTGCAGGCCCTGTACCGGGCTTATGTGTTGCATGAGCGGGTTTGTTCCTCTACCGGCCTGGATATGGAGCCGGCACGGTTGAATGATTATGGCAATTATCTGGCAGGGACTCCAGTGAATTCGGTGAATTTGGACGACTTTTTACGTAAAAAGGTAGTAGTGGGAACAGCTGTGCCGCCCAAACAGGTATTTCTCATCATTGCCGAAAGTTATGCCAATTGGCCTTTACTACCTCAGTATAGCAATCTTACTATTGCGGGTGGCATGAAAGAACTTATTGCGCAAGAAGACACCGCGTATGTACCCAACTTTTTACCAAATGGCATGAGTACCATTTCTGGCGTAATGGGTGTAATTACTGGTTTGGCTGAGGCTAACCTGTATCTGAACTACCTGCCAGAGTCGTATAAAGAACCCTATGCTACTGCGCTGGCGCCGCAGATGAAGCGGTTGGGCTATACCTCCGATTTTTGGTATTCCGGGCCTGCTTCCTGGGAAAAAATCAAGGATTTTACGTTAGCGCAGGGCTTTGAGTCCTTCTATGGTATGGGCGATTTTGCTAGCCAAGGCGGCAACGTCTGGGGCGTTGATGATGCCGATTTGTATAAAGCCGTGCTGGGACAGGTAAAGGATGATAAACCTGGTTTTCATGTTATTCTTACAGTATCCAATCATTCACCCTATACGGTCGATTTGGCCAAGGCAGGTTTTGACCCTAGTATTGTTATTGACGGGCTGCCTGACAAGTTTAAGGATGACCAGGAGCTTATTAAGAAATTGGGGCATTTTTGGTATGCTGACAAAATGTTAGCCCAATTTGTTAAAGCGGCCCGCCAGCAGTATCCTGACAGTTTGTTTGTCATTGTGGGCGATCATGCTGATAGAGTCAATGTGGAGACAAACCCAGCCTTGTTTGAGCGGTATGCGATTCCCTTTATTATTTGTGGCAAAAACATCAATAAAGAGTCTTTGCCAGAGCTGACGGCAGGCAGCCATATTAATGTTACACCAACATTACTGGAACTTGTCGCCCCAAGCGGTTTTGAGTATTATTCTGTGGGCCGCAGTCTGACCAACGGCAATGACTTTGGTATGAACTATGGGTTCTGGATTACGCCTGGTTATGTGGGTAAAGCCGATGACAATTACACTGAGGCGCATTTAACAAAGCAAGGGCTCCTACCGCCAGGTCAGGATAAAATTCGCGAGGAGATTGATTCGGCCAGAGCCATTTCCTGGTGGCGAATAAAATACGGAAAAATGTTGCAAACGGTAAAATCGATTTAATCTATAGTACTATTTGTGGTATACTAATATTTGGATATCAAATGAAGAAAAGAGTGATTTTATGAAAAAATATGTAACGACTTTTATTTTGCTGCTAACATTAGTGGTGCTTTCAACGGCAGGCTGTGCCAGCAGCAACACCAGTCAGCCCAAACAAACTGAGAACACTCCTAAGCAAACACAAACAGCTGTAGTTACTACGAAAAATAGTGTAGCGCTGTTTGAAACCTCGAAAGGTAATTTCCGCATAGAATTGTTTGAAGATAAAGCGCCGCAGACTAGCAAGAACTTTAGTACTCTTGCTGATAAAGGGTTTTATAATGGATTGATTTTTCATCGGGTTATCGCCGACTTTATGATTCAGGGCGGCGATCCCAAGGGAAATGGCACAGGTGGCCCCGGTTATACCATTCCTGACGAGTTTCACCCTGACCTTAAGCATGCCGAAGGCGTTATTTCCATGGCCAACGCCGGTCCCAATACAGGCGGTTCCCAGTTTTTTATAACACTGAAAGCGACCCCTTGGCTGGATAACAAACATGCTGTATTTGGCAAGGTTATTGAAGGGATGGACGTTGTTCAGGCCATTGGCAAAGTCAAGACAGGCGCGCAGGATAAACCGGCAGAAGATGTTGTTATCAAGAAGATTACGATCGAACCAGCTAAGTAATCAGCATATATTCGTCTGTGAAATGTTCCATAAGCAATACGACCTACAACCGGGACCTTTTAGGTTCCGGTTGTAGGTTATCTGTATCGTAATGTTGCGGACAATTCTAGTTAATATGATAAAAGGATTGTACAGGGTACGGTAGGGGAAATTTTGCTTGCTGAGTAATATTATATGGCTAAAAGCAAAGGGAGGAAGAAAATTGGAACTACAGACAATTGAGCAAGCCGTGACTGAATTTATTATCAGAACACCGCTTAATGTTGTGCCGGAAATTGAACTGGATAAAATCTATGATAGGCCGCTGATAGGTGTGGCTAGTGCTGAGGATGGTTTGTTTGAGACGTTAAAGGCAGATAATATTGTCGGTCCCCATCACTTGACGCCGCGTAAATGGCTGCCGGCGGCGCAGTCGGTGATTTCTTGGTTTTTACCTTTTAGCCAAGCTGTACGGGAAGCCAATCGGCAGGGTGAGCTGCCAGCTACTGAGTGGCTGTATGCGCGAATTGAAGGTGAAATGGTCAACAATGCCTTACGCAAGTTTTTAGTAGAGTGGTTTCAGGCAGCAGGCTACCAGGCTATAGCGCCAGGGCTTGATGAACGGTTTGCTGTAGTCAGTCGCAAAAGCAACTGGTCAGAACGGCATGTTGCCTATGTGGCTGGATTGGGTACCTTTAGCCTGAATAGGTCGTTTATCACCAGGGCCGGTGCGGCCGGGCGGTTGGGCAGTGTTATCGTCACGACGAATATTACGCCCACACTGCGCGCTTACCAGGCATATGACGAGTATTGCAGCAAATGTGGTGCCTGTATAAAACGCTGCCCAGCCCGGGCCATTGACGATAGTGGCAAAAATAATGATATTTGTGCTAAGTTTGTTGATGGCACCGCATTGCAGTTTAAACCACGCTATGGCTGTGGTAAGTGCCAGACCGGGGTACCCTGTGAAGCGGCTGTACCGATTTAGTATTTGTCAAAAGAACAATATACTGAGATTTAAGCCGTAAAGGCAAGCTTTTTCATACAAATACTAGACCATTTCCTAAAACAGCGCTTTTTATTACTTCCAAACTTTAATGTGTTAAAGTAAAATAGAAATAGAATTTAGGGAGAGTGGAGGAGTTCAGAGTGAGAAAATTAGTAGCAGCCATGTTAGTGTTATTGGTGACAGGCATGTTGGTGGCCGGATGCGGCGGCGCTGACAAGAAAAAAGTCGTGGTTGGTCTTGATGACAATTTTCCGCCCATGGGTTTCCGGGATGATAAAAACAACATTATTGGTTTTGACGTAGATATGGCGAAAGAAGCTACCAAACGTATGGGCGTAGAGGTTGAATTTAAGCCTATCGATTGGAACAGTAAAGAAGCAGAATTGAGCGGTAAACGGGTTGATGTGCTGTGGAACGGTCTGACGATTACCGAAAAGCGCAAAGAAAATATCCTCTTTTCCAATGCTTATATGGAAAATCGCCAAATTATCGTTGTAGCCGCTAATTCACCGATTAAGACTAAGGCTGATTTGGCAGGCAAGGTAGTGGGGACTCAGGACGGCAGCAGCAGCATTGAAGCTATTGAAAAAGATGCTGCCACGTTGAAGTCTTTTAAGGAGCTCAAGAAGTTTGGCGACAATGTAGCAGCTTTTATGGATTTAAAAACCGGTCGTCTGGATGCTGTTGTTGTAGATGAAATTGTAGGCCGTTATTACATAGCTAAAAAGCCGGGCGAATTTACTATTTTAAAAGATAACTTCGGCTCAGAGGAATATGGCGTAGGCTTACGCAAAGACGACAAAGACCTGTTAGGCAAACTGCAAAAAGCGTTGGATGAAATGAAGAAAGACGGCACATCCGCCAAGATTTCTCAGAAATGGTTTGGCGAAGATATTGTAAAATAAGGAAGACATAAATGGACTATGTAATAGGAATTTTGCCGCCGCTGCTAGAAGGCACGGTAGTAACGCTGCAAATGTTTTTTGCCACTATTGTTCTCGCATTGCCACTGGGCTTATTGCTGGCCTTAGCCCGTATTTCCCGGTTTAAGGCCTTGAGTAGTGCAGTTGGCGTCTATATTTGGTTGTTTCGGGGAACACCCTTGATGCTGCAACTGTTATTTATCTATTTTGGTCTGCCGTTTTTGCCGTATGTTGGCATAAGGCTGCCTGATTTTCCAGCGGCCTTATTGGCCTTTGCGCTAAACTATGCTGCTTATTTTGCTGAAATATTCCGGGCAGGTATTCAGTCCATTGATCGTGGTCAGTATGAAGGAGCCAAGGTATTGGGCATGAGCTATGTACAAACCATGCGCCGTATTGTTTTGCCTCAGGTCATTAAGCGCGTGTTGCCGCCGGTGAGCAATGAAACCATTACGTTGGTCAAAGATACTTCCTTGATCTATGTTTTGGCTATGAATGATCTGCTGCGAACAACTAGAGCCATTGTCCAACGAGATTTTAATACAATGCCATTTATTGTTGCTGCCGTATTTTACCTGATTATGACCCTGGCACTTACCTGGTTGTTTCAAAAGCTGGAAAAGAAATATGCTGTATATGACGAGTAGGAGCAAATGGCAATGAACATGATTAAAGCAGTAAACATTCATAAGCAGTTTAACCAACTTGAGGTGTTAAAAGGCATATCACTTACGGTGGATAAAGGCGAGGTTATTGCCATCATCGGTCCCTCCGGTTCAGGCAAAAGTACTTTTCTGCGATGTCTGAATCGATTAGAAACCATTGATAAAGGCACCATTGAGATTGAAGGCGACGTGTTGGTGGCAGATGGCGGTCAAGGAAAAGTCAGCTACGCCGCTGAAACTGAGGCCAGACAGATTTGCCGCCGGATGGGGATGGTATTTCAACAATTTAACCTTTTCCCCCATCTTACCGTGCTGGAAAATATTATTGAAGCGCCGATTACCGTCAAAGGCAGCAAACGCGAAGACATTGTGCCGCAGGCCGAGGAGCTTTTGCGGAAGGTTGGACTAGCCGAAAAATCCGATGTATATCCTTCATGCCTGTCAGGTGGTCAAAAACAGCGGGTGGCTATTGCCAGGGCGTTAGCTATGGCTCCAGATATCATGCTGTTTGATGAACCAACCTCAGCGCTTGACCCGGAGCTAACTGGCGAAGTCCTGAAAGCCATGCGCAAGCTGGCCGAAGAGCATATGACCATGATTGTTGTCACCCATGAAATGGCCTTTGCCAGAGAAGTAGCTAACAGGGTTATTTTCATGGACAATGGCGAAATTGTCGAAGAAGGGCTGCCGAACGAGATATTTGGTTCGCCGTCGCAGCCTCGGACCAAGGCCTTCTTGCAGAGGGTAGTGTAATAAAAAAACTTTCTATTCTAGGACAAAAGCGCGATTGCTTCAACGAAGCAATCGCGCTTTTGGTTTAATGGTACTAGATGTTGCTGTTATTTACTTCTTCAAACTCATCAAGAATCGCCTGCGCCGGTGGAGTATCCAACATACTCACAACATAAATAGCCAGACAGGATAGGATAAAGCCAGGCACAATTTCATACAGCCCAAACAGCGCCAGCTGTTTCCAGATGAGTACGGTAATGCCGCCAACGATAATGCCTGCTAAGGCACCATTGCGGGTCATACGGTTCCAGAAGAGTGATAGTACCAGTGCCGGACCAAAAGCAGCGCCAAAGCCGGCCCAGGCATAGGATACCATATCTAATACAAAATTATTGGGGTCTAAGCCGATAAGGACGGCAATAACGGTAACGCCAATGACAGTCATACGGCTAACCCAAACCAATTGTTTTTCACTGGCATCTTTATTAATTAAGGCTTTATAAAAGTCTTGTGATACAGCCGAGGCTGTAACTAATAGCTGGGAAGAAGCGGTACTCATAACAGCAGCCAACACGGCCGAGAGAATAAGACCGGCAAAGAAACTGGAAAATAGATCATGAGTCATAACCATGAACACAGTTTCAACTGCTGAGCCTGTGAGCGGCTGTTGTAAATAGACCCGGCCCACCATACCGACCAATACGGCCGCTGATAATGACAGGATAACCCAGGTCATAGCAATATGGGTCGCTTGCTTGATTTGCGAGGATGATTTAATAGCCATGAATCGAACTAAGATGTGCGGTTGGCCAAAATAGCCAAGGCCCCAGGCTAACAAAGAAATGATAGCAATAAGCGATAACGGTTTACCTTCTGGGGTGGTAAACGGATTAAACATCTCGGCATTAAGGGTAGCTAGAGCGGCAACAGTAGTTGCTGGTCCACCCATCATAAAGGAGGCAGTAATCGGTACAGCTAGAATGGCAAAAAACATCATGACACCTTGCACAAAGTCTGTCCAGCAGACAGCCATGAAGCCGCCGAGAAAGGTGTAAAAAACTACGACAAAAGCGCCTAAAATCATTGCCCACGTATAAGGAATACCAAAAACGGTGTTAAATAATTTTCCACCGGCGACAAAGCCTGAAGACGTATAAATCAAGAAGAAAATAAGAATAAATACTGCTGATATAACCCGGAGAATTTGGGAATTATCCCGAAATCTGTTTTGAAAATAATCAGGGACCGTCAGTGAGTCATTAGCAATCTCAGTGTATTTCCGCAGTCGTTTGGCGATAAATTGCCAGTTGGCCCATGTTCCTAAAATAAGTCCTAAGGCAATCCAGCCTGCGCCAAGTCCGGCCACATAGGCATAACCTGGCAGGCCCATAAGCATCCAGCCGCTCATATCAGAAGCTTCGGCACTCATTGAGGTAACCCAGGCACCTAACTGGCGGCCGCCTAATATGTACTCTGACATTTTTTGTTCTTGCCGCCAATAGTAGATACCAATTGACATCATGGCACTCAGATAGACCACAAAGGCAATAATGACGCCCATATTCAATTCTAACATATGTATATATCCCCTCCTTACAATATGTAAAATTATAACCCCAATATGTAAAAATGTGCAATAGGTGGAGACTTTAATTGTAAAGTATACATCCTGGAGAAGATGAGCAATAATGTACAAAACAAAGGACAGTTGATGTGTAATGATTGTAATGCATCAATTACACAAGGGGGATGGATTATATGAGTATTACTATTGAAAAGGTTCAGCAAGGTAAGGTTGTTATTGGTTCTAATGAGTTTGAGGTGGACTCGTTACCTTGGAATAACCACCCTACATTTACTGGGGTTGCGCTAAAACATCTGATTACAGGCAAAGATACAGCTGATAAATTTAGTTGCCATCTGGTACGGATAGATACTGGCTGTGAAATTGGCAGTCATATTCATGCCGGCAAGTGGGAGCTGCACGAAGTAGTCAAGGGGAAAGGGTATTGTCTGATTGAAAATAGCAAAATTGCCTATGGCGAGGGTATTGTCACAGTAATCCCCGCAGATTTACCCCATTCGGTATTTGCTGACGAACAACTCTATTTATTAGCAAAGTTTGTGCCAGCTTTACTGTAGCTATTGCCAACAAGATTGCAATTTGTTATAGTGAGACTAAAGAAAAGCCGACCAGCTATGATAAACTGGTTGGCTTTTGCCTATTGGGGGTGAGCGGTTGGGTAAGCGTCAAACAGATAGCGGAATAATTCATTTTTCGGACTATCGAAAAACGTTAGGAGTGGAGCTGGTATATGGCAGGGAGATTACTCACGAGTTCACCCGTCACACCCACCGTACATTAAGTTTTGGCCTGATAGAGCAAGGGGTGAGACTGTATAGCTGTCAGGGCGAAAGCTATCAGGTCACTCCAGGGCAGATTTTTGTAATACCTCCTAATAGTGAGCATTCCTGTAGTACTGTTAACAGACAGCCACATACCTACCGTTTGCTGATACTTTCCAATGACGTATTACAAGCCAGCGGGTTGCTAAGTGATGAATATAATTATATATCTAAGCAGCTAGTAATTAGCAATACTGACGCATATAATCAATTGAGGCAACTGCATGATAAACTTGAAAGTGATGAACCAGAATTTATTAAAAAGTCATTACTGCTAACCGTTGTAGGTTATTTATTAGAAAACTATGTCGAAGTGCCAGTTAAGATCAAAATTAGTTCATATCACTATGACAATATTAGGATGGTACAAAAATTTATTGAAGCCAATTATGCTGCCTGTTTTTCATTAGAAGATATTGCGCAACTTGTACATATCAGTCCCTATCATTTGCTGCGCTTATTCAGCCAGATTGTGGGAATACCTCCTCATGTCTACCAGCAACAGGTACGGATTCGCCAGGCTAAACAACTATTGTCCCAGGGAAGGTCCATTCTTGATACCGCAATGAGCACCGGCTTTGCCGACCAAAGTCATTTTACGAAGGCGTTTAAGCGAATGGTCGGCATAACTCCAGGTGAATATATAAGGTAGGCACATCGGAAAATGGTTTTGACAGTTCTAGCCGCCTTGCGCTAAAATATAAAGGTATTTGCTAAAAGTAAGAGGAGTAAAAAAATGAGTGTTTTAACTGTTGAAAACGTATCACATGGCTTTGGTGCCCGCGCTATTCTTACAGAGGCTTCTTTCCGCCTCCTAAAAGGCGAGCATGTTGGTTTGATCGGCGCTAATGGCGAAGGAAAATCGACCTTTTTAAATATCATTACAGGCCAATTGACACCTGATGAGGGTAAAGTGGAATGGTCTAACCGCGTGACTGTCGGTTATCTTGATCAGCACTCGGTGCTAACCAAGGGTAAGACCATCAGGGATGTACTGCGGGAAGCCTTTCAAAAGATGTTTGACATGGAGGCTGAGATGCTGGGCCTATATGACAAAATGGGCGAGGCTACCCCGGAAGAAGTAGATAAAATGATGGAAGAAGTCGGCGAGATACAAGACATGCTCGAACATGGCAGCTTCTATATTCTTGACGCCAAAATTGAAGAGGTAGCTAATGGCTTAGGTTTGGGCGATATCGGTCTTGATCGCGATGTAGCCGATTTAAGCGGCGGCCAGCGTACCAAGGTGCTTTTAACCAAATTGCTATTACAGAATCCGACTATTCTTATTCTGGACGAACCGACTAACTATCTTGACTTTGAACATATCGAATGGCTGAAGCGCTACCTTAAAGCCTATGAAAATAGCTTTATCCTGGTATCTCATGACATTCCGTTTTTGAATGAAGTTGTTAATGTTATTTATCATGTGGAAAATGCGGTTCTTACCCGCTATACTGGCGATTATGAGCAATTTGAACAAATGTATACTATGCGCAAGAGCCAGGAAAATCGGGCCTATGAGCGGCAGCAGCAAGAGGTTGATCGCCTGGAGGACTTTATTGCTCGCAATAAAGCCCGGGTGGCCACTCGGGGCATGGCGAATAGCCGCCAAAAAAGGCTGGATAAAATGGAGATAATGGAAAAGCCACGGGAGAAGCCGAAACCTACTTTCCAGTTCCGGGAAGCCCGGACGCCCAGCCGCTTTGTTGTTGAGGCCAAGGATTTGGTGCTAGGCTATGATGAGCCGCTTACCAAACCAGTGGATATTACCTTAGAGCGTGGTCAGAAAGTAGCTATCAGAGGTGTCAATGGCCTTGGCAAATCAACATTGCTCAAAACTCTGCTTGGGTATATTCAGCCAGTTGACGGTAAGGTCATACTGGGTGATTATCTGCAGCCCGGTTATTTTGAGCAAGAATCCAGTCGTAATAACAGCCGGACAGCCATGGAAGAGGTGTGGGAGGAGTTTCCCGGCCTGACCAACTTTGAAGTGCGGGCTGCGCTGGCACGTTGTGGTTTGACCAATGAGCATATAACCAGCCAGATGATGGTTTTAAGCGGTGGTGAGAATGCCAAAGTGCGGCTATGTAAGCTGATGCTTAAGGATGTTAACTGGTTGATACTGGACGAACCTACCAACCATCTTGATATCGAAGCCAAGGCCGAACTGAAACGGGCTCTGATCGAGTTTAAAGGCACCATACTTTTGGTTTCCCACGAGCCTGAATTTTACGAGGACTGGGTCACAGTGGTATGGAACGTTGAGAATTGGACGACAAAGATAGTGTAAAGAAAACACGGCTTGTGCCGAGCCTATGGCGACAGTGCAAGTCGATGTTGCCCTTATCCTGCTTTTAAGAAAGTTGTACTTTCTGTTGGGGTAAAAGTATCGGCCGGTCGTTTGCAAATGTTGCAGCGGTCGGCATTTTTCTCTCTATATTCACACAATATATACAAAAAAACATCTTTTCGATAAGCAAGCGCCTATGTTATAATTCGCACTATAATAGCGAAATAATTGCTGAATGTTCGATAATGGAGGTTGGAAATTGTTCACATTGCTTACTGTAGCGCAACCAGATACGCTGGAAGCCGCTTATAAAGTATTAAAAGAGAAAAAAAGCAATGCCGTGCTGGGTGGCTGTGCCTATCTGCGGCTGGGCTCTCAGAAAATTAATACCGGAGTAGATTTGTCCAAACTTGGCCTGAGATATATAAAAGACAGTGCTAGTTCGATTGAAATTGGTGCTATGACAGGTTTGCGCGATATAGAAACCAATGTAGCTTTGAATAACTATGCCGACGGCCTATTACCAAAAGCAGCCGCCAATATTATTGGGGTGCAATTTCGTAATGTTGTGACTGTTGGCGCATCTGTCTTTATGCGTTATGGTTTTTCTGATGTTATTACCGCCTTATTGGCGCTTGATACTGAAGTTGAATTAGTTAAGGGCGGACAGATGACGTTAGCGGCTTTTCTGGATACGCCTCGCAGTAAAGATATTTTAACAAAAATAGTAATTAATAAAACCAAGGGTCATGCGGCCTATCAGTCATTGCGCAATTCAGCCAGTGATTATCCCCTGTTGACAGTGGCTGTATCCCAGCTTGACGGTGAATGGAAAATTGCCGTTGGTGCCAGACCTACTCGTGCTAAGTTGGCTATGCAGGCGGCGACACTATTGGGACAGGCCGGTAATGACATGACCGCCGTGATCGTGGAACAAGCGGTGCAAGCGGCAGTCGGCGAATTGTCATTTGGTGATAATCGGCGCGCTTCGGCGGCATACCGCCAGGTGGTAGCCGAAACTTTAATTAAACGGGCCGTTGCGGAGGTGGTAGCATGCAGATAACAGTCATCATCAATCATCGGCAGGTTACCCTGGATGTTCAGCCTGACGATTTCCTTGTTGATACGCTGCGTGAGCAGGGCCTATACAGTGTAAGAAGAGGCTGTGACACTTCCTGTTGCGGCTTATGTACTATCTGGTTAAATGGTAAACCGACATTGTCCTGTTCTACCTTATCCTTTCGCGCGAATGGCCAGCATATTACCACCATTGAGGGGCTGAGGCATGAGGCTGAGGAATTTGCCGGCGTTCTGGCGACAGAAGGAGCTGACCAATGCGGTTACTGCAGTCCCGGCTTTATCCTGACAGTGCTGGCAATGAAACGGGAACTAGTTAATCCCACTGAGGCTGACATTGTTCACTATTTAACTGGTAACCTGTGCCGCTGTACCGGTTATCAGGGACAGCTTAGGGCAATCAAGAAATACCTGGGGGTGATAGAATGAGAAAATATGTAGGCCAAGCTTTGCCCAAAACCGATGCGATTGCTATTTGCACAGGCAAGCCTGTATATACCGAAGATTTGGCACCAGCTAATGCGTTAGTGATAAAGATCCTGCGCAGCCCGCATGCATTTGCCCGAATCAAGTCGATTGATACAACGAAAGCACGTAATGTTAAAGGGGTAGAATGCATTCTTACCTATAAAGATGTTCCTAAGGTGCGCTTTACGTTGGCTGGCCAGTCCTATCCGGAACCATCGCCCTATGACCGATTGATTCTTGACCCCATTGTCCGGTATGTCGGTGATGAAGTGGCCATAATTGCTGCTACCAGCGAACGGGCGGCTATCGCTGCGATGAAGCTAATCAAAGTTGCCTATGAGGTGTTTGAACCAGTACTTGACTTTGAGCAGGCCATTGATCATGCTTCAGTCGTTCATCCGGAAGCTGATCTTTCCTGTAATTTTGATATTGGCATGGAAAAAGGCCGCAATATTTGCTCCACCCATACCTTAGCAGTAGGTGATGTCGAGCAGGAACTGAAAAATTGTGATATTGTTATTGAAGAAACCTACTATACACAGGCGCAGGCACCGGCCATGATGGAAACCTTTCGGGCATTCACCTATCTTGACCATAATAGTCGTCTGGTAGTGGTGAGTTCCACGCAAGTCCCTTTCCATATTAAACGCCAGGTGGCGCGGGCTTTGGAGTTGCCTGCCACGAAAGTGCGGGTTATTAAACCTCGAATTGGCGGTGGCTTTGGCGGCAAACAAACCGGTTCAGGTGAGGTCTTCGCCGGGCTGGTTACCCTGAAAACTGGTAAGCCGGCCATGTTTATTTATAGCCGTAACGAGACCTTCAGCTGTACTACCAGTCGCCATGCTATGCGGCTGACAGTCAGATTAGGTGCAGATAAGGACGGTTTTATCCGCGCGCTTGACATTGAGAATTTATCAGATACAGGGGCGTATGGTGAACATGCGTCAACTACCTTTATGGTATGTGGCGATAAAACGCTGCCACTTTATAATAAAACCAGAGCTGTTCGCTATTACGGCCATGCCGTGTATACAAACAAAACGCCGGCAGGCGCGCTCAGAGGTTATGGCGCTACGCAGGGAACCTTTGCGCTGGAATCGACAGTCAACAAATTGGCAGCTAAGCTCAATATGGACCCAGCTGAACTTAGACTCAAAAATATAATCAAAGCAGGGGAAACCGCGCTTGCTTATCATGGCAATGTACTTGGCAGTTCGGCCTTAGAGAGTTGTATTCAAAAAGGTAAAGAGCTGATTGGCTGGCAGGATAAGTATCCCCGCCGGGAGCTGTCAAATGGCAAAATACGGGCTGTTGGCATGGCCGTTACTATGCAAGGATCAGGCATTGCCGGTATTGATACGTCGTCGGCAGCTATTCGCCTGAATGAAGATGGCCACTATGTCTTGCTTATCGGTTCCACTGATATGGGCACAGGCAGTGATACTATGCTGGCCCAGGTTGCCGCCGAAGTGCTTGATACACCGCCAGCGGAAATTATTGTTCATGCGGCAGATACAGATGTCTCACCCTATGACCCTGGGTCCTATGCCTCCAGTACCGCCTATGTTACCGGTATGGCTGTGCTGCAGGCTGCTGAAGACTTGAAAAAACAAATTATCGCCCATAGTGCCAAAGTGCTAGGTGTAACCCCTGAACAAATTGCATTTGATGGCCAAACCATTACGGCTCTTAACGGCAGTAAAGTGATTAGTCTCAAAAAGCTGGCAGAAGCACTGGTCGTGGGAACTGACAAGAGTCAGTTAGTCGGCAATGCAACCTATGGCTCACCGATATCACCGCCACCCTTTATTGCCGGTTTTGTGGAGGTAGAAGTCGACCCGGAGACCGGGAAAATTGAGCCGATTGAATATGTAGCGGTTGTAGATTGTGGTACTGTGCTGAATGCCAACCTGGTCAAAATCCAAGTAGAAGGCGGGATCGCCCAGGGGATTGGTATGGCTATGTACGAAGAAGTTCGTTATGACGAAGGCGGCCAGCTGCAGACTAACAACTTTATGCAATATAAGATTCCCTGTCGGAAGGATGTGGGCAGGATTACCGTGGCTTTTGAAGAAAGCTATGAACCAACAGGCCCGTTTGGGGCTAAATCAATTGGCGAGGCAGTTATTAATACGCCATCGCCGGCGATAGCGCATGCTGTTGCGAATGCCGTAGGCGTCAGCGTTACTCATTTACCAATTACTCCGGAAAAGGTGTTTATGGGGATGAAACGCAAGTGAAACCTGAATAATCGTCAATCCCCAAAGGATAGAAGGAGGAGAAAAATGTTATGCAAGAGGACCAATCAAAACATCCAGTAGATCAAATGCTGCCGTTAGGCCAGCTGTTTACCTACGGCTTGCAGCACGTATTGGCTATGTACGCTGGCGCTGTGGCTGTGCCGCTCATTATCGCCAATGCGTTGGGCTTAAGCAAAGAACAGCTGATTTACCTGATTAATGCCGACTTGTTTACCTGTGGTATTGCGACCTTGATTCAGACCATCGGTTTTGGAAACATGGGTATTCAGATGCCTGTTATTCAAGGGGTAACCTTTGCGGCGGTGACGCCGATGATTATTATTGGCAAGACCCATGGATTGACAGGCATTTATGGCTCCATTATGGTCGCCGGTCTTGTCACGTATTTAATGAGTCCTTATTTTAGTCGCCTTATTCGTTTCTTCCCGCCGGTCGTGACTGGCACCATTATAACCATCATTGGTGTCACGCTTATGCCGGTAGCTGTTCGCTGGGCAGCTGGCGGTAATCCGGCAGCCAAGGATTTCGCAGCCTTTCCCTATATCTGTATGGCACTTGTTACCTTGATACTTGTGTTGTTTTTCTATCGCTATTTTAAAGGATTTTTGAGTAATATTGCCGTTCTTTTGGGATTAATTGTAGGTACGCTGATTGCTATTCCCTTAGGTATGGTTAACTTTTCGCAGGTTCCTATCGCTGCGTGGATGGGAGTTACCACTCCGTTTGCTTTTGGAATGCCAACCTTTGATCTGGCATCCATTCTTGCCATGATACTGGTTATGCTGGTAGTTATGACCGAAACGACAGGCGACTGTATTGCTATTGGTGAGATTATTAATAAGCCTGTTACGCAAAAAGATTTGACCCGGGGCCTCCGCGCAGATGGTTTTTCCACTATTCTGGGGGGTATCTTGAACAGCTTCCCTTACACTGCTTTTGCGCAAAATGTAGGTTTGGTTGGTTTGACTAGGGTTAAAAGCCGGTTTGTGGTCGCAGCAGCCGGTGTCATCTTGATAGCTTTGGGCTTATTTCCTAAGGCGGCTGCCGTTATTGCGGCCATTCCGAATCCAGTCCTGGGGGGCGCAGGGATTGCCATGTTTGGTATGGTAGCTGCCAGTGGGATTAAGACCTTGTCCAAGGTTCAATTTGACGGTACTCACAATATTATGGTAGTTGCTGTCAGTGTCGGTGTGGGTATGATTACCCTGGCGGTGCCCAACTTTTATCAAAACTTCCCTAGCTGGGCACAGGTTATTCTCCATAGCGGCATTACCGCCGGTAGTGTGGCTGCTATCATTTTGAATGCTGTCTTGAATGGTACCGATAAACCAGGTGAAGCTGCTATCGGGAAGCAGGAATATATTGGTTAAATAGCGAAACAATAAAGGCGACAACCATCTGTATGGTTGCCGCCTTTACTTTGATCCATATCGTTCCCATGAATGGTCGCACGAGGCAATCAAGCTGACAGTAAAGCGCCTCGGTGGCATACGTACCTTGTGTGACTGCGACAATCTAGCTCCCGCCCGGGCACATTTTTTTAAGCTGTATGACATGATGGTTGTTCGTGAGAAAGAAAAGGTGCTTAATGAGAAGGTGGCCGCACTGGTGGCAGAGAGTAAGATTAGCTATTTAGCGTGAGGGGTGAATGTAGTGATTGACCAAAGTAAGTTTGAGGAACATCTTAATAATTTGCGGGCCATTGTTGCAGTATTGGATACTGCTGATGATCAGCAGGAGGCTTTTGACTATCTTGACCGGCTTCATCAGGCTTTTGCTGGAGAAATACTAAACCATTTTATTGGGTATAATAAATATATGAGTTAGCATGTTGACTTCACATAAGGCAATTGCAGATAATAAAACAACAAAAACCTTGACAGGTTGCAGGAATTTTGTTACAAAAAGAGAAAGAGATAATAATAGAAATATACTATTGTGTTGTCTAATGATTTTATATTGATAAGAAAGGGGAGAGCTTGTATGGCGGTAAGTCTGCGCGAGTATCCGGTAATTGCTGGTAAAGATGCTCAACGTTTTGAGAAAAAAATGGTCCAGAATCAAAAGAATATGAAAAAGGCAGTAGCTGCTAAGCTTGCTATCCTTAAGAAATAATGACACAACAGAATTTTGACCCCTCAAATTTGACTTTGAGGGGTATTGTTTCGTCTGATCACAAACAAATCCAACAGTTCCGGTGTGGTAATGGCAGCATGGACAATTTTCTGGTTACCGAGGCTTACATTGCACACATAATGCGCGAGGCAAGCACAACAGTTGTGCTTTATGAGGAAAAAATCGTAGCCTATTTTACGCTCTGCCACTCAATTATCAAATTCTATCTTGAGGTGGATATTCCCAAGAAAAGTGGGGGAACGCGAAAGCTTGCTTGCCCTTCTAAGAAAGTAAAGGTTGTTCAAGCTTGGATATTACGAAATATCTTGGAAAAAGTGGAGGCCAATATAGCTTCTACAGCTTTTAAAAAAGGTAGTACTGTAATTCAAAATGTTAAACCCCATGTAGACAACAGATATCTACTCTGCATGGATATTAAAGATTTTTTTGATAATATTACATTTTACGATGTGTTCCATATATTTCGTTCTTTGGGCTACGATGCAACAGTATCTGCCTTACTTTCAAACATCTGTTACCGACAGTGGCCATTTACCGCAAGGTGGAGTAACATCACCTATTCTTTCTAATATTGCTTGCATGAAATTAGATGAGAGGCTATCTAAGTATGTGGGTGCACGTAATATTGTGTATACGCGCTATGCAGATGATATGACGTTTTCTGCAAAATCACCCGAGCTTCTTTTGCGCGCTATGGTAACTATAAAAGCGATTATAGAGAGTGAGCAATTTACTGTTAATGAGAAAAAAACTCGATTGCTTGGTCCAAGGCAGCAACAAAAAGTTACTGGTATCGTTATTAGCAATGACAAGCAGTTAGGAATAGGAAAAAAACAAAAGAAAGTACTTCGTGCAGCCATATATAACTTAATAATGAAACCAATGGGAAAAAATGAACGCCAACAAAAAATGTTATGGATATTAGGTTGGTTGAGCTACTTGAAAAGCATTGATAAGCACAGCTGCAACGAACTAACAGTATATGGTAAAAGATTATTAACCTCAATACAAGTTAACACACCACAAAGGTCAAAAATAATAAAGAATATGTTGGCTCGATTTGTATAAGAATCAGGGAGCAAATATAATAGAACCCGGAATATAATATATTGTCATTACCCGTGGAAGAATATATAATGTAATGAAGAATAGAAAAAGGTAGGTGAGTTCAATCATGGCAACTAGTTCTTTTGAAAAACCCTTAATTATTAAGGATAAGCGAGCTTTAGAAATTATGGAAAAGGGATTCGAGCAGACTACAGGTCGTCGGTCGAATTCGCCACGCGATATTGACTCTGAACTTCGGAAGGGGAGAGCACAATTAGGCAAAGTATCCTCTCGCTTGAAAGCCTCCTTACCGAAATAGGCGAGGATGATACCGCTGAATTGCTCTCAAATTTTTATTGTACCAAGGATGAAGACGTTCAGTCTTTTTTGCGAGAGCGCGCGGTTATATATGAGCGTAAACATAAGGCAAGAACGTATTTGATTGTAAATAGCGAAGAACTAGAGGCGGGGACGCTACAAATCCTCGCTTATTTTTCTGTTGCCTTGAAGGTAATACAGATTGCTGATACTGTCACAAGATCTAAAGCTAAAAAATTGGACGGGCTTTATTCTAACATCGAGCAGACGCCTGGCTATTTAATTGGCCAACTTGCCAAAAATGATGTTTATGCCAGCCAAATTAAAGGCAATGAAGTATTAGACTATGCTTTTGATGTAATTGATAAAGCGTTTTCGGCAGTCGGCGGTCGATTTGTGTTGGTTGAGTGCGCTGACAATGTAAAGCTTAAAAGCTTCTATGACAACTATGGATTTCAGCATTTGCAACAACCTGATGAGTTAGTCCAACTTGTTCGATTCTTATAATGAATTATACTCAAAATCTTAAAGGGGTGATTGACATAAGTCAGTCACCCCTTCCGCAAAAAAATCTTCTAACATTCTTCTAACAAGCTCTACAAAATGCGACTTAAACCATCATAACCAAGACCACTCAAACCATCGAATTGACTGGATTGTTCTAAACGTACAAGGCCTCTAGCCTAGGTTGGGAGGATAGAATTATGTTGATGGATGCAGTAGGGCTAAAGCAGCCTGAGGTAGTGGCTTGTGTTGGTGCCGGGGGGAAGACATCCTTAGTGCAATCACTGGCCGCTGCTGGCCTGGGAGGGCCTATTGTGATTACAACCACAACTAAGATGTTTTATCGCCAGGTAACTGATTATCCGTTGGTGGTGAATGATAACTATGGCGCTGGGGTGGCACAGGTTATGCACATCTTGGCAGAGCAGCATCAGGTGGCGTGGTTTAACAGGCAAGCAGGCGAAAAAGTCATTGGTATACCACCAGAATGGGTGGATCAGCTGGCTGCCGTGCTGCCTGCGGTCTATATTTTGGTCGAAGCAGATGGGGCACGCGGTTGTCTCATCAAAGCCCCGTCTGAGCAGGAACCGGTTATACCTGCCAGTACTACTAGAACTGTCGGCATAGTAAATCTAAGTGCCCAGGGCCAGCCGTTATCGGTAGAAAATACCCATCGTTTGGATTTGGTGACTTGTAGAATTAATAAACAGCTGGGAGAAGTAATCACCTGGCAGGATATAGCTCGGCTGGCTGTGCATCAGCAGGGCATTTTTCAATATGCTCGGGGGAGTAAGGTCTTACTGCTGAGCGGGTGTGACGACAAGGCTGCCAGGCTGGCAGCCAAGCAAATTGCTGGCTATGTTACGTTAGCGAATGTGGGCATCGACCGGGTAGTGGTAGCCACAGGCTATGGCGCTGCTATGCAGGCAAATGAGGTGTATGTGCTGTGAATAACGGAATTGGTGCGGTAATTTTGGCAGCAGGTACTGCCAGTCGTATGGGCCGGCAAAAACTGTTGTTGCCATTGGCGGGGCAGCCCTTGCTAACCCATGTGCTCGGGACTGTGCGCAAATTACCATGGGCTGATTGTATTGCCGTTATTGGGGAACCTGAGGCTGAACTAGCTGCTCTGTGCCACACGCAGGCTATTCGTTCTATCTATAATTCCAAGCGCCAGCAGGGACAGGCTGCGTCGATTACCTTGGGTGTGCAGCAGTTAACCAGTGATCTTGCCGGCATTATGTTTTTTTTAGGTGATCAGCCATTGATATCTCCAGCCCTGATTGCAGGTGTAATTGATCAATTTACCCAGTCGGCTAGTGATAAGGCTATTATTGTGCCCTGTTATCAGGGACAACGCTATAGTCCCGTACTATTTGGAGGCTACTGGCGCGGGTCGTTGGCTACTTTGAGCGGTGATACCGGCGGACGGCAGATCATGCACGCTAACCCGGCACAGGTTGTGGAGGTTAACTGGCCTGAGCAGACACCGTTTTACGATGCTGATACCTGGGCAGACTATCAAAGACTAAAAAAGGTTACTGTAAATCTTTAATGGATACTATATAAATTGGGTAATTGGTAGGAGGTCTGGCCTTGGGACATATCGTCAACGGTGATCGCGAATACCGACTGCTACAGCAACGGCTAGATCAAAATATTACTGGTGCGCCGTATTCGCCGGTATTCATCCAAATACTAAAACTGCTATTTTCACCTGGCGAGGCTACCATTGCTAGGCAGATTCCCTTACGCCCTACCTCGCTAGCTGCAATGGCACGAAAAACAGGACTTCCTGAGGCTGAATTGCAAGCTAAAATACTGTTGATGGCTGAAAAAGGCCTGGTATTTGATTTCGAATATAACGGACAATGTCATGTGGTATTAGCACCGGTGGTTATTGGCTTTTTTGAATTCGTTTATATGCGTACCCGTGATAGCCTGGCCATGGCCGAACTGGCACAGCTATTTGAGCAGTATATGTTGCAGGATGATCAATTTGCTCGCGACATATTCCAAGAGACTACCCAGTTAGGGCGTGCTCTGATACGGGAAGAAGCCTTGGACGATTACTCTGAGGTGCTTGACTGGGAAAAGGCTAGCCAGGTCATTCGGTCGGCCAAGACAGTTGGATTATCATTATGTGCCTGCCGTCACAAAGCCAGCCATTTGGGCAAGGCCTGTGCCGCGCCGCTCAGGACTTGCCTAACCTTTAACAATGGGGCTGATATGCTAATAAAAAAAGGAATGGCCGAACAGTCAAGCGTCAGTGAGGCTATGTCTGTACTTGAACAATGCAAACAGGCCGGTTTAGTGCAAATCGCCGACAATGTACAGCACTCAGTTGGCTTCATGTGCAATTGCTGTGGCTGCTGCTGTGGCATGTTTCAAGCAATAAAGACTTTCAATATTAGGAATGCGGTTGTTACTTCCAACTGGATGGTTCAGATTACTGCGGAAAAATGTACTGGCTGCGGACTATGTGTCAAGGCTTGCCCAGTAGATGCCATCAGCCTTGAGAAAGGCTACGCCGGACAGCCTAAAGCCGTGTGTGAACCTAGTCTTTGTCTGGGATGTGGGGTATGCTACTCGGCCTGTAAGCGTGGTTGTATTAGCATGAGTAGTCGCGAACAGCAAGTCCTGGTTCCTGAGACAACCTTTGATCGCATAGTAACTATGGCTATTGAAAGAGGTAAACTAAGCAACTTTCTCTTTGACGACCCCTCACGACTTAGCCACCGGGCGCTGGGACGTATTGCCGCAGTTATTGAAAGGTCCGCTCCTGTCAAGGCATTTATGGCGATTAAGCCGATACGCTCGGTATTTTTAAGCGCTATTGCCGCAGGCACCAAAAGGTATATAAATATTCGGCGGTAAAGAAGTTTGCAGGCACAGGTAGGTGGTGCATTGACAACGCTACACCACTAGCGTTTAACTTCCGCTTTTGCCAACACACCACCTACCTGCAAAATCTTTAACACTTTGTATATAGAACGGTAATTTTACTTAGACTAGAGGCGATATATTTGTATTTTGCCAATGCCGAGGGACCGGTATTTCGTCCGCCCAGTGAGGCATACAGCTTTATTTTGCGAGTGACAATTGGTTGTTCGCATAATGCCTGCACGTATTGTACTATGTACCGGTCAGTTATGTTTCGCACCTGCCCCCGGGAAGAGATAATGGCTCAGATTAATGCCGCTAAACCGTATAACCAGAACATTCGCCGTATATTTTTGGCAGATGGCAACGCATTGGTTCTGGCAACAGACAAGCTGTTAGACATATTGCAGCTTTTAAAGCAAACATTTCCCCGTTTACAACGAGTATCTTGTTATGCCGGGCCAAAAGACATATTGAATAAAACGCCGTTAGAACTGGCGGCGCTCAGGGATGCCGGGCTCAGGTTGGTTTATTATGGACTGGAGTCAGGCGATGAACTTGTGCTAAGACAGGTGAATAAAGGTGTTAGCGCAGCCGAAACGATCGAGGCTGGTCAGCGTATTGTTGCTGCCGGCATCAAACTGTCAGTTATGATTATTGCCGGTCTTGGCGGGCAAGTCCATTCTAGCCGGCATGCATTCCATACAGCGCAGGCGGTAAATGCTATTCGCCCTCAGATGGTGAGTGCGTTGACGTTAATGCTATACCGCGGTAGTGAACTGGTAGAGCAATTTGAACGTGGTGAATTTATGCCTTTACCACCAGCTAACATTATGGCCGAACTCTACCAACTGGTAAGCGCCATTGATTTACCGCTAGGTAGTCATTGTTTGTTTAGAAGCACCCATAGCTCTAATCATATTGGCTTGGCAGGCACTTTGCCCAAGGATAAGGCCAGATTGCTCCAGGAATTGCAGGCAGCTGAAGCCCAATTGAGATATTTGACTGACTGGGACCCCTACAACAATGTTGAGTAAGATTAAGATATAGATTCATTGCATTCCATATCTTGACAAAAATCGCCCTAGGGCTTAAAATTATGAAAACTTATCAGGTTATCTTCAAAATCTGAGACCGAAAAAATGCAGTAAATCGGCCTTGCTGACAGATAAGTTATTTACTAGTATTAAGGAGGAGTTACATGCGACGCACTATTCAAGTGGAAGAAAAGTTACCGATGATTGAAACGCTGCCGTTAAGTCTGCAACACCTGTTTGCCATGTTTGGAGCCACAGTCCTTGTGCCTATTTTATTTAAAATTAACCCCGCAACTGTATTATTGTGGAATGGTATCGGCACACTGCTCTACATATGTATTACTAAAGGAAAAATCCCAGCCTATCTTGGCTCAAGCTTTGCTTTTTTATCTCCGGTATTTTTGGTATTGGCCCAATACGGGTATGGGGCTGCACTCGGTGGTTTCATTGCGAGCGGTCTTATTTTTACTATCGTAGCCTTAAGTATTGGCGTTGTTGGTACAAAATGGATTGATGTTGTTTTCCCCCCGGCTGCCATGGGTGCCATTGTCGCCATTATCGGCCTGGAACTGGCGCCGGTTGCTGCTGACATGGCAGGGCTATTGGCCAAGACACCTGATCCCCAAGCGATAATGGTATCGATTTTTACGCTCGGGGTGACTATTCTTGGTTCAGTGTTATTCAGGGGTTTTTTTGCTGTTATTCCAATATTAATTGGTATTGTTGCCGGCTATGCCTTAGCATTGGCATTAGGAATGGTCAATTTAGCAGCCGTATACACAACACCCTGGTTTGCGCTGCCTACCTTCTATACGCCTGAATTCAATCTGCAAGCCATCATAATTATCATTCCTGCTTCATTAGTAGTTATTGCCGAACATATCGGCCATTTGGTAGTTACCAGTAATATTGTGGGTCGCGATTTGTCAGCATCACCAGGATTACATCGGTCCTTATTAGGCAATGGCGTATCGACAATGATATCTGGGTTCTTTGGCTCCACACCCAATACTACATATGGAGAAAACATTGGTGTTATGGCTATATCCCGGGTCTATAGTGTCTGGGTAATCGGCTTTGCCGCAGTCCTGGCTATTATTTTATCCTTTGTGGGTAAACTGGCAGCCCTTATTCAAAGCATTCCTGGCCCGGTTATGGGTGGAGTATCGCTGCTATTATTTGGAGTTATCGCAGCCTCTGGTGTTCGAATACTGGTGGATTCGAAAGTGGACTATAACCGGTCACGCAACCTGATTTTAACCGCTGTTGTTCTGATTATCGGTGTCAGCGGTGCCCATATGACCTTTGGTTCGGTTACACTGAAAGGCATGGCGTTAGCCACCATAGTAGCCATCATCCTGGGTTTGGCCTTTACGCTTTTTGACAAACTTGGTATAACCAATGATGTTGCTGAAACTCAGAAAGGTCAGGAGTAAAGATAAACCGGGGCATCAAGCCCCGGTTTTTATTTTAAGATAGAAAGGTTAACTTCCTTAAAAAGGAGGCAAGAGGTTCATTATGCGAACAATGCGGGGGCGTTTTGCTCCTAGTCCTACAGGTGAAATTCATTTGGGTAATGTCTGGACAGCCCTGTTGGCCTGGCTGCAGGTGCGCGCGCTTGGTGGAACCATGGTGTTGAGGGTAGAGGATCTTGACCCTGCGCGCTCCCGACCTGCTTATATAGAAGGTCTGATAGCTGATATGAAATGGCTGGGGCTTGATTGGGATGAAGGGCCAGATATTGGCGGCCGGTATGCGCCCTACTGTCAAGACAAGCGGCGTGAGCTGTACCAGGCAGCGATTGAACGGCTGGCCGCAGCGGGATTGGTGTATCCCTGCTACTGTACTCGGGCGGAACTGGCTGCATCGGCGCCGCATGCTGGCGAAAGTGAACGTGTTTACTCTGGCATTTGTCGGCTGCGTAAGCCTGGCGATGCCACGCAGGCAACTCGGCGTCCAGCGCTTCGTTTAGCTGTGCCACCTGGCGAAATTTGTTTTACAGATTTGCACGCAGGCTTTGTAAGTCAGAATATCTGTCAGGAGGTTGGAGACTTTGTCGTACGGCGTTCTGATGGTATTCATGCCTATCAGCTAGCAGTGGTGGTGGACGATGCTGCTATGAACATTACTCATGTTTTACGTGGGGATGATCTTCTAAGTTCAACGCCGCGCCAAATGTTGCTATACCGCCTGCTAGGAATGGAAGCTCCGATTTTTACGCATGTGCCGCTATTAATAGATCAGGAAGGTCATCGCTTATCCAAACGCCAGCAGGCTTTAGCGATTGCAGCGCTGCGGTCGCAGGGCGTAAAAGCCGAAGGTATTATCGGCTATCTAGCCTGGAAATCCGGTTTACTGGAACAATACCAGCCAGTTAAAGCTTCAGAACTCATTGACAGCTTTACGGTTGACAAACTGCCGTCAGGCCAAATTGTTATTGAACACTCGTTGCCGTTATTGTCATAACACCACTTATATTAAGGATTGTTACCGCAAAGTGCGCAAAGTACGCAAAGGGGTTAACGGTATCGTGGACTATATAGCATTTAAAGATATTGTCTATCCATAAGATGGTGTCTCGGCAATCCCCGTAACCCCGTAACCCCTCGGCCTTTGCTGGAAAAAGCGTTCCGCAGGAGAAAAGCCGGGCGGTATTCCGTAAAAAAATCCGTACTGTCTGAGCGTAGCGAGTTTACGGATTTTAGGAATACCGCCTGGCTTTTCAGCTATTGGAGGCTTGGGGCCTAGACCTTTTGTTACTTTTGGGGCAATGCCAAAAGTAAAAGGCCCTCACCTTGTATTCGATTGATCAAATTTCTGATGTGTGTAAATCCAAAGAACTAGCCAAAAGCCAAGCCCATCCCATTTTAAGGATTGTTACCGCAAAGTATTCAAAGTACGCAAAAGAATAACGGTATCGTGGACTAAAGCATTACTATTTTTTTTTTGCTGAAGATTAAAAGGCCGCGCTAGCGGTTTTTTTATGCAGTTTTAGCTTTTATATATTCCTCAGTAAAGAAGTTTGCAGTCGCAGGTAGGTGAAGCATTGACAATGCTTCACCTACCTGCAAAAGTCTTTAACCGTTGTATATATTAGAAAAATTGACTTGAAAATTAACTCAAAATTGACTTATAAAGTCAGTTTTGAGTTATCACATGGTTATTTTTTCGATAAAGCAGCATTAAAGAATGGAACAAGTTATTTTTTAGAGTATAAATTTATTAATCAAGATATTTTAGAATCATTCTATAGAGTATCCAATAAAGATGTACAGGCGTAGTGTTATTACAAGAAGTGAAATGCCAGTGGTGAATTGTACGAACATATATACATAGAAAAAAACTCTATTAGATTTTATATATGTGAAAAATTTTCTTTTAAATATATTTGGCACGATTATTGCTAGTATAAATATTAAATAGTGTTTGACTCTTCTTTTTTTTTAAGGCAAATAGAAATAAAATAACATTATTTTATTGGACAATGATGTCCTGGAGATTATTAATCCCCAGGACATTTATTTTTTTTAATACTTTAGTGGGGGTTATTAATAAGATGGCTAATACCTATGATTTAATTCTTATCCTCAATACGGTTTGTCTCTTACAAAAATACTTAATATAGAATTCTTTATATAGTAAAGCAGACCACTCAAACTCGTCATATGGTTATTAATTTAGCCAATAGCCATTAATCGCTAATCTGAAGGGAGTACACAATGGATACTAATCGAATGCTGCATTTTGAAAAAATGAGCTTTGGCAAAAAAATGGAATTGTTCTCTCAAAGTCAAATTCTTAAGTCAATCGCTGATAACTTCTATGCGTCGATGGAAGTGGCCTTGCTCCGCACTCAACTTGTCGAACTGATTGACGAAAATTATGATCTTGGTAAAGTAGTCGAGGTTTATGAAATTTTTGGCGGCTATGTAAACAGAAGCTTTGGTATTTATGTTGAGAAAAATGGAAAACAGCAAGAATATTTTGTCCGAAAATATAAAAGCGGTATTACCGACAAGGAAATATTATTTGAACATAAACTCATAGACTTTTCGATCGAAAATGGTTTATATCAGGCTGCTGGGCTGATTCAAACTAAAAATAAGGATACTTTCATTAAAACACAAAGTGGCGAGATGACCGATTACTATGCTATTTATCAATATTTACCGGGTGAGGACAAGTATACATGGGACAATCCTAATTGCAACGATACCGAGTATGCGAGTGCCGCCGAAGTATTGGCTTTGTTTCATAATGCATCCCGCAAATTCGACCCTGCAGGACTGGAAAGGGCCGAACCCAAAATTATGGAATTTTTACCAACAAGGGCCAGTGTTTATAAAGAGTTTGCCCAAAGAGATATTAGCACTAAGTATCATACTTACTATGTCAAGCAACTGGATATGATTTTGGAAGTTCTCAACACTTCACAAATACCGGAAAATGTTTGGCGGCAGATGCCGTTTAATCCGTGTCATAATGATTTTCATCCGGGAAATTTGAAGTATTCCAATAATAAAGCGACTAGCTTATTTGATTTTGATTGGTCGAAAATTGATTTGCGCTTGTTTGATGTTTGTCTGGCGCTGGCTTATTTTTGTAGTTCCTGGGACGATGAAACCGATGGTGTGCTGCGTCTTGATAAATGTGCTATCTTCCTTAAGTCATATCAACAGAAGTTGCAGGAATTAGGCGGGCTTGTCCCCTTAACGGCGGCAGAAAAAGACTATTTCCCAACAATGATGGCGGCAGCAAACATGTATTTAGTCAACTGGGATGTATGTGCCTATTATAATGGAACGAACCTGAACGAGTATGAGTACATTGCGTATTTATCGCACAATGTCCGGTTGATGAAGTGGATTGAAAAGCATAAAACGGAAATCGCCGAGATGATAACAGCGATATAACGATACCAAAATTAATATGAGGGGGTAGTACAATGTCGGAAATAAGTGTAGCGAGCAGAATTGAAGTATTGCAGGCCAAGCAGGAGTTATCCCATACCAAGAAGGGACTATTATCAGGAGTGATTTCAGGGGCACTCTGGGGCTTAGACGGAGTTATCCTGGGGATGGCATTGGCGATGGCACCCTTTAGCGGCGGTTCATCCCTTTACGCAGGGCCGCTGGCAGGCGCAGCTATGCATGATGGTTTTGCCGGTTTTTGGCTTTTTCTCTATAATCTGTTTACCGGACGCTGGCGGGAATATGGCCGGACTCTGGTAACAAAGCCGGGAATGATTGTATGTTTAGCGTCGCTTTTTGGTGGACCCATCGCTATGTCCGGTTACATGCTGGGAATCAATATGGCAGGAGCATCCTATGCGTTGGCAATTACAGCTATGTATCCTGCTGTAGGAGCCATACTGGCGGTATTTCTGTTGAAGGAAAAAATTACACCCCGCGTATGGTTGGGCATTATCCTTTGTATTGCTGGTGCCATTATTGTCGGTTATACGCCGCCGGAAGGAGATTTCCCCCAATTTTATCTAGGACTTGGTCTGGCGTTGTTGGCTACCTTTGGCTGGGGTATGGAAGGCGTACTCTCCACCTTTGGTATGGATATGGTAGATCCAGATATAGCAATCGGTATTCGTGAAGCGGCCTCTTTTGTCGTTTATCTAATTGGAGTGCTTCCTATTGCAGCTGGACTGATCGTCTTCTGGGATGCATTTAAAGAGCAAAGTTTATACTATGTAGCTTTAGCTGGTCTAATGGGAGGGCTGTCCTATTTGCTGTGGTACCGGGCTTTGAATATGACTGGCGTTGGCCGCGCTATGGCTCTTAATATTACCTATGCGTTATGGGCTGTATTTTTCGGCTGGCTGCTTACAGACTTGGAATTAACCGCAAATTTAATCGGCGGTGCAGTAGTAATAACAGTAGGAACCTTACTGGTTGTTGCCAATCCTAAAGAACTTGTTCAGTTACGCAATAAATAAGGGAGGTAAGAGTATGAAATTGCCAATGAGATTTAGAATTCTTCATTTATTATCAGAGGGTATCAGTTTATCTACTGCTGAAATTATAGCTAATTTACAGTCCGAGTATGCCGGTGAAGGCCAGTTTAAGGAATCAATTATGAATCTTCATTTGTCATCCATGCGTGCGGTAGGGCTGATTGAGATTATTGAATTATCGTTAGATGCGGTAGGGGCATTACAACAAAAGTATAAAATAACTGAATTTGGAAGAAGCAGATTAAGCTATTTGCCTAGTTCGTGGCAGAAATCAGGTTCTAAAGTAGCTGTGTAAATTAAGTTTGGAATTTGCGGCCAGCCAACTACTGGTCGCTCCCGTATGTGTTAATGCAGTTTATAAATAAGTATGGATTAGCAGTGATAAAACAAGTGGAGTGATTAGAAAATGCAATTTAACAGATTTTTTACAGATGATCAAGTAAAGCGGATTCATGAAGCATCACTTGAACTGCTGGAGAATGTCGGTATATTGGTTCACAATGACAAGGCACGGGAAATCTATGAAAAAATAGGCTGCAAGGTAGACAAGGGCAGTGGTTTGGTGAAGTTTCCCGCTCAAGTTGTGGAAAAGGCCAGACAGTCGTTTGTGCCGACTTACACCTTTACTGCACAGGACCCGGATTTTGATAGAGTGCTGCCATTAGATGGGCCGGTGGTTGTGACAGGCAGTTCGGCACCGAATATCATTGATCCCAAAACAGGGGAAGAACGTCGGGCGACTTCGGCTGATATTGCCAATATCGCGCATCTAATCAATGAATTACCAGGTTTTGATGTTTTTTCGATTTCCACTTTAGCCGATGATGCGCCTCCCGGACAATTTAGTCTTTCCCGTTTCTATCCGGCCCTAAAGAATTGTAAAAAACCTGTTCGTAGCAACACCCCAAATATGAAGGATTTAGCACAGGTTTTGGAACTGGGAGAGCTGATTGCCGGTGGCAAGGCGGCGTATAGAGAGCGCCCATTTATCAATCATCACTATTGTCCGATGGTTGCACCATTGACAATGGATGTTGAATCCACCGAGGCCGTTATTTATCTTGTGGAGCAGGGGTTGCCTGTATATGGAACAATTGTACCAAATGCCGGTTTGACTTCACCCATGAGCCTTACTGCGACAGTGACTCTGGGCAATGCTGAGTTTTTAGCTTTATCAACCTTAATTCAAAGTATTCGCCCAGGAGCTCCTCAAATTTATGCCGTATTATCGACAGTGGCAGATATGCGCACAGGCAACTATGCTCCCGGAGCCATTGAAACAGGGATGCTGCAAATGGGTCATACTGAAATGGCTAATTATTATAATGTTCCGTCCGGCGGTTATATTGGTCTTACCAACTCCCATTTAAATGATGCACAAAGTGGTTATGAGTCAGGCATGAATACGACCGGCGCCTTGCTAGCGGGTGCAAGCTTATTCAATATGGGTGGCCTTTTGGGCAGTTTAATGGCTTTCGATTTTGGTAAAGCGGTTACTGACAATGAAATTGCCTTGAATCTTAAGCGGATAAAACGGGGGATGGAGTTCAGTGAAGAGAATCTCTGCCTTGATCTTATTGCTACGGTTGGACCTGGCGGCAATTATATGAGTGAAGAACATACCATGGAAAATATGCGTTCCATTGCCGTGTTGCCGAAAGTGGGTACCAGAGAAATGCGGGAGCATTGGGAAAGTGCAGGACGAACTGATTATCAGACCCGGGCCATGCGTGAGGCAGCCCGTATTCTCAGCAAAGAAAATCCAGCAAAATTTTCGAATGAACTTGATGCGAAAATTCGCAGTTATTTCCCGAACCTAGTCGCTGGGGATGCAAAATGGGACGCAAATTAAATATATGGCGAAGTACTGCTAGGACAATGAGGTATTGGAGATATCTTTTGTCAAATTAATCAAATAGCTATAAATTTTGCTTACAGGAGGAGTTGACGCTCCTCCTGATTAATTTAACTTATTGTCTGTTTGAAAAGCAGCCGGAGGATGATTACGATGAAGTCTAATAATCTGATTATGTTTGATTATGATGGTGTGATTGTAGATTCACTACAAGTTTTCACTAAAAATTATATCGCAGCTTGCCAGGAAAATGGCTTGCAGGAAATAAAAAGCGAACAAGATGTACTGTCGCTGTTTGAAAACAATGTGTACAAAACGTTAACCCAGCAGGGCGTTACTGCAGCAACCATTAATGGAATTCTAGTGTCTTATGAGCGGAGGCAAAGTGATTATCTAGATAAGTTGAAACTGTTTGACGGAATGGCCGATGCCTTGCAAAGGATTTCTCTTGAAAACAAAGTTTTTATTATTACGTCCAATCTCTCTGAAGCCACGGAAAGTGTTCTTTTACGGCAGGGAGTTACGTGTATAGAGGAAATAATGGGGGCGGAAAAAGAAAAAAGCAAGATTAATAAAATTAGCAAGGTTATGTCTAGATATAAAGAATGGCCGGCCTTCTATGTGGGTGATACCAAGGGAGATATGATTGAAGGTAAAGCCGTCGGGGCCACTACGATTGGTGTCGGCTGGGGCTGGCATAGTATCGAGAAACTCAGGGAGGGGGGAGCCGATTTTATAGCGCAATCGCCACAAGAATTAGTTAGCATAATCTCACGATATGGCCGCAGGGAGGAAATAAGCGGAATCTTGGACAAATACACCTAGTAGACTTAGTCTGTAAATCGTTAAACAATATAGCCTAGAGTACTTCTAGGCTATATTGTGTTAAACCGATACAGCTTAACAGATCCGTTTCTCAATTTCATCAATCAATGTTTTTTCCGAAGGGATAATGTTGTCAAACACCAGTTCATTATTGATGAGCATGGCCGGAAGATTTTTTACGCCCAATTGAGACATGCGTTTGATACCGGCTCTTGTCTTAACCAGTGATTCGCGCCAGGTGAGTTTTTCACCATATTTGGGCATGATCTTCCGAACCGCTTCACACATATACTGACAAGGCGGACAACCTTCCGAATCAAGGGTAACAATTTCAATAAATATATGCCCCGGATCAACTTGGACGTCTTCGAACTCAGCTTCTATTTCATCATTCATTTGCCGGTCTGAGGTTAACACATCTAAGGAAGCAGCATTGCCATTAACATAATTTGCAATAGCAATAATATTGTTAACCGGGGTCTCAAAAGGGATATCACAGCCAGGAGATAGGATATAGCCAACTCCTTTGCCACTTTCCATCTCTTGCCTGGCTTCTTCTACATTTTCCAGTGGTGAGCCAAACAGCATTACCGTTGTAAGCGGCAAATTTCCGCCATAGGATACTTTATATTTGCTGGCGACTTCTTTGGCGCCGGCTAGACTGACGTTCTCATCGAAAGCAATACCGTTCGTTTCCGTTTGGCACATGAGTTCAAGATTTTTGCTGGCATCGCCGCAGCAAAAGGTAGTGACCTTTAATCCCAGTGATTTAACATACTGATTTAGCTCGGTGGCATAAGGCTGAACAAATTTCTTAAAGTGCCTTGGTGAAATCTGCGAAGTCATTGGATCAACAACGGCAATGATTTCAACACCTGTTTTGGCATACATTCCTGCTAACTCTTTTTCAACTTTCGTGCAAAACTCAAGAAGTTCTGCTACTTTTTCCGGCTCTTCCATCATTTCAGTGAATATTTCTGTTCCACGTAAATGAAGAGCCAGCGTGAACGGACCACAGATGAGTGCATATAACGCGATTTTATCTCCGAGGGATGCAACAAGTTTACGAGCGGCAGCTAAAGCAATAGGATATCTGCCATCGTTCTCTGTCGGTAATTTTAATTCAGAAAGCGGCTTTTCTTCTAAAACATGAGTTTGCACAGCCGGCGGGTTATTTTTTGCCCATTTTAGTTTGCAACCCAAGGCTTCAGCCTCAATTTGAATATCAAAAACTACAGGCAATCCATCAGGCTGATACAATTCATACGCTTTGGTAATACCTTTTACGATATTATCTGCGTCTTTTAAATAGGTTTCTGCGTCCAAGCCAATTAAATTGGCAGTCTGTACGCCTGCATACGGAACCCAGGGAATTCTGTCAACTGGTTCAAAGCTTAATGTTTTTAAAACTCTTTCCTTACCGTTCATTTTCATGACCTCCTAAGAAACAAGAAGCTGAGCAGCTATTTCAACTGCAGATGTAGCATCTGACGCGTAATGAGCGCCAACTTCCTTCGCATAACGATCAGTTACTGGTGCGCCGCCAATCATAACATGAACTTTGTCATAAAGCCCGGCGTCTTTTAACGCTTCAATAGTATCCTTCATGGCCACCATTGTTGTAGTCAACATAGCTGCCATACCGACAATCGCAGGCTTATGTTCATTCACTGCCTCCACAATGGTTTCCGGCGCTACATCAATGCCCAAATTAATCATTTCGTAACCAGCACCTGACATCATCATACTTACCAGCTTCGTACCAATGTCATGCAAATCGCCTTGAACAGTGGCCAGCACTACTTTTCCCTTCTTCGCCATATCGCCTTCGTTTAACAGTGGCGCAATTATTTCCATACCGGCCTGCATGGCTTTAGCTGACATAAGTACTTCCGGAACAAACATCTCTCCGGCTTTAAATAAAACACCTACTTCATTCATCCCAGCCAATAGACCTTCGTTTAAAATCTGTTTTGCACTGCAGCCGTCATCAACCGCTTGCTGCACTAATTCTTTAACTTTTTTTACTTGGCATTCCACTAAACTATTTGCAATTTTTCCAAATAGAGCACTCATCTAATTTCCTCCTTAGTAAGTCACCTGATTTTGTATATCTATCGTTACATATTTATATACTTGCAATTACTATGCCAACTTTTGAAAAATATCAAAATAAAATTTAAATTTGTGTCAGACGGCTTAATTCAAGCAACTCAAGCATAATTATGTTTATAATAATCATAGAAATTGCTACAAATACTAAAGTTATTTACAAACAAAGCTTTTTAAAATTATCAACAAGTTAAATCAGACTTGCACAAGTCGAGCCAGACTCATATTTTTAGGCATGGAACAAGACCATCCAAGAACCCCCGGGTGGTCTTGTTCTAGAATAAGAAAGTATAGTGCGACCGGGCAAGGTCGTAGTTCCAAGCGGGTGGAACTACCGTTTGGTAAAGCCTAACCAGCAACCAGTACATTCCGGCACCCCTCGTACCCCCCGCCCTTTGCCGGAAAAAGCGTTCCGCAGGAGAAAAGCCGGGCGGTATCCCGTTAAGAAATCCGTACTGTCTGAGCGTAGCGAGTTTACGGATTTTAGGAATATCGTCTTGCTTTTCAGCTTTTGGAGGCTTGGGGCCTAGACTTTTTGTTACTTTTGGGGCAATGCCAAAAGTAAACCCCCGTTATTTTCGTATCCTTTGCGCTCTTTGTGACCTTTGTGGTTCAACAAACATACCCCTCATAGCCCAAAACCAAACCTATTTTAAGGATTGTAACCGCAAAGTACACAAAGGGTTAACGGTAGCGTAATTGCAAGGGGGCAGGCTTTGTAATTTTAGAAATTGTGTCTCCAAGGCGGTATCCCGGCAACCCCCGTAACCCCGCGGCCTTTGCCGGAAAAAGTGTTCCGCAGGAGAAAAGCCAGGCGGTATTCCGTAAAAAAATCTGTACTGTCTGAGCGTAGCGAGTTTACGGATTTTAGGAATACCGCCTGGCTTTTCAGCTTTTGGAGGCTTGGGGCCTAGACCTTTTGTTACTTTTGGGGCAATGCCAAAAGTAAAAGGCCCCAAGCCTTGTATTCGATTGACCAAATATCTGATGTGTACAAATCCAAAGAACTAGCCAAAAGCCCATCCCATTTTAAGGATTGTTACCGCAAAGTATTCAAAGTACGCAAAGGAATAACGGTATCGTGGACTATAGCATTACTATTTTTTTGCTGAAGATTAAAAGGCCGCGCTAGCGGTTTTCTTACTCCTGATTTAAAAAGGGTTTTATAAAATTAAACTTAATTAGCCATAAGATTAGTATGGGGGGCAGGTGTATATTTCCGAATAAGGCGACTAGCTTTACTTTGACTGATTTTTAATGTTTTAGCCACTTCATAGGAACTGCCTAATTGCTGATAGGATTGAAGAATTAGGTTTTTTTCTACTTCGTTCACTGCATCTTCGAGTGAAAGGTCGTGGTTGGCAATGGAAGTTAGATTTAAAGCACTTGGACTTTCTTGCCTTGAATTCTGGCTGGGATTAATGCCCTTCGGTAAATCAAAATCGTCAATAAGGTTATCTTTATTGACAACGACTAATCGCTCAATCATATTTTCGAGTTCTCGGGCATTTCCCGGCCAAGAATAGTTTAGGAACAAGTGAATGACTCTTTCTGATAATTGTCGTTTGCAGTTATATTTCTGATTAAATTTCTCTAAAAAATACAAGGCTAGCGGGATGATTTCTTCTTTCCTTTCGCGAAGGGATGGAATCTCAATTTCAAATACATTAAGACGATAATATAAATCTTCACGAAATTGCCGTTGCTTGATCATCTCCTGAATATTGCGGTTAGTTGCTGCTATAATTCGGCAATTGACCTGCTGGACTTCTCTTCCTCCCACTTTATAGTATTGATTTTCCTGAAGGACTTGCAGTAGTTTTGCTTGCATACGGAGAGGAAGTTCGGCAATTTCATCCAGAAAAAGGGTTCCGTCACTTGCGAGCTCAATCAATCCGATATTTCCCTTTGCATTGGCGCCGGTAAATGCGCCTTTGGAATAACCGAACATTTCGGATTCCATGAGTTCAGAGGGAATAGAAGCGCAGTTTACGGCAATAAACGGTCCGTCACGTCTGGGACTGCTTTTATGTATGTGTTTTGCCATATGGCTTTTCCCTGAACCCGATTCTCCAAGCAGGAGAATCGTAGAATTGACTTGAGAAATTCGCTGAACAAGAGTTAACAAATTGGACATCCGTTGACTTTTCGAGATAAATTCAGGAATATTCATCTCTTTTTTACGAAGAGTTTCAATCTCTTTTTGATAGCGGTCAAGTAGTTTTTGACTCTTGGAAAGCTCTAACTTAATTCCGGTAGCCTCGGTAATATCTCTGGCATTTTCTATTACATATTCAAGCGCGCCATTTTTATTAAAAATAGGAGTAGCAGTCGTTAATAGGGTTTTGCCGATTCGGGTCTTCTGTTCTAGTGTGATACTTTTCTTTTCTATTAAAACAATTGGGCTAACTCGAGGAAACCAGTAATGACCTGCTGATAGTTCGTTTGAACTCTTTCCAATGATCTCCAAAGCGCTGATACCACAATGTTTTTCTACCGCCTGATTGACGTAGACTACAATTCCCTGCGCATCTGTAACATAGATTTCATCATGCGAATACTCCAGGATTTTTTTCAGAAGTTCGTAAGTAAGGCGTGGTGTTTCGTGCATGCTTGATTTCCTCCTTTCGGGAATGTCGGTATTAGGGGGGAGTAAGATTATTTATAAAGTACAAAACAAAAACGGTGCTTAATTAGTAAATCTAATTAAGCACCGTTGCTTTACGTATTCTCTTTTCTCTAGTAAGCGTTCTCGTCAATGGAAATCAATGAAACGATAATTCAAGCATCCTAGAATAACGGTAATTATTTATTTGCAATTCATGAATGAATTATATCATCTTTGATTTTAAAATGCAATAAAATTTTTTGAAAAATGACTCAGAAAAATGACTTAGGAAGTCAGTTTTGATTCATCCGCAGAATGTTCATTTCTCGTTGAACGCATAAAAAGTGAACTATATATTTCACAGTTAAGAAGTTTGCTGGCGCAGGGAGGTGATGTATTGACAACGTTGCAAAAGTCTTTAATACGCTCTATATAGATAGGCTGAATTTTATTTTTGGGAGCTTGGCATGATTCTTGCAAAATATATTTATTGGGTTGATTTCTGTGATTGATACAGGCAAACAGATTGGAGGAAAATCTATGATTTTAAAGGCTAAGGTCTACAATAAAATCTTTGCCTTTACGGACCTAAAAGAGGTGTTGGCTAAGGCAAACGAAGAAAAATCTGGGGATATCCTTGTAGGTATCGGTGCACAATCCGCATCCGAACGGGTTGCAGCTAAATTGGTATTAAGCAACCTGACACTGGAGGACATATATAATAACCCGATAATACCCTACGAAGAGGATGAAGTGACGCGGGTAATTTATGATGGACTAAATGTAAGAATTTATCAGGATATCAAAGCTTGGACGGTAGGTCAGCTGCGCGAATATATTCTGGATCACAAGACAACCGGAGACGATCTAGCTCGTATCAGCCGCGGACTTACCAGCGAGATGATTGCGGCTGCCGCTAAGCTCATGTCAACTATTGACTTGGTCTATGGCGCTAAAAAGATGCGCAACGAAGCGCATTGTAATACAACAATCGGCAGACCGGGAACACTGGCGTTCCGTAATCAGCCTAACCATCCGACAGACCATGTAGAGGGTGTAATGGCTTCCTTGAAAGAAGGTCTTTCCTATGGATCGGGCGACGCTGTCATTGGGATAAACCCGGTTGAAGACAATGCGGAGACTGTAGCGCGTTTGCTTGATATGGTGAAAAACTTTATGGTTCAGTGGGAAATTCCGACCCAAAATTGTGTTTTGGCGCATATCACCACGCAGATGAAAGCCATTGAAAAAGGGGCGCCTGTTGATCTGCTGTTCCAAAGTATCGCTGGTACCCAAAAAGCAAATGAGGCCTTTGGCATTTCTAAAGAACTAGTTGATGAAGGGTTTGAACTGATAAAGCGTAAAGGAACAGCCGCCGGGCCTAACCTCATGTACTTTGAAACAGGTCAGGGATCGGAAGTGTCACTTGATGCCCACAATGGCGTGGACATGATGACATTGGAAGCCCGTACATACGGATTCGGACGGCACTATCGCCCTTTTATGCTCAACAATGTTTCGGGCTTCATCGGTCCCGAGACTCTCTACTCGGGAAGAGAGGTCCTTCGTGCCGACCTGGAAGACTTATTTATGGGTAAGCTGCATGGATTACCAATGGGGATTGCTCCCTGTTATACCAATCACATGAAAGCAGACCAAAATGACCAGGAGATGGGGACACTGCTGTGTGCCATGGCCGGAGCTAATTTCTTTATGGGAGTTCCCGGCGGCGACGATATCATGCTCAATTATCAGGACACAAGCTATCACGACGATGCGGCAACTCGCGAAATTCTTGGGTTACGGCCGCTTCCGGAATTTGAAAAATGGCTGGAAAAGATGGGAATCATGGAAGATGGCCGCCTAACCGAACGTGCTGGGGACCCATCTATTTTTATAAAATAAGAGTGAGGGGGGAAGTAGGACGGTGGTAACGAACGAATGTGGAAAAAGTGTTCAGGATTTGCTGGCAGAAGAAGAAATGGTAACTCTCGTTTCGGCGAATGAAATTATGGTAGATCAACCGGCTAATTTTGATGCAATAAAAGCAATGAAAAAAGCTACAACAGCCCGGATTGGAATCGGGAGAGCGGGAGCACGTCCTAAAACGGCTTCATGGATAAAACTTCTGGCCGACCATGCCGTTGCGCAGGATACTGTTTTTACGGATGTTTCTGAAGAGTTTCTGAAACGTATGAATTTATTTTCTGTACAAACGTTAGTGGAAAGCAAAGAACAATTCCTGACCCGTCCCGATTTAGGGCGGCGTCTCTCAGAAGAGTCAATCAAAACTGTTCTGGAAAAATGCGAAAAAAATATAGACGTACAAATTCTTGCAGTTGATGGACTCAGTTCAGCGTCTATTGAAGCTAACGTGCAGGACATCCTGCCGGCACTGATCCAGGGCTTAAAAACAGCGGGAATTAAAGTGGGGACCCCGTTTTTCGTAAAATATGGACGAGTTGGTGTTCAGGATCAAATTGCCAGGCTATTAAATGCGGAAGTCATCATATCCCTGATTGGCGAGAGACCGGGTCTGGGAACGGCAGAAAGCATGAGCGCCTATATCATTTACCGTCCTAATGAGAAGACGGTGGAAGCTGACCGTAATGTGGTATCTAACATTCACCGGGGAGGTATTCCGCCGGTAGAGGCCGGAGCCCATCTGGTGGAGCTCTTACAGCAAATTCTTCAGGCAAAAGGCCGGGTGTAAGCCTGACAACTCTTGCTCTAAACTAGTGGATATTGATTATTTGCAATTATTATTGGAGGGATGAAAACATGTACGAGAAAGTTGAGTTTGAGTCATCAATTTCTCTTGAACATATCGGAAGAATCTTTAACATGGTTAGTTTAATTCCTTGTTTTCAAGACAAAGGTATCAGCCGGATTGAAGTTCTCCCCGGCGGTCTTACGAACAATAACTATAAAGTAACGATTGATAGCGTTACCTATGCGCTGCGTTTAGCAGGTGAAGGAACAATTGAATATCTAAACCGTCCGGCAGAAAAACATAATGCCCAAAAAATGTCTGATTTCGCAGTCAATGCTCCGATTATTTATTATGATGAGACTACAGGCAATCAGGTATGCAAATATATTGACAATAGTATAACACTACACCCCGAGCATTTCAGCAAACAGCACTATATCAAGCTTGCTGCACAGGCTTTTAGCAAGTATCATACATCTGGAGAAAAATTTATCTCAGAATTTAATCCGCTTCGTGAGACGCGAACATACCGTAATCTGTTAACTCAAAAACAGTACGGGTTTTATGAAGGTTCGGAGTTGATGAGTCAGAAATTGGATGAGATTGAGGCCTTGCTGGCAAAACACCCGGCACAGTCAGCTCCCTGTCATAATGATCCCTTATGTGAGAATTGGCTGGATGATCAGAAAAACTTTTACCTTATCGATTGGGAATATGGTGGGATGAATGATCCCATGTTTGATTTGGGCGCATTAGCCATTGAGGCGGATTTAAATGACGAGCAGGAACGTTATCTCTTACAAGAATACTTTGGTGGAGATTTAACAGAAAAACAATGGGGCTCCCTCATTATTAACAAGTTTCTTTGTGACGCACTCTGGTCTTATTGGGCCGTGCTCCAAATAGCAAATGGTAAATCGTACGAAGATTACTGGCCCTATGGGCTTAATCGCTATAACCGGGCCTATAAGCTTATTCATGAAGGGAAGCTTGACCGGGCACTGCAGGCTTTGGCAAGTTAGTCAAGCTTCTTATAGTTTTAGAATAAGAAAGTATATAGTTTTGGGAGTCGCGGAGGTCTTATAAAACAAGGGGTGTCAAGTACAAAACCAGGCACAGGCAGTCGTAACTCCCGTAACTCCGCGGCCTTTGCCGGAAAAAGCGTTCCGCAGGAGAAAATCCGGGCGGTATTCCGTAAAAAAATCCGTACTGTCTGAGCGTAGCGAGTTTACGGATTTTAGGAATATCGCCCGGATTTTCAGCTTTTGGAGGCTCCGGGCCTAGACTTTTTGTTACTTTTGGGGCAATGCCAAAAGTAACACATCTCTCATTGTATTCGATTGACTGGATATCTGATGTGTGCAATTCCCAAAAACTGCGTTAGCGGGTTTTGTTTAAAGTAAGAAAGGGAACCCAAATCCTCTTTGGGTTCCCTTTTTTACTAGTATTAATGGATGACTACTAGAATTTTAGCCTTTTCTTGGATGCTTCTTTTTCTTTAGCTTTAATTTCAGTGGTTTCGGCTTCCGCTTCTTTAACGATTTCTTGAAGCTGGCGCTGAATATTCTCGGGTAACGGATTTGGAGTTTTAAAGTTTTCGAGAATATCATGCGCTTTTTCGTATGAGCATTCAACGATATCTTTGCCACCGTCAGCTAACCAGGTCTCCCGGTTTCTGCGGTCAAGCAATTTCGATTTGGAAAGCTCTTTGAAATTCGCAAACGTATGATCATGGCTAAGGAATTCTCCGGCAGGTCCTACCTCTCGAATAATATCAACAGCCATTTTATCATCTGTTACAGGAATTCCTTTAACTGTGTGCAATATCATGCGGGCCATTTCATTTTGCATCACAAGTTGAGCATAGTCCCAAGTGAGGCCACCTTCAAGCATCCCTAAGCCGTAAATCATGTTAGCGCCTGCTAACGCTGGTAATAAGGCTGTTAGGGTAAACTCATGGGCTGCTTGGGCATCAGGGACTTTGCTATCTGTCTATCCCCCGGCGACCCAGCTCGGTAAATTATAGAACTGGGCAAGTTTGGCTACCGCAGAACTAAATAGTGCAAGCTCTGGAGTACCAACACAGGCAACTGTCGTCCGGAGGTCAATCATGGTCGTAGAAGTTCCATAGACCATGGGATGGCCCTTTTTCACCAACTGGCCAAGCACAAGCATACTAAGAATTTCAGCGTTGTGTGTTACCAGGGAGCTTGCTAAATGAACGCAGGTGGTTCCGCCTGCTAACCCCATTGAATTAACCTTCGCGGGAACCCCCTGACGAATGGCTTCAATAAGGGTATCTGTAGCGCCTTTGGAATGAAGCAAAGGACTTACTGGGTCCGTACTTTGGGAAAATAGAGGACGGTCGCGAAATTTATCTTCGCCACCGGCGACCACGTAGCCCATCTTAGCCACAGCACGCATGTTCTCAGGACGGGTCATCCCGATATACGCATGTTTTGTCGAGTGATTATAGAAGGACTCGGCAATATGGACTTGAGCAACGTCGGGATCTACTTCTGATGGGCCAATGGCCCGTTCAAAAACAACAATTTGATCCATGGCCTCGCAAAAACGTGTCACGTCATCGACGTCTTTTTTTAGAGGCTTGCGCAATTCATGCGTATAGGGGTCGATCATGTGAACTGCTTCGCCAAAATTGACAAACCCTGTGCGGTTACCTTCATTTAACCAATCATTTTCAGGATTTCTTCCGCACGCCCGAAACGTTTTAGGGGTAGAACGTAAGGCATCTTCAACTAAATAGGCTGGGATTTTAACAATATTCGTTTCTCTGTCTAATGTACAGCCATTACTGTAAAAGATCTCACGGGCTTCTTCACTATCGACTTTCACCCCTATGTTTGTAAGAACATCAAGGGTGGCGAGATGGATATCATAGAGTTCATCGTTGGTAAACATGTTGAGGCCAATTCCTTCCATGCGGGTGGAACCGGCGCGTATTCCTCTAACTGTCAAATATTTCACCTCCGAAATTATTTATCTAGAAGCTATGGTATTGCTGTAGTTCCTGATGTAAATAAAGGTTTCACCTCCTTGAAAAAGTGGATACCATAACGCATAGTATTAGCTAATATAACCAAGGAGCCACCGCAATCATATTTTAATGCAATAATCATGCCAAAGTTAATTTAAACAGAAGAGACACCTAAAAAGAAAGAGTTAACTCCGCGTTTAATACCAGTTGCCTGATGAAAAATAGAAGTTGAATAAAGTTTGCTGCGCCTGGATTGGAAAAAGTAAGACAAAAAATGACTCAAAAACGACTTGAGAAGTCAATTTTGATTTATCAAAATAACGCCCGGATAGTAGATAAGTCTTGTTAAAATCGGACTTTATGTGCAAATCCCCTTTTTGAACCATTGGCATGATTCTTGCAAAATATGTTTTAGATAAGGTGTAGAGACGTAAGTTTAAATAATGTTAATTGAGGTGACTAGACATGAACGATTCGGCAGTGCAAACAATGACTAGTGTGGGAATCGACATCGGAACAACGACCACTCAACTTGTTATCAGCCGACTTACCCTTGAAAACACGGCATCTGCTGCTCTTATTCCCCGGGTGGAAATCACAGATAAAGAAGTAATTCACCGCAGCCAAATCTATTCCACCCCTTTACTTAATCATGATTTGGTTAATGCAGCAGAAGTTTCACGGATCGTAGAAATGGAGTACCGTCAGGCAGGAGTTGCATTTCAGGATATTGATACAGGAGCTGTAATCATAACCGGGGAGACGGCAAAAAAGGAAAACGCGAAAGCTATACTGGAAGCATTGGCTGATTTTGCCGGAGATTTTGTTGTGGCAACCGCGGGTCCGAACCTTGAATCGGTGTATGCCGGAAAGGGTTCCGGGGCTGCTGCTTTTTCTGTAGAAAGACATCAGATCATCGTTAATATTGATGTTGGTGGGGGAACCTCAAATTACGCTGTGTTTCAAGAGGGGCAGGCCATTGATACGGCTTGTTTAAATATAGGGGGGCATTTAATTGAAATTGAGCCAGGGAAAAATCGTGTCAGTTATATTGCCGAGCCCGCTCAGACGGTATTACAAACCCTGAATCGAACAATCAAAACAGGAGAAGAGATCAGTTTATCTCTTCTCCAAGAAATTTCCGCATGTATGGCACAAAGTGTTGTTGAAGTACTACAATCTAACGTTTTTTCGGCAGTGACGCGTGACTTGCTCATGACTCCACCGCTTTCCCTGAACTATCCTTTGGTAAAAGTGATGATATCCGGAGGAGTGGCCGATCATGTCTATTCCGATCAACCTCCCCATTCGGTGGAAGAAGTAAGCCGTTTTTGCGATTTTGGGCCGCAGCTGGGGTGGTCGCTGCGGGAAGCCCTGCTTGCAGAAGGGTTTGAGCTTGTACAACCGCAGGAAACTGTGCGGGCAACAGTCATTGGAACAGGAACACAATCGGTTAATTTAAGCGGAAGTACAATTCATGTTAAAGAGCAAACATTACCTCTGCGCAATGTTTTAGTGGCCTTGCCGTTTGTAAATTACGCTAACTGTTTGCCGGAAACAGTCGAACAGATTGCTCAGCTAATCCGAAAAACAGTCAACGCCTTAACGATAGAAGGCGATAATCATCTCATTGCTTTGGCTATGCAAGGACCAGAAATTCTGTCTTTTCAAGCGATACAAACTCTTGCTCGGGGAATTATTCTGGGGATGGAAGAATACCTGACTCGTACGAAAACCCTGATCTTAATTATAGAAAAGGATTGTGGAAAAATACTGGGTCAGTCCATTACCGCCTTGTATCCGAATTCGCTGGAGTTAATTTGTATTGACCAGCTTTCTGTAGGCAGCTCTGATTATATTGATATCGGAAAACCGCTTATGGGTGGACGTGTTGTTCCTGTTGTCATTAAAACCCTTGTTTTTGAAACGAAACATAGGAACTAATTGTTAATATAAAAAAATGGTACCTTGTATTCTAACTAATCTTCTCTTCGTAGCCCTTTGCGCTCTTTGTGACCTTTGTGGTTCAATGAACCTAACCCTGTCGCCCTGAAATGAGGGGAACCAGTTCGTTGTTTCATGGTAGGTTTAATACTTTTGAAACAATGTGCCTATCCCCGAGTTTTCTGTAATACTGAATTGACACATATAGTATGATATTTCCTAAAATAGGATTTATTAAGGTAGGCAATTTGAAAACGAAAAAAGGGTTAACAACGCGAATTCACTTACTCCGGCATCGTAAGGATATATATGGCATGAATTTTGCATTGTTTGTGAAGTGTAAGAATTTTTGGAGGTAGGGGCTAGAATGATAGCAAAGGTTTATTATTTTCAATTGAAAAACGGTGCATCAGCGTCTCAACAGGCAAAAGCCATCAGTAGGCTTTATGAGTTGACTGAAGCAAACTCAATAGTTGAGAAAAAGGATTTTGTCGCTATTAAGTTTCATGTTGGAGAAGGTACGAATACAACTAGGATCAAACCTGAACTTATACGTACTTTAGTAGAAAAAGTTAAAGCAGATGGTGGGTTACCCTTTTTGGCAGAAACATCAACCTTGTATAAAGGCGAAAGACATAATGCAGTTCAACATCTTATGCAAGCACATCGACAGGGGTTTGGCATTGATAATATTGGAGCTCCCTTTATTATGGTTGATGGACTTCTAGGTAATACAGAAATAGAAGTTGCAATTCCCGGTGAGGTGCACCCGACAGTAAATATCGCGAGAGAGATTAAAAGTTCGGATACGCTTTTTGTCGTCTCTCATGCTACTGGCTGTATTTCAACAGGTTTGGCTGCCTGCATAAAAAATCTTGGTATGGGTTTAGCTAGTCGCAAAGGAAAAAGAAGGCAGCATTCGGCTGTACTACCAGTAATTAATAGTGAGGAATGCGTCAATTGCCAAAAATGTAGTAAGTGGTGCCCGTCTGAAGCTATTATTGAGCAAAACGGGAAAGCATATATTGTTTCTGAAAAATGTGTTGGCTGTGGCGAGTGCATAGCAACATGCCGTTTTGATGCGGTTAAATATGATTTTGGTGCTGATCAGGGTTATCTTCAAAAGAGTATGGCAGAGCATGCCTACGGCGCGATCATTGACAAGCCTAGAAAATGTCTCTTTATTAATGTATTAACTGATATGACTCAACATTGTGATTGTATCTTAAAATGTCCAGGAGAAAAGTTAATTCCCGATTTAGGGATTATAGCGTCAGTTGATCCAGTTGCGATAGACCAAGCAACACATGATCTAACAACAGAAGCCTATGGTAGAGGCTTGGGGGAGTTAGCTTTTTCGGAAAAAAATGGTTTGACTCAGATTGAACATGCCGAAAAAATTGGTATGGGAACACGTCAATATGAATTAATAAAAGTCGTTTAATTAAGGGATATTCAAGTTGTAAGTTATTATTGTTATTAATAACTCAGCTTTCGGGAGTCACAAGGGCCTTGTAAAACAAGGAGTGTCAAGTACAAAATTCGGCACAGGTGGCCGTAATGTTTACGCTCGGCAACTCTCGTAATCCCCGTAACCCCGCGGCCTTTGCCGGAAAAAGCGTTCCACAGGAGAAAAGCCGGGCGGTATTCCGTTAAAAAATCCGTACTGTTTGAGCGTAGCGAGTTTACGGATTTTAGGAATATCGCCCGGCTTTTCAGCTTTTGGAGGCTTAGGGCCTAGACCTTTTGTTACTTTGGGGGCAATGCTAAAAGTAAAATCCCTCTCATTGCTTAAAGGAATCGTAAACCACTTGATACTCAGGGGTTGGAGGAATGGATTTATAAATATACACATGAACACCACTAGGGTCATTAACAACAAAACTGCGTTCACCCCAGGGCTTATCCATGATTTCTTGGCATATTTCAACTTCAGCTTCTTTCAGTCGACTGTATTCAGCGTCAACATCGTCAACTTCCAAAGAAATAATAATGCCAGAACCGTTAAAAAATTCGCCGGCATCCCGTTGCGGTTTAGTAAAGCTAATACCAGCCGGCAATCCTGGAGCAATGAGTTCAATATACCAGTCACTCTCATACACTAATGTAAAATTAAAGTAACGCATATAGAACTCTTTGGATTCATTCAGCTTATCAGTACTAATGGTAGTATCAATCCGTTTTATTTTCATAAAAGCTATTTCCTCCATTCAGGTTTGCGCTGTTTAAAATAGACTACTCTCAGCTTACAAGCTTCTGCTATATCTGTTGCTATCGCCAGATTACTGCCAATCGATTCAGGTTTATGAGCGTCAGATCCAAGCGTAACCATCTGTCCTCCCAATTCATGAAATCGTTTGTAAATGGGCAGCAGGTTGGCTACAGTATCCGGATTTGTCAGACGGCGGGTGTTAATCTCCAGGGCTTTCTCGTTACGAGCAACCAGTTTTAGTATTTCGTCAATTCGATCACTAAATTCATAATAGTAAAGTTCCGGATCGTCATAGCGGGCATAGCGAGATATGTAATCAATATGTCCCACACTGTCGATAAAATCGTATGTCTTCAGGCAGTCCAGCATAGATTCAAAATAACGATTATATGTGTCGAGCTTGGAGCGGGAATGATAAAATTCCTCTAGATAGATTTCTATATTATCTACAAAATGAATGGAGCCAATAACAAAATCAAAAGGATTATTATTGACGATATCGCGATTATCATTGAAACATTCGGTCCGCATTCCTAACTCTATTCCTAGAAGCACTTTTTCGCTTCGATACTTTGCATAGTCTTTAAAATACTGTTTGATATCAAAGGTAACGTCTGCTTCGGGATACGCCATATCCATATGTTCGGTAATAGTAATGGCCAGTCCTAACTCGGACGCACGATGGATAGCCGTCTCTATGGCCATATTTGAATCATTGGAAAAACAGGTATGAACATGAGTGTCAACTAACAAGAAAACTGCCTCCTAATCAACTAAAGAAATATTATAATCCACAGATACCATTTTAATACAAAAATAAGCAAACTACAAATATTGTTTCAAAAAATAATGGCAGCTTAAGCGGAGTTAGTTTAGCAAGGAAGGTATTATGGTTGTTCTCCCCAGCGTTTTATCATATCATGTTCGATAGCAAGCAGGTCTAATATTCGGCCAGTATGATGGTTTACGATATCATCAATACTGGTTGGTTTATGATAAAAACTTGGCATATAGGGCATAATAGTGGCTCCTTTATAGGCCATATCCATCATGATTTTTAAATGATCAGGGAGAAAGATGGGTTCACTTATAACTACTATCAGCTTTTTCTTTAGTTTCAGTATATTATTAGCGGCTGCTTGCAGGGTGTTTAGGGGCGAATCATGAACAATTGCTGCAATTGAGGCTACACTGCAGGGAACGATGATCATAGAGTCAACTTCGTGCTCACTATATGGTAAAGTTGTATCATCATGGAAGCAAAAGTGATGAACCAAACTTTTAACATGAATTAAAGAGCAATTCATTTCCTGGCTAAGAGTTGCTTCGGCTTCTCGACTCATAATAAGGCAGGTTTGCGCGTTGAGTGTATAGAAAGTTTCTAAAAGACGTAGTGCATAAATCATTCCCGTGGCATTGGTTATTCCAACAATGGGTTTCATAGGGATCCTCCGCAGCCAATATTTTAATTTGGATGGCTTACTATATTATACCAACAGCATGCGTAGAAGGAAATCTTTATTAGTGACAATATTAATTTATTGCCAAGCGGGAGAAGCTATTTATTAGCTTCTCTTTGTTACGTTTGAAGGAAAACTGTTCCAGATTGGCGAAAGACAGAATAATAACTTCTCGGTAAGGCACTACATAGGATAATGTAGACTTAGCTTCAACGATAATTAAAACAAAAAGATAAAAGCGAGGTAACGATATGTCCTTTAAGACAGGTAAAACCTATCATGGCTTTAGGTTGTTAGAGGCAAGCCATGTTGATGAGATTAACTCTGATGCCAAATTGTTTGTGCATGAGCAAAGTGGGGCGCGCCTACTGCACTTAGGCAATGAAGATGATAACAAGGTATTTTCCATTACCTTCCGTACCCCACCGGAAGATTCAACCGGTGTGCCGCATATTGTGGAACACTCGGTGCTCTGCGGTTCACGCAAATTTCCGATAAAAGAGCCATTTGTTGAATTGGTAAAGGGTTCACTCAATACCTTTTTGAATGCCATGACCTTTCCGGATAAGACCATGTATCCTGTTGCCAGCCGCAATGATAAGGATTTTCGCAATCTAATGGATGTTTATCTGGATGCTGTATTTTATCCGCTAATGCTGGAAACTCCCGAGATTCTCATGCAGGAAGGCTGGCATTATGAGCTGCCTGATAAGGCGGCCGAGCTTACCTACAAGGGTGTTGTTTATAATGAAATGAAGGGCGTATTCTCTTCTCCTGATGCTATTTTGGAACATCAGATTTATGCCAGTCTGTTTCCTGATACCACCTATGGTGTTGAGTCTGGCGGCGATCCTGAGTTTATACCAGAACTTACCCAGGAACAATTTGTTGCTTTTCATCAAAAGTATTATCACCCCGCCAATAGCTATATTTTCCTTTATGGCGATATGGATTTGGAGGAAAACTTAAAGTTTTTACATGCCGCCTATCTTAAGGACTTCACGAAGGCTGAGATTGACTCTGAAATTTCGCTGCAAAAACCATTTGAAGAAATGGTAGTAAAAGTAGTTGATTACCCGGTTTCACCAGATGAGTCAACAAACGATAAAACCTTTATTACGCTAAATATTGTTGCTGGCAAAGCTACCGACCCTGAAAGTTACCTGGGCCTTATGATGCTTGAACATATTCTCTTAGAAACTCCGGCGGCACCGCTAAAAAAAGCGCTGCTGGATGCGGGACTGGGAAAAGAGGTGTTTGGCAGCTATAATAAGAGTATTCTTCAACCTACCATGACCTTTGGGGTTGGTGGCGCTAACCCTGAGCAAGTCGATTTATTTAAAGATACGGTTTATGCTGTACTAAGCAAGCTGGCGTCCGAAGGTTTGGATAAAAAATTGGTAGAGTCTTCGGTAAATATTTTTGAATTCCATTTGCGGGAAGCGAACTATGGCAAACATCCTAAAGGATTGGTTTACAACATAAAATGTCTTGACAGCTGGCTCTATGACGAAAGCCCGCTTATCCATCTGGCATATGAACCGGCACTGGAAAAAATTAAACAAAAATCTGGGCAAGGTTATTTTGAACAACTGATTAAAACCTGTTTGCTAAATAATCATCACCAAGCGCTGGTTACCTTACAGCCTAATAGCAAGATTGGTGCAACCAAGGCGGCTGAGAGTAAGGCCAAGCTGGACGAATATAAGGCTGGGTTAAGCCAGGCTGAGTTAGCGACAGTTATTAAGCAGACAAAGGCATTGAAATTACGTCAGGAAACCCCTGATGCACCGGAAAAACTTGAACTTATTCCACTAGTGGAGCTAAAAGATATTGATCCAAAAATAGAAAAATTAGTGGTAGAGGAGCACCAGGAACAGGGCGTACCGGTATTGCTTCACCCCTTGTTTACCAACCGTATTGCTTATCTTAATCTTTATTTCAATACCGGTGCTGTAGCTGAAGCAGAGCTACCATATCTGTTTTTGCTAGCTGATATTTTAGGCAAGATTGATACAAAAAAATATTCGTACGCCGAATTAGCGAAAGAGACTAATATTCATACAGGCGGTTTTTCCTATGATGTCTTTGCTTTTTCAGATAACGGCAATGATCAGAAATATACGCCGATGTTTAGGGTTAAAGCCAAAGCGCTTGTGAGCAAACTGTCTGAACTGTTTAGCCTGTTAGGCGATATAACTGGCAGTAGTATATTTACCGACACAAGCCGTCTGAAAGAACTCATCCGCGAGAACAAAGCAACCTGGGATACTGCACTGTTCCGGCGCGGCCAGCAGGTGGTGGCCAGCAGGCTGCTATCCTATATATCGCCTGTCGCCAAATTTAATGAAGTCGGTCAGCTGACCTATTATAAATTTATTGCAGCACTAGAGCAAGACCTTGATGGCAAGATACACGAGATTGGCCAGACGCTGGCAAAGGTGGCTCAGACGATCTTTAATAGCGGTAACATGTTGGTAAGCATAACTTGTGAAACTGAAGATTATAAGGACTTTTGTCAGAACTTGCCGGTGCTCATCGACAAACTGGGAACAAGCCAATATGAGCCGGTTACCTATGGTTTCCAGGCTAAGGCCCGTAATGAAGGGCTGTTGACATCAGGAAAAGTACAGTATGTAGCCAAAGGGGCCAACTTCTCCCGCTTAGGCTTTAGGTATCATGGCAGCATGAAGGTGCTGGAAACCATCTTGCGTTATGATTATCTTTGGAATCGTATTCGGGTGCAAGGCGGAGCGTATGGTGCTTTTGCCCAGTTTGACCGCAGTGGTAATGCGGTATTTGGTTCCTACCGCGACCCCAACCTGGCTGAGACCCTTAAGGTTTATGATGAAACGGTGGATTATCTGAATAACTTCACCGCTGAAACGGTTAGTAAACGTGAAATGACCAAATACATTATTGGAACCATGAGTACTATGGATACGCCACTGACACCGCAGATGAAAGGCGAGCGGTCAGATGCTGCTTATATTCGAAATATTAGCCAGTCAGATTTACAACAGGAACGGGATGAAATACTGGCGACTACCCAGCAGGATATTCAAAAACTAGCCCAACTAGTTGATGCTGTGATGAAAACCAATATCTTGTGTGTTCTGGGTGGCGAGGAAATCATTAAGGCCAATAAAGAATTGTTTACTGAATTGGTGACTGTAATAGAGTAATAGAAAAAATGCCACGCCTATTGTGTACAATGAAAGCTTTACAGGCATTGTGTACGTAAGCGTGGCGATTTTATTATTCTGTTAAAATCCCTTGTGCCAGTAAGAAATCATCTTTTTCCCAAGATTCTACAATTACTTTTGCGGTAGGATAGTCAAATCCCATGCCCATCAAATAGGCGATTAACGCTAATTCGGTTAGGGCATGGCGAGGGTTACTTTCTACAAGCTCGGCTATTCCGTGACGGATGGCAGGTTCAACCTGTAGTAAAAAATAACCGGTAGTCAGCGGCTGACCGGGAACAAGCTGGAATACTGGCACGGCCCTGGAACTACGTTGGCCAGATAGTAGTTTGCGGAATTTCGCCATGTAGCAGCCTCCTTTAGGGCTTTTACTATAGTTTATGTATTGGTGCAAATATTGTGAGTTATGTTAAGAAATTAAATAAAAATCCCGATAACAGAGATAATCATATGTAAAGCAGGAAAAGGGTGAGAGACTATGAATATTAACACCATTAACGATACCGGCTCTGCCCAGACTGTAGCGGCGGTGAAACCGGAAGCCATACCGGCGGGGCAACAGGTGGAGAACACCCAAGTAGAGCAGAATCCAGCAGGTAAGGCTACCACCACCAATTCATCGCAAGCGGTATTGGTGGCTTTAGAAAGCACGATTGCAGCCGAACTGACTGAACTTACTCAGACTGTTGCCAACAGAACAGCACTTGTCAAAAGCTTGCCACCAGAAATAAAAGAGCTTGTACAGCAACTTTTAAGTCAAAATCAAGCTGGGCAGACTACTCTGTCAGAGGGTTTGGTTACGCTGCTTCAATCGCCAAAAACCGGAGCCGAAAAGCTAGTAATGCTAGCCGATATGCTGGAAAAGGCAGGTCTGCCCGTTCCGGAAGGGCAGGCAGAAGCATCAACCCCGGCAGCAACCGGTAAACAGCAACTACTGACACAGCTTGCGGCTGCTTTGCAGGGAATGCAGCCGGACGACTTACAAG